>LKMJ01003930.1_pt1 | contig 13921 bp, 6 predicted proteins | sample 643391 | NCBI WGS metagenome assembly LKMJ01 (sample SAMN04112250, study PRJNA286221) | soda lake metagenome | biome: soda lake; feature: Kulunda Steppe; material: water; isolation source: sample PL-Br10 brine of Picturesque Lake | place: Russia: Kulunda steppe | collected 2010-07
GGCCTCGCTCGATTCGCCGCCTTCGACCTCCAGTTCCTGCTCACCGGCCACCGCTACTACTTCTATTCTGAAGAACTCGATGTCGTCTCGCCGGCGGAGCTGTGTTGTCACACTCTCTTGATCGACGGCGGCAGCCGCCACCGCTCGTACTGTCTCCTCCTGCTCAGCCACGTCGACGTCGCCGACGAGGCTCTCCGAGCGCAGGCGGCGAAGTATGGCCTCGAAGACGAAATCGACGCCTTGCTGCGCTACCTCGAGACACACGGCGAGGTTGATGACGAGCAACTCCCGGAGTGGGATGAGTTCCAGGAGCTGGCGGTTGACTATGAGGTGCCACTACCACAATGAGACCAATATTCGGACGTGAGTACATCGAGGACGAATTCCAGCGAATCGGAGAGGGGTTATCTGAACCGCTCACGGTATACCTGATCGGTGGTGGTGCGATGTCGCTGCACGACCTCAAGGGATCGACGAAAGACATCGACTTGGTCGTTCCACTTCCTGTTCAAGACGATCGCCAGCCGCGACGACGATATCGAGGACATGAATATGCTCGTACAGGCTGGCCTCGACTTTGGTGTCATCCTGGATGAACTCGAAGTCCAGATCGAACTTGAGGAGCGGCACGGGGTGACCACGCTAGCCGAACCCCGGCGTTCGTGAGCTCACAAATAGATACTACCAGGGGCTTGAAATCCTCCATGCACTCGACAAACCGATGACTGTCGACGAGTTAGTTACCAGTCTCCGACTGGAGCTTGAGGCGGTTCGATGTAGGATCTCGTATCTTGAGACATTCGATCGAGTACGCGAAAATTGTGATACAGTTCATTGGGTGGAGTAGTTTGTCTTGTTTCTATCGTGAGCACTCGTTATACGAAATCAAGGAGAATACTTGCGTCTTTAGTACCTCATAGAAGTTCTGAGGAGAAGGCGCATCATAACAGCGAATAGAGCTTCGCTTCTTCATGCTCATCGTTTAATGTTGCTTAACAGCTTTCCCGACAAATCTATACATATTCTTTTCAGTTGAGTGTCGAGCGATTTTTCCCTCAACTAACAATTATGAGAAATCGACACTTCCAGTTAATAATCACTAAGAAGACAAAATGGTCGAATCTAGACAAAAAAGTAAAAATATGGGAATTTATACGAGATTTTTATAGATATTATTTATTTACTTCTATATTATTGGAATTCTTTACATACTCGGATGCGTGTATGGGGATAAAGTTTACATAATATCTTTTGCACGCTTCTATTATGGATGTAATTGAAAAAATAAAGGACTACATAGAGGAGTGGCTAAGCCCACCAGACTATGAAGCAGTCAGATGGCACCTAGGAGACTACAACGAGATATCTAGCATCGCAAACTCGTTTGATGGATACTTGACCCGTATTAGGCCGTATCGTAAGTCAGATGGGATCAAAGAAGCTGAAGAACTTATCTCAACACTGTACGACCCTAGTGTTCAGAGAAGTTGGTTAAGAGACCTGCTTCGCCTCTCAACTCCTCCAGACGAACATAGCTTTGAGATGTGGTTCTCAGAAGGAAAGCTACGATTTATTATGAAATCGCCCAACGAGGATGAGGCGCGAGAACTCCGCAAAACTATCGGGGGAATCTATCCACACGCAGAGGTCTCAAACAGCAGGCGTCATATGCCAAAAATCCCTGAAGGGAGTTTTGTAGCTGGTGGTGAATTCGAGCTGAAATATACCAAGTATGCGCCCCTTCGTTCATTCTCCGGACCAGATCCCTTCGAAGTCGAAAAGGTTGAAGCAAGTGACCAAATTGGATCTGTACTTGTCGACCCCTACAAGACAATCACCTCAGAATTAGTTGGTCATCAAAGTGAGGCGGTTCTATTCCAGATGGTCTTTTCTCCGGTACCGTCTGACTGGACTGAAGGATACGGCCCGAGAGATCCATCAGCAGAAAGAAAAGCAGAGTACCTCAAAGAAGGTCGGTACGTAGACTCTCTGAAAAACCCACGTATTATCGATCCTACCCCTAAAGATCTCCGGACAGCAGAACACATTACTGACCTTGAAGCCAGCCAAGCATTCGACGTGAATATGCGGTATTTCGTTTGGGATCAAACAGAGCGTGGAGCAGTAAGACACGCCAAGGCCATTGAGAATATCTTCACCACGGTCTATCAAAATAATGAGGTTGCACAACAGCTAGAAGCTGTCAAGTATCAAGCTAAGGAGGTGAAAGATCGCGTTTACGATGCAGCACGACGACATATAAACCGGAAAGGTGTCATCCTCACAAAAGAAGAAGTTGCTGCTATCGGCCATTTCCCTAACGATACCATAAATACATCAAATGTTGATTTCGTCGAGAGCGTGTTTGGGGAGAAAGCTCCCGGTGAAAGTGCAACAGCTGATAAAGAAGATATCACCGACAAAGGATCAGCGAATATCTCCCAACAGTACGCCGAAGTCAAAGAACACAATCCCGAATTAGCTGACGGCTTTGACGATGGAGGTGAGGGCTTAACGGTATATGAAAAAGCGAAAAGGCTAGTTGAGAATACCAACGACGCCTATTACCGGTCAGATATCCAGCCCGAAGAGTACCCCGAAACAAGCGTCACGAAGGGGATGCCCTCGAACAGCAAGAAGTACTTTAAGGAATTCACCGCCATGTTCGAGCGCGGTGAAATCGGATATGATCACTTCTATAACAAAGTCGACGATGACGAGAAGGCGGAAGAAATCATTAATGATGTAGAGACACACATTGATGAAGCCTACCTGATCGACGCTCGGCAAAAGTCGATTGAGAATGGAAAGGAGTCTTCATCTAGATTCTCTCTCAAAGACAATCCCGACGATCTCCCCACTACGCCTGAAGCAATCGCAGAAGAAGTAGCTAAAGACGTAGAAGAATGCCGCTCGTCTGACTCAACTACTCAACCAACCGAATCTGACGAGACACTCCCCACTCACCAACAGAAGCATCCGATAAAATTTATCAATACCAATTACGCCCAGAGTCGAAAAAAGAACGGAGATGTAGTCACCATGAACTTCACTCAAGAGGATGTCAACAACAACCTCTACTTAGGTGAAGATTCCAGAAAGTTGTTTATCGAAAAGCACGCCGAGCGCCCCGACGATGATATCTGGATAGGATACCAGAACGAAGGCGATTCTTCAGTCAGAGAAGTTGGTGTGCCAAAGTCTGCATGGTTCCAGCATATGTCGATTTTCGGAACGACAGGCAAAGGGAAATCCACGCTGATGAAAAACATGGCTTTACAGGTCGCCCACAAAGGCCATGGCTTCGTTATGATCGACCCGAAGGGCGATATGTCGAAGGAGTTGGTCGAAGAACTCCCTGAAGACAGACTTGACGACATAATCTGGATTGAACCAGGGTCGATTGAACACAACAAGATTGCTGCGATCAACTTCTTGCAGACTTCCGTTCCGAAAGACCACCCACGATACGACCGAGAAGTGGAGTCCATCGTCAATGACCTGCAAGCCGTTCTTCGAGCTGGTGAATACTGGGGTCCGAAGATGGCAGGGATCACGAAAAATATCACACGGGCGATGGTCAGAAGTGAAAACCCATATACAATTTATGATATGTACAACGTTCTAATCCGTGAAGAAAAGCGGTGGAACTTCGCTCGGTCGCTTCAACGCGAAGACGTTGATCTTGGGGAAAGTGCTAGTGGGGACATCTCTGAAGACGTGAAGCAGTACTCTCGTCGTATTGCTGAAATGGACGATGAGGAAGTCGACCCAGTTGTTCGTCGATTGCAGGATTGGGCAGAAAGCCCGATCAGCAAAGAGATTGTTTCGCACCGATACAGCTCCGTTAATATCGATGAAGCAGTCAACGAAGGTAAGATCATCCTACTGAAGAACTCGGTCGAAGACACAGAAATCAAGCGCGTCATTTCAACTGCGATTATGCGCCGAGTGTGGGTGGCCATTCAAGCTCGTGCAGAGATAACTGAGGAAGAAGACCGTGAGCCATTCTTCGCATTCATCGATGAGTTCGATGACGTGGTGAGCGAAGACATGTCGATAGACAAGATGCTCACCAAAGCACGCAGTGGGCGTATGTCTGTCACTGTGGCGATGCAGAATCCTTCGCAGATCAAAAACAACCACGAGAACGTCCTCAAACAGATCTTCAACAACACGAAGACGATGATCTCGTTTGGTGTCCTCGACCCAGACGATGGGTATCTCATCTCCAAACGAATGGGAGAGGAGTTTGACTCCGATGACATGACCAGTATGCCGGATTATCGTGTGATCACCCGTGTTTCGTATATTGGAGAAAACGGCCCACAAATTAGCCAGCCACTCGGCTTGCGTACTTTCCCAGATTACCCGCCACTTCGAACGAAGTCACAAGCGAAGGATGCCATCGAGCAGTCGCTAGATCGGTACGGTGTCCTACCGATGGACAACTACCCCGGCGAGACTGACTTGCTCATCTCAGGCGGTGGATTGCAAGAACAAACAGTCGTTAATTTCCTCGAACTCGTCTGGAACGAACACCACCGGTCGCGCTCGGAGATCATCTCGGTCGAGGATATTGCAGATCAGTTTGAAGATGTCGTCGGCGAGCGCCTAGAGAATTACCCCAATGGGATAGCTGTCCCAGAGGAGTTAATCGAAGTCCACAACGTCAACTTCGATGAAGAAGACGACAGCGATGATGGCTACTTCAATGAGCCAGAGCATTTTGCAGACAAACCAGGTGGAAGTGGGTCTTCGCCCGAGGATATAGAAGACGACACTGACGACAAGATTGCCTACAAGTCTGATGGTCGTATCTACATTCAGAAGAACGATGCACAAGTAAGCATCACTGCCCACGGTATTGATGCGATTCTCCAGCAAGACAGTGGGCGAAGCCAACCAACAGAAAGTCACCGCGAGATTATCCGAGAGTCCTTCCGGTGGTTCAGTCGGCTTGGCTTCCACGCGCACGTACCAGTACAGGTTGGCTCAATGCAAGTGTGCGATGCACGAGCCAACATTCCGATCAGTGGTGATCTCTCGATAGGTGAGCTTCAGGACGCGCTCAAACGCTTCGAAGAGGAGTATCCGCTTGCAGCCGAGATCTCCGGTTCGAACAATATGAATCTTGAGGCCGAGGGGACCACCCAACGAAAGCCAGCTCGGACAATCGAGAATGTGCTTCGAGCAAAACGCAAAGGAAAGGACGTTGTTCTGATCGTCAAAGACGGTCGATCTGACGGTCACGGTCGAGACTATCACGCCAACCGTGTTGAGAACATTCTGTCTGACCCGCCGTACTACCGAGAAGACAGACGCTACCCACCGGGAGTCGACCCCTCACAGTTGGACGAAGATGAGGAAGACATGGAACCGGTTCGCCACCTCTACAATAAGGCTGAGAAACTTCGGGTGGGGAATCCAGACGAGAACCAAGAGAAGTTTGCGCTCATACCAAAGGGCTCGCAGACAGTCTGGATAGACAACGGTGAGAAACTCCTGTTGTTTGATGGACGCGGCGTCGACGCCACCAAGCAGGGGAGTGTGAAATACAGCGAGACAGAGTACGCCTCGTCGAACGCGATGAACATCTGGTGTCGCTACGACAACTACCAGAAAGAGTGGGTGGTCTACCCTGGTGGCAACAAACAGTTCCGGTATGAATCGAAAACGGAGATGGAGAAAGACTACCAGTTTGTCTACGCCCCGCTGTACATGCAGAACGAAGTGGACGAACTTCCAGAGACTGACTCATGGAAGATAGTGATTCTCCCCGATCCAGATGCGATAACGACAGACCCCAAAGCACCACAGGAAGACCCAGAGCAGATTCCGATAGAAGAGAAATACAAGTTGGACTTTTGCTTCCCTCCAGAGGAAGTCCCACTATTGCATGAAGACGGCTCTACGGAGCCGCTGATTCCCGAAAAGTACGACGACCTACTAACGGAGTCACGAGCCGAGTACGAGGACCTCGAAACAGACGACGGAGACGAAGTTGAACCGGACGCCGAACACGCAACTACCAACAACTCACAGGAGCTGACAATGGACGCAATTGAACAAATCCAGATGGAAGAACAGGTCAAAGACATTATCGACGGCTACAAGAAGACACTCAGCCGTGAAGAGAAGAAACGAATCCAAGAGATTGAAGAAGTATTCGGAGCGAAGAATCCGACAGAGATTGAGTTTTGGCGGGACATTTGGGACAACTTCGAGCGCGACTACAACACGGGTATTCCAGAGAGTGTGCTTCCAGACGCGATTCGAGGGGCAACTGGGTTGGTCTCGAAGAAAGCAAAGGATGCAGTATCGATTGGCAAAGACTTCGATCTCCTCGTAGAAGACGAACCAGCCGAGCCCCTAGAGTTTGACCTTGGAGATAACGACTCAATCATTCGGCTGGTTATCCCCGAAGAACGACCAGACCTCTACATTGGTGAACCAGAGCGGTTTGCAGACAAACGGAAATGGGAGGCATTATGGGAGTATGCCTTTGCAGAACCAGACGAAGCTCTAGGAAAAGTCGAATTAGCAAACGGTGCAAGAGCCAAATTTGATTTGGATAATAGAATGGAGGGAGAAGCAGCTGTGGCTGTTGCAAACCTATCAGGTGCAATTGAACCTGTTGATGGAGGATATAAACTCGGCCCAGAACGTCCAGACGACCTTTGGGTATCTGTTTGGCGGAACGTCGACACAGAACTCACACAACCGCTGAAAGCCCAGAAAATATACCGTGGGATGCTCTTCGAGACAGAATACGACCGTGAAACTATCATGGATGTGTTCGAAGATGCTCTCGAACACAACGAGTTGTACTCACCAGACCACGTTGACGACGATCACTACCTGATCAACGATCCGTCGACAGACAAAGGCCCAGAGATCAAAGAGCGCGAAGAACCACGGTTTCCAGACGACTCGGACAACAGCGACGACACTGACCCCGATGACGGGGGAGAGGGAGCCCGCACTGACGACAGCCCAGAGGAACAAGAGCCATCCACAGAGACGACAGCCGAACAATCCAGTAGTGACGATGGTGCTGGTGGTTCGGACAGCAGAGGAGACGAGACCGAGAGTGGTCCAGAGCCAGCCACAACAGAAGCCGCACAATCGCCCGCTGAGCCATCGGCGACAACAGACGACCAATCCCTTTCATCAGATACAACAACACCTGCTACGGCAGGTGCGGACATTGAAGACCGGATCTCTGACGGTGGGATAATCGAAGAAGACGCATTTATCGAGATCGTCGAGGAAAACCCACCAGACAGAGATAAAGTACTCTCGGCGTTTGCAGACGCAATCGAGTTCTTCCACAGCCAGATCGACAATCCAATCGAATCGAATATCCAGTGGAATAAGGACAATCCAAATGCTCGGCAGACAATGCCCGAGACTGCCCGCGAGTACTTCCAGCATCCACGGTATGACGACACCCCAGACGAGGAATTGATCAAATTTATCAATCCAAAAGAGGTCGAGATTGAGCCAGACGACTTCGCAGAGAATTTGATCAATATTGATGAAAGCACTCGAAAGGCGTTTGGAGACGCTCTCACCAACCAAGACGAGCGGCCAGTCATGCATATGGTTCCCCAGGAGAACGACGACGATACAGCAGGCACTCTCCTACCGTACTCATTCCAGATGCGGCAGAACCGTGGTTGGTGTCCAGAAATAATCAGCGACAAGAAGCTGGGATGGGCTCCTGAAGATCCACATGCTCTGTACGAACATCTCCGAGAGAAAGGTCACACTGATGCCGTCCTACTTGCGTCTGGGCTGTTCTACACCGACGACCGACCGGGACCACTGACGGCTCACTTCAAAGGCCGGTACGTCTTCCCGTACTTCAACAGCGACGGCGAGCCAGTGTACGCAATCTCACGGTCGATAGACGCCGACCGCGATAGCTACAAACGAATCGATAACACGGTCAACCAGAAATACACCAAGGCGATCAAGAATCCCGGCTACTCGATGATCGACGAGCCGATCTACGGCATAGAGTCCGTCAAAGAAGGCCAGCCACTTCTCATTACCGAGGGGATGGCCGACGCAATCTCAGCTCACGAACGGAACATCCCGTGTATCTCTCCAGTGACGCGGAAGTTCAAAACTGAGCACGTCGACGTACTGAAAGAGATCATCCTAGAGAACAACGTTCCACGTGTCTACATCGTCCAAGATGCCGACCCACCGCTGGTCCACGACAAAGAGCAAGAAGACGGTGTGGAATACGAGGAAATCAGTGACATACTGAAAGTCGGTCAGTATGGCTCTGGTATGGATGGAGCAGTCGATACGGCCCGATACCTAGATGCCATAGCCCTAGAAGAATCTGAGCCAAATGCAGCCGATACAGACGGTGTTGTGGGGGAGAGTGAGCGTGGTGATGGAGACGAGAGCGCAGATGGCTCTGAGAGCGGCACAGAGAGCGATGAGCCAGCGTGGAAGCAAGACCTTGATGAAGACGCTACGGAGTTGGAAGAAGCCCACGCATGGCACACATGGGCCGCTGAAGAAAACCTTGATCGAGCCTTCGAGACGTACATCATTCCACTGCCTCGGTTTGGTGGGCTAAAGTACGATCTTGACGACTACCTCACTGATAAGTTCGGAACGATCACTCCACCAGCATTGTGGGCAGCAAACAATACTATCGAAGGCTGTGAGAACAACGAATGGGCCTCGAAACTTCACGACAATCGTGACTTCCGATACTTCACTGCCGATCAGTACGAGGACCTCGACGAAGGAAACTTCGACGGTGACCACCCACTCCCAGGAGCAACAATTCTCAATATGTTGCCGACACTCGCACCACGGAACATCCCACCTGAAGCTGGAAGTGGGAAAGGTGCGTCGACTCCACATGCTAGAGATCGACCAGACAAAGATTGGAATTCAGGGGATAACCTAGGGGACGATAGATTGTTTAATTTAACCATGTTCGAAGTGTTCGGTTTATCTGAAGGCTACCGTGGAACAAGCCCCCTCGGACACATCGGCGAGTCGGAGAACTACTTCTGTGTCCTCGATGATGACGGCGCGTATTGTCACAAACGTGATGCATGGTACAACCCGGCTACAGCCATCCTTTGTATCGAAGGTGAACGCCCCGCAGACAACCCATATGGTTCAATGAGTGCAGAGGAAAAATTCACTCTCTGGGAGCATGTAAGAGAGAACCGTATCAAGCGAGCTCAACTCCCGAATGATGCTTTCGTATGGTATGCTCTCGACCGAAATATTGCAACCGAAGATGACCTTGTAACATTGACTGGAACATACGGTGAATTTGAGGGACTTCGAGGTCGAAAATACCACGAGACAGTTGACCATCTTGTGGAGGAATATGACTTTGATATAGTCCGTGATCTCAAGCGAAACCAAGGTGATGAAGACGACGAAAATAACCCCGAATCTGAGGCCGAAACCAGCAGTGAATCAGCCCCTGATACGGAGGATAATTACGACGAGTCAAGCGACCTTATTGATGAGACCGATCAATCTGCAATGAACCCCGAAGGTGGGGTCGATATGACCTCCTACTTCGAGGATGATGACGACGAATCTGACGCCGATCCAGATCAGTCCGAGGTCGAGTCGACCGAAGATGCAGACGAATCTGGAGACGACGAAGATGACGAACTTACCAGATTCCGTACATACGAAGAACCGGAAGATACAGGCGACGATTTCGACGTAGATCGGGAGGCGGTCAAACAATTCGTCGACGAGTTTGGGGAGGTAGGTGAACCCGAAGACAAACAAATGAAAACGCCTTCTGACGACCTGCTCATCTTGACTACAAAGTGGGCTAAAATCAACAATATTCAGCTTGATAATCTTTCACAGTCTACTCATGAAAATACACGCAAAGGCCACCTAAAAAATATCATGGATGAAGAGTTTGATGTAGAAAAACGCCGTCTCCGTTACAACGGAAAAAAGCAACCTGTGTTCAGGCCCATTATACTGTCAGAAGAAATTTGGGAGTTAGAAAATAAATAATCAGTGATAAACACGGGCTAACTATAGGGTTCCTCAACGGCTTTTCGTCTCGCAACTCGGCATTGGCTGAATCTCTCTTCCTGTGATTACACCCCCTAAAATTTCACTTTATTTACTTTCTATAATAACATCTCGTGGTAGACCCTCTACAGAGATTCTGTTATTAATTCTTGCATTTATTTGAACCATAAGCCAGTTAGAATATTTGTATAGTGAATCGGTATCGACTTCCGACTTACAAAATCAAAAACGCCATACATGAGGGGTGTCCGGGGTTAAGTGTATGCGGAAAATCATATACTGTATAATCGCTATACGTGAAGGGTGTCCGGGGGCGGACGGTGAACCCATAAAAATAGTCAGATTTGACACCATTCTACTGCCTAGTGTGAAAATAACTATACGGCGCGGGTGTCCGCCCCCGGACACCGTATAACCGTCCGCCCCCGGACGGCAACTACATTTGCATTTAACGGGTTCTACTCGTTGATTTGATTTCCAACGTTGTGATCAGACTTTATTTCAGGGGGTGTCCGGGGGTGGGGTGTCCGCCCCCCAAAATCGGGGTGTCCGTCTAGAATAGAGTAGAGGCCCCCCCTGCGTTAGCCAAAAGACTGGGTTTTGAACCCACTGATAAATCCATCAGAAGGATGATAATGGGTTGGTCATTTGGACCACCATCTGCTGAGGTCAGATGGACCCCCACTAAGTGGGACTTGCCAGTGGCCCATGAACAGGTGGGCAAGTACCCACCAGTCAGTAGCTCTGGGGGGCCCAGTCCAATTGGTGATCGATCAATGTTCGACTCATGCTGACGAGGCCAGATCGGGGGTGGCCGATTGCCATCCGATGTGGAACAGTCTCACTCCGACAGTCGGTTGGCTTCCAACACAACCACAGATTTTGCTATCTTTGGAATCTGATAGGTCCGGGGTGACCTACGGACACCCAGGCCAATTGGCTGGCAGCCAATCCGGGTACTCGTGGCGACCGGATGACCCGCCATCCCCACAGTCAGTGTGGGGTGCTCACAAGAACTCACTCCCTAGGGTCAGTGGGTGGTTCGACTCACCCAACTTGGCCAGCCAAACCATGCGGTTTCCGAGGTGGTCCGACGCCCACTCGGAACACCCCTGATCACCAGCTCAATCGGCCTCGATCAATCGCCCAGTTGTGGGTGTGTTCCCACTCAATCAGTGGGTAGTCTGTGGCACCCCACACCAGCCGATCTATCACGTTCGTGATAATCGGTTCGACTACCGCTCACCCAGTGGTGGCTGGGTGGCCAGTCGGGTGTTGGTGCAGGTTGCGACCGACGACGACCGCCGCCCGATCTCCAGGCCAAGTGGGTCGAACAGATAACCGGTTAGCTGTCGTAGTAGCCACTCCAGTACGACCCAAAAAACAGCGGTTACCGAGGCGGTTGGTTGCTGGCTGTTACTGGCCTGAAATCAACTCAGGTTTTTGGGCTCTCTTGATGTCGCAATCATGGCGAAATTTGCAGCGGCAATGCGGGGTCGTTTTGCCCCTAGATTGTTGAGTTGCTTTCAGCCTCTAACTTAGTCGAAACCAAATCCTCTTTCAGCAGTTGGTTTCGCCCGCTTTTCTCGGTGCAATCAACCCGGTTGTTTCGGGTAGCTTCTAGGGCGGTCAGCCACCACTGACGACCACCCAATTCTGGGTTCGATTCGGGACGATCTCAATACCGATTTGCGCTGCTCGTTGCACCCCCAATCGTGGTGGCCAACGCACCCCTCAATTCACGGTCTCTCTAGAGGCCTATCCGGTCGATAATTCTCACATTTCTGATGTAGAATCAGACAAACGTGCCACGCCAGAATCCACCACTTGTTTCGCGGCGAACGGCCATGCTGAACGACGCCGACTGCCGCTCCTGCCCACCCCCCGTCTGGGCTTATATCGAGGGTCGACAGTTGGGTGTGTGTAGGTGGTTGGTTCCTAGTGGTGGTATGGCAGGTCGACGGTGGATGGACAGAAGCGGCAGTCGGCAGGGTGGGCCGTGCCAGCCATCAGTCGGGCCCGGATTCAGACAACACGATATGGACCCCATCTCAGTCAGCGGGACACCCACCGATTCCAGTCTGAACGACACACACCCTATCGACAATCACTCTCAGTGTAGACCTGATTAATCGAACAGCTGACGGGGTTCGCTAGCGCGTCACCCCGTGGGCAACCCAGGGGGTTGCCTGTGCAGAAACTGTGCAATACCGCTACGGGGTTCGGGGGCTCACCCCGTGGACGACCCACAAGGGGTCATCGCGGTTAGCAGGTAGCTCTACAGCAGCGGTTGGTCAGTGGTCGAGGCCAACCAGCTGATCGGGTGTCGACGGCGGCGGTTGTTCGGCGATCTCCCTAGGGCCCGTTGTCCAGGTGATCGAGTTCTCGCAATTTTTCAGCGGCAACGACGGGTGTTATGTCCGAGCAGATGACCGAAGCAGAAGCCCGTGCAGAATTGGCTAAAGAATACGCCGAAGAGCAGCGACAGGCTCGCATTGAAGCCCTTTCCGCCCAGTCTGGTCCGGAGCTCATCGGAATGCCCCGGTTTTCAGCAGATCAAACGAAAACGTGTGACCAATGTGGCGAGACGACACCCGCCCAGGATTGGCATCCGTGCGGGCCGACATACAGTGACAACGGTCGGCAGGTCAAGATGGTGACTATGCTCGGTTGCCCCGAGTGCGAGTTCTTGGATTAGACGGCTTTGGTTGGGTGCTTTTTTTTGCTATTCGATTCACCCCTTTATGTTGCGGCTAGCTCTCTCAGTGTATGGACGGGTGTTTCGATCCCCTCCCGCCGAGGCCTCACGGGACCTTCGCTTCGCTCCGTCCCCGCTCCCCTCCCTGCGGTGCAGTAGCTCCTCGGGCTGCGCCGGGCCGTTACCAGCTGTTAGCGAGAAAAAACCTTACGCACCCGCACGCGTTCTCGGCGCAATGCGTGCGCCGATTCATCGCGTGCAGGCGCGGATTCAGCAGGGGCCTGGTGGTAACAGCCGTCGTCGACCAGTGAACAGCTAGATGACACGCTTCGTGGGGTAGTCGGCAGTCGTCGTAATCGTTCGAGACAGTAGACGAAGCGTGGGGTAGTCGGCAGTCGCTTGCGCTAGCCTGTTGGTGGGGACAGTCCTCTTTGTATAGTAGTTTGATGGATAGAACGGCAGGAGGAGACTGTGTACGCAGTGTGGCGAGTTGGACTCGTGTGAGAAGTCACCACGATTGATTTATCAGGGGAAGAATGACGAGTTAATTTGGTCGCAGAGCGAGAGAGTGGTGGTATGAGAGCAGGTGGTGGTATTGTTGGTGTGAGAGTGCGTGCTGGTGAGACGGTGACTGTGACCTCGTTAAGGAAGCCAGACCGCTCGCGGTCGCTCGTCGGGATATCGCAAGGCGATAGGGCCCGACGAGTCGCCTTCGGCGATCTGCAAGCAGACGACCAAGCAAGCGCGAGCGGTCCTTTCCTTAACAATCCTCGTGGTTTGTTCCCCCAGCGCCGAGTGTGTATGCTTGATTGACTGCGGAAACGACTTCCGGCATTCCGGGCTTTCTACGCGAGTATCCAGCCTCAGCTACGAACTATTTTATCAATTTCATAACCGAATGGTCGACAATATTGTTATTTATTTGAGTAGAGTGGTGCTGCTTCGTTTCCCGGTAATGGCGTGCTGATTTCGGGGAAGCGAATCGGCTCAGTTGTAGAAGAACTTGGTAATTATGACAAACCAGTATTCAGACCAATACCTAGTAGAATCGCTATGTAATTTTGCGGACCATCTTGGACGTCCACCAACTGCGAGTGAGGTCAACGACGACTCCGAGTACACAGTAGGGCTCAATACGTATGCTCGTCGCTTCGGCAGCTGGAACGA
>LKMJ01003932.1_pt1 | contig 13917 bp, 17 predicted proteins | sample 643391 | NCBI WGS metagenome assembly LKMJ01 (sample SAMN04112250, study PRJNA286221) | soda lake metagenome | biome: soda lake; feature: Kulunda Steppe; material: water; isolation source: sample PL-Br10 brine of Picturesque Lake | place: Russia: Kulunda steppe | collected 2010-07
CAGAGCCACTGGCTGACTGTCCAGCAAACCTTAGACTCCCAACTTTCAGGATTGACCTGCTCGGCTTACACCGGGTGGGAGGCCCGCGCCTTTAGGCGTGGGAGGATGTCACCGTTGTTTGCTTTGTGGAATGCTTCTCCCGCAGGGTCACGCATGACGCTGATATTTTGAATGTGGTTTGCGATTCCTTCACTGACGAGTGTTTCGTCTAATGTGTTGAGTAGAGAATCTGGCAGTTCCTTCTCGCTGTTGTAAATAGCGAAGTGGATTACTTCGCCTGATGGTGTTTGCTTTCCGACGATTTTAGTCAGTTTGATTTCTTCCGCTTCTGCGATGTGGGTTCCTGGGTGGTTGTTGATCGCGTTGGCGATTGTGTTCTTTTCATCGTCGGTTAGATTTAGCCATGTTCGGTATTCTGTAGCCGGGATGTCTTTGACGTGGGTGACCGGCATTGTTCACAGGGGTCGAGTTCGGTCTTTGTATGGTTGGCTGCTTGTGATACTTCTTCGGTTTCGTCTCTTGGAAGAGTTATTGTTGTCCTGGCCGGATTTGTTGCTTTCTTCTCGAGGAGAGACTTGGCCGAACTTGATTGTTTTTGGAAGGTCAGACCGTTTCGTGATGTTTGATTCGACAGCTCTGAGGGCTTCCATGTGCTTCAAATTTCCAGTTGTGAGCCCTTTATACTCTTTTCGAACCCTTTGTTTGTTAACGTCTGCTCCGTGTCGTTCACACTCTTCGATCAGTTCTTCGACATCTGGGTGAGATTCTATCGTACTCATATTTTCTTCACTCCCAATCGAGAGATAAAAACAATAATACAACACATATTGTTGAAATAGTTTTTAATATTTTATTAATTATGCCGTTCAATTGTTAGGTTGGTTAATTTTCTTGTTCTGTTTCGAGAAAGTAATATTGTAGTAGATATTCAATATATGCTCGGGGCATTCCTGCATTTACCAGATCGTCGATTGGATAGTAGTAGTTGACTCCCATTACTGATTCCCACCATTTTCTGGGTCGTTGGTATCTGTCGTAGCATTCGCAGTGATCGTGAAGCGTTTGTTGAAGATTTGGTTGTTCTACTTCAAATGAAGTTTCGAATGCTCTTCTTTTCGTTATTGGGAGTCCGAAATATGATCCTTGAAGTATGACTGGATCTTTTAACGGTGCTTTTGGAACATTTTCTATGATGTAGTGATCTGCTATTTTTTTACAAGCTTTTCTTGCGTCTTTAATTTGTTTTGGTTGGTCTTCTGCGTTATTGTGTACTTTTGTGTTTAATTCATTCCAGGGCCCACATTCTGGATTGGCGATAGCTAGGTTGGCTTTCTTTTGCAGAGGGAGTTTGTTTACATCTGCTGCAATTGGTTCTGATTTGTTTCTGTCCACTGGATTTAATCCGACTCGTACTACTCTCCCAAATCGTGTCAGATATTCACTTTCTACACCTTGATCTGCGTATATATGATAAATTAGCAGGTCATGTGAATTGGTTTCTTGTCTGCTCTTTATATGCATGTCTATGCGTATTAATTTGGTTATTCGTGAATCGTTTATTTGTTTTTTGGTTTGTTTGCATATGTGTTTGTGTTTGTACCTGTTCTATTTTAGAGGTTTTTAGTTCACCATCTGGTTTCGTCGTTCTTTGTTGAGCTCTTCACCTACCCATTCTCCAGGGGTTCTACAGTCTTCGCATGTTGAGAGTCGTTCTGCGAGGTCATCGTTATCGATGTTATCTTCACTGCACTCGTTGCATAGTCCTTTCTTGAGAATGTGGTATCCGTCGACTTCGTTGATGACTTCGCGAGCTCTGCTGACTGTTTTTAGGTATGGTTCTTGATCAAAGACGGGTTGTGCTGTTCCAACTGGGGCGTCTTCGTGTTCTTGGTATTCTGCTAAAGTGTCGAATACATTGATCTCTTGGAATCTTCCTTGGTGGTCTGCTTTTGCAAGGTCGATGAGTTCTTCGACTGTCGCTTTGAATGGTGTTTCTTCGTACTGTTGTGGTGTGTGATCTTCGATGAAGGTGATTGTCTTAATCTTGTCCTGCCAGACAGGGAGATCGTGGATGTGCATGTGATGTTCGCATCCGTCCATCATTGCTTTGATCACATGGGTTGGGAGCCCAAGCGATTCTCCCATCGATTCTGCATCTTTTCGTCCGATTTTTGCGTGGCCAGGGAATCCTGTAGGCGGGTCGTCGCTCCAGAGGCCGCCTTGATCGTCACCGCTAGTTACTTTTCCCACGTCGTGGGCCACAGCCATCATGTATCGCCGGACTCGATCCATGCCTGTGATGTTGTTTTCTTCACAGTGGTCGTGCATTTCTCGCAGGACGAACATCGTGTGTTCGTAGACGTTCCCTTCTGAATGGTACTTGTCTTTCCCACTGGGTACGATCATTCCCCGGTCGAGCTTTGGTGCGATTGTTGCAAGAGCTCCTGTGTCTCGCAGTGTGTTCCAGAACTCGTCTGGGTTTTTCGCCTGCTTCATTGCTTTGATCACTTCTTCGCCCAGGCGTGGGCGACTCATTCTGTTCAGCTCAGGTGCGACCATTCGCATCAAATCTTGTGTATCTGGATGTAGGGTGAATGGATCTCCGTTTTCCTTTTCAAAACGGGCCGTGTATCTTGCTGCTCGCATAACACGGAGTGGGTCTTCTCTGAACTTGTTGTTAATATGCTTGATCGTCCCTTCGTTGAGATGTTCTACCCCGTTGAATCGGTCAATAAAGATAACAGAACCCTGAGCGAGTGTGAGTTCTTTTGTATTTTGTTTTTCGATGTCCGTGGGGCGTTCTCCGAAGATTTTGATTGCCATTGCGTTGATCGTTAGATCACGTCGGGCAAGGTCCTCGGAGATCGTTGTTCCTTCTGTATCTGTTTTGATTGATTTGTATCCGAATTCGCCTTTGGCTTTAGTTTCTGTTCGAGCTAGTGCGAATTCGTTGTGTTCGTCGTCGTGGAAAACGTCGTAAGATGATGCATCAATGTTTTCGAATCCACGTTCCTGCATCGATTCGTTAGTTTCGTTGGTGATGACGAAATCTAGGTCGTTTACTGGTTCGTTGAGTAGAGCGTCTCGAACTGCTCCGCCAACAAGGTAGACTTCAAAATTGGTCGTGTCTTGTGAGAGACAGTATAGGTATTCTCGTGCCTTTTCAGCTGCTTTCTTCAGGTTGTTTTGTTGAGTTTCAGTTAGGTTCATTGTTCGTTGAATGTCTCTTGGATGCTCAGGCTTCCATCACCGAATTCTGGCATTTTCGAAACCGGTGCGACTGCGATTTTCCCTTGTGTTGGTGAAGGTTGAGGTAGCTGTTTAGGTGATCCGATGGGACTCCATTTGCGTGAATATCGTCTGTGTTTTCTTTGTCTTGGTAGACTGTCCAAATAGATGTCCCTTCGTGGTGGGCTATGTACCGCACGTTTCCGGCCATCCCGTCTGTGAAATATGCACTGTCCACGATCACGAATCCGAGTTCTTCGTTAGTTTCTCCCGATTCTACTCGTTGAATAACGTTGGTTGGAATCTCTTCAATATCGATGATCTCGACCGCAGGGTGTGACTCACTCGTTGTTGTCTCTCACTTCACTTCCATCGGTGGATAAAAACACTCCACCCTCACTACTGATCCTCTTTTTGGAATCTTTTGGTGCGTATCTTTTCAGGGCAGCTGTTGTAGGATTTCTTCGTGTTCGTCTGGTCGGAGATAACGGAAATTTTGTGGAACGAATTTGGTGGTGATTCCATCTAGTGTTGATAGTGGTAGTGGTTCGTCGTATTGTTCTCGAGAGGAGATTTCCATTGCGGAGCCCGTTTCTTTTCCATCAAAGTATGATCGAAGCTCGCTTTCGGTGTGTGGTGTGCTTGCCACCGTGTTCTTGATTAGTGAATCGATGTCAGTTGTGATCACATTGTCGCATACGAATTCACCGATTATTGCTCCAATATCGCCTGTAGCGTATAGGATTACTTTGTATGGTGGTTCTAACGATGGTGGTGTCCTGCGGTATTCGTAGTCTTTCTTGTGTTCGAGGATTGCCCATCCATGTTTTCCTTCGATACTGAGAAATACAACATTCTTGCTAGAAATTGGGTTCGCCTGAGCCTGTGATGGTAATTCGTCGCCGTCTACCCATCTTGATAGACTAGTTTTATCACTTCTCATAGTTCATTCACTACTTCTACCTCAACCGAGAGACAAAAACATCATATCACTCCTTTTGCTCGTGGACACGTATTAGCGTGTTTCGCATAGTATTTTTGTCGATTTGGTTGGTGTTGTGTTTTTCTACCTTTGAAATATTCGATTGTAATGTGCTCTTTTTCAGGTCTTTGTCCATGTCTTTCTTTAGCTCTTTTGCTAATTCTTCTTGTGTTAGTTTTAGATATTGTCTGGCTCTTTTGAGAGCTGTTCCGCTTGGTTCTTTGGGGTTGTAGAGGCTTCCTATTGGTGTCCTTTCTTCTTCGACTTTATCGAAGTATGCATTAGCGAGGTCGCCCCAGGTTATGATCTCCCATCTATTTTCGAAACCCTCTAGCATTAGTTCGACTTCGTTCGGGTCTGGAACCTCTGTGAATTTGAGGGTGAGCATTGTGTAGTGGATTATACACTCGAGGATGTCTTCGTATGCTCCAGCTGTGCTTAGATTTGTTTCGCCGTTTTCAAGGAATGCTCGTGCCTTGTCATCGAGGATTGAGATTACTTTTGATGGGACTGGATTTGTATTGTAGAAGACGTGTGTATGCCCGATTTTTTCCTTGACGAGGTACCCGTCTTCGACAAGGTTGTTGATTCTTGTCTGTATCGTCCTTCTGGGAATGTCTGTCCACTCGTCTATCTGGCTTACTTTTACTTTTGTGAACTGTGATCCGATTTCATTGTAGATTTCATGATTAGTTGGATCTAGGTCTTCAATCTGCCTCTGTTTTTCAGGCGGGTTTTTGTGCTGCTGTTGCTCGTAGTATACGAGATCGTGGTTTTTGGTTATTTCCTCAGTATTGATGCTGTTCAGTCGTTCAAAGAAGGCTTCTGGATCTTTTGCTGCTTCCCAGAGTTCAGAACTTACGTCTTCGTTTGATTTGAGATTGTCTTTCTCGCAGATTCTTTTTACAATTTCAACATCTGTTGGGTTTGGACCTGCAAATATAGGTTGTTCTCTGTAGAATGTTTCTCTTAATTCATCTTGGCAGATTGAGGCTCTTTTGTGAGGGTTTTCGTGGATTAAATGCCCGTTTTGCCATTTTTCTATGAGTGGGATAAGACATGCTTCTATTGGAACTAGGTAATCAGGGATAACTAGATAGTAAAGGACTGTGTTTCCGTCGACTTGTGTTTTTTCGATGTTTTTCGACTCAACGAGTCGGTTGAGGTATCTTCTGGCTGTGTTATTCCCGATGTCGAGTTTCTTGGCCACTTTTGGGACCGTAACGCCAGTGGGATGTTCTTTTAGGAGATTGTAGACTTCTGTTGTGCTTGTAGCAGTAGCGAATTGCCCGCTTTCTTTTTTTCTTCCCCCTTTTGTATCGGTCATTGTTTATATATCCTCTATGTTATCCTGTGGCGACATCTGGTTCACCGTCGAGAGTCCAACAGCTTGGAATTCCGTCTCCCCCTTCGACTGGAAGTGAGACCGACATCAATCTGATTCTGAACTTCTTTTCGAGCCCTTCTGAGATGCGTTGACAGTCTTTTCTTTGGCAGACTCGACCGAATACGTATCTATCTGAGCTGTATCTTGTTGTTGCTCTACCGCAGATGTGGCACTCTGCTGTATTCTGGCTCTCGTGAGGGTATAGTGTTGATGTTTTCATGATTGGGTTTCGTCTTTTTCTTGTTTGTTTTATACAGGGTTTTCTATCTCATTAGTTTTTTCCTGTATAAATATATATTCTTTTGGATCGACTATAACTATATCATCAATGTCGTCCAGTGGGGCTACACCAATGGGCGTGTTTGTTTCGTGAGCAAATTGAGTGTATGAAGCGTCAATTAACCGTTTTTCTCCTGTTTTCTTGTCTGTGATCACAGCGGCGAAATGTTGGTATTCTCCGTTAATCTTGTAACCAGTTATTTTTGTGCTGATGTCCTCGATGTTTTGGTTGAAGCACGTTTGATGTACTTTTTCACAAATTGAGAGGGATACACGGTGGCAGTGCGGCCACTGTTTGCGGTTTGTGATACGCATTACTCGTTCTCGCTGTTGTTCTGCTATGCTTCTTAACTGCTCATCTGGAAGTCTATTTATAACTTCGTTTAGGCTCATGGTGTTATGTGAAAATCAGATTAGGCTCGGTATCTACTTTCCGTCTTCGTCTTCTGTTTCAGGATTATTCTGTTGCTCGGTTTCGTTTCCATCTTCGCCTTTGTCTTGTTTCCCGTCTTCTTCGTCATTCTTACCGCAGTATCCGCAATCGTATTTGAGACAGTAAACACGCGATCCTACTGCCTTACAAAAGTGTGAGTTGGCTCGATCCCGACGCCGTGTAGGTTCTGTATGTGTAAGTGGTGTGTGTGGTCCGTCCATTATTTAATCTCCTTTGATTGTCTTCTATTATTTTCCATGGTCTATTCTACCCAATTCGGTAGATAAAAACTTTTTATCTAACATCCTACCTACAATTTCGGTCTTTCTTGATGTGAGTGGGTGGAAGCCACGTTCTTTCTGTTGTTGGGGATGTTACTCATTTGTATGGAATCCTTCTTTGAGTCTAGTTTTCAGTTCGTCTTCGGATAGGTATGGTGCTAGGGTTTTGTTACAGGTTATTTCTGTGTTGAGATCGTTTTCTTCGTGTGGTTCGTATGTTTGGACTGTCCTGAGTGGCCATTCTTCTCTCAGTGATAGCTTGATCGTGCTAGAAGTAAGGTGTCTCTTCAGCTCTCGGTTGAACATGTTTTTCAGAGAGTTGAATCTGTAAATGCCCCATATATGTCCTGTTCTGTGAATTTCGCTATGGGCGTCTTCGGTTGGTATGATTGTTCTGATGAAGCGTGGCATCTGCGTGTCTTTGGTGATCGAATTCTCAATGTCTGTATCAAATGTGCTTTTGTGCTTGTCTCCTTTTAGAATGATCTCGCCTGTTTTTTCGAGTGTGGTTTTATCGAATACTGTGAGAGAGAGTACGCACGTTTCGTCTCTATTGATGTCTTTTCTTTTGCTTCCTGTGTGTCTATTTTCTGTAATACAGATCAGGATGAGGGCATTGTCATTATATGAGGTGTTTGAAATCCAGTTTTTCACTTTGTGGACCGCATTGATAGTAAGTTGATATTGTTCGTGGTGTGGGTGTTCTGCTTCTTCTACTCCTGGGAGGTCGATGATGACGTGACGGGTTACTTCACCAATCTGTAGCTTGCCTACGCTCGGTTTTTTGTTTTTGCTGACTTCTGCGTATGGGTCGTATAGTTCTCGGCTATGTGCTTCACTGATTACCTTTTTACTGGGGTCGTTGATCTTATGGAGTTCGATTGGGATAATATCGTCTGGGTCGTCGTAAAGGATCATCTGGAAAATTTCGCTATGGATATTAACTCCAGTAGATGTATTTTCATCTCCCCAGTGTTTGTACTCTTCCCATTTCTCTTTTTCAATGCAAAGACTCTGTATGAATTCCTCTGCTGTTTGTTTTGGGGTTTTTAATTCCAATTTAGAGTCGTCGATACAAAGAAGCATGTAGTTGATGCATCCTTCTAAGGATCGACTGGCTACTTCGAGAGTTTCTTTTTTGATTTCTCCCTCGAATAGTGTTTTCATGTCTGCGCTTGCGCTTGGATCTGTCGAGAGATCGTGTGTGTTGTCGAACGTAGTTATTGATGATTGCATTGGCATCTCCTAGTGATTGATGTGGTCGAATTGCGTTTTAGAGTTATCCGCTAGTTTCCCATCCTATCTCACACAAATCGGATTCACTCCAACCGGCGTATAAAAACAGATACCCAATCCGCTTCTGTTTCGCAATTCTGACTATTGGAAGTTTGATACTGTATCGTTGATCTCGCTAATCGTTGCGGGGCAGTCTGCGAACTTCGAAATAGCTTGTTTTAATCCTTCGTGGAGTTCTGTGTCATCGTCTAGTTTTTCTTCTGTAGTTGAAAGAGAGAACGCACATCCTTCTGCTTGGCATACTCCGTTGTCGCTTAGAAGATGTCCGTTTAGCCATTCGTGCTCTGTTTGTTGGTTCAGTATTGTTTGTAGGATGTGTTGAGCGTGATCTTTTTTGTTTCCTTCAACTGCGTTGAGGGCTTTTTTGACTCCAGCTTCGCTTGGGCCTCTCATCATACCTAATCGGTAGATTTCCCATGGTGTTGGGTCTCGTTTTACGATTTCGAAATCATCGCTATCTATGAAGAACTCTTGCGTACAAAAGTCGATTTCTGTACTTGGTGTGCCGCATGGGACAAGAATTGATGCTCCACCTTGTTCGTATCCGACAACAGGGTAGTGTTCGCCTGATTGTAATTTGATGATGTCTCCAATGTCTGGTTTTTCGTTTTTCTCTTCGTTGTTGTGGTTTGATTGTTCGGGCATGTATTGTTTCCTTTCTTGTGTTTTCTGTATTTGAGTTAGAATTCCATTCCTACTTTATCTGGTTTTCCGACTGTTCGTATTGCCCCCTCTGTTCCGTATACGGCGTGGTTGAATTCTTTGTGCCCAATCTTTTCGATTGGTCTGTTAGATTGGATGTCTTTAAAGTTGGATTCTACTTTTGCGATGCATTCTAGTGCATCTTGGCAGTCTGCTTCAAGCTCTTCTAGTCCTAGGTTTTCGCATCGGTCTTTTAGTCGGGCAATTAGTAGCCCGAATCTGTTTAGCTTTTCTTTACTGATCTCCGTTGGGTACAGATTTGTGTCTTCGACTGTTGCCTCGAGATCTCGTATTTTCGATTGGATTTTCAGGCATTCGACGAGTTTTATGTCGCGCTCTGTCAGGCTGTCTCTATCCATGTTCGGCACTTCTATCCCGGTATTATTGCTGTTGGTTGTTTGGCTCATTGTTGGTTGGTTTCGTTGGTTGGTTTTGAGTTGTGTTAGTCTATCCGCACAGACACCATGGGTCTGATTCAAGGATGTCTTTGAGGGTTTTTGCGTTTCCGCTATCTTTGCTCTCAACGAATCTTTCTGCACTTTTTGCTAGTTCTGGGGATGGGTGTATGTCTCGGACATCTCGAATACGGTCGTAGCATTGGTTTAGGTTATCGTCTTCGTCTACCGCGAGTGCAGCTGCGGCTACTGAGACTGATCGTGACTGTCCAGCATGGCAGTGGATGAGAACGCCTTTGTTTTCTTTCCAGGCTGCTAGGACCGCTTCGACGGCCTCTGCAAAGGTTTCGTAAGGGTGTTCGCCGTCTCGAATGTCGAACTGTTGGTATTCGCATCCAACGTTGTCTGCTGTTGAATCGCAGCACATGTTCACAACGAGGTTGATTCTTTCTTCCTTCAGCGATTGCGTTCTGATACTTTGTATGTCGGTGACGTATAGATCGTCGCGTATCTTTGAAATGGTCATTGTGTTTGTTTTGTACTATATTTTATTCTGGTCGACTCGGCCAAATTCCACGGACTGAATGACCTGTTCGTTCTCTGTGTGCGTCTAATGCGGCCTCTGAAGCTACATTTTGACTACACTCGCAACACGAGATTGTTTCTTTTTCTTCTGGTTTGAATAACAGCTCTTTGAATTTGGTTATTTTAGCTCTCATCTGGAGTGATCACTTTGATTGTGGTTTACTCAAAATTCTACTCATACTACTCTCACCCCCAACGAGTGATAAAAACATATCTCTCAGCACCCTTTGGTATCCGAATCTTTTTTATCTACTTTGTTTATTTTTCTTATATGCCGTTTATCGGGCGTTTATCTGATGGGGATTTCGTGTCTCCAAAGGACGTTAGTGGATCTGCGAGGGTGACGTGTCCTGGTTGTGAGGGAGAAATGCGCATTCGGAAAGCACACTATAATAGTGGTAATCGTGTTCCCCGCCATTTTTACCATTCTACAGGGGGATGTGAGGGCGAATCCGAAATTCACAAACGGATGAAGGCTGTTGCTCAGTATTATCTCGAGGAGCGGTTCCCTGATGCTGATGTGCAAGAGGAGCTTCATCTTGATGGTCGGTTTGCAGATGTTGCTGCAACATTTGATGAACCGAGGTTTCCTTATGGGAATGGGATGATTATTGAGGTTCAGTTCAAAAACAAAGGGAAGGATATTGGTCAAGTAACTCGTGAATTTTTGGATCACGGTTACTCTGTTCTCTGGGCGTATCTCTCTGACTTCCAAAAAGAGTCATTGTATGAGCTGGAAGATTTCGAGGTGTGTCATCATAGATTCTCGACTGTGTGGCCCGATAATGTTCCATCTTCTGGTTCTTGGTCGGGGTATCAGCAACCCTATGTTGATGAAATACTGGACGTTGATCGTTCGGTTCCGATTAAGTTTCCAACGAATTTCTATGATGACTTCTTGTTTAATATGTACTCTCCAGAAAATATTGAGCCCAGGATACACTCTCTTGGTGATCGGTTACGTTCTGGGCCGAAGATATGGGTTCAGGGAAAGGGTCGTTCTGTCTTCTGGTTTCAAGAGTTTATGTTCGATTCCTTGCCTAACCAGCTCGTGGCAAGTCGGTATAACAAAGAGACGGAAGAGCACGATTTTGTCTCGTTAGATGGTGTTGCTTCTACCGACCATCTTCGAGAGTATGCACAGGGTGTGGCTGACATCCGAGATTCTAATTCGTCTGATCCCGATTTTTCTGTTTCATGGCGTACTGGGAGAGGAATAAGTGTGATTCGATTGTCTACCGATGATCGTGGAAAGTACCATCATGAAGTTGAGTTTAGGGGGCGACATGGGAATTCTGTTAGTTTGTCTAAAGAATATCGTAGTGGCGATGAGTACCGCATTCTCGATTCGCTTTGATACAGGGTTTTGGCGAAAAATAAAAGTGGATGGGTATTAACATGTGATTTGTTGTCATGAGTGCTGAAGACATCCATGCGGTGACCGAACAAGCTAAGCGGCTTGAGGCGTATTTTGGTTGTGATCCTACCAAGCATGACCGTCCTCATCCAAAGATGGTAGAACTACGTGATCAGTTGCAGCTGGCTCAATCTGAACCATGTCGGGAAAAACGACGCCAGCACTTGCAGAATGCCAAAGAGATCGTTCACGATCTTCGGCTTGATGTTTCGGTTCTTTATCGGGTGAGAACAGCCATTTTGAATCGGTTGGGGTTGTCTGTGATCTAGTTTTCTGGATCGTAATCGGTCAGGTCAGATTGGTCTCCAGGCATTTTGTGTTCCTTTTGGACTTGGTTGAACGTTCTGTAGAAGTCATCTTCATCGACAAAGGTTGGATTGACTCCACCGAAATCGTACAGACATGTGTGGCCTCTGGTGTGGTCGTAGCCCGTATTTTCATCTGCATCTTGAATTTTCCAACCGTGTTGTTCGAAGAGAGCTTCCATGTCTTCTCTGAAGAGTGCGTCTGGCGGGATTTCTTTTGGAGGTTCTCCCTGCGATAGGAGTTCTTCCATTACTTCTCGATCTGATGTCTCATCGTCCATCACTTTTTGCACCATCTTTTCGATTTCCTGTGCTCCATCTGCTCTATCGCTCATGTCTGTTGGTGCCCACACACGCCGCATTAGCACCCACTGATAATTTTCACCCCACGCTTCGACTGGGGCGAGATGGTTCGCGAGAGGGTGGTGATCGTGTAGTCGTTTCCAGGTTTCGATTTCCTTGAAAATTTCAACGTCTGGTGAGTTGTGAGAAGTTAGCTTAACAACGTATCGAGTGTCGTATGGTGTTTCGAAATATTTGTTTGCGATATGCTCATCTGGGAATTCTACAATGATTCGACCACCGGATGCGTGCCAATGCTGTAGCCCGTCAAAGAATTCTGGGTCCCTTGGTAGAGCTCTATCGCTTTCGGCTAGTCGGGTGAGAAAGTCCTGAATTAGCTTTTCTCCCTCTTCTGTGATGTTTCCGAGGCGTTTTTCGTGTGACGGTGTACGTACTGTTTTTGCTATTTCTCGTGGTATCTGAGTCATATATTTGGTGTCCGTTCTTTCTATTTTCTAGTTTTCTGAGCTATTTCTACTCTGTTGTTCAAATCTGAGTGAATCGTTTCTTGTTTATGTGTTTGTAGGTGTTATTTGTTTAGATTAATCCGAATGTTTTATGTTGTTTGCGCAACTTGTTGAGGGTGGGCGGTGGATAGTAGTGCCCCCACATCCACATTCCCCCCACTTGCCCTCCACCTCCCTTCTTGAGGTTGTCTGGATTAATCGCTTCTCTTGTAGGAGTTGAGGGTTTCGATGTCGGGTTCGTTTGGATTGATCCATTTTCGGGTTGAGTTTCCACCTCCCATACCGAGCATTGAATCTACTGAGCTGGCGATTTGGGTTTGGGCTTCTTGGCTATCTGCGTCTCTTGGGTTGTAGTAGTCCAATGGTGTCGGGTTCACGAAGATTCCGTAGACTTCTCTGACGCTTGGATTCACACCGATTTCATCGTAGATTTCGTATAGAGCTTGAACAGTGTGCAGTGTTGGGTTTGGCTGGCTGAGGGGTCGCTGTCCATGAAGTTTGTTGACTGTATCTTGTAGCCCGAAAGCGGCTAATTTTGTATCTACGTCTTCGTTCGGAACGTCATCGCTATTTGTATCTCCGAGGGGGAGCCCTTCGACATTGAAGTTGATGAATGTCATTATAGCTGCTTCTTGGGCGAGCATTAGGCTGATTACTTCTGCAATGGCTTCCTCTCTTGATTCCGCAGCTGGTTTGATATATTTTCGACTTCTTCGACCGTCATCTGCGTTTTCTTTGTTTTCTTGGTAGCCACGGTAGTAATCCGTCATAACCGATTCGAGATCAATCGGCTCGAAGTATTCCCGCTTTTCATAGAAGTGTTTCATCTTATGTGAGACGATACAGGCTTCTATGTCTGGTGCGACTTTTTCTCTGAAGTTTAGGTTGAAACTTGGTGATTCCCGTGGGTCAGCTGTTGTTTTCTCAACGATAGTTTCGAATGCTTGTTGGATGTCGAATGATCCGAACTGACTGTGTTCGATGTAGTATTCGTTTCCGTTTACGTGAACTTGCTTCCCCGATCTCGTAATGAATCGCAGTAAGTCGTCATAGAGACTTCTTGCGTCTCCGTAAATTATTGACATAGTTTTTCCTCCGTTGTACTGTTGAGTGGGTGTGGTTTGGCCATGTTTTCGCTTTTGAGGTGTCGGTATCCTTCCATGTTTCTGAGTTGTTTTGTTGTGATTTTCTTCTGGTATGGGATTCGGCAGTTAGGTAGACGGTGATAGTTGTCGGGAAGACTCTGTGAGATGAGTGGCCATCCGTCGAATTCTTGGGCGAGATCGCAAATGATCCTGCTATCGGCTACTTCGACTTCTACCCAGAAGTGGGTTGTTCCATTCGTATCTGCTTGCTGCTGCGTCGATGGTGGTGTTTCTGCTAATGGTTCGATGAGAGCCCCCCAGATTATCTCTGCGTTGTATCCTGCTTGTGTTAGTCGACGGGCTAACAGTTCGGCGTTTATGTGACACCAGCCGAGTAGCGGATCATCGTGAGGCCAAGATTCGTTGTCAACCTCTTTGGGATCAAGGTCGAAATCGTCAATTAGTCGTTCTTTTCGTGTTTCGAACGTTATATTTGCTATGTCGTCAAACGCTTCTGGTTTTGTTTGTGCTTTCATTGTTAGAATAGCTCCTCTGGATCGTCTAGCTCATCTAAGTCTGTTGTATCGAGAGTGATTCGCCCGTGTTCTGAGTATTGGTCGATGCTGGTTTCGCTGATCGAGATTACGTTGGGTGTTCCTACTCCGCCTTCTTCGTCAGGGTTGTCTTCGTCTCCTGACATTGCCATGAACGCGAGCTGCATTTTCGCGCCTCG
>LKMJ01003934.1_pt1 | contig 13915 bp, 16 predicted proteins | sample 643391 | NCBI WGS metagenome assembly LKMJ01 (sample SAMN04112250, study PRJNA286221) | soda lake metagenome | biome: soda lake; feature: Kulunda Steppe; material: water; isolation source: sample PL-Br10 brine of Picturesque Lake | place: Russia: Kulunda steppe | collected 2010-07
CCGACAGCATGACCGTCAAGGCGGCCAGACACACTGCCGCCCACACCAGGGGGTGCAGCTCTGTAGCAGGGGGCTCCAGCAGCCAGACATGCTTGGGCAGTAGCTCCACCCCCTGCGGTAGCTGTCTGTGCAGGACTCTTCTGACCTCGCGCGCTCCAGCGTACCCCCAGAAGACATGCTCCCTGAGCTGGAGAGCACGCACTCTGCTAGGGGCAGCTTGGGCCGGCAACCAGTCACAAACGCAGCCCGCCCCCTTTTTTGGCGCCCACCCATGACCCCCAGCCCCCACCACCCCGTTCTGGATGAGGCACCACCACACCTCCTTCCTGCTGTTCTTCCAGTGCAAGCGCTTCCACACGGTTCGGATGCGGGCTGGGAGGGCCCGCACCAGATCCCTTGCTACCGCGCGAGCATCTGGAGCGGGGAGATCTGCAGCTGCTAGGGCCACTGCTGACTCCGCGCACTGCTGCCACGCCTTCTGCCTAGCTTCCGCTACATCCAGCATTTGAATGGCTGTGACTTGCCTGACTGTGAAGCGATTATGTAAATTAATGCTAATTGTAAATTAGCAATGCAAACTTAAATTGAATTCACAGCCAGCTGAAGGAAATGGGAAGTACAATAAAAGAGTTGGATGAGAGATCAGTGTCTGAATGAAGGATAGAGCAGAGAACCACATACTATATACATGCTAGTCACTAGTAGGCAGTGTATCACTCCCTGCATCGATTTATGAGAAGAGAGCAACCTAGGCTTAAAGTACCGTGAAACTGCCAGAACTTGCTGACCGAATATTGATAGAATAATAGAACTCACAATGCAAAAATGTTAAAAGTCCACAAGGTTAAATCCCCAATGACTCAGCTAGCCATAGATTCAGATGAGTCAACCCCTACCTAAGGTCAAAACAAAGGTTGGGCATCATGATCCAACTTGGATCTTGAAGATGTCGTGGCTGACATGACAATGCCTGACAGGAACAAGCTCGCTCATATGCTCTGTCTGCATTCAGTGCAAACCTATCTATGCATACTGATCATGGACAAAATAATGAGCAATCAGGTTGGTCAGCAGATAAAGTGTCCTTGCGGCAAGCCATTGATAACCAATGGCTGTTCAAGGTGGTGATGATGAACAATGACCCCTGCACGGGCATGCTCTGTGTTAGGCATGGCCTGCAGCGGGTGCACATGACTACAGCCCTTCTTCTGCACCCAGCATGAAGCCCCACTCCAAGCGTGCACCCAAGGACAAGTTTGGCCAGACTAAAATTGAGGATACTCCTGGGTCTTCACAAGCTTCAGTTTTCCAGTGTCGTTATCCATCTCAAGCCTAGATAAGTTGTGCAGAAAAAGGGCAATATAAGGTTGGGGCAGGCGTGATTTCTGTCTTGCTGCATCATCTGCTCACCTGCCTGCACACCCCGGCTACACTCCGAGCAGCTGTCTGCGGCTGCAAATAGCCTGTCACTGCTGTGAGCACACGCATGTATGCCGTGCACATGCATGTATCATGCATGCATGATTCCACATGTTCACCGCATGCATACATGCATCGTTTCCTCTCACAAGGGCATTCTGGTGCTGCATTGGGCCAGGCTTGCCCTTGCAGAGAAAGTGCCTAAGATAAAAGCCTGCATCGGTGTGGCGTGGCTTTGACAGAGTTGCAGCGACAGCCAGCTGCCACTTTTGCATGGGCCAGCGGGGGTGCAGCCACCTTGGAGGACTGCAGCAGGTCTGGATACCTTTCTCTCCAATGCAGCGCACATGCCTGCTGTGCAGTAGCACCAACATTGCGAATGCGCTTTGATAGTGGCTTGCCAGACCCTCACTACCCGCTGCACGCACCTGACACCAAGCTTTTTTAATTCCGGGGACTCCACAGGCGCCACTGGCTCCAGCTGCCTGATGCGCTGCTGCGCTGTCATGCTGCCTGCGCACACACGTGACCCGTACAGAGCTCAGGTTGTGAGACGCTCACAGGCTCCCTCGGCGCCACAGCCGCCAGACGCAAAGCTGTGGGGCCACGCTGCCAACACAAACGCTCCGCTCCCTCCCACACTGCAATGGGTGATCGTAAGTAGCTGCAAGCTTGTGGCCCGCCGGGCTGCAGCTGCAACACAAGCCGGTGCACAGCTGAGCTGCTAGAGTGTCTTGAGTGGCGCTACACAAATGGCAGGCCAGGTCCACAAAACAGACGGAGAAGCAGCGCACCAATGACAGGGCAGGGCACAAACAGCAGAGGTCCTGTCTGCCCTGTGCCTCTGTGGGGTATGTGTGGCATAAGGCATCGTCCACGCCAGCGCTTACTTGCCATGTACAGGGAAATCAAAATGCGGGATTACCCTGTCTGCTGCTCGAATCCCAAGGAACGCAGGCACGGACATGCGCATGTGAGTGCACACACAAACAGGTGTGCCCGCCCAAAATACACTTAACAAAAGGCAATACTCTTTTGCTGGCTTGCCTGCACACACAGGTTGACGTTCAGCCCTGCAGGTGGTCAGCCTGGCCGAAAGACTCTGCCCCCACTTCCAAGCCAAGTCTTGACTCACCCGCGCACAAGTTCCGCACTGCCCACAGGCCCCATTCTCGTGCCAGCGGGCTCAAGTCATCCAGCTGACACTGCAAGGACAAGAATGTGGAGGGCAGGCTTGAAGCCAATGAGCCCGTGCTGCCAAGCTAGATTTGTATGGCTGGGTCGGGGGCATCCGGCTGGCATATTTGAAGGGACACATGCGCAGAGTAGGGTTTAGGCCAGACCAGGTCAGGCCAGAGACCAGGTCAGACCAGACCAGACCAGGTCAGACCAGTCCAGGCCAGAACAGACCAGACCAGACCAGACCAGGCCAGGCCAGGCCAGACCAGACCAGACAAGTCAGGCCAGGTCAGACCAGACCAGGCCAGGCCAGGTCAGGCCAGACCAGACAAGTCAGGCCAGGTCAGACCAGGTCAGGCCAGACCAGGTCAGACCAGACCAGACCAGGCCAGGCCAGACCAGACCAGGTCAGACCAGACCAGGCCAGAACAGACCAGGTCAGACCAGACCAGGCCAGGCCAGGTCAGACCAGGTCAGACCAGTCCAGGCCAGAACAGACCAGACCAGACCAGACCAGGCCAGGCCAGGTCAGGCCAGGTCAGGCCAGACCAGACCAGACCAGACCAGGTCAGACCAGACCAGGCCAGACCAGGTCAGACCAGACCAGGCCAGAACAGACCAGGTCAGACCAGACCAGGCCAGGCCAGACCAGACCAGGTCAGACCAGACCAGGCCAGAACAGACCAGGTCAGACCAGACCAGGCCAGGTCAGACCAGACCAGACCAGGTCAGGCCAGGCCAGGTCAGGTCAGACCAGACCAGACCAGGCCAGGCCAGGCCAGGCCAGGTCAGGCCAGGTCAGGCCAGAACAGACCAGGTCAGGCCAGGCCAGGCCAGGCCAGGTCAGGCCAGGTCAGACCAGACCAGACCAGGTCAGGTCAGACCAGACCAGACCAGACCAGACCAGGCCAGGTCAGGTCAGACCAGACCAGACCGGGTCAGACCGGGTGAGATCATGTAGCTGGCACAGCGAGGGCTCAGTAATTGCACAGCAGGGGTGAGGTCATCGCGCTTGCACCGCAGGGGCAGACCTATTTGCCTGGCAGGATGGAGGGCAACAGGAGCCGGAAGGACCTGAGCTCCCACCATCCGGGTTGCATGCACACAAGGGGCTTGAGCTTCACCCTAAGGGCCGGGAGTACGAAAAGGGCTTGAGCTCCACCATAAGCGTTGGAAATAATGAGCAGCAGGTGCCTGAGCTCCAACATGCGTTGATGTGTCATAAAATCCAGCTGCGACATCACATGCATAAAAAATGGTACATGCTCAAGCGCGCCCATGCGCACATGCAGACACACACCACGCCTAGCACCAGCACCATCGCCACCAATTTCTGGCTCAGCACCCGACACAAACACACCCATCTCAGCACCAGCTCCACACAGACACATACCTGGCTCAGCACCAGCTCCACCGCCCCCACTTCCTCGGCCACCTCTTCTGCCACGCTGGGCCTGTGCCATAAAAGTGGACCCAATCCAGTGTGCAAGTACCAGGCTAAGCATGTGTCCAGGAGGGCAAGGACGCTGACAATGTAGAATGTTGCAGGACGTTGTAGGCCATTGCAGGACATTGCAGGGCATTGCAGGACGTTAACATTGGAGGACATGTGTCCAGGAGGGCAAGGACGCTGACACTGCAGGACATTGCAGGACGTTGACATTGCAGAACATGTGTCCAGGGGGGCAAGGACGCTGACACTGCAGGACATTGCAGGGCGTTGCAGGTTATTGCAGGGACGTTGCAGGGACGTTGCAGGGCATTGCAGGACGTTGACATTGCAGGAGATGTGTCCAGGGGGGCAAGGACGCTGACACTGCAGGACATTATTGGGCATTGCAGGGCAATGACATTGCAGAATATTTGTCTAAGAGGGCAAGGACATTGACACTGCAGGACATTGCAGGACATCGACACTGCAGGACATTGCAAGGCATTGCAGAGCATTGCAAGACACTGCAGGACATTGCAGAGCATTGCAAGGCATTGCAAAGGCATTGCAGGGCATTGCAGGGCATTGCAGGACATTGCAAGGAATTGCAAAGGCATTGCAGGGCATTGCAAAGGCATTGTAGAGCATTGCAGGGCATGGCAGGACGTTGCAAGACATTGCAAGACGTTGCAAGACGTTGCAGGACGTTGACATGGCAGGAATGGTCTGCAAGTGGTCCCAACAACGGATGCCAGCAGAGAGCCCCTTTTGGCGCGTGGCACACGCCTCAATGTGCGTGCGTTGCATGCGGCGCGCACCTCTGTATGTGCATCCCCTGCATGTGGCGAACACCTCTGTGTACGTGTGCTGCACGTGGTCAGTGCCTCCGTTGCCATGCATTGGTTTGTTTGCGGGGTGGGTGTAGCGGTGTGAGGTGCATAAAACAAACCAAAATTGATGCTTCCCAACAGCCGATGGCTGTTGTACATTACCCGTTATAGCGGGTGTGAGTGCCTCCATTGCCATGCACTGGTTTGTTGGCGAGGCAAGTGTGGGTGCCTCTGCGCCTGCAAACCTCCTCACCTATCGCACAGGGCATTGGCCAGCACCTGCAGACCTCCTCACTTGTTGTACAGAGCATTGGCCAGCACCTCAACACCTCACTCACTGCGTAGGCCATCGGCCAGCACCTGCACACCTCACCTGTCGCACAGGGCATTGGCCAGCACGGCAAGCACATCCCCTCGGTAGCCGACATAAGGGGGCACAATGGGGGCATGGTTCACAAATTGAGGCTGCTGGTAACGGGGTGCCCGCTGCTGCTGCTGCTGCTGCTGCTGCTGCTGCTGCTGCTGCTTTGACATGCCATCTGCATTTGAAGAAGTGCCCGCACCACCGCTTGTTTGCCGCCTTTCGGCAGCTGCAGCAGCCGCCGCCGCAGCCGCCGCGGACGCTGCAGCTCGTCCTGGGTTCTGTATGGGCTGCGGTCATTGAGGCGCGTGCACATTCACGTGAAAGCCCTGTGCCTCGTGCGCTTGTGCGTGTGCCTCTGTGCATGGGTTTGTGCAAATGTGCCTTGTGCGCATGTGCCTCGTGCGCTTGTGCGTGTGCCTCTGTGCGTGAGTGTTTGCGCATGTGCCTCATGCGCTTGCGCATGAGCTGTGCGTGAGTGTGTGCGCATGTGCCTCATGCGCTTGTGCGTGTGCCTCTGTGCATGAGTGTGGGTGCATGTCTGGTTCCTGATCACATAAATCACTGCACCAGTGGCTGTGCGTGAGAGCCCATCAACGCCCATCAACGTCCTTGGATGCCCACCAATGCCCATCATGGCCCATCCATTCATGCCTTGTTGTTTGTGAGCCCCCTCCCTCAGCCTCGGCTTATGGTGGGGCAGCAGAATAGGAACCGGACGCTGCACGCTCTCACAATAGGGTTATCCTGCTGGGTGTGCACTGCATTGTGTGCAATCCACATGCGCACATACACACACAGATGCAGGCACCGTTGCATGCCTACGCGTGCATGAACAACACACACTAGCACAATGCTGTGAATTGCCCTTAGCCATGCAACACAATGGCCGACCTACAGCTCTGTATACCTTAAGGCTTAAGCCATGGCACACATCAGCATGCAAACATGGTCGCACACAACCCATGCTGCGCAGTCCTTGGTCACCACCCCCTCCCATGCCAGCACATGCCCCCGCCTGCAGCATGTGCCGGCACATGCTCCTACCTGAAGTGTGTCTGAAACCCGGCTAAGCTGCCCTCGTTCGGCGGATACAGCCTGGAAAACCTACCTGTAGTGTGTGCAGCATGCCCAGCAGGCGCGGCACCAGCTGCTCCGAGCAGCAGAGCTCCAGCACTGGATCCTCACCATCACACAGCTTTGTGCCCTTGTCCTCTCGCTGGGCCAAACACTTGAGCACCTGTTCACAAAATCAATTCAGTGCCGCCGCGCAGTTTTGCAACCCTTGTGCCGGGCCCCGAGTACTGGTGCACTTGCACGAAACACGTGTTGAGTCCCTTGCTGCCATGCTTGTGGATACACTTGTGCAAGCCACGCACCAGTGCACAAGCGCAGGCGCGTGCCCTCATGTTGCAGCCATGCTTGCAGCCCGTGCCTTGGTCCTTTCCATGCTACATGAAGCCTTTTAATGGCTACCTGCTTTGCATTTATGTGGGTGCATGTGTGGGCATGCATGCATGCATGCATGGGGGTTGAGTGCCGGTGCATGAATGTGTGCAGCCAATTTTGCAACCGCCCTTGCGTGCTGAGCTGTGCTTTGCAGTCTCAGTGGGGGCTTCCCCCTGCAGTCTCAGTGGGGGCTTCCCCCCGCAGTCTCAGTGGGGGCTTCCCCCCACACGCTCAAAAAGCTTGCCAGCACATGGAGGGGAGCAGCACTGCAATCCCTGGAGCTGCAAGCGGGGCATGTTCAGGATATGTAGCCAACATTTGCAACCGCCCTCCTGCCTCCACTCACGGAATCAGGATCATGAGCAGGGCTTTGAGACAGTTGCAGCACTCTGCCCCACCCTTGTTCAGAGTCCCAGTCCCCCAGCTCCAGTTCCCAAATCCAGTACCCAGTTTCAATACTCGGTTTTGAACCTCAGCATCGTACCCAGCTCGGTTTTGATACTCAGCATCGTACCCAACTCGGTTTTGATACTCAGCAAAACCGGTTTTGATCCTCAGCATGGTACCCAGGCTTTGATACTCAGCATGGTCCCCAGGCTTTGATACTCAGCATGGCACCCAGCTCCAGCACTCAGTTCTGATCCCCAGCGTTGAGCTCCAACACTCAGATACGGTACTCAGTCCCGGTAAACAGGTGTGAGCTCCAGCACTCAGTCCCACTCCCATACATGTGGTGGCAGCCCATGGTGCCCAGCACACAACTCCAGTGCACATACATACTCATGCATGCCCTGCCCAAGGTATTTATTACCGCACCTCTGCACCTCGCATACAGCACTAGCTGCAGCTTGCTCGCTGCACCAGCCTGCCTTTCTCCAGCAAAGCACGCGAGCACCTTCCCAACTTGCATGCGCACTCTCCAATCATCATTATCATCGTTCTCGTTGTCATTGTCGGCATTGTTGTCATCACCATATCATCATCATCACCACCATCATCATCATCACCATCATCAGCCGCAGCAGCAAAATCAGTAGCAGCAGCAGCAGCTACCCGATCCAATCATACAGCAGCACTTGACATGCATCGCCCGCCCCGGCCTCTGATCAGGCTGCGCATCTCACCTCCAGCGCCGCCTCAAGCACATGCTTTGCCAGCAGCAGGCCCGTCGCCCCATCTTTAGGCCCAGCCTCCACAGGCGGCACGCCCTGCGCCCTCTCCCCGCCCGCCTGCTCTGCACTGCACTGCGCCCGGCATTGAGCGGACGCTGCCACTGCCACTGCCATGACGCAGCGCAGCGCACGCAGCCACGGCGGCGTACAGCCGGCACCGCCGCTGACTCGCCTGACCCCACCACTGCTGCTGCGGCTGCTATAGCCGCCACTGCCACTTTGGCGGCCGCCGTTACCGATGATCCCGGCTGCTCCTTCCCTGCCGCCGCTGCCGCGCTCCTCCACAGCTGGACCAGCAGCGGAAGCCCCGCTGCTGCTGCCCCCAGTGCCTCCCCCCGCGCAGCTCGTGTGCTTCTCCGCCGCTGGCGCAGCCGCAGACGCCCCGCTGCCACTGCTGCCGCCGCTGCCGCACTCCTCCCGATCCGCCGGTGCCGCCCCCACACCGACCATGTGCTCCACCTCATGCGCCAGGATGTGCAGCAGCACGGGCGTGTGGTGGCTCCACGTGAACGCCGCCGGCCCTTGAGGGCCGCCCTGCCTGCGCTCATGGGCTTCCTGCTGCTGCGGGGTGCCCTGGCAACCCCGATGCTGGGCGCACCCACCCACAGGCCCCTCAGCCAGAGGGGCAGCATCCTGCTGTGCCATCCCTGCCGCACGCGCCCCGCCGTGCAGCTTGCCCTCCTGCTGCCCTGCTGGCGCCATGCCAACGCCGCCGCTGCTGCTGCTGCTGCCGCTGGCTGTGCTTTTGCTGAGCTCCCTGCCCAAGTCGTGGCCATGCAGGGCTGCCTCCTGGAAGGGCAAGCAGGCCAGCAGCTCCTGCAGCAAGCCCTGCTTGAAGGCCACTACGCCTACCAGCAGCTGCAGCCACTGGCTGCACACCACCTCTCCTGCAGCAGAGGGGGCCACAGATGAAGCAGGAGCGGACTTTTCAGCGGGGGGGGAAAAAGGGGGGCGCGCTGCAGCTACGGGCTGCGCACCACCTTGCCCGCAGCAGGGGCCACAGGCGCGCATGTGGGCAGTGTGGGCGCGTGCATGTGTTGAAGGGGGGCTCGCGCCGGCGCAGCTGCCTGACAAGGCCCTGACACTGAGTCACTCTACACACACTGCGGTGCGCGTGTAGCTCAAGCAAGACAGGGGCAGCGCTCGGCACGGCCCAGCTCTCTGTAGCAGCAGTACAAATGCATGGGCCTGATCAAGCCCTGTTCATGCCTGCCACCAGCGCACGCACCACTGTGTGCATGCAGCCCAGGCGGGGCAGAGGCTGGGCTGGCCTTGGCCACCGCCCTGCTCAGCATCATTGCCCACAAGGGTGCGCCCAAGGCCACAGCCTGCGCACGGAGGCACACACGGGCAGCGTCGTCTCACTCAAAAAAAACCACAGGGGCACACGCTGCCCCACAGCCTGCGCACGGAGGCACGCACGGGCAGCGTCGTCCCACTCAAAAGAACCCACAGGGCCACAGCCTGCGCACGGAGGCACGCACGGGCAGCGTCGTCCCACTCAAAAAACCCACAGGGGCACACGCTGCCCCACAGCCTGCGCACAGGCATGTGCGAGCAACTGCACCTTCCTAGCTCACAGTCATGAGCAAACAAACACACTTACATTCTGTACGGGCACTGCAAGCAAGCAAACACGCCAGGCATCTGCACGCCTGCAAGTCCAAATTTACGGTGAAATGCACCTTCTCTGCAAGAGTGGGTGCCTTGGGGAGGGGCCACTCGGAGGGAACGTGCACGCAAGCATAGAAAGGCATGTTGACGGGCGAACCTGAGTACAAATTCCACACAGCTGCCTGCTGTGGCCAGGACACGCTCGGCAGCAGGCGTACAGCGCCATGAGGCAGGGCTCCTGGACCTTGGCTGCAACGCAGGCAGTAAGCAGGGTGGCGTGAGCTGCAAGCTGCTGCCAGTGATGCTCAGGGCACGCATGGCAGCAGGCGGACAGTGCCATGAGGTAGAGAGAGGGCTCCCGGGCACTGACTCCACGGTTTTTGGACAGTTAATGCTACTGTGCGCGCACACTTGTGCGGATGCGTGCATGTATGCGCATGCGTGCGTGAGTGCGTTTGTATGTGCCTGTGTGCATGAGTTTTTCAAGTACGTGCGCATGTGTGTGTGCATAGTATGTGTGCATGCGCATGTACGTCCGTGCATGTGTGTGCATGGGAGCATGAGTGTGTGTATGTGTGTGCATTGGCGCGGTCGGGCATGAGTCAGGAGAGGCGCACCTGAGGGGTGGGCCAACAGCTGATGAAATGCGCCCGGGAAGCAAGCGTCCCAGACCTGGCGTGCCCCCTCTGGCCCACTCATGGCCAGGTTGCCAATGGCCTGTGTGTGTTAGCGTGCGTGTGTGTGTGATCTACACTGTACCTGTGAATGTGTTTGTGCCAGTGTGTGCCTGTGTGTGCATGTGTACGTGTGTGTGTGTGCGCGCGTGCCTGTGAGTGAGTGTGGGTGGGTGGGTCGATGGGTGAGCGTGGTATGCACATTTGAGGGTGCGTGAGATGGGGGTTCTCACAACATGCAATAACATTTTGGAATCTTGGCGTCTGGACTTGTGGCCCCAGAGAAGTATCTCAAAGGGCACCAAGCCATTTGCACACAGTACAAGAGGACACTGCCCGAGCGACGTTTGTGCACAGCAATAAAAAACACCATGATGTTTGCACAGTAGGGGTGGGACCAAAGGGTACGCACTACCTAACGGGCTCAAGTCCCCACTTGCATAAGGTGCAGCGCAGTTGCAAGCAATGCAGCAAGGGGGGGATTAACAAGAAAGTGCAAAAAGTGAGGGTGTGCAAAATTGCAGGAAACAAGCTAAAATCTATGTATACACGCAAGCATCTGAATGAGTCAAGGCTCACACACACCCGCCCACACCCACATTACACTCAAGCTTACACCTGCACCCAATTACTTTCCCCCCACCCCAAAGAAAAACAAAACCGCGCACACATTGGACGCCAACGCACCTGCGAAAGGATTGTCGGCAAGAGCACGCCTTCCCCAGCCCCAGCCCCTACCACAAGCTGCTGCTGCGGTGGTCGTTGCTGCTGCGGCTGCTGAGTGGCAGGCTCAACCTCCGGCTGAGCAGGCGGGAAGAGGGTCAGGTTATGGATGCCCTGCTGTGCAGCAGAAGCATCCACCTTCACAGGCGTGGTGGCAGTGGCGCTGGCGCCGGCAGCGCAGGCAGCTGTCCTCTGCCTGTGCAAGAGGGCTGGCACCAGCAGGGCAAGAGTCCTGGGACCACCTGCAGCAAGATGTCCAGCCAGAGGGGTAGGCGCGCACGCTGTGAGGTGCAGCAAAGAGCATGGCCAGAGGTGCAAGCGCACGTGCCGCCAGCTGCAACAAACAGGAAGGCTGGTGAGAGATCACCTGATCTCAGCCTGTGCTAAACATACTACCCTCATGGCGCCTGAGGGAGCTTGTGATGCACTAGCAGCTATGCTTGCACAAAACACATGTGTGCACACACTCTTTAATCCTTATTATTAGTGTGTATGTTTGTGTGTGTGCGTGCGTCCAGGGAGGAGGCTACTGGCAGAAGGCATAAGAATGAGTGTGGGCCTGGAGCAAGAGATCGGTCCCTTCGGCTTGCTAGCATAGCCATCCCGTGTACAACAGTCCAAATATGCATGCCTCTAGACAACCAACCTGCGTCAAGCACGGCTTCCACGGCAGCAGGTCCATAGGCAGGCGCTCCTCGCACGAGGCGCAGCAGTGCAGCCAAATGGGCAGGTTCGCTGCAAGCGCACCCACGGACAGGCTGTTGTGTGATCAATGCGTGCTCATTCTTATATCAATTGCAGTCCTTACACTCTTTCATGGGACTATGACCTGCTGTGCAATGGTGGCTATGCGGGCATGGGCCATTGATTGTATACAGCAAGGCACACCCTGCGACTCCAGTACTCGTGTGCCTCGTTGAAAAGTGGCAGTTTCAAAATTGTGCTGTGCATGGCAATCAGGGGGGCACGAGGGTGGACAGACCTGTGCAGCTTGCCGGCCTGCTGCAGGCAGCGCAAGGTGTGCTGCATGCGCAGACAGATGTCCATCTCTGGTGCCTTCCTTTTTGCCATATCATCAAGCCAGACTCCTAGTTCATCTGCATCAGGGGGACTTTCTTCATGCATATTTCCCAGCCAAGAAAAATGTTTTAGAAAAGTTTTGAGAAATTCGAAATTATCTATAGTTACACATCATCGCGTAGATTGTGACGGTTCTGGGCCGTTCGGATTCCACTTATGTTGCAAGCATGATGCAAACGGGGAGGGGTGCTTTAGTAATCATATAAGTTGATTTGCTGCATGGAAGGAAGATGATGGACGGAGGATGCCATGTATCATACGATCACACGAGTTGTGCAACCCCCATCACGCAGCAGGAAAAATGGCACTGAAGGCACCGAAGGCACTGGAGAAAAAAGATATCAGATTTGCAATTATTTTGAGAAGTTCGATGCCTCTTATTGGCAGGTACAATCGTGTTCTTAAGAAAACCTGTAATTGTGTTAGCACATTGTAGCGCTATGGCTTCTGTTAGCGCAACTACAGGGTAGCATCACGACGTGTTTTAGACAAGCTCTCCTCATATATGTAGGAAGTATTGATAAGTTTCAGATGAAGTTTTTGGGTCCTGTTTCTGTCCCTCGTTCGGCAGTTAAGCTTTGTACCCTGAACCCAGCTTGTTTAGTCTTTCTCTTCTTCTATTTATGCACTGTCAAGAAATATTGTTCTTTTTTCCTTTTTGCCAAACATCTCTTGTGGAGACCCCTTATTTTGCTTGCCTTGCCTAACCAGTCTTGCCTTATCTGGTGGTTTGCCTCTCCCCTCTTAAATCTTCAAGCTGATTCATGCACTTGTCTGCAGAATGGGGATGCCCCCATGATGCCACCTCGCTATGTGTACCTCAACCTTCCTGAGCATGTTATGAGGAGTGTGAGCAGGTTTCGTTTGCGTGGACTTACTCTTGCAGTGGAATCCTCCATCTGGCGCAGCGAAAATAGATTCTGACAAGTGCTCTTGTGCTGCTCTAAAAAACGAAGTGCGTGTTCTTTTTCACTGTAAAGACATGTTTGTGTGATCCCCTAGAAAGGATTATTTGTTTTTTTCTGCCAGCCCTCTTCTGCAGAGGCCTCGGCGTTGCTAGAAAAGAAAGAAAAGAAAACGTGTGCAGACCGTATGCAGTGAAAACTCCCTTCGTCAAAGGAAAAAGAGTCACTTAGGACCTGAGCACCACTTGCCCCTCTACCAGCAAAGTAAAGACAAAAGAAGTCAGTGGGGATCAGGAGGATGATTAGCAGTATCCTACTCCTGGTCTTGATGATGACTTGTTACAAAAGTTTTCTCAAAAGTGCGTGTATTAACAAGTTCATGAGCACAACGAACCGAATGAGCATGAATGTCCTTCATGCACTAAAATTTTTTTATGAGCAGTCTAGCAGTCACACTTCTTGACTGAAGGCCTTTTTCTTGTAACCCTTGTAACCCTTGAATAAGCATGAAGTTTCACACCAAGCTTGGTGGCCTTCTGAGGATGTAGACTGATGGATTTATCAGTGGCTCCAAAGTTAAAGGGCTATAGGTGGTGCCCCCCACTCCCAGAAGGACAGTGTGGACGCTTGTCATTGCCTCGTCTTGTCAGACAGTCTTCGACTTTCTTTCTCAAAGGCACAAAAAACTCTGCCATTTCATCTCAAACACTATGGATTATTTTTTTGGCCGGAAACAAACAGAAACAAACAGCAACAAAACAACCAGATGTGATAGAGTGCCTTTCTCTCCCTTTTGAAGTTATTTTTGTAGGTACTAGTGCATTGGTGCTACAACAAACGACCACTTTGTTTTACATCTATTCCACATGCAGCCTTGCAGTCACACTTTTTTGACTGATGCCTTAACCTTTAAGACCTGTAAAACCTTCAAAACCTAACTTGTAATCAACTTTCCAGCATCGCGTGAGAACATTTCAAACGATCCCACTGTCACAATTTGTTGTCGATGTGAGAAAGAGGTTGAGGAGTATCTGGTACCAGGCAAACCAGCTAGGTGATGAAGATCAGATGGGCAAG
>LKMJ01003937.1_pt1 | contig 13909 bp, 14 predicted proteins | sample 643391 | NCBI WGS metagenome assembly LKMJ01 (sample SAMN04112250, study PRJNA286221) | soda lake metagenome | biome: soda lake; feature: Kulunda Steppe; material: water; isolation source: sample PL-Br10 brine of Picturesque Lake | place: Russia: Kulunda steppe | collected 2010-07
CGCTTCCGATGAACGGAGTAACGGGGTCTTCACCGTCGAAGTTGTACCCTTCGGGGGTCCAATCGGTTCCGTCGAACGGGTTCGAGACCGCGTAGCCATATCCCTCGAACACCGATTCAACGAGGTGTTCTTTGTCGATAAGGCTAGCGACAACCTGGCGGAAGTTGGGATTACTGAGTGGTTCTGTCGCAGTATTGAATCCAACGTGGTAGACATACCCTGGTGTGCGCTCGCGGACCTGGACTTCGTCATCCGCTTCTTCAATTGCTGGAACGAAACCAGGAGCTAACACCGGTGCTGTCGTATCGGCTTCGCCGCTGATGACGGCTTCGACAACGACGTTGTATGAGGGGTACGCTTCAATTTCGAGGACGTCGAATGCAAGCGACGATGGAACATCTGCAATCTCAACGCCATCGTTGAATAGAAAGTGCTCGTCAAACGGAATCATTTTGACGCTCTCTTCACTCTCCATCTCTTCGACTTGCAACGGTCCGCTACCGATTGGCTCGTCGTTTTCCCAGACGAGCGCTTCCGTAACCGAGTCATCACCACCGAGACCAGCGATACTGGCAGTATCTGTCTGTTCAATCCAGATATGTTCCGGTAACACTGGGACAGTGAGCGCCCGCAGCGCAGCATCGCGTGTTGTGTCGCCGAACGAAAATGTCAATGTGGTATCATCGGTGACGGAAACCTCATCGACAAGGCTTGCCCGGACGCGAAACCGAGGTGCGGGAACCGTCTGGTCGAGTTCTCCCAGACCCGTATCGACAAGAAAGTCGTAAGTAAACGCTATATCGAAGCTGGTGAACGACTCCCCGTCATGCCATTCGTGGCCAGCAGGAATCGTCACCTCTGCAGTCGTCTCAGCACCTTCTTCATCCCAGGTAATATCTTGCGCAAGCCACGGAAGAAACTCACCGTCGTTGATGTATCCCAGCGATTCGTATGCGAGACTGACGAAGCTTCCTAGTCCACGATACTCAACGGCGATTGGATTAAAATTACTCGTCACGCGCGAATCGGCGACTGCAACCGTCAGCGTGACCTCGTCATCTTGTTCGTCATCGTCTTGTTCGTCGCCGTCGAATTCCGGGATTTGAGCGAGCCCGTAATAAGACAGTGGGAGGTGTTGCTCAAAGACGTTCCAGTTCGTAAATCGGTCGGTTCGGGCAGCACGCAGCGCGGAGTGATACCCAAGGGAGGTAAACGGCTGCTCACGACACAGTGTTTCTACGATTTGATGTATTTGCTCCTGCCGGTCGTCGCCAGCCCGCCGATGTTGGTCTTCGAGCAAATCATCCAGAGTCAGGTCAGCAAACCGATATGGGTTTTGCCAGCCCGCCTCTTCCCGGTAGAGTGAATGGAGGTGGCCGCGGAGTGCATCAGGGTCGAATGCTGGCGGGAGCTTTGAAATAAACATCTCGTAGTCGCCGTTGAATAGTACATTGCGGAAAATCTCTTCACGAGGGAGAAACTCCGACTCGGCATCGATACCTGCTTTTTCGAAATTCTCGACAAGTTCGCTAGCGATGGCTGACGAAAGAGGGTCTTCATCCGCAGGCGGGACCAGTATCGAAAGCGAGGCCGTGGAGGGTGTCGAGCGGTTCATGATGCTCCGGACGCGTTGAATGCAACCGCTAAGCGAGCCTACTGTTGCAGTTGCTCCCGCTGCGAGGGCTCGTCTGCGAGTAACCACTGGGGTAGCCGGTTCAGGTGGCATCAGTCGAAATGTGTTTATATGAAGTTCATGCGAATACATAACTCTACTGATTGCATACATAACCAACGTTCCGTCTTGTGATTTGGCTGCTAGTCGCTGGCCTTTGAGTGCTATTTGCGCTTGTAGCCGTCAACCCGGTGGTCCTTTGTTCATGGAACCGAACAATAGCATATGGGATATCGGTGTCCAGTTTGTTCGGACCCACAGGCCGATGCAATCCATCTTGCGAACCATCTGGCATTTACTGCAATGGCTCGTGGCGGCGACCACGAGGAATGGCTCGATGAGCAGGTTCCAGACTGGGGACAATTAGACGACGAGGGACTCGGTGAGCGCGTCATTCAGTATGCTGAGTCGGCCGAATTTCCACAACTGTTCGAAGAGACGACAGGTCGGGACCAGCATCATGACGCGTCGCATCAACATGGGCAGCCCCGCCAGTCAGCGAATGAGCGACTGAATAGCTCGCAGTTCGATGCCGAGACGCAGGCGATCCTCCAGCGGGCGAGAGAACTGACGCGTGAGCGGCAAAAGAAGCAAGCGGAGGCGGACGACTCTGAATCCCAGGAAGACTAGTCACGCTGTGGCGTTCCGAAATGAGCCGAACACAAATCTACTAGAGGCTTGGGTTTCTATCAACAGTCATGACCGACCCGGGCGAGCGTGAAGACGACGTCGACGACCGCCCTGTACCGGACGAGCGCGAGGAGCATGAAGAGCGTTCTGAAGCTGTAGCTGAAGATTTTGAAGGCGTAGACGAGCAGGAGTCCAGCAGTAGCGGTGCCCGACGACCGGACCCACGACCGACTGATACCGCGCGGCGGTCCGATACTGAACAGAGGCCGCCGGGTCGACAGCCGCCAGCGCACGACGCCGAAATTCGCCGCTCACAGCAGCCGCCGAACCCTCCACCTGATGTCCCACCTCGCGGCAGTTGGCAGGAGAACCCGCCCGAACGCTCACAGGGGCCGCCACCTGCTGCAGACGAGGCACAGCAACCACCACCGCCGGGACCACCTCCGCAGGGCGTCCCGCCAGTTGACCCGGGCCAGCCACCGTCAGGCCATCAGCCACCGAGGGAGGGAGTTCACGGTCCGCAACAACAGGGGTACGGTCTCCCGCCACCGCCCCAACAACAGCCCGAACAGCGATACCGGACGGACCCAGTAAAGGAAACCTACACCGGACGGGTTGACCTGTACGATATTGCCACCTGGGAAGAGCGGACCCCACTGGATTCGCTCGCTGTCACAGTGACAAACGGGCTCCGGGCCTCGAAATTCGTCCTGCTTATTGCCGTTGCCGCAGTACTCTTTCTCGGACAGATTCTGGTCGCCGGGGTGATGATTTTCGAAGAGCCGTTGCTTGCCGTGCTTGCGATTCTTTCGGTCCTTCCTGCGCTCGCGCTAGCTGGGTACTTTTGGTACGGTGACCCGACGATGCGAGAGCCGCTTCCGCTGCTTGCGGCGACGTTTTTACTCTCGATGCTGTTTGCCAGTTTCGCTGCGGTAATCAACTCGACGTTCATTCCGGGTTTCGAGGCATTTGGCATCGTCGGCCTCGCCGTCTTCTTTTTCGTTATCGTCGGCCCAATCGAGGAGTTTGTCAAATGGCTCGCCATCCGTGTGTACGCCTACCAGTCTGATACCTTTCAGACCGTCGCAGATGGGGCCGTCTACGGGGCGGTTGCCGGGCTTGGCTTCGCTGCTATCGAGAACCTCATCTATATCGTCTCTGTCTATCTGGAGATGGCCCCGGCGGGCGGTGATGTACAGGGACAGCTTGCAACGTCAGTTGCAACACAGCGAGCGTTCGTCGGACCGGGGCACGTCATCTTTTCGGCGTGGGCTGGCTTCTATCTCGGCCTGGCAAAGTTCAACCCGGCGAACCGCGGGCCGATTGTGGTGAAAGGATTGCTCATCGCTGCGGTCATCCACGCGCTGTATAATACGATGGTGACCGCAGTACCCGAATTTTTCTCGCTGACTGTCGGTGGACTGTTCGGAATAATCATCCTCTATCACGGTTTCTGGTTCGGGCTTCTTTACCGGAAAATCTCGAAATACAGAGAGCTGTATCAAGGGATTGGGCAGCAGCAACCACCGTATCGGTAACTATCTGCGTTCACTGTTGCGTTCGTCGCGCATACAGATAGACAAGCACGGCAGTCACGAGCCAGACCGGTGCGCCGACGCGGATTGCAAACTCAACCCGGTCCGCCCACGTCGGGACGGACGCAAACGTCGAGAGAACCGCGACGAGAGGGGCCCCGATGACGATTGTGAGTATAAAGGTCACCTGCATGACCCAGCCGTAATCGATTCCCTCGGGGTCGGTTTGCGTTACTTCGGGCGTCACAGTCGGTCCTTGTGCAGGCGCAAGTAAGCAACTGGCGATTTGCTCGGTCTCCGTTTGCGACCAGTCAACCAGAATTTGTTTTACGCCGCGTCTCCCACCACCAGAGTATGCCTTCAGTTCGAGAGATTCAGGAGTATACGGGGTCGGAGCCTCTGACGATGCTGACTGCCTATGATGCTGTAACAGCCGGACTCGTCGAGGAGGCCGGTGTCGATATCGTTCTCGTCGGTGATAGCATGGGGAATGCGGTCCTCGGCTATGATTCAACGCTCCCGGTGACGATGGATGAGGTCGTCTCCCGCACCGCGTCGGTCGTCCGCGGCACCGATGATGCCCTTGTCATCGCCGATATGCCCTTTTTGTCCTTTGGAACGGACCTGCAGACTGGCGTCGAAAACTGCGGACGGATGCTCAAAGAGGCTGGTGCCAACGCGGTCAAGATTGAAAGTGGTGAACACACTATCGAGTTGACCGAGCGCCTCAATCAGGTTGGGATTCCGGTGATGGCACACGTCGGTCTCACTCCACAGAGTGTCAACCAGACCGGCTACGTCCAGCAGGGGGGTGACCCCGAGGAAGCAAAGGCGATTGTCGAACTGGCAAAAGCACACGAGGAAGCCGGTGCCTTTGCCTGCGTCCTCGAACATATCCCGGCGAATCTGGCCGCACAGATTACGGAGGAACTTGACATTCCGACCATCGGTATCGGCGCTGGCCCTGACTGTGACGGCCAGGTACTCGTTATCAACGATGCAATCGGACTCGGTGACTGGTTGCCACCGTTTGCCGAGGCGTTTGGGGACGTCCGCGGGGAGATGGAATCTGCCCTGTCCGGTTACGTCGAGGCTGTCGAATCGGGTGAATTCCCTGCTGAGGAACACAGCCACACTGTCGAGGAACTTGACGAGTTGTACTGACGGTCTACCTCCCTAAAATATGGAGTCATCGCGAATGCTTTTTCCAACGCAACCGATACGAATCCGCGCCGGAGGCGCGGTTTACTGAACGCGAGGCAACGCCGAGCGTTCAGCCTTTTTAGCGTAGATTTTTCAGCTGACGGTTCCCACAGGTCGCGAAGCGACCGAGGAAACCAGAAGCTGAAAAAGGTACCACAATACATATACCGAACGGCGGTATTTTTCCGTGCAAATGCCCGCTCGCCTCCCACGGGAACCCCCGCAACGGCTGCCCTCCTTTGCCTCGTGGGGTATGAACTACCTCAAAAACCGCCTGCGAATCGACACCCGGACACTCGCACTCTTCAGGATTTCAGCAGCGCTGATTATCATTACGGAAGTGCTGTTACGGGTCCGGAACTTCACGTTCTTTTACACCGATGACGGCGTCGTCCCACGGGATTTTGCGATGGAACGAACGGTCGATTACGCGTTCTCGTTTTACTTCCTGACGGGCGATACCCGTGTCATTGTCCTCTTGCTTGCGCTGCAGATACTGATTGCCCTGCAGTTGCTCGTTGGCTACAAAACACGGGTTGCCATCGTACTGTCGTTTTTGTTTGTTGTCTCGCTCGATTACCGGAACCCGTTTATTAACAGCTATGCGGATACCCTCTTTCGGCTCCTGTTGTTCTGGGCGATGTTCCTGCCGCTTGGCGAGCGCTGGTCGATTGATGCGCTGCTGCGGGATAGAACCCCGAGACCGGCATTCCTCGGCTTCGCGTCTGCACTTATTCTCGCACAGATGTCGTATATGTACGTCCGGAACGGCATCCACAAACTGGAGGGTGACCAGTGGCTTGACGGGACTGCCGCCCCGCTCATTTTGTCTCGCGATGATATCACGTTCTTCCTCGGCGAGTACGCCCACCACTTTGCGCCGCTGCTCGAATACGGAACGTACCTCTGGACCGCGATGATGGTCTTCGGATTCGTTCTGATTCTTGCACCCGGTCGCCTGCGGTATCCGCTTATCGTCCTGTATATGGGTGGGCATTTCTCGTTTGCCGTCACCGTCCGCATCGGGATGTTTCCGTACGTCGCGATGGCCGGACTCATCCTGTTCATTCCAGCCGTCTTCTGGGACGACCTTGATCGGTTCAGCAAGCGAGTCGGGAGGGTTGTAGAACGCAAAACGGGTCTGCATCTCAGCCGAACCGGCATGCGAGAACGGTTTCGACCGGTCGAAGACCGACTGCGACGACTTCCACAACTCGACATCGGCTATCAGAACCTCCGTGAAGGGGCCTACACCTTCACAATCTATCTCATCGTCGTGACGATGGCGCTCGTGCTGGCCCTTTCGGGGTTGCAATACGCTGGTGCCGTCAGCGAAAATGCAAACTATGACGCAGAGGTGCATCAGGTTGCGAACAGTCTCAACATCGACCAACCGGACTTCAGCATCTTCGCACCGAATCCGGGGACCAACGACCGGTATTTCGTTATCGCCGCTGAGATGGAAAACGGGGAGGTGATAGATATCTATAACGACCGCAACAATGCGACGCTGGATAGGCCGGGCGACCAGCTACAGGTCCAGTATGAGGGCTATCGGGAGCGGTTTTTCATGAACTCTATCGAAGGGGCGAGTTCGAACGACACACTCCCGGACCGCTATGCTGAATGGCTCTGCGAAACCGAAACCGGGCCGGATGGCGAGCCAATCAAACGGATGGATATCTGGGTGATTACTGAGGAAATTACGATGGACTCGCTTAACGACCCCGACGAGCGTGAGCGCAGTCAGCGCATCTCCCACCGATATGCCTGTGGCGACAATGAGGAGGCCCCGGTCCCAACGGAGTGATTTTTTGTCCCGACCAGCACAACAGGGGGTATGGACGAACTTGCTAGCCTAACAGCGCAGTTAGTCGAAATTCCAAGCCACGAGGATGAGACTGCTGCTGGCGATGCTATCGAGGATTGGTTGCACGATGAAACCGACGGAACGGTCGAACGCGATACACACGGGAACGTCATCGCTCGCCGCGGAAACGGAGATGAAACGTTGGCGCTCGTCGGCCATCACGATGTGGTTCCCCCTGACGAGTCACAGGTTGAGGGCGATTCGTTCCTCGCTGAGCGTCGCGATGACCGCCTCTACGGCCGTGGCGCAGCCGATATGAAAGGTGCAGTTGCAGCGGCAATGTGTGCCTTTCGGGATGCCGAGGTGGGAGATGAGCGAGAACTTATCTTTGTCTCTTATATGGGTGAGGAAATCGGCGGTGTCGGGGCGCGCGGAGCAATCGAGGACGGGTTCGTTCCCGACTATGCCATCGTCGCCGAGGGCTCTACTGGCTACTCGTCGCCGGGCGTGACCGATGTTGCAATTGCACACCGGGGTCGCAGAGCCAGTACGCTCTCGGTATCCGGGAGCGCAGCACATGCCAGCGAACCCGAGGAGGGTGTCAATGCCATCTACCGAGCGAGCGATGCAGTCGATGCGATTCGCGAACTGGCATTTCCCAGCACGACCGTGTTGGGCCACGAGGTTGCGGGCTCCATTGCTGTCACCGAGATTGAGGGGGGCAGCGCGTGGAACGTCATTCCCGAACGGTGTACCGTAACAATCGACGAGCGAACGGTTCCAGGCCAGCGTGCCCCGCTGGAGGACGTTGCACAGCTACCGGGTGTCGAGTGGACCGTTGACCAGGACCTGCCGCCGATGGCGTGTGATGACGAATCCTTTGCCGAGTTCGTCCTCGATACCGCACGTGCAGTCCACGAGACGGAGGGAACCACGGGTGAAAACGAACCCCAGCAGGTCATCAAACCGCATGCAACCGATGCTGGGTGGCTGGCTGCGGCAGGGACAACCTGCGTTGTCTGTGGCCCGGCCGAATCGGGCGAGGCACACACCGCAGACGAGAGCGTTTCGGTTGCGGTACTTGACCGCTGTCGCCAACTCTACCAGACTGCTGCTGAGGAGTTCACGACACAAACCGGGGTTTGATTTAGCTGCTTTGCTAAGAGACAGCTATGTCTACGGAACAGGTCGAGTCGACGTATGATGCGTTTCTCGAACATGTAAACCAGTATTACTATCTTGGTGGGGCCAGCTCAATTCTCGGCTGGGACCAGCGCGTCGTGATGCCCGACGAGGGGACGCCGGCCCGCTCCAAACAGCAGGCAGCGCTCTCGTCAGTTACCCACGAAAAGCTCACGGCCGAGGAGTTCGGTGAGTTGCTCTCGGAACTCGATGGCAACGTCTCCGGCGACAGAGCGGCTGTCGTCCGCGAGATGAAACGGAAATACGAACGCGCGGCGCGCGTCCCTGATGACCTTGTTCAGCGACTGTCCGAAGCGTCATCAAACGCACTTCCTGTCTGGAAGGAAGCCAAAGCAGAGGACGATTTCTCCATCTTCGAGGACACCCTTGCTGAGCAAATCGAACTGAAAAAGGAGTACGCTGAAGCAATCGACCCCGACCGCGACCCATACGAGGTGCTGGTCGAGGATTACGAACCGTATATCTCGCTCGAAGATATCGAAGCAGCATTGACGACACTCCGCGAGGAGTTACCGCCGCTTATTGCGGATATCCGCGAAAGCGATGTCGAGCTCGCCGACCCCTTCGACGGCGAGTATCCCGAAGAAAATCAGGAAGCGCTCGTCCGTGCGGCACTGGATACCCTCGATTACAACTGGAACCGCGGCCGACTCGACACTGCTCCCCACCCATTTTCGAGCGGCACGCAGTTCGACGCCCGTGTGACGACTCGATTTGCCGCCGACGACCCGATGGGTGCGCTTGGGTCGACCATTCACGAGTTCGGTCACGCAAGCTACACGCTCGGGCTTCCTGACGAGGAATACGGCACGCCGCTCGGCGACTCTCGGGATATGGTCGTTCACGAATCCCAGTCACGGCTCTGGGAGAACCACGTCGGCCGCTCGCTTCCGTTCTGGAAGAATTTTGCGCCCGCTGTCGAGGAGCATCTCGGTGTCAGCGCCACGCCACAGGAGTTCTACGAGGCCGCAAACGAGGTCTACGATGACAACCTCATCCGCGTCGAAGCCGACGAGCTTACCTACCACATGCACATCGTGATTCGGTTCGAAATCGAACGCGACCTCATCCGTGGCGAGTTGGACGTGAGCGAGGTGCCACAGGTCTGGAACGACAAAATGGAAGAGTATCTCGGTGTTCGACCCGACACTGACGCTGAAGGCTGTCTACAGGATATCCACTGGTCTGGTGGCTCCTTTGGCTACTTCCCGACCTACTCGCTTGGCTCGGTCCTTGCCGCACAACTGTATGCTGCCGCTGAGGATGAACTTGGCAACTTGGATGATGCTATCGAGGCCGCGGAGTTCGACGGACTGATGGGCTGGCTTACCGAGAACGTCCACAGTCACGGCTGCCGGTACACAACGCCTGAGCTTATCGAGGAAGCGACTGGCGAGCCATTCTCAGCCGAGCCGTTCCTTGAGTACGTGACCGAAAAATACGGCGAGCTGTACGAGCTATAAGCGATTTTTGCTCTGTTGAAATCCTGAAGCGGAGATATTTTTCTTAAGCCGTGCTGAATATAGAGAATATACCCACCAGTGAGTTTTCAGAGAGTGGCCCCAGTATCTTTTCCAGAACCCCTCCTAAATGTTTATCGTCGAATACCGCGTATCCCGTATCGTTATGCCGTACAGCCAGTGTAACGGAGCAGATCTTTACTATGAAGACCGCGGTGAGGGGCCACCGATCATCTTTCTGCACGGCGTCATGGCGAGCCACCGGTTCTTCGAGTCACAACTGACGGCCCTTTCGACCGAAAATCGAACGCTCGCCATCGATTTCAGGGGGCACGGTCGCTCGGAAAAGACAGAACTGGGACACACGGTGGCGCAGTATGCCCGTGATTTGCACGCCTTTCTCGACCAGCACGAACTCGACGACGTGGTCTTGGTCGGATGGTCGATGGGCGCGCTCGTTTGCTGGGACTACGTCGATCAGTTTGGAACTGGCAGGGTTCAAGGACTGGTGGATGTCGATATGGAAGCCACCCGCTTTCAGTGGGACGACTACGACTACGGTATCACCGATCTGGAGGGACTCAAAGCCACGCTCGCGCTAGCCCAGCAGGATCAGACGAGTCTCATCGAACGGGGCACGGAGCAAGTCTTCAAGGACCCGCCCAGTGCCGAGATGAGAACTATGCAGTTCGACGAACTCTCACGGACGCCAGCACCAATCAAAAGTGCAATTCTCTTCGACGCACTCACGCGCGATTACCGGGATGTGCTTCCTGAAATCGACGTTCCGATGTTGGTGTGTGCCGGCACGGACGAGAAACGAGGAACCGTCGCATCTGTTCGTCACGTCACGGAACTCGTTCCAAATAGTCGTTTTGAACTCTTCGAAGACAGTGGCCACTGTCCACTCCTCGAAGAACCCGAGCGATTCAACCGGGTAGTGAGTTATTTCGCCAACTCATTGTGACCGATATGCACCCTGTATTCAGCACTCGATTCTTGTCAGGGTTGAAGGGTTTCAACAAAGCCGCGATTTTCATTTTTGCCGTTCGAGTAACAGCTAAGAGGATTCGGCCCTTGCTAACTCGTATCATGTATTGTGTGTATATGTCCGAACAGTATCTCAAAGACGAGATTGCGAGCGAGTTGTATGGCGAGTACATTGATGAGAATTACCAGTGGCGCGAGGAGTTGCCAGTTCGTGAGTCGGATTCGACGCCTGACTTTTTGAAGGAGAAAGGCGACGTGGAGACGGAATTGTTGACTGGCGAGGGTCGGGAGTAGTGGGTTCGGTAGGAGTGCGCTTGTTTCGCTGGGGTTTACCCCCCACTAGCATTGAAATTTGGCTCATTGAACCCGATTCTTTGCGGCTCTGTGAGATACGGAGGCGAGCGAAGCGAGCCTCCGGCTTTTTCGCCCACGTTTTTTAAGGAGCGGTGTCCGCAGCGAACAACGTGAGCGAGGACACCCGACGCAAAAAAAGGTGGATGGGTTCGGGCGTCCTCGTGAACGGAGTGAACGAGGGCTTGGGAGAGCTTGCTCTCCCTGCGGGTTCGAACCACGCCCACTTCGCTCACTTCGCTCGCGCTGCGACTCGTCTGGTTCGAACAGCCCTCACGAAGGCAGTTGCTCCTCACGTTCGTTCGTCGCAAAATTGTAGTGGGTTCGGGCGGGTTCGAACCGCCGACCTCGGCCTTGTAAAGGCCGCGTCATAACCAGCTAGACCACGAACCCTCACTTCAACATACCCACCACGGGGAATAACAGTTACTTTTTCCACTGAACCCGTAGCATGGCCATGCGCCAGTGGGTCGCCGGTGTCGTTGTCATCGCTCTTGCGCTGACAGCCCTGCTCATCTATCTCTATTACCCCCCGCTCTGGCTGCTGAGTCCCGGCGAATACGAGACCGAACATATCACTGTCACAGACACAGAGGGAACCGAACTCGCCAGCGTCCACGTCAAAATTGCAGATACCCGTGACAAACGAATCGTTGGCCTCAGCGACACTGATTCGCTCGCCGCTGACGAAGGGATGCTGTTCATCCACGACGAGGCCGACACACAGGACTACGTGATGCGAAACATGTCCTTCGACCTCGATATCATCTTTATCGACAGCGACGGCACGATTACCGATATCCAGCAAGCGAGTGCAGATTCGGACGCTACCTACTCCGGCTACGGGCAGTTCGTCCTCGAAGTAAACCGTGGGTGGGCAAGCGAACACAACGTTACGACCGGTGATATCGTGGCGATTCCGACTGACTATCAATAACTGCCAAACACTAACAACAAGGGGCGCGACAAGGATGATATATGCGTGGTGAACTCCCGACCGGAATTGCTGCCATCTGGATTGGTATTGTCTATCTTCTCGGTGTCTTACTGCTGGGACCATACGAACTGACCACAGCAGTACTCACCGAACTAGCCTTTGGCATCCTGTTCATTGGCACCGGTCTCTGGGTACTTCGCGATATGGAACGCGGTGAGACAAGAGGCTCGGAAGGCGGGCTCCCAAACCTGCTGTGGTATGTTATTGCTGTTGCGCTCGTCCTCGTGGCACTTGCCCGGACCGTCGAACTCGTCGCCGCCCTGTAGTTGTGCTGTCACTGAACTGGCTTTCGGGCTTCAATAGTCGCGGATACGAGATACTCACTGAGGTCTCGTTCGTCATCCCACTCGCGGATGAACTCCTCACTTTCCTCTTTCGGTGTGATCGATATCTCGGTGAACCCAACATCGTGTAGTATCGATTCCAGCTCGGTAATCTGTGATGCACCAGCAACACAGGCCGACACCGATTCGGGGTCTCGCCGGACGTCCGATGGCAGTTCTGCCGTCAACACGACGTCGGAGATGGCGAGTCGCCCGCCCGGTTTGAGTGTTCGATAGGCTTCGCTGAACACCTGTGATTTCTCAGGGGAGAGGTTCACGACGCAGTTCGAGATGATTACATCGACAGATTCGTCGGCAACCGGTAGATGTTCTATCTCGCCGAGTCTGAATTCCACGTTCGACGTCTCATTCTGTCTGCCGTTTTCGCGGGCCTTCTCAATCATCTCCGGGGTCATATCGACGCCGATAACGTGACCATCTGGACCGACTTCCTTTGCGGCGAGGAAACAGTCGAATCCACCTCCGGAGCCGAGATCAACCACGGTCTCTCCCGCTTTGAGACTCGCAATTGCGGTCGGGTTCCCACACCCTAGGCCTAAATCTGCTTCCGCTGGGGCATCGCCAATCTCATCGGCGGAGTATATTTTGCGTGTGTTCTCGTCGGCAGAGCTATCACCACAGCAACTTGAGGACTCAGTCGCAATACTACTGTAGCGGTCTCGGACCAAACGCCGCTGCTCGTCCGCGTTGAAGTCAGTGCTATCGGGTTTCGTCGAAGAGAAGTCGTCACTCATTGTCGAGTCTCCTGGTTTCATCAAGAACCGCAAGTAGTCGTTCTGCTCGTGGCGTTGCACTATAGTACCGCCACCGGCCTTCCTTTCGGCGTGTGACTAGCTCGGCGGCGTACAGGCGCGAGAGAGCCTGACTAACTGCACCCTGACTTACGCCGAGTGTCGGCTCCAGTTCGCAGTTGCAGACGCCCCTCTCGGCCTCTGCAATCAGTCGAAGCGCCTCGTACCGGGTCTCATTTCCCACTGCAGCCAGTGTCCGGATGTCAGCTTTCAGTTCCTGTTGACTGAGGGAATGCTCGGCTGTACAGCAGCTGTCTCCCTGCTGGGCCGACGAATCGGTCGTGTGACCATTTGCTTGTTGTGACATGGTTTAGCGTTTGCTAATATTAGAGTAAGCTAATATAATGGTTACGATGATAGGAACTCTTCTACTGGAACAGCAGTAACAATAAACTCGTTAGATGTGGCGTTACATCTCACTCGACAACATCGCAGGCCCGATACCGGCCCCAGATAGCACGACGGTCGGCAACGAATCGATAGCCACGCTCGCGGAGACGCTCCCACCGTGGCAGATGACTCAGGAGGCGGAACAGCGTTCGAGGGACGAATCCACAGCGCAGCGCAACCTGTTCAAGCGCTTCACCGCAGGAGTAGACGGCATCGTCAGTTAGCAGGTGCATGCAGTTATCGTACTCGTCGGGCAGGCGCGCTTTCTGGTCGGGCGTCAACTCCTCGTAGGAGACCGGCGTAAACGAGCCAAAGCGGAGCATCCACCGGACACACCACTTACAGAAACCACAGTCGTGGTCGTAGACGAGTCGTGGGTCGGCCATACTAGCTGTTCGGTCTCATCCCTCTTGTGTGATTGGAAAGAGTCAACCGCTACCGCTTCAGATACCAGCCAAAGACGAGCGGAGAAACGAGCAGCGTGAGCGGGACGATAATCCAGACCTCTCCAGCAAGCACGTCATACTGGGAGA
>LKMJ01003938.1_pt1 | contig 13908 bp, 13 predicted proteins | sample 643391 | NCBI WGS metagenome assembly LKMJ01 (sample SAMN04112250, study PRJNA286221) | soda lake metagenome | biome: soda lake; feature: Kulunda Steppe; material: water; isolation source: sample PL-Br10 brine of Picturesque Lake | place: Russia: Kulunda steppe | collected 2010-07
AGCGTGTCCTCGAGAACGAGCCCGATCACGACGAGGATCGTGATGAAGAACAGCGGTCCGGCGACGAGCGCCGTGACGTACGCCTCCGCGAACGTCGAGAGCAGTTCGAGGTACTGCTGCTGTTTCGACTCGGCTTCTTCCTGGTACAGCTCGTACTGGTCGTTTAAGAAGTCCGAGATCGACTGGCCGGTGCCGAGGACGGACGCGAGGTTCTCCGCGAAGTCGGCGAGATCGTCGCTGGGCGTCCGCCGAGAGGTGCGTTGGAGCGCCGTCAGCGCGTCCGTACCGAACGCGTTCATGTCGCGGACGGCCACCGACAGCTCCGTCGCGGCCTCGCCGTACACGTCCTCGTTCTCGGCGAGCGTATCCATCACCCGAGGGAACGCCATCCCCGACCGCGAGAGCGCGTACATGAACGCGACCGTTCGGGGGAGCGTGGCGTCTATCTCGGCTGCTCGGGCGTGCGCCCGCTGGTCGAGGATGGCCCATCGGCCGTAGTACGTCCCGACCGCGAGCGCGGAGCCGAGCGTCGCCGACGCGAACACCAGCAGGACGAACAACTCGAAGGGGCCGAGCGCCGTGAGCCGCGTGATCCCGGCAAGGAACAACAGCGGATCCGGGAGCAGCCCGCGAATGACGTCTTCGCCCACGTCGAGCGCCGAGAGGAACGCGCCGGCGGCGTACACACCGATAACGCTCCCCGCGACGCCGAGAACGCCGGCGTAAAGCAGCGTCTTCGAGGCGTAGGTTCGATGGGTTCCGCCGACGTGAGCGGCCCGCATCTGATCTCGCTGTTGCTGACGCCGATTCCCGTCCATAGCGACGTAATCGCCGAAGACGGCCAACGCGATCCGAGTCGTGAACAGATCAGCGCGACGGTCGAGGACGGGCAAGAGCAGCGCCAGACAGACCCCGATCGCGGCGACGAGCGGAACGTAGGTGATCATCGGAACTCGGCTTCGCTCGCCGCGTCTCCGTCTCGGTCCGGATCGCTTTCCGTCCTCGTGAGGTCACCGCCTACAGCGTCGGTGTCCGCGGCGTTGCTCGCTGTCTCCCCACCCCGGGCTTCCAACCGGTCCATCACGCGCTCGGGGTCGGCGTAGTACTCGTTGACGAGCGCGGTGAACGTCCGGTAGTCGGTGATTCCGAGCTCACTGAGGATCTCGAGGAAGCGCTCACGCCGCCCGAACTCTCGGAGCAGCTCGGCGCGAGACCAGCCGCGCTCGTCGGCGATCTCTTCGAGCAGCGACGAGTCGTTTCGGCGGAACTCGTCGGTCTCCGGCCGCCACTCGAACGCCGAGGAGTAGTCGAGCTCGCCGGTTCGCTGGTCGATCCCGCCGATCTCGCCGATCGTCTTCGCGCGCCTGACTCGCTGGTCGCCAGAGCGGGTGAGCGTCTGGATTGAGAGCATATCGAGCGACTGTACCATCGCCCGAGGGACGTTGATCGGCTCGTTCTCCAGCCGGTTGATCACCGTCTCGATCGAATCCGCGTGCATCGTCGAGAACGTGGTGTGTCCGGTGTTCATCGCCTGAAACAGCGTGATAGCCTCACTACCGCGAACCTCGCCGACGATGATGTACTCGGGGCGATGTCGCAGCGCCGACCGGAGCAGATCGTACATGTCGATATCGGTCCCCTCGTAGCGTCGCTCGCGAGTCACCGAAGAGAGCCAGTTATCGTGGTATAAGGAGAGCTCGCGGGTGTCTTCGATCGTGAGCACCTTCGCGCGCGGCGGGATGAACATCGACACGGCGTTCATCGACGTGGTCTTCCCGGAGGCGGTGCCGCCCGCGAAGATGAGGCTCTTGTTGTGTTCGATACACAGCCAGAAGTACGCCATCTGTTCCAGCGAGAACGTGCCGTACTCAACGAGGTCGATCGGGGTGAGCGGCTCCTCTGCGTACTGGCGGATCGTGAACGCGGAGCCGCGAGGCGTCACCTCCTCGCCGAGCGCGAGCTCCGCGCGGGAGCCGTCCGGCAGCGTCGTCTCGACGAGCGGGTCGCCCACAGAGACGTGGCGGCCGGACTGCTGTGCGAGCCGGATCACGTAGTTGTCGAGCTCACCTCTCGGAAACGAGATGTTCGTCTCGATATCCGTGTACTCGTCGTGATAGACGAAGATCGGGAGGTCGTATCCGTCACAGGAGACGTCTTCGATGTGGCGGTCGTTGAGCAGCGGGTCGATCTTTCCGTAGCCGCGGAAGTCGCGGTAGAGATAGTACGCGAGCGAGTAGAAGGTGTCCATCCCGATATCGACCCCGTATCCTTCGAGCAGCTGCTCTAACTCGTGGCGAAGCGTCTCCTCGTCGGTTTTTCCCGTCCCTCCACGATAGAGGAGTGGATCGCGAATGTCGTCGACGACGCGGTCAAACAGGTCGCGTTCGAACTCGTCGAAGTCGGGTTCGACCGCGTAGTATCGGTGTTCGCTCTCGGCGTCGTCGTAGGTGATCACGACGTACGCGTACGGGGCGTTCACCCAGTAGCGGTCGACTTCTCGTTCCCCGTCGGTGATCTCGAATGAGGCGAGCGCTCCGTCTTCACCGGGACGGAACGGGCGGACGTCGATCTCCGACCCCTGCAGCATCTCCCACGTTCGCGAGAGCCGTCGCCGAAACGCGTCGATGCGCTCGCCGATATCGCCCCCGTGCGCGTCACTCGCCATCGTTGGTATGGGGTCGTATGTGTCGCCGTGGTTTAAATCACCCTCGGTGAGTGTCGACGATGAGATCAGTACGCGCCGTCGGAGCGAGCGTCCCTCACGGTCGATCGTGGGATCAAACGCCCGTTACGTTGATACGGGACGACCGCTAAGGGAGAAACAGGCAATGCGGCGTGACTACTTCGATCTGACGGTCAAGGGAATCGGCGACGATGCCGACAGCCCGGCGACGCCCCTGGTCCGTATCGACTTCCACGGGCCGGAGGGATTACTGCGCGACCGGCTCTCGGGGACCGACGGCAACCGGCTCAGCGCGTCCGAGGTCGACGTCGCGTTCCGGCTTCGAGAGCCGCTCTCGACCACCGACGACTCTGAGGGCGTCGTCGGCGTGACGAACCGAATCACCGGCGATTTCATCCTCGAACTCAACGAGACGGCGACCGACGTACTCCCGTTCATCCGCGCCGCCCGCGACTCGGCCGGCGACGAAGACGCCCACTACCGCATCGAGATCGATATCGAAGGTGAGCGGCTCATCGCGTATGACAAAGACACCTTTCTCGTGTACGACCACGAGGGGAACCTGCTCCGCAACGAGAGTCTGATCCCCTCCGGCGTCGAGCTGTAGCGGTTCAGTATTTTTGCTCGCTCGGTGAGAGATCGAGCGCCCCGTAAAACGCCCGGTCGAGACGGTCGCGTTCGGAGCGCCACTCGTCGAATCCAGAGGGGTCGGTCGGATAGCCGTCGTAGTGGCGTTCGTACCGGGTGACGTACCGACGCGTCGTGTTCACCCCGCGGAGGGAGTCGTACAGTTCGGCTCCGCTGACACCGAGCGTCTCGAACGTCCCCTTTCGATACTCCGCGACGAGGTTCCTGACGACGCCGCCGCCCAACCGGAGCTTGCTCGTGAGACTCTCGAACTGTGCGGCGGTGCCGACGATCTCCCGAAGCTCTTCCGCGGGGAGCAACGCGGTGACCGCGCGTAAGACGTTCACGTCGATCGCACTCGCTGCAACGTTGTAGGCGTCCCACGCGGCGAGTTTCGACGCCTCGCCGTGCTCTCGAAACAGCCAGCGATTGTGTTCCCAGAGCCCCGCCTCGGAGAAGTCTCCGTTCGCGACGGCCTGCGCGGCAGCCCGACCAGCGGAGTGGCCGGAGTACGCCGCTCCGCGGATACCCTTCCCAGTGACGGGGTGCGTCGTCGCCGCGGCACCCCCGGCGGCGACGTACCCGGGGGCGACCATCGAGTCCAGCGGTCGGCGGAGCGCGATCGACGATCCGAGCTTGTCTTTCCCGTCGAACTTGTCGGCGACGTTCGCCCCGTGGTACTCCGGTCGATCCTCGATATCGCGGCGCAGGCGGTCAACGAGCGGAATCGGCTCTTTGCTCATCTGGAACCCAAGGCCGACGTTGATCTCGGTCGGCGTGCGGGGGAAATACCAGATGTATCCCATCTCTTCGAGCGGCTTCCCGATGATCGCGTCGTCGTACGCCACCGGCTCCTCCGTCTCGATGATTTCGCGGTACGCCGATCCGAAGTGCGTGTAGTGTGGCACCTCGAACGTGGGTTCATTCGGCGTGTCGAGCGCCCCGAAATCGACCATATCCTGCAGGATCGACTGCGCGCCTGCGGCGTCGATTAGCACGTCGCACTCGTAGGTGACCGGCTCTCCGTTGCGAACCGCTTCGACGCCGGTTACGCGGTCGTCCTGAACCACCTCGTTGACCACCGTGTCGTAGTGTTGGGTCGCCCCGCAGTCGGCCGCCTGTTCGAGCAGGCGCTGACCGAACTCGTACCGATCGATGACGTTGCTCGTCCCGTTGTACGGGATCACCTTGCGGACGTCGACCGCCTCGTCCCACCACTCGATCCGATCGATGTTGTTGTCGAGGAGGACGGCCTCATCGTCGGCGATGGCGTCCATATCGATCGGGCCCGGGTACTTCTCCGGGTCTCGAGGGCTTTTCATCGCGTCACCGCACGCGATGAAGCCGCTCCGCTCTCGAGACTTGCGCTCCAGTTGGACGACATCGACTCCCGCAGCCGCCGCGGTTGCCGCCGCGAAGCAGCCCGCTATTCCGCCTCCGACGACGACGACATCGTGCTGGCTGCGTACCATTGAATACTACTACCCTGTTAGCGTATGCGGCACCTAACTCTTACTCAACGCGCGACCAACTAAACCGCTGCCGATACGTCGATGTTAAAAGCTCACGTTGTCGGCGACGATACGCACCTCGTCTCCGGGGCGGAGATCGAACGCGCCGTCGCCCCGACCGTCGTTGACGTCACACTCCACGTAGCCGTGGCTCCCGACGGTGACGAGTCGGTCACCGGGCTCGACCGCGCCGAACGTCTCGGCGACGGGCGTGAGCTCCCCGTTAATCCGGACCCACTCCCGGCCGCGGAGCAGCTCGCCCGGCACGTTCGTGACGACGTTGCCGAAGCGGTCGATGACGAGCACCTCGCCGTCGACAGCAACGGGGTCACCGTCGTCTCGGTCCTTGTCACCGCCGCCGTCGCGGTCGACTGTCGGCTCCGGGAAGACCAGGTCGACCGGATCGCTCGTCCGCGAGAGGTCGTCCATTCCCGCGAGTGTCGCGGCGAGCTCCTCGCGAGGGGCGTTCGCCGGGCCGCCATCGAGGGCCTCGCGGATCCGCGCCGCCGTCGGTGCGAACACGTCGCGGCCGTGGAACGTCGCGCTCGCGGGGTCGGATCCCTCGACAACGAATGTCTCCACGTCGAGCGAGCGGGACGACGCTCGATCCGCTCGACCGTCGCGCGCTCCTCGCTCATCTCGCCGCTCACCCCCGTCCGCGGTCACAGCGGCGAGCGCCCGAGCAGGCGGCATCGCGAGACCGTTGTCGGGGGCGACGAGCACGTGCCGGCCCGCCCGGATGACGAGGGCGTCACGGTCGGTGCCGACTCCGGGATCGATGACCGCGCAGTGGACGGCCGGTGGAAACTCCGGGAGGACGAATCGAAGCCAGAAGGCGGCCGCACGGGGATCGCCGCGCGGGAGGTCGTGGGCGATGTCGACGATCTCCGCGCTCGTCTGCCGGCGAATGACGCCCTTCATCGCGGCGGGATACGGTGAGCCGAAGTCGGAGGTGAGCGTGATCATACACCGCGATCGGCGGTCGGCCACAGATTAAAAGGCGGTGGAACGGGTGTCAGCAGTCAGGACAACGAGCGCTATCCACCGACTATCCGTCGGCCGGGGCGTGACCGTTCGCGTCCGTCTCGGCGATACGGCGGATGCGCTCGACGCCGTCGACTTCTTCGATGACATCGATCACCGTTTCGGGAACGAGGTCCTGCCAGTCGTGGTCGTGGATGATGCGCTCGCGGAGCTCCACCCCTTCGAGGACGTCTCGGCGGAACATCGGTGACCCGCGGACTTCGACGCCCGCCTCCTCGAACAGCCTGACGACGAGCGGATTGTTCGAGTACGCGATGTCGAACCGCGGAGTCATGCTCTGGACGTGGCTCACCCAGACCGAGTTGCGGTCGAGATCCTCTATCGGAACGACGTACGTGGTGATGTCGAGCTCCTCGACCGCCTTCGTCACCATCATCACGCGCTCGCCGGCAGTGAACGGGTTTCGGGTGGTGTGTGAGTCGCCGGCGGAACCGATCCCCAACACGAGCTCGTCGACCTCCGCCGCGATCTCTTCGACCATGTGTCGGTGACCGTTGTGAAACGGCTGATACCGCCCGATGTAGAACCCGCGCATGCTACCACGTAGTAGGAGCATCCTTTATAAACCTCTTGGGAGCGTCCGATTGCCGATATCGGTCGTTATACCCGCTCTATTCTGCGTTTCCCGAACACTCTCACGCTCAGTCGCGGGGAGAAAGTATATCAGTAGCCGACCCTTCGTTTTTCCTAGCGATACCCGATTCTATGAGCAACGAAAAGGACACGAACGACCCGCCGACCGAGGACTCCGAGAGCCCGGAGCAGCACGGCTCAGAGGAACCGGATCCGGCGGGGAACGGTACGGACGCCCCCATCGACGACGCCCCCGCGCCCGATGACCGTGGAAGCGAGTCCGGCGCTCCCGCTGACCCACCGGCGTCCCCGACTCCTGACTCCGGCAACGACGCCACCAGCACCGGTCCCGACGACGACGGTGCCAACGGCGACCCGGACGACGTCTGGGACGACGGCGTCGTCATCGACGAGGACTCGACTCCAGACGACGCCGGTGAGGGCCACGAAGAAGCGACCGGTTCCACCCCTGAGGGTGTCACCGAACCGATAGACGACGGCGATATCGACGACCTCGGTAGCACCGTCGAAGTCGAAGGCGCCGAGATCGCCGACGACCCGGACCCCGACGACCTCCTCGGCGGGCTCAAAATCGATACGACCGCAGAGCTCGAGATCCCCGACCGGCTTGTCGATCAGGTGATCGGGCAAGAGCACGCCCGCGACGTGATCATCAAGGCGGCCAAGCAGCGCCGCCACGTGATGATGATCGGCTCGCCCGGAACCGGGAAGTCGATGCTGGCGAAGGCGATGTCCGAGCTGCTCCCGAAAGAGGAGCTGCAGGACGTCTTGGTCTACCACAACCCCGACGACGGTAACAAGCCGAAAGTGCGGACGGTACCGGCCGGAAAAGGCGATCAGATCGCCGACGCCCACCGCGAAGAGGCCCGCAAGCGCAACCAGATGCGGTCGCTGTTGATGTGGATCATCATCGCGGTCGTGTTGGGTTACGCGCTCATCATCGTCGGCCAGATCCTGATCGGCATCATCGCGGCCGGGGTCGTCTACCTCGTCTTCCGCTACCTGAACCGCGGCTCGGACGCGATGGTTCCGAACCTGCTGGTGAACAACGGCGACACGAAGTCCGCGCCGTTCCGCGACGCGACGGGCGCCCACGCCGGCGCGCTGCTCGGCGACGTCCGGCACGACCCGTTCCAGTCCGGCGGGATGGAGACGCCCAGCCACGACCGCGTCGAGGCGGGAGCGATCCACAAGGCGAACAAGGGCGTCCTGTTCATCGACGAGATCAACACGCTCGACATCCGCAGCCAGCAACACCTCATGACGGCGATTCAGGAGGGTGAGTTCGCCATCACGGGCCAGTCTGAGCGCTCCTCAGGCGCGATGGTCCAGACCGAACCGGTCCCGACCGACTTCGTCATGATCGCGGCCGGAAACCTCGACGCGATGGAGAACATGCACCCGGCGCTCCGGAGCCGTATCAAGGGGTACGGCTACGAGGTGTACATGGAGGACACGATCGAAGACACCCCGGAGATGCGCCGCAAGTACGTCCGGTTCATCGCACAGGAGGTCGCCAAGGACGGCCGCCTGCCGGAGTTTTCCGCGGAAGCAATCGAGGAGGTCATCCTCGAAGCCAAGCGTCGCTCCGGCCGGAAGGGACACCTCACGCTCCTCTTCCGGAACCTCGGCGGACTCGTCCGCGTCGCCGGCGATATCGCCCGCGGCGAGGACGCCGAGCTGACCACCCGCGAGCACGTGCTCGCTGCGAAGGGTCGCTCGCGATCCATCGAACAGCAGCTCGCGGACGACTACATCGAGCGCCGGAAGGATTACGAGCTTCAGGTCTCCGACGGCTACGTCGTCGGTCGCGTGAACGGCCTCGCCGTCATGGGCGAAGACTCCGGTATCATGCTCCCGGTGATGGCCGAAGTGACGCCGACTCAGAGCGGCGGACAGGTGATCGCCACCGGTCAGCTCAAGGAGATGGCCGAGGAGTCCGTCCAGAACGTCTCGGCGATCATCAAGAAGTTCTCCGACGAGAACATCTCCGAGAAGGATATCCATATCCAGTTCATCCAGACCGGTCAACAGGGGGTCGACGGCGACTCCGCCTCGATCACGGTTGCGACCGCCGTGATCAGCGCACTGGAGGACGTCGGAGTCGATCAGAGCCTCGCCATGACCGGCTCGCTGTCGGTCCGCGGCGACGTGCTTCCGGTCGGCGGCGTCACTCACAAGATCGAAGCGGCCGCGAAGGCCGGCTGTACCCGAGTCATCATTCCCGCAGCCAACGAGCAGGACGTGATGATCGAAGACGAGTACGAGGAGATGATCGAGATCATCCCCGTCTCACACATCAGCGAAGTTCTCGACATCGCGCTGGAAGGCGAAGCGGAGAAGGATTCGCTCGTCGCCCGGCTCAAATCGATCACGGGATCGGCGCTGAAAGACGGAAAGGTCTCCGGCCCCTCCAGCCCGAGCCCGCAGTAGAACCTCGATTGCACGCCGACTAACCGAATGACCGACTGGGCGACGTTCGCGGCTACGACCGTCGTTTTGACGCTGCTGCTTCTGTATTTCACTCGACGCACCCAGCGGACGCTGGAACGCGTTCGGATCGTCGACTCGCAGAGCGAGGCCGGTGGCGACGGTGACAGCGCCACCGGCGTGGAGCGGACCGCCGCGAGCGACGCAGCCGGCGAACACGGCTCCGCACCCGATTCTGCGAACACCGTTGCGACCGACACGACTGGGTTCGATGCCAGCGGGAGCGACGCGGCGGCTCCCGTCGCCGCGACCGACGACGCACCGGTGGCGGGGGCCTCACACCGGCGAGACGAGCCGGTTCTCACGACGGCTGCGCTGCTGGCGAACGCGGCGCTCTCGCAGCTGTTTGCGCTCCTTGCCCTCGTCGGTATCGCGTGGTGGACGGCGGTGCCGGCGTCGGCGTTCGGGATCGGCGGAGAGACCGCAGCGCTCGGGCGTGTCGGTCCGCTCTCGATCGGTTCGCTCGATCCGAGCTCCGCCCTCGGAGTCGGCATCGTCGTCGGCGCCGCGCTCTACGCCGGGAACGAGGCGGCTGCACGGCTCGGAGCGCGCGTCGGCGTCCCACCGTCTGAGGGGCTCCGAGAGGCCATGGCGCCCGGGGACGCACGAGGATGGGCGCTCCTGCTCGGCGTCGTGCTTCCGATCGTCGCGGTCTTCGAGGAGGCGCTGTTCCGCGGGGCGCTTATCGGTGCGCTTGCGCTCGGCTTCGCGATCGATCCGTGGCTGCTCGCCGTCGGTTCCTCCGTCGCTTTCGGGCTCGGTCACGGCGCACAAGGGCGGCTCGGAGTTGTGGTGACGACCCTACTCGGCTTCGGTCTCGCAGCGGTGTTCATCGTCACGGGGAGTCTGCTCGTCGTGATCGTCGCTCACTACGTCGTCAACGCGCTGGAGTTCGTGGTTCGTGAGACGCTCGGGATCGAGCCGATCTGAGCCTCACAGAGACGGCTTGGTATCGACCGAGAGCCCGTCTCCACCCCCTTTTTATTACCGCGGGATCAATGCGAGGTGATGAGCGGGAAACCGACCGTCGGAGAGTATATGACCCGCGACGTCGACACCGTCAGCCCGGACGAGACGGTCGCGGCGGTCGCGAAACGGATGGCTGAGAGCGACGGTCACAACGGGTTCCCAGTCACGCAGGGGCGAACCGTTGAAGGGTTCGTCGCGGCCGGCGACCTCCTCCTCGCTGACGACGACGCACCGGTGTTCACGGTGATGTCTACCGACCTTATCGTCGCGCACCCAGATATGAAAGTGACCGACGCCGCCCGCGTCATTCTCCGATCCGGGATCCAGCGGCTCCCGGTCGTCGACGACGCCGACAACCTCGTCGGGATCATCTCGAACACCGATGTCGTCCGTTCGCAGATCGAGCGCGCGACGCCGAGCAAAGTCGGGAAGCTGATGCGTACCCTCGAACAGATCCACGGCGTCGAGCTCTCCGAGGAGCGTCGGGAGGTACGGCTCACCGACCTCAAACCGACGCAGGCGCGGGTGTACGCCGACGAGTTGGAGGGACGGCAGTACGAGTTAGAGCGCGGGCTCGCGGAGCCGCTCGTCGTCATCGACAACGACGGAACGCTCCACCTCGCCGACGGCCATCATCGCGTGATGGCCGCCCACGAGGCCGGTATCGAGACGATGGACGCCTACGTGATCGTTCCCTCACGCCGGATCGATCTCGGGATGGCCAAGACCGCAGAAAAAGAGGGGTTGTACGAGATCACCGACATCGAAGTCGTCGACTACGCCCGTCACCCGCTCGTCGAGACGACGAAACGGCTGCAATAAGGTTCTCCCCGCGGTACACGGCGAGTAGTCCCAAAATACTGTGTCCTCGTGGGGGACAGATTTTTATAAATCGGCAGAGATGTAGTAGATATGAAATCACGAATCAGGAGCGCGCTCTCCAGAGCAAAGTACGCGGCGGTCGGTGCGGCCATCGGGGCCGCAGTCGGCGGCTTAGTGAGCCGGAACACGGCGAGTACGGGCGGTGCCCTCGGCGGACTCGTCGGCGCGTCCCTCGCCGACGCGCGGAGCGACCCGAACGGATTTTTCTCGGAGCTTCGGTCAACGACGGACGAGGAGTCCGCGGATGCGGAACGTGAGGAGTCGGCCGACGAGACGGCCGACGCGTAGCTCCGGACGCTTCGGGAACGCCTATACAATCGGAGCGAGTATCGAGCGGTAATGACTGACACCGATGCTGCAACCGAGACTGACGTCTCGGAGGCGGGCTGGTTCGAGGGGCTTCCCCAAAACGAACCAGAGCGCTCCGCCGCCGTTCACGAGCGCATCACAAAAGGCGAATCGCCAGCGCCGCGGGACTGGCCCGGGCTCGCCGTCGAAGCCGGCTTCACCGACTCCGAAGCCGACTACTACGACCGCCTCCATGCGGCGACGACCGCCACGACCCGCGAGACCGTCCGAGAACGCGAGCGCGCGGACGACGCCCAACTTATCCACGCAGTGCGAGCGATGGACGACTGTGAGCGCACGGCAAACGAGCTGGCCGAGCGCGCCACTGAATGGGCGGGGAGCCTCTTCGACGACGCGGAGCCGGGAATCGAAGGCGCCCGATCGATCGCCGATCGCGAGCCCGAAAGCGAGGTCGAGCGTCGAGCCGTGTCGCTCGCAGGCCGCGTTAGGGATCTCGCCGCAGAGCGAGACGAACTCGCGGCGACGATCGATCGGCTGGCGCCCGCAGTCGCGCCGAATCTCACCGAAATGGCCGGTCCGGAGCTCGCAGCGCGGCTGATCGCGCTCGCGGGCGGCTTGGAGTCACTCGCCAAGAAGCCTTCGGGGACGGTACAAGTGCTCGGCGCCGAGGACGCGCTGTTCGCCCATCTCTCAGGGCGTGCCCCCTCCCCGAAACACGGGATCATCTACACGCACGAGTACGTCCGAAACACCCGGCCCGAGGACCGCGGCTCCGCATCGCGGGCGCTGGCCGGGAAGCTGACGCTCGCCGCCCGCGTCGACCACTACTCGGGCGAGCGACGAGCGACGCTTCACGAGAAGCTCCGCGAGCGGATGGCGACGATCCGGGCGCGCGAGCACGCTGCTACGAGCGAGGGTGACGAGGATGAGTGACGCCGTCGATTCCGACACGCGGTCGCTGCCAACGGGCGTCGAGCGACGCGAAATCGCGGGCGAGACGCGGCTTGCGACCCGCGGCGAGCCGGTGTACGGCGAGCCGACAGACGGCGACTGGCGCGCGTGGGACCCCGAGCGGTCGAAGCTCGGCGGGATGCTCGAACTCGGGATTGATACCGGGCTGTCGGGCGGTGAGACGGTGTTGTATCTCGGCGCATCGAGCGGGACCACCGTTAGCCACGTCGCCGACTTCGCCGGGCCGACGTACGCGGTGGAGTTCGCGCCGCGACCCGCGCGTGACCTCGTCGAGACCGCAGCGCCACGCGGCCGACTCTTTCCACTTTTAAAAGATGCCAGAACCCCCCGGACGTACGCGCACGTCGTCGAGTCGAATGTCGACGCGATCGTTCAGGACGTGGCGACGCGCGGGCAGGCCGAAGTGGCGGTGCGGAACGCGCAGTTCCTCGCGGACGACGGTCGGCTGCTACTCGCGATCAAGGCTCGTAGCGAGGACGTGACGGCCGCGCCGGAAGACGTGTTCGAGCGCGCGCTCGATCGGCTTCGGGAGGTCTACGAGATTCTGGAGACGGAGCGGTTAGACCGGTACCACGAGGACCACCTCGGTGTCGTGGCGACGCCACGGTAGCGTCAGCACCGAGAGACGAACGCCGAGTCCGCATCTACCACGTCGGCGGCGAGAAGCCGGCGTCTTCGAGAATGGGCTTCCAGCGCTTCTGGACGGAGAGTCTGGAGACGTCCATCGCGTCAGCGACTGCGGATTGTGAACGCTCCTGTCCGCGGATCAGCGCGGCAGCGTAGAGGCTCGCGGCGGCGGTGACGCGTTTGCCCTGCTCGCTGTCGGGCGCCTGGGAGAGAAACAGGTCCGTTGCAGTGGTGAACACCTCCTCGTCGAAATCGAGCGTCGCGCATGCGTCATCGAGGCGGTCGAGCCATGCCGCGTTGTCGACGCGGTCTGAGGCTCGGTACATACCCGAACAATGATTGCAACGGTATAAAAAGGCCGCGCGGCGGGCCGGTGTGGTGGGCGGGTAGTGAGACCGAGGGACTCCCGCCGGGGTCGCCGGCCTGAAGTCTCCGCCGCCCGTAGCGTGGGTATGTCGACGCAGACGTGGACCGAAGCGCAGGTGCGGGAGCTACACGACGAGTTGGTGACGTTGTACGAGCCGGTCGACCGGGTCGCCGAACACGGGGCGGATCCGACCGCGGAGCCCGGCGAAGGCGTCCGACAGCTCGTGACGACGATCCTCTCACAGAACGTCGCCGACGCGAACACGAGCCGGGCGGCCGCGGCGCTGTTCGACCGGTACGCCGACTTCGCGGCGATCGAGGCGGCCGATCACGACGAGTTGGCCGAGACGATCCGCGTCGCCGGGCTCTCGAACCAGAAGTCCGCACGGATCCAGCGCGCGCTCGCTGCGATCCGCGAGGAGACCGGTGGTGCGTACTCGTTGGCGTTTCTCGACGCGATGGCGACCGACGACGCGAAAGCGTGGCTGACAGCTATCAAGGGCGTGGGTCCAAAAACCGCCAGCGTCGTGTTGAACTTTCACTTCGGAAAGCCGACGATGGCGGTCGACACGCACGTCGGGCGCGTCTCGAAGCGGTTCGGACTGGTGTCGGAGTCGGCGTCGAACGAAGCGGCACACGACGAGCTGGACGCGTTAGTGCCCGACGAGCTGATCTACCCGCTGCACGTCCTCCTTATCAGACACGGGAGAGAACACTGTTCGGCGCGGGGTGCCGACTGTGACAACCCTGTCTGTGAAGGGTACTGCGACTGTGAGTACTGTTTATAAACGGTGCGTACAGATCGGTGACGAACACTTCCAACGCCCCAGTCGC
>LKMJ01003939.1_pt1 | contig 13906 bp, 14 predicted proteins | sample 643391 | NCBI WGS metagenome assembly LKMJ01 (sample SAMN04112250, study PRJNA286221) | soda lake metagenome | biome: soda lake; feature: Kulunda Steppe; material: water; isolation source: sample PL-Br10 brine of Picturesque Lake | place: Russia: Kulunda steppe | collected 2010-07
CACGTCGACCCAATCGCGGAAAAGCTCGCGGTCGGCTATCCTGCCCGGGACGCACTCGCCGAACCGCTGCTCGCGCTGGACTTCGAGAAGGACGACTACGACACGCCGCGGATTGCCGGAATCGTCGGTGTGACCGACGACCCGACCGCGGCGGAAGCTCCTGGAGGATACGTTGGCACAGTTCGACGCGACGCAGTGCTCGTCAAGGAAGTGACCGAGCCGACACTGGTCGCGACCTACGAGCGTGACAGCCCCGAGTCATTCGACCTGGCAGCCACCGAAGCGGCCGACGCGGCCCAGGAACTGTACGACCACGAGTTCGAACACGCAGTCTGTGCGGCGGGGGTCGAACTGACCGACGACGGGTTCGAAACCGCCGTCGTCAACGACAGTTCGTAGCGACCGAGTAACCGAGACAGCAGCACGGACTCGGGCCAGTGTGCTTTTGCGCGTGGAGTCGAAACGAGGCGCATGGTCGAGACGAAGATAGACGCGCTCCGAGAGGACCTGTCCCGACGCGACAGCGTCCTGGTTGCGTTCTCCGGCGGTGTCGATTCGAGCGTCGTGGCGGCGCTCGCTCACGACGCGCTGGGGGAGGGCGCCGTTGCCTGTACCGCCCGGAGCGAGACGCTCCCCGCAGAAGAACTCGACGAGGCACGAGCGGTCGCCCGTGAAATCGGCATTCGACACGAACTCGTCGAATTCAGCGAACTGGAGAGCGACGAGTTCGTCCGGAACGGCGAGCAGCGGTGTTACCACTGCCGGACGATGCGCCTCGGCACGATGTTCGAACGCGCCCGTAGCCTCGGCATTGACGTGGTCTGTGACGGGACGAACGCTTCAGACCCAGGCGAGGGACACCGACCCGGACTGCGTGCTGTCGACGAGCTGAACGCCTACTCCCCACTGCTCGAACACGAGGTAACCAAGGAGGAGGTCAGGGAGATTGCCCGGCACTACGACCTCTCGGTGAGCGAGAAGCCGTCGATGGCCTGCCTCTCCTCGCGGATTCCGACAGGCCTCGACGTGACCGAAGAGCGACTCACTCGCATCGAGAAGGCTGAGCGCCTCCTCCGGTCGTGGGGGTTCGAGCAGTTTCGTGTTCGTGACCACGACGGGCTGGCACGCATCGAGGTCGGTGAGGACGAACTGGAGACGGCACTCGACCCGGCGTTTGCCCGGGCCGCACGCGAGCACGTCGGCGACCTCGGATTCGATCACGTCACCCTCGACTTGCAGGGCTATCGAACCGGCAGCGTCAGCCCAGAGAGTGAGCGTGACGGTGTCATTCCCGACCTGTAAGCGTCGGCCGGAGCACTCCGTCCATCTCTCGAACTGGGGGATTTATTCTTTCAGCACCTGTAGCTCGGGTATGGAAGCGGACCCGTCACCGCAGGATTTTCGCAACCTCATGCTCGACGAGGAGCCGGGATTCGAGGAAGTGCTGACCTGTGTCTTCGGTATCCAGCGTCACGAAGCGCGCACGTATGAGATGCTCCTCGAGAGTCCTGGAAGCACGGTCGAGGAGCTTGCAGTCGAACTCGACCGAGACAGAAGCAACGTCAACCGGTCGCTGTCGACGCTCCGCGAGAAAGGGTTGGCACACCGCGAGCGCCGGCTGCTCGACGGCGGCGGCCACGTCTACCAGTACTTGCCGACACCGCTTCCGGAGGCCCGGGAGCTGATGCACGACACGCTCGACGCCTGGGCCGCGTACGTTCACGGCCGTATCGACGAGTTCGGGGCAGCGGAGTGACCATCTCGCCTGTTCAGTCGTCGTCCTCCACCGACTCGTAACAGCGTTCTCCCCTCGGCGTACTCGATTCAGGAGAGTGGGGACAGGGGTCCCAGCGCTGAAACTGCGGCACGTCATCCTGCGGACTCATCGACACCATGACACACTCGTGCTCGCCACTGTCCAGGGTGAGTGAACTGTCCGCTGTTTCATCGACTGTTGTGTCTCTCTCGTACTCCGATGCCCCAGTCGGCCACTCGCAGGGGAGCTGCTCCTCTTCCCAGCTACCGAGCGTCCGTTCTGTCTCGTACACGAGCTCGCCGTTTGCAGTCACGCGAACGTGTAGGTCGTGGGCGATTTCCCATCTGTTGCTCAGCGAGAGTTCCTGAAGGTGGGCCGACGATTCGAGCAGGGTAGTGCAACCAGACAGGAGGACTGCTCCGGGGAGAGTCCCGAGTGCAGACAGTAGCTGGCGGCGGTCGGTGGAGGGCACGTCAGCAGCCATTCGGGACCGGTGTTACCATCATTGACACAGCCAGAAACGGCGGCCACCGGCCGTTTTTTGTACATCGCCGTCCAGTGACCAGTAATGACCCACTTGGCGCTGAACGAGACGGAACCCGGTTGTGCGAGCGATGGCGTCTGGCTGACCTGCATCGAGTGTGGCGAGCGATTCTCCCCGTTCGAAACGGTCCGATACACCTGCGATGACTGTGACGGACTCCTCGAAGTCCGGTACGCAGACCTGCCGACGTGGGACGAGTTCGAGGGTCGCGGCGTCTGGCGATACTCCAGTGCGCTACCGTTCGAGACGGGCGTCTCGCTTCCCGAAGGCGGGACACCACTTCACGACGTTCCCCGGCTGGAAAGCGACGTTGGTGTCGAGCGACTCCGCATCAAACACGAGGGGATGAACCCCACCGGGAGCTTCAAGGACCGGGGGATGACCGTCGGCGTCCGAGTCGCACAGGAGATGGGCGTCGACAGACTGGCTTGCGCCTCGACTGGAAACACGAGCGCTGCGCTCGCCGCCTATGGCTCCCGTGCCGGGCTGGAGACGCTAGTTCTTCTTCCTCGCGGGAAGGTGGCCGCGGGAAAAATCGCACAGGCGAGCTGTCACGGCGCGAGAATTCTCGAAGTCGACGGCAACTTCGACGTATGCCTCGATATCGTCGGCGACCTTGCCGACGAGGGTGATGTCTACCTGCTGAACTCGCTCAACCCCTTCCGACTGGAAGGCCAGAAGACCATCGGCCTGGAGATTCTCGAACAGTTCCGCGACGAGGAGGGAACGTATCCCGACCGAATCGTGCTTCCGGTCGGCAACGCCGGAAACACTGCCGCGCTGTACAAGTGTTTCAGGGAGCTGACGGCAAGTGGTGCGCTGCCGATGGAAGACGTTCCGAAACTGACCGGCGTTCAGGCCGAGGGAGCCGCACCGATGGTCGAGGCAATCGAAGAAGGATGGAAGGAGACACGGCGGTGGGAGTCAGTCGAGACCCGCGCCACGGCAATCCGAATCGGGAACCCGGTCAACGCATCCAAGGCGCTACCCGGCATCCGCGAAACGGGCGGCACAGCCGTTGGGGTTTCGGACGAGCAGATACGAGCTGCCCAGCGTGACCTCGCCGAGGAAGGCGTTGGTGTCGAACCCGCTTCTGCAGCCTCCGTTGCCGGACTGCGTGTGCTTCGTGAGCGTGAGGACGTGTCCGCGGATGAACGAGTCGTCTGTCTCACGACCGGACATCTCCTGAAAGACCCGGACGCCGCCGCCGAAGCTGGTTCCCAACCGGAGCCCGTTCCAGGCACGACCGCGGGGGTCCGCGAGCATCTCGGACTAGCTGGTGAGTAAGGGCGAGGCAGCCACAGTCACCGTGCCGTTCGGAGCCCGAGCACGTCGTGGGCGGCCTCACTTACCGCGCCCGTGTGCTGTTCGGGGCAGTAGACGCCCAGCCGCCAGCGCGCCCGTTCGGCAGCCCTGATGCTGGCGGCGAGCTCCGAGGCGTCCTCGAGCTGTTGGACCACGCCGCCGACGACGACACTCGTTCCCAGCTCCTTCATGCCCGGTCTGCTCGGAATGTCGACGATAACCTCGCCTGGGGCAACGCCGGCCGCCTCGGCAACCTCACGCTCGGCGTCCCGTTCGTCCTCGTAGGTCACGTCGAGGATGCCGGAGGGGACGTTTTCGAGCCCGGTCCAGACAGCGCGTTTGTAGAGGTCTCGTCGCTCGACTCGCTGACCGAGCTCGAGCGTCTGGAGTTCGACGAGCAGATCGTGGTCGGCCATCCGTCGGAACTCCTCGACGGTCGTCTCACTCGAATCGAGGTAGCGCTCGCAAGCGCGGTCGAGCATCGCGCCAGCGATACGGGAGACGTGGTGACGGTAGACGACAGCGTTCATCAGCGAGCGAGCGAGCAACAGCGACTCCGCAGTCGGGACGTTCCCTTCCGCGAGTGCGAGCGTCCCGCTCTCGAACCGGAGCTCACGGACGAGGCGTCCGTGGTCGACGGTTCCGTACGGGACACCGGTGTGGTGGGCGTCACGGACGAGATAATCCATCCTGTCCACGTCGAGTTCGCCAGCGACGAGCGAGCCGAGCCGTCCCTTGCCTGCGATGAGCGCTGCGACCCGCTCCGGGTCGAGGTCGTGAGATTCGAGAACCTGACAGACCTCGCGGTCGCTGTCGGTCAGGAGCCAGCCGACTTCGTCGTGGTCGGTCCCGGTTCGTCTCCGGATGAGCTCTTCGGTCTGGTGGCCGTAGGGACCGTGGCCGACGTCGTGTAACAGCGCCGCAGTGCGAACGTATCTCGCCGTTTCGTCGTCGACATCGAGCTGGTCCAGCGCGCTCCGTGCGAGGTGATAGACACCGAGGCTGTGCTCGAAACGCGTGTGATTCGCGGAGGGGAAGACGAGCCGCACCGTCGAGAGCTGCTTGATGTGGCGCAGTCGCTGGAACGTGGGGGTATCGACCAGGTCGGCCGCGGCGGGGTCGAGCCTGATGTAGTCGTGGACGCTATCCTTGACCGGGTTCATTATCGAAGGAACTGACTCCCGGACCATTGTGGTTTCGCTTCTTCCCGGGGCCGTTTGTGTCCCACAAACTGCTAGACACCGTCGACGAGTCGGCGGAGCTGTTCGGGCGGAACCGCTCCTCGGGCGCTGTGCTCGCCAGAGACGAACGTCGGAACGCCGGTAATCTGCCGGGCCTGTGCGGCTGCGAACGCCTCCTCGATTCGGTCGGCGCTGTCGCTGTCGTCGAGCGTCTTGGCGACGAACGCAGCCGACAGACCAGCTTTCTCTGCAAGCTCTTCCAGCACGGACTGCGTTCCGATATCTCGACCCTCCTCCCAGAGCGCGTCCAACACGCCGCGGTGAAACGCCACGAACTGGTCGGGGTGCTCGTCGGCGAGACGAAGCGCGACGCGCTGTGCGTCGTAGGAGTCGATATCCGTCGCGAGCGATTGGCTCATTTCGACATCGTACCGCTCGGCTAACCGCTCGACGTTCTTGCGAGCCTCTTCGAAGTACTCCTCGCCTTTGGCCGTTTCGGCGTCTGGGTCGATGCGCCCGTCAGCTCCTCGCCTGTTCGCCCGGAGGTCGAATGGGTGCCAGTCGACTGCGAGCGGTTCCTCGCGTTCTTCGAGATACGTCTCGAGAGAGGCGTATCCGAGATAGCAAAACGGGCAGACGTAGTCGGCGAACACCGTCACGCGCTCGTCGGCCTGTTGGTCCATACCCCGGATTCGACCGCCGCACACAAAATCCCGTCGTACATTCCGGGTAGTATCGCGAATCCAACTGATGAGTGCCCCTCGGTACCTCGCACAAATTCCTACACCTGTCGCGCCCGTCTCCTGAATCATGCCGTCTACAGACCGTTTGTTGACCGCGATTCCGTCGAGTCTCGCTACTGGCGCGAGCCATGTACCAGTCGGATTCACCAGCGGAGGGGGCTCCGTATGAGCGATTCACCGTTCGAGTTGGGGTTCGCGGACGAACTGAGAAGCGTTTGCCGGACCGTCGTTGGGGACGAACTTCGGAGCATCACGTACTTCACGGACGACGATGTCGAACAGGTGTACCTGCGGACGGACCTCGACCAGACGGCCGACCTGGTTGGGTTTGCCACGGTCGAGCGAACCGGGTTCGACGCTGCCGAGAAGTACGCCGGGTCGGAGCTCGGGGAGTATCAGGCCACAGTCCGCATGTTCGACCACGGCTATCTCACTCGCGTCGTCCTCGAGCGGGCAGGCGTCTGGGTGACGACGGATATCATGTCCATGGAGCGCTTCGAAGAGCTTCACGCCGCACTGGTTCCGGTTCTCAGAGAACACGCAGACGGTTCCTGAACCGCTACACGACCCGGGCAGTTACCGCGCCGTCCGCCGACCGAAGACGAAGACCAGGAGGGCGATGAGAACTGCACCGACGGCAGTCTGGAGCGTCGTGAGCACCTGCGCGATACCGCTTGGCTGGTAGTCACCCATCCCGAGCGTCGTGAACGTGAGCGTGCTGAAGTAGATACTGTCGAACAGGAGTGTCGGTTGCTCGGCAATCGTCTCGTACGTTACCGGCGTTCCTTCGGCGGGTTCGAGCCCACCGAGGGGGTACAGAAGTGCGAACACGAGCACGATGACCAACCCCGTCGCGATGATGCGCCACGGGCTCTCCCCGTAGAGCAACGTCCACCGCGATAGCTCCGCCCGCCCCCACTGGAACAGCTTCAGTACACGATAGATACTGTCTCTGATGGGGCGGCGCTCGGCTGGCGACTCGCTAGAGCTGTCGACCTGTCGAAGGCCGGTCCGTAGCTCGTCGCGGTACGTACGGCGGTGCACGTCCTGCCGGTTAACGAAACACATCGACTGGAGCGCTGGCCGCGACGCCGCGCCCGCAATCTCCTCGATTGCGCGATACGTGCTCTTTGCCCGGTTGCGCTGGACCTCCGTGTTCTCCCCGACCGACGCTCCGGCGTAGCCCGGGTCGTAGACGCACCGCGGTTTGTTCCAGAATCTGACCAGCCCGGTAACCGAGAACGGCACCGACTCTGGCACACCGAGAAAGCGAGTCTGGTCGTCGATTCGGCAGTCCGTCAGGACTGTTCCGTGGAGCCGACAGCCCCGGAGGTCTGTCCCGAACAGTTTGGCTTTCGTCAACTCGCTCGCCTCGAGACTCACGTCCCGCAGGGTAGCGTCGGTGAAGTTCCCGTTCGCGAGGTCGAGCTCGTGAAGCTGATGAAAGCCGTCGCCGTCGAGCGGGTGGAACGTAGCGCGGTTGAACCGAATCGTATCCACGAGCGTCGCCTTCCAGAACGTGGCCTGACCGCAGAACTCCACGCGCTTCATGTTCAGGTCGGCCTCGAACGTCGCACGGTAGAAATCCGCCTCTTCGGCGAACGTGGTGCCACCCACCCGGACCTCCTCGCGGAAGGTCGTCCGGTCGAACGACGCCGTGTCGTTGAAGGAACAGCTGTTGAATCGGCTGTCCCTCTCGAACGTCGCAGCCGAGAACGTCGCCGGACCGTGGAACGTGCTGGCAGTGAACCTGACCCCAGCGTCGAACTGCACGTCGGAGAAGTCGACCCGCTCGAACTCGGCGTGTGTCAGGTACAACTCGCCCGGGCCGTTCTCGCCGACGAGCGTCGGTTCCGGCCACTCGACTGAGCCGAACGTCGCATCGACGAACTCCCGGCGCTGTCGTTCGGTTCGCGGTGTCGCTGGCTCCTCTTCGCGCCGAACCGCCTCGACTAATGCGTCGACTGCCGCACCCTCCTCGGTTTCCTCGACGGGCGTGTGGAACGGACAGCGGTCGCCGTCGGCATCGTGCGGGCAGTGCCAGACGCCGTCGTCGAGCGCTCCTGTTGGGAAGTCACTTCGCCTGTAACCATCTCTCTCGCCGACCCGAATCGAGTAGGTGCAGGAACTGCGCTCCTCGCTCATTGCCTCTCGATGTCGGCGCGGATTACTTAGCTTACCCTGTTCCGCGGTCGTTATTCGGTTTCAGTGAGACGATTGTACTCCTCGTCAGTCAGCTCGATGCTTGCCGCGGCGACGTTCTCTTCGAGATGCTCGTGGCTCGATGTGCCCGGAATCGGGAGCGTCACGTCGGAGTGTTCGAGGAGCCACGCGAGGGCGATCTGATACCGTGTCGCGTCGTGGTTCTCGGCGACTGCATGCAGGTCCTCTTCGATTCCGTCGAGCGCTCCGGCAGCCAACGGATACCAGGGGATGAAACCGATGTCGTACTCCTCGCAGGCCTCGAGCACGTCCTCGTCGTCGCGGTGAGCGACGTTGTACCGGTTCTGAACGGTCGCAACCTCGACGTGGTCGCGCGCTGTCTCTAGCTGCTCGGCGGAGACGTTCGAGAGGCCGACGTGGTCGACAAAGCCCTCGTCTTTGAGCTCTGCGAACGTCTGGACGCTCTCCTCGAACGGTGTGTCAGGGTCCGGCCGGTGGAACTGGTAGAGGTCGATGGTGTCGACGCCCAGCCTGTCCCGGCTGACGAGCACCTGGTTGCGGATGTAGTCGGGGTCGCCGTGGGGGAGCCACTCGCCCTCCGCGTTCCGGAGCAGCCCGGCTTTCGTGCCGACGATGATATCGCTGTCGTCGTCCTGCAGGTCGAGTGCTTCCCCGAGCAGGCGCTCGCTCACGCCCGGACCGTACGAGTCCGCGGTGTCGATGAAGTCGACGCCCATCTGGATGGCCTCCCGGACGAGTTCGACTGCAGCAGTCTCGTCGTCGGGCTGGCCGATGATATCCTCGCCGGTGATGCGCATCGCACCGTAGCCGAGCCGGTGCACGGTCAACTCTCCGCCGATGTCGAACGTGTCGCTCTCGTTCGTTATCGTCATCGTCAGCCTCTTCGGGGCCATCTCAAAAACATCCACCGTTCGTCAGCCGGCAGAACCAGCGTTCAGAACAGCCACGCTGGCTCGAAAGGGACGAGAGCTCCCTGTAGAGGGTTGCTGTCGGGGAGTCTCAGCGCATTTCTGCTTCATTCAGTGGTCGGGTGTACCAGAGCGCCCAGAGAATCAACACGCCCTGAAGCGGGAGCCGTCCCCAGCGAACCAGCTCGGATGGGTCGCCACCACCCGGTAACCCCTCGATGACGACCCCGTGTGTCGCCATGTAGACGTTTGCGGGAAACATTGCAACGAGTAACGCGACCGTCGCCCACGCTGCGTACTGTCGGGTTCGGGGGATCAGGAGGGCGATTCCGACGGCGATTTCGGCGAGGCCGCTCAGATAGACGAGCGCGAGCGGTGCCGGAAAGAATGGTGGCACAATCTGGACATACAGCTCCGGCACGACGAAATGCAACACGCCCGCGACGACGTAGGCAGGGGCCATCACGTACAGTAACGGGCGCTTGAGCCGGCGTAGAACCTCGACCATCGCCGATACATAGCTCTCACAGCGGTGAAACAGTTTCGTTCTCCCGTGCGCTAATACAGCCGGTCGGGCGACGTCGGTGGGGCTTCCTTACTCGACGTACGTGTACTTCCGCTCGCCCATCCGACCCCAGCCGTCGAAGACGAACTCGCCGTCGGGCGTCGTCAGGGGGTCCATCTCGATGCTCTCGTCGTGGTTGTGTACGTCGTGAATCTGCTCGTACTCGTCGAAGGAGATGTCCCGTCGGCTCTCTATCTGCTCGTCGATGTTGAGCTGTGAAATCTCGTCCTCCCAGCCGGGCTGGATGGTCTCGGCGTGGATTTCGGCCTGTGCGCCGCTGCCGTAGGAGCCGACAAGCAGCTGCTTTCCTGTCACCTCGCGGCCGGATTCGAGCGCTTCCTGCAGACCCGACGCGCGGGCGATGTGAACAGAGCCGGTGTACCAGTTGCCGACGTATCGCGAGATGGTGAGCGTCGGCTCGACAGTCTGTCCGTACCAGTCGGTGTACCGACTCGTCTCGGTGAGCGTCTCGGTGTACTCCTTCTGTGCTTCGAGGAACGCCTCCCGGCTATCGAACTCGTCCCGGCGGGGCTGCCGACCGAGTTCCTCGGCGATTTCGTCTTCGATCTCCGTGTCGCGGATGCAGTGACGGAACCCGAGGGCGGCGGCCTTGCGGACCATGCCGGGGAACGGCGTGTGAAACGGGATGAGTGCGAAGTTGTCGGGGTGGGTATCGCCACCGTTGCGCTGGAAGTCCTCCATCGCCTCGCGCATCCGTGCGAGATACACCTGCATCGAGCGTTTCCCGTCGACGCTCGGGAACTGCTGGTTGGGCTTGAGGAAGTCGGTCTCGTCGGCGCTGCCAAAGCCCTGTGCTTCGCTGAAGCTCACGACATCCGGATTCTCGTCGATGAGCATCGCAACCGCTCCGGCTCCCTGTGTCGCCTCGCCGGGGTCGTCTCGCGCGTACAGCGCGGTGTCGGTGGCGATGACGAGCGCCGCACGCCCGCGGCTGCGACCGGAACGAATCCAGTTGAACGCGTCGTCGACGGCCTGAGTTCCCGAGAGACACGCGAACTTCCGTTCCCCCTTGTTGGCGTGATAGAGGTCGCCCTCGAACACCTGTTCGAGACAGCCTGCGACGTACGTCGAAACCGGCTTGGACTTGTCGAAGGAACTCTCGGTCGCTACGTCGATGCGCCCGATATCCTCGAGCGTGCGGCCTTTCCGCTCGAGAAGTCGGTGTGACGCGTTCGCGGCCATCGTCACGATGTCTTCGTACACATCAGGCAACGACGAGGAGTACAGTCCGAGCCCCTTCGTGTACTTCTCGGGGTCGTCGCCTTGCTGTGGCGCGAACGTCTCGGGCAAATCTAGCTTCAGCTTTCCAGTTCGTATCTCGATACCGTCGATTCCTACTTCCGTCATACCTGTGAGTTCCCGCATCTCGTATAAGTGGCTGTCGACTGTTTATTCGTCAATTGTCGATTTACGACATCACTACGTCGGCGAACCGGTGTATAGACGAGAGATGGCTCCTCCGGCGGCGCAACTCACGGGGGGACGAGCGTCTCGGCAGTCAACAAACCGTCGCAAGACCAACAGTAAAGGAGCTTGGTCCGCAACGACCGGCATGGATGTCGGTGTTCTCTCGGATATTCACGGAAACCGGGTCGCCCTGAGCGCTGTGCTCGAGGATATGCCGTCCGTCGACGCCATCGTCTGTGCCGGTGACGTGGTCGGATACAACCCCTGGCACGCCGAGTGTGTCGACGCGATGCGCGAGCGTGAGGTGCCGACGGTGATGGGAAATCACGACCAGGCAGTCGTCGGCGAGACCAGCTTCGGCTTCAACAGCATGGCTGGCGCAGGCGTCGAACACGCCCGGAAGACGCTTGATGACGACCATGTCGAGTGGCTTGCTGGTCTTCCCGAGCACCGACGGGAGTTCGACGGTCGCCTGAAGCTCGTCCACAGCCATCCCGAGCGGCGTGGCCATTACACCTCTCCCGAGGAGTTCAGTCCGCGGTTACTCGGCGAGGAGGACGTGCTCGTGCTGGGACACACCCACGTCCAGCACCACGAAAGATACGACGAGGGTATCGTGATGAACCCCGGGAGCGTCGGCCAGCCTCGCGACGGCGACCCGCGGGCCGCCTACGCGGTGATCGACCTCGAAGGCTGGTCTGTGACCGACCATCGCGTTTCCTACGACATCGAGCGCGTACAGGAGGCGGTCGAGCGCGCTGGCCTCCCGGGACGAATCGGAAGCAGGCTCGAGGAGGGTCGCTAACCTACTTAGAACAGGTCCTGCAGGAGTTCGAGCGCACGGTCGCGGTCCTCCCACTCGACGAACACCGAGACCGACGTTGCGCTCGTGATGACGTCGTTGAGGTGGATGTGCTCCTCGGCGAGCGGCGCTAGAAGTTGATACAGCGAGCCGCTCTTCTGGGGAAGCTCCCCGCCGGTAATGCGAATGACGGCGTAGTCCGATTCGAGGGTGACACTCGACATGACCTCGTCGTCGACGACCTCCTCGTGAACGAGCGTCTCCGCGTGCTCGGCGTCTTCGGTCTCTGTGTAGAACGTGAGCGAGTCCATCCCCGAGGAGACAGCCTCGACGTTTATCCCAGCGTTTGCGAGGGCCGTCGAGAGCACCGAGAGAATCCCTGGCTGGTTGCGAATCGCCCGCCCGGCGACCGTGATGCAGGTGAGCTCGCGCTCCTGTAGGTCGATGAGGTTCTCGAACTCGCCCTCGACGGTCGTCCCGCCCGAGAGCAGGTTGCCGTGCTGGTGGTGGACGACGCGAACGCCGAACTCGCCGGTCTTGTACGTGAGCGCAGATGGTGCGATGACTTCCGCGCCGCGAAACGAGAGACTTCGAATCTCGTCGACAGTAATCTCCCCGACGTTTCGCGCCCCCTCGACGACGTTCGGGTCGCCCGTCATCACGCCTTCGACATCGGTGACGATGACGACCTCGTCGGCGTCCAGGTAGTTGCCGAGCATGACTGCCGTCGTGTCGCTCCCGCCTCGGCCCAGTGTGGTGACGTTCCCCTCTTTGTCCGCCGCCAGGAAGCCGGTGATGACGGGGACGATACCGTCCTCGAGCAGGTCGGTAACGGTTTCAACTCGTGTTTTCGTCGCGTCGACATCGACCTCGCCGTACGCGTCGGTAATAATCGGCCAGCGCTCCTCGCCGGGCTCGAGGAAGACTGCCTCGATGCCCTGGGCTTCGAGCGCGCCCTTGAGCATCCGGACGGCGGTTCGTTCGCCCATACTCACGATTTCCGCGCGGTCGGTCTCACTCGCGTCGAACTCGATTGCGGACAGCAGTCGGTCGGTCGTTCCGCCCATCGCACTGACGACCACTGCGACTTGATGTCCCGCTTCGACGGCAGTAGCAATCGATTCGGCGGCGCGCGTGATTCGCTGCCCGTTTCCGACGCTGGTTCCACCGAACTTGGCAACTACACGCATACACTCACTCCGTTCGTAGCCCGAACTCCGTTCATGCACCGGGGTTCGGAGTGAGAGTGGATAACTGCTTTCATCGTCACAAAAATCGACAACAGTGTTCGTCCCGAACCGAGCGGTCTGTCTTCGCTCGCTTCGACTGCTACGTCGGTGACATCGCTTTTCCGAGAACAGTCATGAGCGAGAGGAACACGAGCATCGGAGCCTGACAGACGAGAATCAGTACGAGCGCCTCGTTCAGCGTCACGTCCAGCTCGAAGTAAAAAACTGCTTCGGGGACGGCCCACCACGAAACCGCGGCCACGACGAACGAGAGGGCAACGAGAACCGATACGGCATTTTTCGGGGCCGAGAGAAACCGGTTGTATCGCTCGATACCCTCCCGTGCCCTGAACAGGCCTGCGAGCACCAGCACGGCACCGACGACCCAGACGACTGTCAGCGGGTCGGTTACCGACAGGGCGTTGCCGACCTCGTCGAGTACGTCTCGGTTGAGATACAGGAACGGCGGCCACGAGAGTATCAAATAAAGAAACAGAAAGCCGAGGACCGTCCGATACTGCTCTGTACCGGCCATAGTAAAGAGACTGTCTCCGAGTATTCAAAAATCTTGGCACGTATTAGACGGTAGTCATTTACATTTTGAACACTTACCAGATATCGATAGTTGCCGTCTCGTTTCACTCACCGGAGCTGGCTTTCGGCACAGCGCATCTCGACCGACCACAGCGTTTTACGTCCATCGAGACGGAGGTAGGGTATGACAGGGCTCTCCTGGGAAACGCTCGATACTTCGGTTGCCTACCGCTGTGACGGGTTCGACATCGTCAACGAGCGGGTCGAACTGCCCGACGGAACGACTACAGACTTCGACTACCTCTCCGAGAACGAGAGCGTCGTCATCCTGCCGTTTACGCCCGAGGATGAGGTAGTTCTCGTCGAGGAGTGGCGACACGCAGTCAGGCGGCAAAACCGGGGGCTCCCCGCCGGTGGCCTCGAAGACGATGAATCCCCCTCGGCGGCGGTCCACCGGGAGCTACGCGAGGAGACGGGCTACGAGACCGAAGATATCGACCATCTCACCACGGTCGAGCCGGCAAACGGCTTCTCCGACGCCGTCTTTCATTACTTCGTGGCCTACGACTGTGAGCGAACGGGCTCACAGGAACTCGACGCCGACGAGTCTATCGAGGTGACGACGGCGAAGCTCTCCGAGCTGCTTGAGGCGGCCGAGGCCGGGGAACTCCGGGACGGCCGGTCGGCCCAGGGGATTCTCCACTACGCGCTGTTCGACCGCTCGTCG
>LKMJ01003940.1_pt1 | contig 13900 bp, 13 predicted proteins | sample 643391 | NCBI WGS metagenome assembly LKMJ01 (sample SAMN04112250, study PRJNA286221) | soda lake metagenome | biome: soda lake; feature: Kulunda Steppe; material: water; isolation source: sample PL-Br10 brine of Picturesque Lake | place: Russia: Kulunda steppe | collected 2010-07
GCGTCGAACCGTCGACGCTCGTTATCGCGCCGCGAACCAGTCCGCGAAGTCGGTGCTGAGGAAGTCGACGTAGTCGACGATACCAAGCGCCAGCGAGACGACCAGCACGAGCACGATCGGGACCCGGACGAGCCAGATCCAGACATCGCCGCTGGAGCCGAGGTTTGCGATTCCTTTGCCCAGTTCGTCGGTCGCGGCGTCGGGGATGACCCAGCCGACAAAGAGGACGAGCAACAGCGCGCCGAGCACGAGGAGGATCCCGTCGACCGCGCCGTCGAAGAGGTCGAGGAAGATCAGGTCCTGCGTGACGGGGATGCCGAGCAGGAAGATCGCGCCGCCGACGATCGCCGTCGCGGTAACTCGGTCTTGCTGATACTCGTCGATCAGGTACGAGACGACGACTTCGAGGATGCTGATCGCGCTGGAGAGTGCGGCGATCGCGACCGTGCCGAAGAAGATGATACCGAGGATCTGTCCGGCGGGGATCTCCCCAAACGCCTGCGTGAGGCTGACGAAGATCGCGCCCACGGTCTCCTGCTGTGGGTCCGTTCCGGCGGTGAAAATGAAGGGGAAGACGACGAACCCGACCAGAATGGCGATACCCGTGTCGAAGCCGATGATCGTCAGTCCGTCCTTCGAGAGGTTACGGTCCTCACCCAGATAGGACGCGTACGTGATCATCACGCCCATCCCGAGTGACAGGGTAAAGAACGCCTGTCCGGCGGCCAGCGGCAACAGCGTTTGCCATTCGTCGACGATCACGCCGAAGTCGGGACTCAGGTAGTACGAGTACGCGGCGCTTGCGCCGTCCATCGTGGCGGCGTACAGCGCAAGCCCAACGAGCAATGCGATGATCGCCGGGACCATCACTTTCACAGCCAGTTCGATCCCCTGTCGGATACCGAGTCCCACGACGATGAGCACGGCCGCCATGAAGATCGCGTGGAACAACAGGGCGTCGAGGCCGGTCGAGATGCTCCCGAACAGTCCGAGCGCGGCCTCGGGGTCATCGACCGCGTAGCCTTCGGTAAATCCGAGGGTGAAGTAGCGGAGGAACCAGCCAGCCACGACGCTGTAGTACGACATGATGACAAAGCCTGTAATAATGAACAGATAGCCGATGTACCGCCACGCACCATGTCCAAGGTCTTTTAGCGCGCCGACGGGATTGCGATCGGTCCGACGACCGATGACGAACTCCACCAGAATCGCCGGGAAGCCGATGATGGCGACGAACAGTAGATACACCAGCAGGAACGCTGCGCCACCACCCTCCCCTACAGCGAAAGGAAACCGCCAGATATTACCTAGTCCCACGGCACTGCCAACCGCCGCGAGAATGAATCCAGTTCGTGTCGCCCATGTTTCTCTCTCTGACATACATCACTGGATGTGCAACCATGGTATATAAAGACACGGACCTATCTCGCAGGGTCGTTGATATGAAACCCGTGACTTGAGCCTTCTCTCCCGAGATATTGACAGCAAACCATCAACATTCTAGCTGGCAGTCGACACCGATACCCGACACCGTGACCGAAATTTTTTCCCTCTACTGGTTGTCAGAGGCGGTATGGACGTGACTCGGAGGCAGCAACTATGACGATGGAAGATCGCATCGCGGAGCTCCGGGAGCTCCGCGAGGAGGCCGAACTCGGCGGCGGAGAGTCCCGAATCGAGCGCCAGCACGACAAGGGGAAGATGACCGCCCGTGAGCGGATCGAGTACTTCCTCGACGACGGCACCTTCCACGAGTTCGACAAGCTCCGGACCCACGGCAGTCACAACTTCGGGATGGAAGAGAAGAAGATCCTGACCGACGGCGTGGTGACGGGCTACGGTGAGGTCGACGGCCGGAAGGTGTTCGTCTTCGCGCACGACTTCACGGTCTTTGGCGGCTCACTGGGCGAAGTGTTCGCCGAGAAGATCTGCAAGGTGATGGATACGGCGATGGAGGTCGGCTGTCCGATCGTCGGCCTGAACGACTCCGCCGGGGCGCGCATTCAGGAGGGAGTGAACAGCCTCGCGGGCTTTACGGAGATTTTCCACCGAAATCAGAAAGCAAGCGGAGTGATACCGCAGATCTCTGGAATCATGGGTCCGTGTGCAGGTGGGGCCGTCTACTCCCCGTCGATCACTGATTTCATATTCATGGTCGAGGACACGAGCCACATGTACATCACGGGGCCGGGCGTCACCAAGACGGTGACCGGCGAGGACGTCTCCCACGAGGAACTCGGCGGCGCGTCGACGCACAGTTCGACGACCGGCGTCGCACAGTTCTCCGTGCCCGACGACGAGACGGCACTGGACAAGATCCGACATCTGCTCTCCTATCTCCCCCAGAACAACGTCGAGGACCCGCCACGCGTCGAGCCGTGGGACGATCCCGAGCGCCAGGACGAGGAACTGGAGCAGATCGTCCCGCCCAGCCCGCAGAAACCCTACGACATGGTCGACGTGATCGGATCGGTGATGGACGAGGGCTCCTTCTTCGAGGTCAACGCGAACTTCGCGAAGAACATCGTCGTCGGTTTCTCGCGGCTCGACGGGCACTCGGTCGGCGTCGTCGCGAACCAGCCACGGGTCAACGCCGGGACGCTCACCGTCGATTCAAGCATGAAGGCAGCCCGCTTCGTCCGGTTCTGTGACGCCTTCAACATCCCGATCGTCTCCTTCGTCGACGTACCGGGCTACATGCCGGGAACCGACCAGGAACACCGTGGGATCATCCGTCACGGCGCAAAACTGCTGTACGCGTACTCCGAGGCGACGGTCCCCCTGCTCACCGTCATCACGCGCAAGGCCTACGGCGGGGCCTACTGCGTCATGGCGTCGAAACACCTGGGCGCGGACGTCAACTACGCCTGGCCGACCGCCGAAATCGCCGTGATGGGCCCACAGGGTGCGGTGAACCTGCTCTACAGCGACGAGCTCGAAGCGGCCGAGGACACCGAGGCGCTGCGCCAGGAGCTGATCGACGAGTACCGCGAGGAGTTCGCCAACCCGTACACCGCCGCAGATCGTGGGTATCTCGACGACGTGATCGAGCCGACGGAGACGCGTCCACGGCTCGTGCAGGACCTGGAGATGCTCCGCTCGAAACGGGAGGACCAGCCGGACAAGAAACACGGCAACATCCCGCTTTGATCGATGTCGGACACTGATCCCGAAGACGTCAACCAGCCCCACGGGGACGTACTGCCCGAGGACGTCGCACTGTCGCTCCCGGACGACGCGAGCGACGCCGAGGCCGCTGCGATTGCCGCGGCGATCGGCGCACATCTCCGTGACAGGGAGCTGGCCGCGGCCCGTGGAGAAAGCGAGGAGGAGACGTGGCAGGGCAAGCGCTGGGCCTTCGCGGGAAAACTCGATGGCTGTGGCGGCTCGTCACGACGTGTTCCGCTCGATGCGCCGACCGATCCGTGGACTGCCGCCGGACGGAAGAATCGGTTCTAGCCGTTTCGGGTTCTCAGCAGGCTGGAATCGTGGTGGAGCTTATGTCCGAACCCCGTATTTCTCCCAGCGATGGCCACGACCGAATCCGAGATGAACGTCAGCGACTCGGTCGCCGATCTGATCGGTGAGACACCGCTCCTCCACGTCGATGAGAACCTCTACGCGAAGATCGAGGCGCAAAACCCCTACTCCGTGAAAGACCGGATCGGCCGCGAGATCATCGATGCGGCGGAGCGATCCGGCGCGCTCGAACCGGGTGGAACGATCGTCGAAGCGACCAGTGGCAACACGGGAATCGGACTCGCCGCGATTTCAGCCGCCCGTGGATACGACTGCGTGCTGACCATGCCCGAGTCGATGTCCGAGGAGCGCCGCGCCATGCTCGCCGCGCTGGGGGCGGAGCTGGAGCTGACACCGGCCGACGAGGGAATGACCGGCGCGAACGAACGTGCCGCGGAAATCGTCGCCGAACACGGCGACGCGATCCTGGCCCGACAGTTCGAGAACGACGCAAACCCCGCCGCTCACCGCAGGACGACAGGCCCGGAGATCCGGCGCGATACGGGCGGACACGTCGACGCGGTCGTCGCGGGCGTCGGGACGGGCGGAACGATCACCGGTCTCGGTGAGTACTTCAAGGAGGAACGCGACGAAGATGTGACGACCGTCGCCGTCGAACCGGCCGATTCGCCGACGCTCACCGAGCAAAGCGACGAGAGTCACGGGATTCAGGGGATCGGCCCGGGATTCGTGCCGGAGATCCTGCGGACGGAACTCGTCGACGAGGTCCGCGCAGTCGACACGGAAAAGGCAAAGGCGACGGCGAGATCCTTCGGTCGCGAGGAGGGACTCATGATCGGGATTTCCTCGGGTGCGGCGCTCGCCGCGGCTCGCGAGTACGTGGCTGAGAACCCCGACGACTGCACTGTTGTGATCCTCCCGGATACCGGCGAGCGGTATCTATCCACGGATCTGTACGGCGTCGAGTGAACTCCCCGAACCGGAAAAGTAAGGTACGTGGTCGCTGATACTTCGATCAAGAATGTTCAGGAAGGTCTTGGTCGCAAACCGCGGGGAGATCGCGGTCCGGGTGATGCGTGCCTGTGAGGAGCTGAACGTCGGAACGGTCGCCGTCTACAGCGAGGCCGACAAGAACGCGGGTCACGTCCGCTACGCCGACGAGGCGTACAACATCGGTCCCGCACGGGCGGCCGACTCGTATCTCGATCACGAGGCCGTCATCGAAGCGGCGCGGAAGGCAAACGCCGACGCGATCCACCCCGGCTACGGCTTCCTCGCGGAGAACGCCGAGTTCGCCGGGAAAGTCGAGGAGACCGAGATCACGTGGATCGGTCCCTCGGCCGACGCGATGGAGCAACTCGGCGAGAAGACGAAAGCGCGAAAGGTGATGGATTCGGCCGACGTTCCGATCGTCCCCGGGACTACCGATCCGGTGACCGAGCCGGAGGAGGTCGAGGCGTTCGGCGAGGAGTACGGCTATCCCATCGCGATCAAGGCCGAGGGTGGCGGCGGCGGTCGCGGCATGAAGATCGTCGAGAGCGAAGCGGAGATCGAGGACCAGTTGACGAGCGCGAAACGAGAGGGCGAAGCGTACTTCGACAACGACTCGGTCTATCTCGAACGCTTCCTGGAAAATCCCCGCCACGTCGAGGTCCAGATCATCGCCGACGGCGAGGGCAACGTCAGACACCTCGGGGAACGGGACTGCTCGCTTCAGCGACGGCACCAGAAGGTAATCGAGGAGGGGCCGAGCCCGGCACTCACGGATGACCTCCGCGAGCAGATCGGCGAAGCTGCCCGCCGTGGGGTGCAGACTGCCGACTACACGAACGCGGGTACCGTCGAGTTCCTCGTCGAGGAGGACGTCGACCGGGAGGCCGGCGAACTGCTCGGCCCCGACACGAACTTTTACTTCCTCGAAGTGAACACGCGGATTCAGGTCGAACACTGCGTCACCGAGGAGATCACGGGCATCGATATCGTCAAATGGCAGATCCGCGTCGCCGCGGGCGAGGAACTCGCCTTCGAGCAAGCGGACGTCGACTTCGACGGCCACGCGATCGAGTTCCGGATCAACGCCGAGAACGCCGCCGAGGAGTTCGCCCCGCAGACGGGAACGCTTCGAACGTACGACCCGCCGGGTGGGATCGGTGTGCGTGTCGACGACGCCCTGCGACAGGGCGACGAGATCGGCGGCGACTACGACTCGATGGTCGCAAAACTGATCGTCTACGGGAGCGACCGGGACGAGTGTATCAGCCGGAGCCTGCGCGCGCTCCGTGAGTTCGAGATCGAGGGGCTGACCACCGTTATTCCGTTCCACCGGCTGATGTTGAGCGACAAGGCGTTCGTCGACGGGCAGCATACGACAAAATACATCGACAACGAACTAGATCCGTCCCGTATCGAGGAGGCACAGGCCCAGTGGGGCACCGAGACGGGCGAGAACGACGGAGACGACGACTCGGTCGTCGAGCGACAGTTCACCGTCGAAGTCAACGGCAAGCGGTTCGACGTCGATCTCGAAGAGCGCGGGGCGACGCCGATTTCTGCCCAGCCGTCCTCGGGCGGCGACAACCGACCGGACACCGTCGGCCCCGGCGGAACCGACGACACGGAGATCACGGGTGACGGTGAGACCGTCACCGCGGAGATGCAGGGGACGATTCTGGAGATCAACGTCGATGTCGGCGACGAGGTCGCCGCAGGCGACGTGATCTGCGTCCTCGAAGCGATGAAGATGGAAAACGACGTGGTCGCGGAGCGCGGGGGCGAGGTCACCCAGATCGCCGTTGCCGAAGAGGACAGCGTCGATATGGGCGACGTGCTGGTCGTGCTGGACTAGCCGTTCGACGATCGCACCAACGAGGCTTTACTCGGCCCGTAACTACACCCAGCAAATGCACCGACGCACGTATCTCCGGACGGCGGCCGGTCTCGGCGTCGTCGCGGCCGCAGGCTGTCTCGGCGAGGACGGGCCGACGGCGCTCGACACACCCGAGGATCAGCAGGCCGATCCGGCGGACCTCGCCTATCCCGCCTACGGACAGGAGCTGCCCGACGCCACGCTCCCCTCGCCGATTCACGACAGAGACGTGAACACCCGCGAGTTCGTCGGCGAGCGCCACACGCTCTTTACCGTTCTATTCACACGGTGTCACGAGGTCTGCCCGGCGCTGACCGCGAACCTGGCACAGGTCCAGACCGACGCCGCGGAGGACGGCTACAGCGAGCAAGTCGCGCTCGTGCCGATCACGTTCGATCCCGTCTACGACACCGAGGACGTGCTCCGCGAGTTCACGGAGTCCAGAGGAGCCGACCCGGCGGCCGAGAACTGGCAGTTCCTGCGTCCGGAGAGCGACGAGCGCGCCGAGGAAGTCGTCGGCGAGACGTTCGGCGTCCCGTTCCGGAAAACCGACGCGTACACACCCGACGATGGAGACAGCCACGAGATGGAGTTCGACCACCAGTCGCTGACGCTGCTGGTCAACGTCGACGGCTACGTCGAACGCGCCTACGCCGGCGGTGCGCCCCAGCCCGATGTCGTGCTTGACAATCTGACAGCAGTTCGGGATCACTTCGAATGAACAGGCGAGAATTCGTTGCCGCGGCAGCGAGCGTCGGGGTGCTCGGTGCTGGCGCAGCGGTCGCTACCGAGCGGGTCAATTTTGATGACCCGTCCGGGACGGCGACGGTCGAACCGATCGAGCTAGAGACGCTCGATGCGTCCGGAAGCGACGCGGGAGTGACTACCGTCCCCGACCCCGGCGGCGTCACGCTCCTCTCGTTCTTTGCAACGTGGTGTCGGATCTGCGCGGATTCGATGCCCGCACTGGGACAGGTCTACGACGAGTACGGCGACGACGTGCGATTTCTCTCCATTTCGAACGAAGCCATCGGCGGAACGGTATCCAGAGACGACGTCGTCGACTGGTGGGAACGATACGACGGGCGCTGGACGGTCGGCATCGACGCCGATCTGGAACTGACCGCCGAGTTCGACGTCGCAACCGTCCCGACGACGCTCATACTGGACGCCGACAACGACGTCGCGTGGCGTTCGACTGGCGAGAAGACCGCCGACGACCTCCGGGCGGGTATCGACCACGCGCTGGGTGATCGATGAGCTCGCTCGGGTTTTTCGCGGCGACGGGGCTGGCCGCAGGTGCTGGCGTTGCGACGTTCTTCTCGCCGTGTGCGTACGCCCTGCTCCCCGGCTACGTCGGCTACTACGTCGCCTCGACGGGGGACGACCAGCCGCCGCTGTCGGGGGCGTTGCTCCGCGGCGGTGCGGCGACGGGCGGTGTCGTCCTCGTCTTCGCCGTGCTGGCCCTGCTCACGGTCGCCGTCCAGCAGTCGATCGAGGCGTATCTTCCGACTGTAGAGCTGCTGGTGGGGGGCATGCTGGTGGTGCTTGGCGTCGCCCTGGTGGCCGATATCGGGCCTCGGCCCCACGTGTCCCTCCCCGAGCGTCGGACGACAATCCTCGGCTTCGGGGGCTTCGGGGCGCTCTATGCGCTCGCGGCCGCCGGCTGTGTCGCGCCGCTGTTCCTCTCGATCGTCTTCCAGTCGGTCGCGTTACCGACGGCCCAGACGGTCGGCGTGCTCGCAGTCTACGCGGGCACGTTCGGCGGGCTGATGCTGGCGACGACCGTTCTGACCGCGGTGGGCCACGGGATCGGCGTCGACAGAGTGGCATTGCCGACCCGCCGTCTCGTGCGGATCGGCGGCGGTGTTCTCGTCGTTGCAGGACTGTTGCAGCTCTGGCTGGCGCTCTAGATCACCTCCGGGGCTTTCTTTTACCCCCTCGCCGTTCGTGCGTGTATGCTGACGCTACTGTGGCTTCTCGGCCTCTCTGCGATCGCTACCGCACTTGTCTGGAAGGGCAGCCTCTATCTCGAAGGCGCGGCCGACAGGCTGGCGCTGTACTACGGCCTGCCGGCGATCGTGCAGGGATCGATTATCGCCGCAGTCGGCTCCAGTTTCCCCGAGCTGGCGAGTGTCGTGATCGCGACCGTGCTGTACGACGAGTTCGTCCTCGGCGTCGGCGCGATCGTCGGCTCCGCAGTGTTTAACATCCTCGTGATCCCCGCGCTCTCGGTGCTGGCCCGGCGGGGGACGCTGGAGTCCAGTCGCGCGCTGGTTTACCGTGAGGCGCAGTTCTACATCATCTCCGTTGCTGCGCTCTTGCTTGTCTTTTCGTTTGCCGTTATCTACTATCCGGTCGAGGGAGCTGGCGGACTGGTTGGTGAGATCACGCGTCCGCTCGCACTCGCCGCGATCGCACTGTACGGCCTCTATCTATTCATTCAGCAACAGGAGACGAGCGACTTCGACGCGCCAGTCCCACCGTCGTCGCTCTCGGTCGGCAAGCAGTGGGGACTGCTTGCACTGGGTTTGCTGGTGATTCTGGTCGGCGTCGAGTTGCTCGTCCGCGCCGCGGTGGGCCTGGGGGAGTTCTTCGGCACGCCATCGTTCCTCTGGGGGCTGACGATCATCGCCGCCGGAACGAGCTTGCCGGATGCGATCATCAGCGTTCGCGCTGCACAGCACGGCGACTCGACGATCAGCCTCGCGAACGTCTTCGGGAGCAACATCTTCGATCTGCTGGTCGCGATCCCGGTCGGTGTGTTGATAATCGGTGCTGCGGAGATCGACTTCGCGGTCGCCGCGCCGATGATGGGCTTTCTGATCGTCGCCACGATCGCCCTCTTCGGGGCCGCGCGGACCGACTTCGAGATTACCGATCCCGAAGCGTGGCTGTTGCTCTGTCTGTACGGACTCTTCGTCTGCTGGATGGTCCTGGAAAGCGTCGGCGTGACGAGTTTCGTCCTATAACAGGCGCTCAAGCAACTCGATGGGATGTGGTGGCTTCTCGGTCGTCCGATCCCACTCTCCCAGCTGGCTCCGACAGGACGTCCCCGGCGTGGTGATGAGCTCGCCGTCGCTGCGCTCGACCTGATCGAAGAGGATCGAGCCGATCGCCCGGCTCATCGAGAAGTGTTCGGCCTCGTAGCCGAAGCTTCCGGCCATCCCACAGCAGCCGCTGTCGAGTTCGTCCACGTCGTAGCCCGCCCGTTCGAGGACAGTCGCGACGTGGTGGTCACGTTTCGTCGCTTTCTGGTGGCAGTGGCCGTGGTAGGTCACTGCGGCGTCACCGCCGGTCGGGACATCGAGCGCGAAACCATTCAGGTACTCCATGATCCCGTAGCTGTTCCCGGCTACTCGCTCGACGTCCTCACCGTCCAGCAAGTCGAGATAGTCCGACTGGACCATTACGGCGTCGGAGGGCTCGATGAAGACGACGTCCCAGCCGTCCTCGACGTCGGGCGCGAGTTCGGCGACGTTCTTCTCGGCGCGCTGGCGCGCCAGTTCGAGAAACCCCTTCGAGAACGGTGGGCGACCGCTTCCGGTCACGTCCTCGGGGACCCTGACGTGAGCCCCGGCAGCTTCGAGAACGCGGATCGCCGCCAGTCCGATCTCGGGGTCGCTGTAGTTGGTGTACGTATCGGGAAAGAGCAGGACTTTTCTGTCGGCCTCCTCCTCGCTTACCTCGACATCACGATCGGCCGCCTGGTCGACGAGCGACCGGCGCTCGAAGGTCGGGAGGTCGCGCTCGCGAGCGATGCCGACGAGCTTCTCGGTCAGGATGCCCGAACCGGGGAGCTTTCCGAACCAGTTCGGCAGTGGGGCGATTGCGCTCCCGACCGTGGCGACGAGTTCGACGTTGGCGAACAGGCGATCGCGCAGGCTCGCCCCCTCGCGCTGGTGGTACTCGTGGGTCAACTCGGCTTTGAGCTTCGCCATGTCGACCTCGCTGGGACAGTCCCGCGCACAGCCCTTGCAGCCGATACACAGGTCAAGCACTTCGGTCACGAACTCCTCGGAGAACGCCTCGTCCTCGGGGAGTTCGCCGCTCATCGCTCGCCGGAGCGCGTTCGCTCGGCCGCGTGTGCTCGTAATCTCCTCGTCGGCCGCGCGGTAGGTCGGACACATCACGCCACCGGTCGTCTCCTGGCTCCCGCGACAGTCCCCACAGCCGTGACAGAGTTCTGCCATCCCCTGGAAGCCGTTCTCGTTCTCCCAGGAGAGGACGGGATCGAACCCGGCCTCGAAGCCGTAGTCGGGGTCGAATCGGAGGTTCTCGGTCATGTCGGGTGCGCCCCGGTCGTGTCCCGGTCGATAGCCACAGACGGTGCCCGGATTGAGCAGCCAGTTCGGATCGAACGCCGCCTTCAGACCGCGGAAGACGTCCCAGACGTCGTCTCCGTAGAGCTTGCGGTTCCACTCGGTCCGGGCCCTCCCGTCGCCGTGTTCTCCCGAAATCGAACCGTCGTGCTCGACGACGAGGTCGGTGACCGCGTCGGCGACCGACTCCATCTGTTCGATGCCACCGACTGTCTTCGTATCGATCAGCGGGCGGATGTGCAGACAGCCCGGTCCGGCGTGTCCATAAAAGCTGGCGAACGTATCGTGCTCGGCTAGCACCTCCCGGACGTCGCTCACGTACTCGGGCAGGTTCTCCGGGGGAACAGCCGTGTCCTCGATGAAGGAGATGTGTTTTGCGTCCGACGTCCGGGAGAGCAGGATCGGCAGGCCGGACTTGCGGAGTTGCCAGAAGGTCGCGCGGCGCTCGGTATCGTGGGCTTCGAGTGCGTCGAAGGCCGTGGCCTGCGCATCGGTGCGGATCCCGGCAGTCGGGGCTGGATCACCCTCGGGCGTTGCACCGGGAACCCGGTCAGCGTACAGATCCGCGACGCGCTGGACTCCCTCGGCCTCGCTATCGGCGTAGAACTCCACGAGCAGGGCCGTGTCGGTTCCAGCAGGGAGCATCCCGACGAGATCGGCGAACTCCGCGGTCTCCCGCGCCAGATCGAGCAGGACGTCATCGAGTACCTCCACAGCGGCGGGATCGTGGTCGAGGATCGGCGCGACGTCCTCCATGGCATGGCGTAACTCCTCGTAACATAGCAGCGCGACCGCCTTCGTTTCGGGAATCGGTTCCAGCGAGACCGTCGCCTCCGTGATTATCGCGAGTGTCCCCTCGCTTCCGGCGAGCAACCGCGCGAGATTGACCGAGCCGTCTTCGGCCTCGTCGAGCAGCCTGTCGAGGTTGTAGCCCGAGACGTTCCGCTTCAGTTGCGGGTAGACATCTCGGATCGATCCATCGTGTTCGTCGAGGATGTCGACGACGCCCGCATAGATCCGCGACTCCGTGTCGCCCTCCGCGTCGGCGCGCTCGCGGAGCGTCGATAGCGATACCTCGCCGAAGATCGTGACGGTTCCATCCGCGAGGACGGCCTCGACTTCCTCGACGTAGGTGTCGGTCAGGCCGTATTTCAGGGAGTGTGCGCCGGTCGAGTTGTTGCCGATCGCCCCGCCGATGGTGCTCCGGTTCCCCGCGGCCGGGTCGGGCGCGAACTTCAGGCCGTGTGGTTCGAGCGCGCGGTTGAGCTCGTCGACGATCGTCCCGGCCTGAACGCGAGCGATTCCCGCGTCGGGATCGAGTGCCAGTACGCCGTCCATGTGCCGGGTAAAATCCAGCACGACTGCCTCGTTGATCGCCTGTCCGCCGAGGCTCGTCCCGCCGCCGCGAGGCAGGACCGGAATCTCCCGTCGCGCGCAGTACTCCATCACCGCGGCGACGTCCTCGGTCGAAGCCGGGTAGACGACGCCGATCGGCGTCACCTCGTACGCGCTCGCGTCGGTCGCGTACAGCGACTTCGAGTACTCGTCGAACCGGACGTCCCCGTCGATACGCCGTTCGAGGTCGTCGACCAGTCCGCTCCGGCGAACCTCGTCGCTCCGGTAGTCGTACGATGCTCGCCGGTCGGCCGCGGGTGGATGGAAGGAATCGCTCATGGATGATAGATCGGGTGAGAGAGCGCCAGTAGTAGTTATGTATGCAAACCTCTCGGTAATGAATGGTTCGGGACCTGTCCACGGGCGACCGGTCCAGTAGTCGACAGATCTTCAGTTTTATTTAGAGACGAGTTACAAACGGACAGGCGATCGAGATACTGTGTGGGATGTTATCATGATATTGTCCGGAGACTGGCAAACGAATTATTACCCGGGGGGACGTTATTCGACGTATGGACACAAGGATCCGAAAGCCACGGTCCCGCACATGTGAGCTCTGCGGTCGCCAGGAAGCCTGGAGCGACGAGAAGGGGACGTGGGAGATCATCAGCGAGGACGGCGAGCGGCAGGTCGGGGATCCACACTGCCTCCACGAGTGGGACATCACGGGCGCATTCACGCCCATCGAGACGACCGACGCGTAGGGCCAGCGGCCTTTTTGTGCGCTCGTGAGTACCGTCCAGCTATGCCGACAGTCTACATCACTGCACCGGCCGACGTGAGCGACGAGATCGCGCGTACGCTTGTCGAGGAGCGCCTCGCCGCCTGCGTGAACCGGGTCGACTGCGAATCGACGTATCGCTGGGATGGGGCGATACACGAGGACAGCGAACAGCTTCTGCTGGCGAAGACGACCGAGAAGACGTATCCGGACCTCGTCGACCGCGTCGAGGTCATCCATCCCTACGATGTCCCCTGTATCGAGCGCTTTGACGAAACCGGGATGCTCGATGCGTTTGCGGCCTGGCGCGACGAGTCAGTCGAATCGCCGGATACCTGACACGGCGAGTGGACTCACAGGGCGGACCGACGCTCGTGTGGGGGTGTCACACAGTGGCTCCCCCGCGACAGAAAGATAATCCTTAAAAATCACGCGGCGGTTCTACCCTATATGGCTGGAACTATCGAAGTACTCGTCCCCGGTGGCCAGGCCAACCCTGGCCCGCCGCTCGGCCCGGAGCTCGGCCCGACACCCGTGGACGTGCAGGCAGTCGTACAGCAGATCAACGACGAGACCGAAGCGTTCGACGGCACCGAGGTCCCCGTCACCGTCGAGTACGAGGACGACGGCTCCTTTACGATCGAGGTCGGCGTTCCGCCGACTGCCGAACTGATCAAGGACGAGGCCGGTTTCGACACCGGTAGCGGCGAACCCCAGGAGACCTTCGTCGCCGACCTCTCGGTCGAGCAGGTCCAACAGATCGCGGATCAGAAACACTCCGATCTGCTCTCGTACGACCTGAAAAACGCCGCGAAGGAGGTCGTCGGTACCTGCACCTCGCTCGGCGTCACCATCGAGGGCGAGAACCCCCGCGAGTTCAAAGAGCGCATCGACGCCGGCGAGTACGACGATCAGTTCACTGCGTAATCGCCACCCGTTCTCATCAACCGCTTTTAGGTTCTCCGCCCGCTAGTTACTGGTATGGCTGAACCTGCAGCGCGCGACGATTCCGACCGCGCGGTCGAGCCCGAGCATCTGGAAGGGCCGACGCTGCTGTTCGACGGCGTCTGTAACCTCTGTAACGCGTCGGTACAGTTCGTCATCGAGCGCGACGAC
>LKMJ01003941.1_pt1 | contig 13900 bp, 13 predicted proteins | sample 643391 | NCBI WGS metagenome assembly LKMJ01 (sample SAMN04112250, study PRJNA286221) | soda lake metagenome | biome: soda lake; feature: Kulunda Steppe; material: water; isolation source: sample PL-Br10 brine of Picturesque Lake | place: Russia: Kulunda steppe | collected 2010-07
GGATCGAAATCGTTCTCGTCATCCATACAACAGATATGCCACGAAGCTACAACGGTCTGTTCCTGCTGCTGTTTTGCTGTCACTTAGCCGGGGACAGGGGCGAGCAACTGTCCACCGTCGACGGTGAAATACGAGCCAGTCACATATGCCGCAGCATCGCTCGCCAGAAAGACTGTGATCGGGACGCAATCAGCAGGCACTCCAAGCCGGTCCGCGGCCAGATCCTGCTCGACGACCTGTTTAGCAGTGTTCTCGTCCATCACATTCATTACACCCTCGGTCTCGATCACACCGGGTGCGATCGTATTCGCCCGGATGCCATACTGTGCCCACTCCGCGGCGACCGATTGCATCAGGTTGTGAACGCCTGCCTTGCCTGCTCCCGAGTGGGCGTGATAGGGTGCACCCCGTACCGAATTGGTCGCACCCATCGAGAGGATCACACCACCGCCGTTGTCGATCATGTACTCGCCGACTGCGAACGTACAGTTTGCCGTGCCATCGAGAATCGTCCCGACGACCGAGTGCCAGCCATTTGGCGAGATGTGCTCGGCCGGTGAGAGGAAATTCGCGCCAGCGTTGTTGATGAGAATCGAAATATCACCTAGCTCATCGAGGACGGTCCCGACCATCTCCTCAACCCGGTCGGGTTCGCGCACGTCGACTGTCGTTGCACAGGCGGCGACGCCGCGGTCTTCGATGTCTTCGGCCGTGGATTCCAGATGTTCCATCGACCGACTGGCGATTGCAACATCCGCGCCGTGATCTGCAAAGGCGAGTGCGATCTGTTCGCCAATGCCAGTCCCGCCGCCGGTGATCAGCGCAGTTTCGCCCGCTAGCAGGTCATCGGCAAAGATATTGGTACTGGGTGGTGTCTCCGGAAACGAACTCATCGGTCGACCCCCAGAATCTCGCGTGCCTCGTCCGGTGTTGCTGGCTTGCGACCGACCTGTCGGGCCATATCGGCAGCCTCGGAGACGAGTGCGGCGTTGCCATCTGCCATCTCACCGTCTGGTAGATAGAAGTTATCTTCCAATCCCACCCGGACGTTTCCACCCATCGCCAGTGCTGCACTCGTCAGTGCCCACTGATCGCGGCTGATTCCGATCACCTGCCACCGAGCACCGTCGGGAAGTTGTCTCACTTGATGTGCAAGATTGTCGATTGTTGCGGGAATCCCACCGAGAACGCCCATGATGAGACTCACATTGAATGGGCTGTTGAGAACGCCATCCTGCAGCAGTGGCCGCGTGTTCCCGATGTGGCCGGTGTCGAAACACTCCAGTTCCGGAACCACGCCTGCATCGTTCATTCCTTCGAGCAGTTCGGTAATCTCCGCGAATGGGTTCTCGAAGACCATATCGAAGACGAAATCCTCCCGACTCTCCGAGTATTTCGCGTAGTTCATCGAACCCATATTGAGTGCTGCAACGTCGGGCGCTACTTCGGTGATGTAATCCAGCCTCTCCTCGACTGGAGTTCCGATTGCCCCCGTCGAGAAGTTGATGATGATATCCGTCCGGTCGCGCACTTCGTCGTAAATCTCCTGGTAGGTCTCTGTCGAGAACGTCGGTGCACCCTCGTCGGTCCGGGCGTGGATGTGTGCCACTGCCGCACCTGCCTCGCGTGCAGCCTCGGCTTCTTCGGCGATTTCTTCGGGTGTGTATGGAATTGCTTCACACTGATCGCGTGTCGTCAGCGCACCCGTGAGTGCTGCCGAGATGACGACCTTTTCTGGGTCGTTGCCTTTCGTCGAATCCTGTCGGTCGTAGATATCTGCCATGGTTATCGCCCCCGCCACTCCGGTTCGGTGTCAGTCAGGAATGCGTTGATACCCTCTTCTGTCTCTTCGCTCATCGCCACCAGCGTGATGATCTCTTTGAGGTAGGCCAGTGCTTCCCCAAAGTGCATGTCACGCTGTTCGTAGTAGGCTTCTTTCCCCATCGAGATGAGCACTGGACTGTTCGCTGCGAGCGTATCCACAAGTTCGTCGAGTTCGTCGTCGAACTCCTCGGAATCGACGACGTCAGTCACGAGACCGACTTCTTTCGCTTTGGCTGCGTCGATGCGTTTGCCAGTAAAGAGCAACTCAAGGACTGCCTTTTCGCTGCCCGCTCTGGCAATCGGGGCCATCGCCTGTGCCGGAAAGAGGCCAACTTCGACTTCCGGTGTGCCAAATTTTGCATCTGCACCCGCAAGCACGAACTCACAGGCACTTGCAAGGCCAAGCCCGCCAGCCAGACAGTAGCCCTCGACTGCAGCGACAGTCAGCGCGTCGGTGTCGTGTAACTGCTCGATCAATACCGAAAGCGCACCGAAGTTCTCTCGATAGGCTTGCGTTCCCTGTCCGATGGGAAACTCTGTCATATCGCCGCCAGAACAGAAGGTTCCTTCTGCGCCTCGGATGACGACGACACGCTGGTCCCCCGCATCAGCAGCTTCCAGCACGTCGAGCAATCCCCGTATCACACCCTCATTCAGCGCATTACGCTGTTCCGGTCGGTCGATGGTCGCCCGGACCACGAGTTCGTCGTCGCTGACCGAGACAGCGAGATCCTCGTTCGAAAGGGCGTCTTCGCTAGTCATATACTGCCATTCACAGACGATGGGCAAAAAAGTAGCCTGCTCGCGTCACATCTCGACTGGAACCGAGCAGTCTATACCGCTCCGGGCCTCACACGCCCGTATGGACCGCCGCTCGTTCCTGCTGGCCGCCGGATCAGGTGTCTCAATCGGTCTTGCGGGCTGTCTAGAAGCCGATGCGGCACCAACAGATGAAAACACGGTCGAAATGACCATCGACAGCTTCCGACCAGAGCGAATGACGGTTGAACCCGGAACGACTGTCAAGTTCATCAATACGAGTTCACACGCCCATACTGTCACGGCATTCGATGATGGCATTCCCGACGAGGCGGAGTTTTTCGCAACCGGTGGCTTCGAAGATCAGGAAGCCGCCGAGGAAGGCTGGGACAATCAGGAAGGGCTGTTGTATACGGACGAATCCTGGGAACACACCTTCGAAATCCCCGGTACCTACCAGTATTACTGTGTTCCACACATCGACGCCGAGATGGTCGGCTTCATCGACGTCGAAGAGTCCGAAAACGGCGAAACGAATGCTACCGAACACTAGTTTTGTAAGGTAGCGGATGCATGTCTTCGTATGACATGATCCGCAAGTGTCTTTCAGGCGCCAGGGGAAGGGGGATATGACGACAAGGGAATCTTGGCAGCGTGCACTATACGAGATTTCGCTGTCGCTTCGGCCGGCAGAGACACTGGCACAGACTGCAAGACAGGCACTTTTTGGCTACGTCGAGCACCTGCCATGTGCAGCGGGTGTCGTCTTCGAAAAGCGAGGCGACGAGTACAGCGTTCTCACGGCATATAGCGAAGACGAGCGACTCCCTGTTGGGAAACTTCGGGAGAGTGCACTCGAAACACTCGCGACATCTTCTCAGCAATTTCCGTCTGCGCAATCGACCGAAGCTGGCTTCCGGTACTATCTGCTTTCCTTGCCAGAGTTTGGCGTCCTCGTTCTCGGCACGACCGACCGACTCGACGAGGAGTTGCTCGCTTCACTCACTCGAATAAACGAGCGGTTTGCAGCGATGTGCCGGGACAAGCGGGTACGAACACGGGAGCAAACACTCGACCGGCTCTATGAGGAAATCGAGACGATCTTTGCCGCGGAGACGCGGGATGAGATCTGCAAGCAAGCAGTTACCGTTGCAGCCAACATTAGCGAGGCTCCTGCTGCTTGCATTCACCTGTACAACCGTTCGACAGAGAGTCTCAAACCAGCTGCGACGACAGGTACGGGAGTCTTTGATGAGCAACGGGATAGCTACACTGACCGCGAGACAGTACTCTGGGAGGTCTATCGGCAGAACGAGCCACTTGTGATCGACGAAGCTTCGGCATTCGACAGGCGGCTTCCGGGTGATGACATCGCACTCAACAGTGCAATTGTTCTCCCACTTGGCGACCACGGTGTCTTTGTCGTCTCGGCGTTCGAGACAAACGTTTTCGACAGCACAGATGTTTCACTGTTCCAATTATTCACCCGACTACTCGAAGTCGCCCTTGATCGCTGCAAGCGAATCCAGGGGCTTGAGGGGATACAGGAGATTACGCGGGCAATCGTTGCAAAAGAGAGCCACGAACAGATTGCACAGGAAACGCTTGACCGGCTACCCGACGTGCTCGACTTTCCGCTGGCGACAATCTGGAAACACGACGTGACAACTGGCACGCTTCGCCCAGTCGCTAGCACGATCAAATCACACCACTTACTCGATGATGTGCCGACGTTTTCCCGCGGCGAGAGTCTCGCCTGGCAGGCATTCGAGAACGGCGAGACCTACACGTTTGCCAACCTCGACAGGCAGGAGCATGTCTACAACGAAAAAAGTCCGATCAGTTCGGAAATCATCGTCCCGATTGGGGACTTTGGCGTGTTGATCACTGGCTCGACACACAAAGAGAGTTTCAGCCAGTCTGACCAGCGACTCGTCGAAACGCTTACAGCGAACATCGAAACCGCAATGCGACTTGCCGACCGCAGACAGGAGCTAGAGTTACTCGACCAGGTGCTTGCGCGTATCCTCCGGCACAATATCCGGACGGAACTCAATCTTATTCAGGGCTATGCTTCCCAGATTCTCGATATAAGTGAGGGAACGAACGCAGAGTTAGCAGGGTCTGTCATCGATCACTGTGATGATCTGGCAGCTACCGCCGAACACGCCCGCGAAATGCAGGATATCGTCAGGACGCGTGATGACCGCACGACGGTCGATCTGCGTGAGGAAATCGAGGAAGCAGTCTCGATGGCACAGCGCAAGTTTCCCCGAGCAGATATCACGACGCGGTTCGACGTCGAACCGACAATCGTTGCCCATCCGAATATGATGACTGCAATCCGCCATCTGGTCGAAAACAGTATCGAACACCACGACGAGGGACAGGATGTGGCAGTAACTCAGGTTGTGATGACGACCGGTGAAAACGGAGAGCCAGTTATCCGCGTCAGTGATAACGGACCGGGCATTCCCGAAAGTGAATCTGACGTTCTCGACCGTCACGGCGAGTCTGCACTAGAGCATGGCAGCGGCGCTGGTCTCTGGCTGATCGACCGTGTCGTCGAGTACTCCGGCGGCTCTGTCGAGTTCGAACCGACCGCGGACGGCACTATCGTGACTATCTGCTTCGAAACATAAATACGAAACTTCGAAACGTGAAAAAAGCCCCTAGTCGTCGACGTCGACGCTTGCTTCTTCTTCCGCAGCGACCTCTTCCGGTCGGGCTTCGAGTGTCATCTTCTGGATCTCGACGCGGCGAAGCGGATAGATCGTCTTCGCTTCGTTATAAATTGCCGAGGAGAGACGGCCTTCGACGACGCTGTCGGTCAGGTCTTCGAAGGTCCGCTCCTTTGCCGATTCCTTGACGATGTCGATCATCGTCCGACGGATTGCCTTCTCCTGGCTCTCGTCTGCGGATTTCGTCGTCAGCGCGACCGGCTGAATCTGGACACGGTAGTCGTCCGTGGTCAACACCGTAATGTAAGCCTCGATTTTCGAGGAGCCACGGCGGACGAGACTGCGCAGGTAATCCCGCGTCAGTTCGTGGCGGATAAACTCCGTGTATGCCGTGTCGCTTGCGACTTCCGTCACTTTGAATGTCAGCTTCGTGTTGTTTCCGCTGGCGTCGTTTTTCAGATCGCCAAGCGTGGTCTCGATCGTTCGACCGAGAACCTGGTCTGGTTCGTCTGCTGGTGTTTCACCGAGTTCCTCCCGGTCGAACTGCTCGGGAGCCTGTACGGTGTACCAGCGCTTTTCTTGCTTCTGTCTGGATACTGATCGTTCGCTCATGTATTCTGTTTTAGTGTTCTGTGGACGAATCCCCGTCCGTGGTTACAAGTTCTGTGGCTACCTGGAGGTTGACGACGTAATCGTCGGCTGTAGACTGCAAGCTTCCGGTCGTCTCCCGCTCGATGGTCGTCACGACCGTCGAGCCATCGGTTTCGGTGTGTATCTCCGCGGTGTTATCTGGTTTGAGTGCGCGAGCAATCTCCCGTGCGGTCTCGGCGTCGCCATGGTCGGTTTCGATGCGTGCCCGGCGCCGACTCATAATTCCTCCTTGAATGCTGCGACGAAATCGGCCGGTTCGCCGTCGAAACGGGCGTAGCCTTGCATCGGTGTTCCGCCGCCGACGCCGTCGAATTCGTTTGCTGTCTGTTCGAGTGCTTTGCCGACGGTGGCTGTCTCGTCGATTGCGCTCGCTGCCGCGACGCCGTCGCCGACGACCAGTACGACTGGTTCCGGCGAGCGAAAGTCCGCCACGAGACGCGAAACTGTGCGAACCGGTGGCTTGCCGTCACAGCGCCCGACAAAGAGTCCGTCGTATCGCTGGGTTCGAAGTTCTCTGACCGTCTCGTGTGCCTCTCGCGCGTGTGCGCGCCAGATATCGAGCGCCTGCTCGCTGTCGACACTCCCAAGCGCTGCCGAGACTGCAAGTCCCGGCTGTTCGCATGCGAGTGCGTCGAGAACATCAGCATACCCAGCAATCGTCTGGAACAGACCTCCGGCAAGCGGGCGAAGGAACCCTTCGACGCAGTGTGCACTGCGTTCGGTCCCATCGGGGTCGCCCGCGACTGTCACTGCGACGTGTGAGGCGAGCCGCCGTCGGTCCTCTTCCGTTGGGTTCTCACCAATGTCGAGTTCTGCAAGTAGCGACTCGGCGGCCTCGCGGTCACCCGAGACCGGTGTGTGGACGAGCGTCGAGTGGGCAAGCCCGTCTGCGAGGTCTGCAATCGGAATCCCGACACCCGGTCGTCGCTCGATTCCGGCTTCCATCGCAGCGGTCGACAGTTCGTCACCGGGATGTCCGTCGGCAGCAACCGCACCCGCGAGTGCGAGTGTGAGATTATCCGCACCGAACTGTGCCGCGATACTGTGTGCAGTCCGTGCGCCCACGCTGTCGAGACCGATTGTGCAATCTGCGCCAGCGACTGTCCGTCCGATTGCGACTGTCAGGTCCGCATCCGTCGAGCGCTCGGCACTTTCCGAGTGTGGCGTTACCGAGAGCTGATACGGGATACCTTCTACATCGAGTACTGTTGCGAGAACTCCCGCTGTTGCGACGCTGCCGCCATCTGCAGCCGCGACGAGCCGGACAAAGCCGGCACCGCGCAGTTGCGTGGCAATATCGTCAGCACTCGAACGCTCTGGACGGCCAGCCGTTGACATCTCAGATCAGGTCTCGCGCTTCGTCAACGCTGTAGCTAAACTCTTCGTCGATTTTGTCACCGCGGTAGTACTCGATCAACCGACGGATCTTCGATTCCGTGTTCTGGAGCGCCCGCTTGTTCCGGTAGTCCGTTTGATTTTGCTCCATGTGATCGCGCAGTCGGACTGCTTTTGCCATCAGATTCCGAAGATCTTCTGGGATATCCGAGTTCGCGTCGTTTTCTTCGAGAATCTCTGTGACCTTCTTGCCCGTTGCAAGCTTGACGTTCGGAACTGGCGTTCCCTGGACGCCCTCATCGCGAAGTTTCAGGCCGATCACGCTTGGGCTGTGGCCCTGCTCTGCGAGTTCGACAACGCGGTCTTCGATTGCATCTTCGTCTACGTCACTCCACTCCGGTGGTTCGTCTGCCGCTGGCCTGTCCGAACCGGACGAGCCACGGCGGCGTGTGTGCATTCGTGCCATATCTCTATTGGTTGGAACTGCACGAACCGCTACCAACGGGTTGATAGTTGGCCGCTTGACTTTCGTCCCGAACCCGGCAATCCCGAGAGCGGACGAAAGCGTCGGCCGACACTCCCGCAATCCCAAGCCATCCAAACAGACGGCGAGTCAGATTTGCGGTCGTGCGTTCCCATCGAAAGCCAGCGGGTCAGCACTGTTAACCGTTACTGTTCTCGCCCACTGTCTAGTCGTCACCCACTTCTCCGAATTTCTTGCTCGTCTCGTCACTGAAATACAGCGTGAAAGTGACGTGTTCGCCGTCCATTTCCCAATCATTCCCGTTGTGTTGTCTTGACTCTCGCAGTTCGAATGGTTCCGTCTCACCGTCGGCTACTGTGGCAACACCACTGAATGACCGTCGCGTGTCACCGTCGATCTCGATTGACTGTGTATCGACGCTTGAACCACCACCAGTGAGTTCGGCACTGCCATCGTTGTCGAATTGATCAACTTGATCGTGTGAGGTGCTGTTGGCAATTATCGACGCGATTTCGACGTCGTTCCCGCCGGTATTGCGCAACTCGAATTCCACAGTTTGTCCATCGCTGTTGCTACTATCGAGTGTTATTCGGTCAGCCATCGGTTCTCTGACTGTCACTTCTACCGTGTCAGATTCGATATCGCCGTTTTCATCGTAGGTTGCATTCACTGTTGCAGTGTCTGATTCGTTTCCAGTTATCTCGTTGTCTAACTCGTCGATATCAACAGTGTGTTCGTTGTCTCCTTCGACTATCTCTACGGAAACTTCGTCGGTGACGTCGTCATCGCTCCCATCGTCGTACTCTGCAACCGCAGTATAGCTAACCGTTTCTTCGAGGTGGATACTCACAGTATCTGGTTCGTCGTCAATTTCGAACACTAACTCGTCCAGTTCCCGGTCTTCGCTTGCGACAGTGACGTCGGCTGTATCGTTGCTGTCCTCACTCTCGACGAGTGCTTCGTACGTTCCATTGTCCCCGGATTCAGTCTCCCATGTCAGTGTCGTTTCTTCACTTTCCTGCCCGTCGACAGAAAAGTCCTCGACGCGGTCTTTTTCCTCACCATCGATTTCCAGCACGATATCCTGTTCTCCCGACTCGAACCCGATGTTTTCGACCGTCACAGTCGCTTCGAGGTCGTCTTCTCCTTCTACCGGTTCTGTCGTCTCCTCGATTGTGACTACGTACTCGGGTGATTTGTACTCTTCACAGCCAACGCCGCCGATTGTCGAGCTATCGCCGTCCGCACAGTTCAGGTCCGAAGCGACGTCATCGAGGGACACACCATCTCGAATTTCGCTTTCGTTATCGAGTGTGATCTCTGTCTCCGAGGAGACGGTCCCGCTGACGACACTCCCATCACTATCGACTTCCCCATCAGCAGCCAGATCACCTTCGACGATACTGTTATCGAGGGTCACCGTGTCGCTACCATCGAGTTCTCCCCTGACCTGTCCGCCATCGACATCTATTGTCTCCTCGACAGCAGCGTCACCCTCGATGGCCGACCCGGCCACGTCGAGACTCCCGTTGACAATCACATCTCCACCGACTGTTGCGCCGTTCTGTACGTCCAGGTCGTTTCCAGCCTCGACGGTGCCGAGGTACGTCGCGCCATCGTCGAGCGTGATCTCTTCACTTGCGGTCACATCCCCAATGATCGCGCCACCATTCTGGATGTCAATATTGTCGATGTCGTACTCGCCGAGGTCACACTGGACGACAATCTCATCGACGGTCAGATCACCCGGGGTTCGCTGGTCGACCCAGCCGCAGTCCTCGTCTGGCCCCGGAACGAACACTGGCAGGTCACCACCCGGACGGATCGGATATGTAGAAAGAGTTGCTGATTGCTCTCCATCTTCGCTCGTCCACAGGAGTCGGACATCTTCGCTTCGCTGTGCCCAGACAGTGATCGTCTCCCCTGGGATAATCTCTTTGCTATTCCCGTAGTCGACGGATTCGGAGAGGGAGCCATCGCTTGCGCTTCCGGCAATCGCAAGTTGATCTGTGCCAATTGGTTCACCGTCATCGAAAACAATCGTCACCAAACCGGTCCCGTCGACATCCTCGCGTGTGTTCCCGAACGTATCCTCACGGTTCTCGTCGACATCTTCGCTATACGAAAAGGCAAAACCGACACTCGGCTCGGTTTCCCCCGCATCGCCCGACATCATAAATATTACCGGCGCAACGACGAGAATGAGCGTGACTGTGATTCCAAGCATCAAGACGACGCCGATCATCGGACTCACTGCACGCTCGGCTGCCTGTTGCTGGTGGTTGCCGTCCTCTCCGAACGACTGTTTGCACCTGCTCTCACCCCGAAATATCAATTTTTGAAATTCGGCCACGTCGTGTGCTCACAATACGAGAGCTAGTGAAATAAACGCTCGGGTTACACTGACTGCTCTTTTTCGCACACCCGGCGATACTACTCCCTTTAGGTTGAAATCTACTATCGGTGCCACTCTAAGTCTCATTTTTGATACTGTGTGCCAGCTATTTATATCAGTTCAAATCAAACAGCACGGCGATGAATCGACAGACGGGCCAGCACGATTCACCTTCATTCTCCGGGCAAAGCCGGCAGTCTCGACCAGACGCCCGTCTGTCAGGTGGTTCCCAGGCCAGTCGAGGACAGAGCGAAGCACTCGGATTCGTGCTCATTTTCGGGATCATGATCGCTGGCGCGCTCATTATCGTTGGCCTCGGCTCGGTAGCACTCAGCGATACCGAGGAGGAACTGGGTGGCGACCGCGCCGAGAAAGCGCTGACACAGTTCGACTCGAAAGCCGGGCTTGTTGCACTCGGCGAGGCCGACTCCCAGCGACTCACTTTCCCTGCCGATAGCGAAGGGCAGTATTCTGTCAGCGAGGATTCGGGATGGATGAACATTACCGTCGAAAACCGCACGACTGGTGATATAAACGAAGTGATGAACACCACTCTTGGTTCTGTTGAGTACGAGGGCGAGCGAAGTCGGCTGGCATATCAGGGTGGCGGTGTCTGGCGGGCAAGTGAGACTGGGGGGCAGATGGTCTCTCCACCTGAATTTCACTACCGCAACGGAACGCTGACGCTTCCTACCGTGCAAGTCTCGGGTGATTCGACACTCACCAGTACCGTTGATGTAAAGCAGGCTGGCGAGACACAGATGTTTCCTGACGACTCACTGGGGAGTGAGGAATGGATAAACCCATTAGACAATCACAAAGTCAATCTCACCGTTGGAAGCGAGTTCTATCAGGGCTGGGGGCATTATTTCGAGGAGCGAACTGACGGTGACGTGATCTACGAGGAAGACAGAGACCGGGTCACACTCGAACTCGTCGTTGAGGCAGATAACCCACCAGTCGAGGGCGGACTCATTACGGGTACCTCGGAGGAACTCACCGTGAAAAACAACGCCCAGATGGACAGCTACAACTCCGAGGAGGGAAGTTACTCCCAGACCAGTGGGAACAGTACACGGATCGTCGGCTCCGGTGATCTAAGCATCGAACCCAACTCCAAGGTCTGGGGGAGCGTCGAAGTTGACGGTGATGTCACGTTCGAAAACGAGGCTGAACTGGAAGCTGGGAACATCTCCCATGGCGGTACGATTGGCGGTGATGGGTGGGACGAAGGATGGACCAGAGACGACCACCACTGGGTAAACGATAACGCCAGTGTCCGCTCTCCAGATTCTGTCGAGTTGCTCATCGACGAGCGGACGAGTAATATCGAAAGCAGCAACGACAATAACCAGACGGATGATATAAGCGAAAACGAACTGGACTGTTCGGCTGATTGTACGATCCCAGCCGGCGAGTACTACTTCGAAGAGTTTGATCTGGACGGTGATCTCGAATTCGATACGACAGATGGTGAGATCGATCTCGCAGTAAGCGAGAATATACATGTCGATGGAACTGTCAATGTCACCGGTGAACACCGGACGAATATCTGGGCCAACGAAAATGCTGAACTCGAAGAAAATGCTGAGGTCCTGATCTCGGGCGACAACTCGACGCAGTTCTGGTTATATATGAACCCAGACCAGACTGCAACACTCGAAAATAACGCGCAGTTTACTGGTGTCATTTACGGCCCAGGAAATCTCGAACCTGGTGTCGAGATCGAACTCGCCCAGAACGTAAACGTCTTTGGTGGGACGATTGGCGAGGTTGATTTCGCGGCGAATAACGTCTGGGTTCATTACGACGAAGCACTGGCAGAAACTGAATCAGTTACTCACGACACGAGCGTCGTGACAATTACATTCTTACATGTCTCGGTCAACGAAATTTCCGTCGGGAGCCCCTAGTTTACAGAATAAGTGAGACTTCGATCCCCTGTAGTGTGACATACACTGTTTCGGGATTCTCTGTGGTACAGCGGACGCGCACTGATGATTCGTTGACGGTGCAGTCGAGTCCTTGTTGGGAAAGTGTTCGTTCCCACAGTTCGTATCGTTGCGAACGGATCTCGACAGTAATTTCGTCGTACTCACCGCCAGTCTCGGATTCGAGAACTGACCGCTCTGTCGATTTGCCACGCAGCAAGATCGTTGCACTCCCTGCACTCTGTGCTCCCGACGTGTGCGTTTCGATTATCGGGACGTGTGCGCGGTCGTTGTCGAACAGAAATGGCGGGTCGCGGACAACGACCCCACCGTCTTCTTCGGTCCTGAAGACGGCTCCTGCCTCGTAAACCAGCCGCCGGTCTTCGGAGAGGCGAAGTTCTATTGGCTGGATTTCTCGTTGCGCGAGTGTCTGGTTATCGCCTTCGACGGTCATCCGGATCTCGTTACCGAGATAGATCTCGGAGTTTGGGAGATCGATTTCGGTTGCTCGACTCGGTGCATTGCGTTCGTAGACCGACGCCATGTTGTCTGCAACGACGTCGAATGCCCGTTCTGCGTTTGCGACCCGTTCGTCCTCGCGGGCATCTTCGAGTGTCCCGACACCGGCAAACGTGACGACACCGATGGACATGAGGACAAGTGAAAAAACGATAACGTATCCAACCACCTCGCTTGCTCCGCGCTCGTCTCGGTTCGGGAAGTGATTACGCATTGCCGATCACCAGCCCATCATCGTAGTAAATCGAGATTGTTCCACCCTGCGCACTCGAGTGCTCGACATCCGTACTGACCGTTGCATTCACTGTAACAGTCACATCAGCACGCTGTGCAGAGAGGATTATTTCGGGTGGCTCTGTGTCTCCTTCATTCGGTTCGAGTTCGATATTATAACCCTCGCCAGTCACATCCTGCTGGAAGCTCTGGTTGATGTGTGCGTTTGGCTCGCCGTCGGAGGCTTTCACGTATCGGTCGACCTGTTCGAGGTTCCCCGCAAGATGTGTTCCGATGACGTTTAGCTCGCCCTGAATGACGTTCTCGCGTTGTTCTTCAACGAAGGTGCCGCCAGCAATAATAAGTCCGGTGACCAGTACTGTCGAGATTCCCAGTACGAGGACATAATTCAGCGTGATTGTTGTTCCGCGACCGTTCCCCTCTGATTTTTGCTTTCGAGAGTGGCCCCACTCGGTGTCTGGCTCCCCAGTCATGGTGGTACCTCTCCAGGGGTAACCCTGACCTCGGTTCCGTACCCCACTTCCGGTGTGTGAAACTCGTACCCGACTGTCAGGCTGTAGATTGCGTCTGTCTCGTATGGGTCCGTTCTGTCGGTGTTGATATTTCCAGTGCTAGAGGCATCGACGATCATCGAGTACGTGCCCTCGATATTGTCGGCATTGTCGAACTCGATATCGTACCCGCCTTCTAGCCCACTGGCAAACCACATCTTCTCACCACCACTCGTCTGTGTTAACGCCGGGCAAGGTTTATTATCGACCGTTCCGGCGGTGACGTCTATCGTAACGGTATCCGCATCGGCACGGGTACAGGTTCGTTCTACCCCAGTTGGTGTGGTGACACTGATATCGACTTCTTCTGAATCCCCGGAGATGGCCAGTGACCACTCGAACGTGCCGTTGTCTGCTATGAGTTCGAACTCGTCTGTGCCATCGAGTGTGTCCGTATCGGTCACTGTCACCTCAATATTGCGCGCTCCGCCGTCGGCTGGTATCTCCGCGACATTCCAGTCTGGATCGTCCCCAGCGTCGGTGAAATCATCGGAACTGTCCTGTGCGATTTTCGTTCCGGATTCGGTGTCGATATA
>LKMJ01003942.1_pt1 | contig 13900 bp, 17 predicted proteins | sample 643391 | NCBI WGS metagenome assembly LKMJ01 (sample SAMN04112250, study PRJNA286221) | soda lake metagenome | biome: soda lake; feature: Kulunda Steppe; material: water; isolation source: sample PL-Br10 brine of Picturesque Lake | place: Russia: Kulunda steppe | collected 2010-07
GGCAAGTACTCCGCTCTGCGTCAGGCCAGCCCAAAAGTCCTGTGACCGAACTGCTCTCTTTCAGAAAGGAGAATCATCGGCACACATTTGGTTTCAATAAGAAAACCAAATCTAGTACTTACACCTTATGCATGCGTGCTTGGAGCGCGTCGCGCTTGTTGGGGAGTAAGCGCATACGGCCCATATGATATGTGGTCGGTAAGGTTGAGATTGATTACTGTTGTCAATAATAGGGCATTGTGTGTTTGAATCATCCGTGGAGGTTGCAAGCCAAACGATGCTGTGAAAAGGGTTACTTTCATGCCCTGCTATTTTTATACCAGTGTCAGCAGCTTCAGGATGTTTGGCCACATGCTTTGCTACCTGATCAGCGTGCTCATTACCAATAATGCTGGTGTGGGCTTTTACTTTCAGGAGTGTGATGGAGAGTGTCGCAGTGTTGCGGATTGCTTTGATGATAGTCTCTGAGAGGTTGTGGTGGATGTGGTAGTTGTGCAGTTCTGAGTACCTGATCTGTTTTCTTGTTTGTCTCATTAAGTTTTCACTGTTGGTAGCTATCAGAAAGTAGTCATGAGTAACGGCTGCAGCAATGCCTGCAAGCTCAGCCCTATAAGTAATATTGGAGCCATTGGGATTCACGTGATGAATTCTGTTGGTGTCAGGTATGTAGACGCCTGCTCCAATGATCTGCTGGTGATGACGGATGCAGCTCCCATCTGTGAAGGCAATCTTCTTCCAGTCCGCTACTTTTAGGGCCAGATGAGGGCTTGATTTGTCTTGTATTTGTGCAGTTGTCGTTTGTCCAGGGTGCAGTGATTTGTCGTGGTTGTGACGCTTAGCAACTAGGAGGTGGTCAGGCTTTGATCCAGACAGCTATGATCTGCAGGTCCCAGTGGTGCTTTGGGAGAGGGATGCGAGAATCATTCCAGAATGGGATATCAGCGTACTGGAGCTTTTGTGATGAGATGATTCCCATTAGGCTACACATGTGGTTGAACTGGTTGTATAATGGCATGTTTGCATTTGTGCTCATGGATCTGCCCCAGCAGGGGAGGAGCATGAAGGTTGCTGTGGGTATACCATGGGGACTGTTAATGGCAGAGTAAATGGCATGCCTTAAGGTCAAGTACATGATATTATCGTCATAGATGGGATGACAAATAGAGAAGCCAGAGAAAGAGGAGGAGAAGCAGTCAGTGAAGGCACCAAATATAGTGTCGCGTGGGTGGCTGCTCCAGTAGTGTGGGAGGTCTGGATTGAAGTCCAGTGGTGAGGCCATTTTCTCTTGGGTCACAGCTGCGCAATGTTTGAAGGCTGCTATGACATGGGGAGGGAGGGTATGATGGAAGGAGTCTTTTATCTTTTTGCTATCGAATTGCTTGGCAGCCCTAGCTTTGCGTACAAACAGTCCAGCCAACTCAGAAGCAAAGCTCTGTAGTGGAGGGCTGACATTGTGGTGAAGGCCTGTGCTCTTGGCTTTGTTGTATTTTTGATGGAGAATTTGTAGGCGTTCAGGTGTGAGCATGCCTTTGCACTCCCCATCTGCTCCGTAGACGCATGCAGCAAGGATAGTAGAGTAGCTAATGGGCTGAGATTCCTGCTCGTTAGGTTGTGCATTCTGGTCTATATGGTCAATGAGACAAACTTCATGAACCCAGTACTCGCAATGACCCGTGGGCTGGATGTCCAGCTGTGGGTTGATTTGGTGGAGATCAAAGGTCACTTTGTTTCTCAGAATGTAATCGTTTTTTTGGTGCCATGGGTGATCAGATGCGTCATCCTTTGAGAAACCTTGGCGTGTCAGATTGTCTAGGCTGATGTCTGCTGTGGTCTCATACTGAGCTACACCTGAGTAAGCTTGGCCTAAACCTGTGTAAAGTTTAAAAACTTACTCTTGCCAAGAATGGATGACCGCTCATTTAATTCAATATCTAACAGAAATATCTTGCTCACACTCTCGATCCTCACTGGTCAGTGAGACTACGGACAATGTGACATCCCCCCCACCTTGCATGCGTCCCTCCTGGGGCGCACTGGTGGAGCAAGATGGAGCGAGTACGGAACTACTAACTATAGTGTAGCCAAGGGTGACACCCCCCTTCCTGTCTGTATTAGAGACAGGACTCGCATAGCTGAACAGAGCGCATGGCCGCTAGAGTCTTTGGCTTTACGAAGTAGACGGACCATCATCTTCTTCATCGGAGGCGGTAATCTCTAAGCCACGGGCATACTTGTAATCACGGATCATCTCATTACATTATAGATACAAGAAGGAGCCTGAGACCTGAGGTTCAAAATAAATCCGGAAAGAGCACATGGCTCTTCCTTAATTCACGCAAACAGGGGTTAGCTTGTTGGTGCAGTCTTTTGTCATGTGTTTACCACTGGTAACTGCTTGGCAAGCAGTGTCATGTCACATGGCTCATGTGTTTATTAAACAGTGTGTAGTACACAGTGTATACGCAGCGGAGACACGTGTCACCGTGACAAAAACTTGTTGAACCGTGGCCACAATCTGTTTCTACTACTAGTTGTTAGTAACATGGTATGTTCTTGCCAGATGCCTCAGGCAGGCTGCCGCAATATGCTGAGTGTGGACACACAACAGAATACTCGCAATACTTCCATCATGAAACAAACTTTTAATGGAAAAAAAGAAAAGCACTACGCAGGCAGCAAAATCATTTTGATGATCAACATGATAGTGTGATAACACTCTAGCTGTTATGCAACATTACGCACAAGTGACCGAGGTATTTTAGTGTTGGTGAAAGCAGATCTCTTCCTTTTTTATCCAAGCATGGCAATGAAGATCAGACGGACAAGACTGCAAAATATCATTATTGGATCGCTTTGCCTCTTACGTTGGTGACTATTGATGGACCGCCTTTTTCTGTACCTGGGTATCTGCATCTGGATTTGGCAGGCAAACACAGCGCAACGTTGTACGTTTCAGGTTACATTCCCATACGCTGCGTGTTGAGACAAGAAGCTGGGAACATCATGATGGTACCTGCCAGGTCAAATCACAGTGTGATAAGTGTGGCTTGCAGACAATTCAAGACGAAAAACACACTCTTTTCCTGTGTCCTTGCATGCAAATGTGTTCTTTGAGGCTTCAACTTGCAGACTCGTTTCACGATTTACTACTGGCAAACAAAATTACTGTCAACCAGACCGGAGCTTTTTATTTCTGCTTGTTCTGAGGATGTCTTCAATTTTTCCAGAGACAAACTAGAGATTCCTATCGTTTTATCTCAGGGCTTATGGATGTTTTCTGTATGGCTGGTTTTCACCAGCAACCTGAACAGCCAAACTACCTGGCTGAAGGTCAAATTTAAACTTGTAAATTTGTAAACTTTTTTATCCAAGAAAAAAGGAATATGTCTGCTTTTTATCCATGAATCTATTTCTCAAATAGAGTGAGTCAGGCTGGCAATCATTGCTCAGCAAGCTCAGCTGCTCAGCAAGCTCAGCTGTCAATCAATCCAAGTGTTCGGCCGACGGAGTAATCCTGAGCAAACTTAATATTCCTGAGCAATGTGGGCTTCACCCACACCGTCATCGTAAGAGCACAAGTTCCTTCTGTATTCATTCCATCTTCTGATTGAAATTCCATCAGCATCGCAAGCGGGCTCCTTAAAACAGTAATTGTGTTTTAAGCCTTTCGGGGCTGAGCCCCAGGCCTGTGTCCTGGAACCAGATAACTTTTTATGACGAATTCCAATACTTATGTCACATGTCTGTCAGAAATCTTTGATTAAAAAGAATACCAGCAGCGCTCCATTAACTATATGATGTTTCATAAATGTTATGTACAAGAAGAGAAATACCCCAGGAAAACTGGCTATGAGCAGTGATAGAAACATAAACGACTATCATTACAAACAGCTTATTTAACAAGTTTGGCTGGGCACTCACCACATAATCAGCGTTCTGGAAAATAAGAGCAAAAAGGCTGATGTTTTGCAAAAAAGCAGCTCAAAATAAGGTGGATAGTGCTACGCCCTGGTCTAAATAGACAAAAATGCAATGAGCGGCAACATAATGCAAAATCAAGCTTGCAAAGTATAGCAAAGACAACTCACTTGGGCTAAGGAACGGTCTTAAGTGTAATGCTTGTTTCCTAGCAAAATAGTTCAAGGGTTTGACACATTGATGCACTTTCCATTTTGCATGAAACAGAACAGCCTTCATTAACATCATATCAAGCGCCCTTTTTTATCATGCACACACAAGTACACAAGAATTGGCAGGAGTGTACTGCTTCACAAATATTCCTGATACAAAGAGTGCTGCTATTTCCATAGAGTATTCAAACTCGCGGAACTTGCCTTTTTTAGCCTCTATCTATCCTAGATGGCTGGACAACAAACATGCAACTTTCCATTGTGAAGGCCAGTTAAAATAGTCGACCAAGGACAACTAAACCAGCTTTCAATTCTTGCGTTGGCCTTCACAAATGCTTTTAAAGCTTAGCAACTAGCTGCAGACAGCCTCACCAAACAAAAGTGACAGGGAGTGAGCCAGTCTTTAGCCTCTCTTGGTCGGCAGGTCTTGGCAGAATAATGTACAGAGCAGCGAGTGCATGCAAAGGACAGCCAACTGCTGGTCTGAACCATACAGAGGGTCACCAGGGCCATCCAGCGCCAGGGAATGGACCAGGCTGTGTTTGGGTCATTGATTGGATCTATTGACAGTGAGCCCTTGGGTAGCCATGGCTGAACCCCTATCAATGTTGCAGCTGGTCCTATGGGGCATGGGGGTGGCCACCTCATGGACTACAGGGTGACAGACCAGCTTGTGGTTGCAGATACCAACCTGTTCATGCAGCCCTCTTCCAATTCCCTGAAATCTCCAGCACATGCATGGCAGGGGAATCTCGTACGAAGGCAAGGGGAGGCAGTGCAAGTATGTGCACCAATTGCCCCCCAAGCACTTCACTCAGCAGCACCTTTGAGACCTGCGCAGTTGACAACCAGAAGCCAGGGCGTTGTCCCACATGCATAATGCTTGTGGCTTCTCTCATGACCGAGCTCACACCTCAAATCATGCATATGTAAGATTAGGCAGTGTTCTTAGAGACTTGCCAACAATGAGACACGCCGAGACTCAGCGAGTCTCTTTGGGAGTGTCACCCGACATGGAATTCGCCGAAAATTTGCAAAAATGAGCCAACTCCCAATCGCCCCCTAAAACTTGAAAGAAATAAATGGAAAAGTAAAAGTATAAATTTACAGTGAAGGACGAGGTAGTGCAGAAGGCGGTGGTGAGCTTGGACATGACTGACAGGGTGATGGAAAGGATAAACCATCCTTCCAGGGAGCGAATACCCTACTAATATCTGTCTTCAAAAGTAAGAAAGGATGATAAAGGGAGGAACATTCTCCAACCTTCGCGCGTCAGTCTGGCCTGCGGGTTTAAGCTTCTCGTGCAGCTGCCCTTGCAACAGTGCGGCTGGTGCGCACCCCATGGCTTGTGCCTGCACACCACACCTTGGGCCAGTGAGCAAACTGGTCAGTTTGGCAGCTGCACACTAGGCACAGCAGCTGTTCCCCAAGCACCCCGGGGCTCTGGAGCGCGCACAGGAGTTCCTCTGCTCAAGCATCCAGGATTAATCTGGGGATGACTTGGAGCCTGCAGCTGCTTGCCAAGAAATCTAGGTTGCCTAGAGAAGAGCTGCTGGACGAGCAGCTGGAAGGGGGAAGGGACAGGGGGGAAGAGGACAGAACAGCATGTGACTTGCCTGGCCTCAAAAGATTTTCTACAGTTATTACCTGGAAGTTCTCAGGTCAAGAAGAGCCGCCTTGAAAGCATTTTATTAAGAAATATCTCGTTTAGGCCCTAACCATCTACAACAAGTCCTGACGAGTCTCGGCAAGTCTCTCTGGCGGATCAAACCACCCTGTTACCCATCCTTGTGCATATGCCCAGATCCTTAGACACACGCGCGCCTCAAAGTGATTGGGCCGCCTCCACTGAATTCCCACACTCACTTGCTTGTTGCTGCACAAACCATGACACACATTTGAGGGGTCAACAGACAGCACCAAGCACATGATGGGCAGGAGGCCTGTGCTGAAGAGGTGTTCAAAAATACAAATGCAAGACCTGCTCTGTGGCCGCATGGCATGGTCAAAGAGGGCGATGCGCGCAAATAATGCCCTTCGACGATGCAAACCATGTTCTTTGACCGTATGGTCAGAGAGGGTGGTAACCAGACAGCTAGCGGTTAGCAATAAAGCACACATTTGATCCTCAGCAAATAACTAGCCCACTTAAGACACATCAACCTAAGCTCAATGACCTCAGATAGGAAACACCAGAAGTTCCTCTCTTTCCTATCCGGCTGGGACATTAAAAGTTCATTGAGGCACATCCAGGCAGACACTGGCGTGCACCTAGCCAGAAGCAGCCCAAGTTCCAGCAGCACACAAAAAAGTCCACAGCGCCAGTGTTTCCCCAGGTGGCTGCACCCCACTGCAACGATAACTGATCAGCCAGGCCAGAGAATCACACACGCTCAGCCCTGAGAGGGCCCACCTGGCAGCAGCACCATCACCACCCGCAGCGCTTCACCTGGCAAGAGCAGCACCCATCCAGGCTCGCTGAACACGCGCGTCCCCCTCGCTGCCACAAGCTCTAGGTTTGCAGCGCGCAGAGAGGGTGCGTGCACACCGCACGCACTGGCCGTCTTGAAGAGGCCGCCTTCCTTGGGTTGTGTGACGTGCAGCCTGCAGCACAACAGCAATGCATGTGTCACGGCAAGCCAAACACCACTCGCCGCGTGCACAGTGGGCCAGTGCCTGCTTTATCAGTAGGAAACATACAGATGCCCCAGGAGTTATAACTAATGTTATGTTAGTTACAGCTAACGCTTTAGTTATAACTAACGTTACAATAGTTATGAGTGTAGCAGGTTGCCTTACGTATAGTGCACTAGTTTTTTCTCACTAGCCGTGTGCACAGCTGGCCAGTGACTGCTTTGTCGTTGAGTAACATGCGAATGCCTCATGTGAAGTGCACCATTTTTTTGCTCACGAGCCACGCGCACTCACATGCAACCCCACCTGATTGATGGCAGGCACAAAGATGTAAGCAGCAACACCAGCACATATTTTGACAGTGCCGTCACACTGTAACTCCAAACTGGCGCTGTTAAGTTTTAATGGCCCCTCCCCTGATGCAAAGGTGAACATGTGTCAGCAGCCCCATAAGGAAATGCTGTGCAGGCATGTAATGCAAACAGCTGTGCTGTAAAGGCATGGCCATGCCATGCCATGCAAACATGCCTGTGCCATACGGCACAGGTATGAAATGTGGTCTTGCTGTTCCTCGGGCGCAGGTGCGTGCCCTGAGCCTGAGGCACTTCGGTGATGCAGTGACACTCATATTCACAAATGGTTTGAAACGCGCTCGTAGCACACCCCTGACTGGGCACATGATCCAATAGGAAACGCCAAAACCATGACGGCAAGCCCTTGCTCTGGGCCACAATCTTGGTTGGTTAGCTGCAAGAGCAGCCACAGAAGCTATGCCCCACTCCATTCTGGGGATTGACTGACCCCTCGAGCCTCCCCTTTGCTGCTTAGCAGGCAAGTGGACACTGGCAGCGCATGGAGCCCAACAAACCCAGGCCCACCATGGCAAGCTGGTTGTACAAATCCAGACCCACTGTTGCACAAACCCAGGCCCACCATGGCAAGCAAGTAGACACAAGTTCAAGTACAGGAGAAACAAGCAAGCAGACACAAATCCAGACCCACCGTGGCAAGCAAGTAGACACAGGCAGCACGATGCAGTCGTTGCTCTGGAGCCCACTCTCTGTGCCTCGCAATGGCACATCAGGGTTGGCAGCCTCCAGGGAATCTAAGGGAATGGACAGCGCGGCGCAAATGCTGTCTGCCGTCTCGCCCTCTTGCACGACGTACATCTGGTGCGACCCGCGCTGCGTGCATGGGCAGCAATGAGCAGTGCTCTCTGGAGAGGGGCAAGGCCAGTGGGGCGGACAGGAGGTGATAGGGGCCAGCTGGGGCTGACGGGGTTGGTGAGGCTGGCAGGGGCCGGCCGGAGCTGACAGGGTTGGTGAGGATGACAGGGGCCAGCCGGGGCTGACAACAACAGGGGCTGCTAGCTGGAGTGCGGCTGAAGGGGAATAATGGGGCAGCCTGGGGTGGGGCTGATGGTTTCTGCTTTGGGACACATGCTCAGTTTGGAACGACATACAGAGAAGATCAGCATGGCCCAAAGATGACACACCACGCGGACCAGAGGGGGCTGATGGGGCAGCCTGACTGAGATGGGGCGGGTGGTTTGGCAGGGGAAACGTAAGGGTATGGACACTGCAACAGGAGGTTGCAATTGCTCACCGGTGCCAGCCGCGAGGGGCCAAAAGTGTTAGGGTGCAAGTCGCCCCGCTCCTTCAAAGGAAGGTGCCAAAGTGGCATCCACCACCCGAATTGATTGGACCCTTTTGGCCAGGTCAGTCAGACCGTTACAGGAAGTATTTGCGGTGTGACAAGGGGTGTGCGACCACGAGCAACAAGACCCGCAAGCAGCAAAAAAGTCCAGTGAGGGAGGCATGTCAAGGATATCCCAAACGTGTGGCGAATGTCGAACATGCGTTTTGTAGAGTTTGAAAGTTTTTGTGAAGCAAGCCTGATGGGGCATGTGGTCTGTTGCAGTGAGGGAGGCACGAGGGAGTGTCTGATGAAGAGCACGTTCGCAAAGCTGAGTGAGGCAGGCACGAGGGAGTGTCTGATGTTGCGCACATTTGAAAAGCTGAGTGAGGGAGGCATGGAGTGTCTGATGAGGCGCACGTTCAAAAAGCTGAGGAGAGGCACAAGGGCTCTGATGAGGGGCACCTATAACTAGAACGGTACCGGACTCACATCCAGCTTTCTTGACTCCGCAAGAGCCGCCTCCAGCTTCATAAGCTGCCCCTTGGCATGAATGTACCGTGGCCAAAACGACGCAATACGCAGCATGCTGCCGCACGCTGCCTGCTGCGCCGCTGCCCGGGTGCAGCACGCACTTCCCTGCCTAGAACCGATGCTGCTGACCCTGCTGCTGCTGGCCAGCTGCGCAGCGCCGCAATTGCCAGCGCAATCTAGGTGCTCAAGGGCATCAGTGCTGCCCGGCGCCAGCGAGTAGCCGCTGCTTTGGCTGAGCAGCTGCTTGCTGCGCTGCACTGTGCAGCCTATGCCGGCAGCAGCATCAAGCGGCTTGCAGAAGTACATGTACAAGGCTGCAGCTTCCTGCATGTGTCATTTCGTATGCATGTGTCATTTCATACGCATGTGTCATTTCATTCGCATGTGTCATTTCATATGCATGTGTCATTTCATATGCAAGAGTCATTTCATATGCATGAGTCATTTCATACGCAGGACACACAAGGGACTATCAGAAGAGCTGCCTGCATGTGTCATTTCATATGCAGGACACACAAGGGACTATCAGAAGAGCTGCCTACCTGCCTGGCGGTTGCTCAGGTGGCGCACATGCCGTTCAAAAACATGAACACAGAGAGACATATACAGCCCACAAGAGCTCTCGTCCCAACACAGAAAGAGACCTATCTAGCCAACAAAAGCTCTCGCCCCTACAGAATTCAAAGCTAGGCGCACGTGCACATGTCTCAGGCACTCACGCAAGGATGCACTTGACAGCAAGGGCAAGTGGGCAAAAGCATTCAGTCACTGAATGAAAGCAGTGAATTTCAGTGTGCCAGTGGCGGGAGCACAGCACATCACCCCTTAGAACAATAGGCCCTCTCCTGTGGTACAAATGGATTGGCCCTCTCCTGTGGTACAAATGGATTGGCCCTCTCCTGTGGTACAAATGGATTGGCCCTCTCCTGGTACAAATGGATTGGCCCTCTCCTGTGGTACAAATGGATTGGCCCTCTCCTGGTACAAATGGATTGGCGCCCCCACCAATGAAAACGACCCATGTTTTTCAACAGGGCTGTCCCTGGAGCCCCACCAATGAAAACGACCCCACCAATGAAAACGACCGATGTTTTTCAACAGGGGCGTCCCTGGAGCACGGCCTGCCTCTGCCTCTGCTTGCGCTTGCATGCCTGCAGGCCTGCCTCCAGTTAGCATGCACACATGCACCGCGCAGCACAGCGCACACACAGCACATGGCACGCGCACCGCACGCACCACGCACCGCAGCGCCCTGCGCATCACACACCCCGCAGCACAACATGCACGCCCCGCAGCACACATCCCGCAGCACAACATGCACGCCCCGCATCACACACCCCACATCACACACCCCGCATCACACACCCCGCAGCACAACATGCACGCCCCGCATCACACACCCCGCAGCACAGCGCACACACAGCACATGGCACGCGCACCCCACGCACCACGCACCGCAGCGCCCTGCGCATCACACACCCCGCAGCACAACATGCACGCCGCACGCACCACGGTGTCTTGTGCATCAAGTCCTGCAGACAGCTCCGAGGGCAGCCTTGGCTGTGGGTGCAGGTGGGTCTCCGAAAGGGCCTTCCCGCTGAAGCTAGGCTGCTGATGCTCTGACACACCTCCCTCCTCCTGGCGCACCGTCCGCAAATGCTGCTGCAACTCCTGCAGGAGCAGGGACGGAAGATGAGACATTGGAGTGCTAACACTTGCTGCACGGCCCCCGTATGCCGCAGCGACGCTGCAGGGGTAGCGCGCAAAAGCATGGCTGCAGCTCCTGCAGGGGTTGGGATGAGAGATGAGGCGATGGCGCGCTGCATCCTGCGAAAAATGGGCCTGCAGCCCTGGCAGGGGCTGTGCGGGTGCATGCGGCTGCAGCTCCTCCAGGGATTGTGCACGCACATGCGGTTGCACACCATTCAAGGGCAGCACGCGCACGGGGTGTGCCACGCAGCAAGGTCAATGCGCACCATGGCCTCAGCTTTTGCTGCGGCCTCCTGTGCAGTGTTGCTGAAAACTGTATGAAATACCCTACATAATTCGGCGAATCAGCACAGACTTTGGCAAACCTACTGCGTACATGCTTTGTTTTTGGCAAACCTACTCTTGTGCTGTGTGTACGCGTACGTAACGCTGTACCCTGCCTCTGCAGCCCTACAAATCGTGCCCTGAGGACTGGACACTACCCGCCCAGAGATCCTGAGGCCAAAAATTTGCACGCCCTTTGTGCTGCGCGCTTGTCCCAGCACTGGGTGAGGGGACGCATTGCCGGGGAAGGGTACAGGCGCCAGCTGGCACCATGCCCGCGCAGGCGTTGACTTTGTGTGCAAGCGCAGGGGTTGACTTTGTGTGCAAGCAAAGGCGTTGATTTTGTGTGCAAGCACAGGCGTTGACTTTGTGTGCAAGCGCGCGGCTGGTGGCACTGTACGTGCACCCGCGCAAGCACAGGCACAGGCACAGGCACAGGCAGCCGGCTCCACGTTGCAGCCACCTGAGTGGCACGTAGTGGCGCAGCCACCTGAGTGGCAGTTGCAGCCACCTGAGTGGCACGTAGTGGCGCAGAGGCCAGGCATGGTGCAAGCTGGGAGCACGCAGTGTGAAGGTGCCTGGGGGGTTGCAAGCTGGGAGCACAAGGAGGTGCACACTGCGATGAGGCCAGGTATGGTGCAGGCTGGGAGCACAAGGAGGTGCACACTGCGCAGAGGCCAGGCATGGTGCAGGCTGGGAGCACAAGGAGGTGCACACTGCGCAGAGGCCAGGCATGGTGCAGGCTGGGAGCACAAGGAGGTGCGGGGGAGTTTCAGGCCAGGAGCGCGCAGTGGGGAGATGCGCTAGGGAGGTTGCGCGAGCAGAGTGCAGCCTGGCACTGGCCGTACCTGCAGGCAGGCGGCGCAGAAGTACAAGGAAGCCTTGGGATCCATGAGCTGCTGCTTGGTCGGACGCGTGCCATGCGCCGAGTAGCCTTTGCAGGCGGCCAGGTGCTGAGCGAGGGCGGGCCGGACCTGAGGCAGGCACGGCCAGGTGGAGGAAGCACGCATGAGGGTGGTGTGGGCACCGGTCAGCTGCGGACGCAGCACTCGTGTGCGCGCTCCTGCATTTCGGTGCGCGCGCCCGACCTGCGCAGCCGCTGCGTTGCTGCATTGGCTCGTGCACAGGTGCAGCGAGCACAGCAACACCTCGGCCGCACCAAGAGTGAGCAGGGCCCCATCCCGTGCCGTGCCAGGCAAGCAGGCACCTCGCCCTCCCAAGCACGTTCCCCGCGTGCGCACGCGCGCCTGACTAAGATCAGGCTAAGGACAGCGCACCTGATTTCTGGCAGCACAAGCAGCAGAAAAATTGATGACTTGCCTCACGCACCAGGACACAAACAGCCCTTCTGTGACACACCTGCGTCCAAGTCCTTCCAGGCACAACATGCTCTGTTGCTGCCCCAGGGTGCGCGCGACAGAGGCACAGCCCAGCACATCACGTGCGCTGAGGGTGGCCCAACACGCAGCACATTTGCCACTGACAAGTGGCTTAAACAGGCATCATAGTACAATACATAAGCTCATAGTACAATACATAAGCTCATAGTACAATACATAAGCTCATAGTACAAAACACATGCACCAGGCACCCCCCCAAACCACACGGACTACATGCACCGCGCGGGGTACAGCCCAGCGTGCGTCACGCGCACCAGGCACAGCCCCACAGGACACAGGTCGCCTTGCTCGCAGGGAGACGCGGTCACATTGCCTTGAGTGCCCACCGCGGCGACGGCCGCCAGCTGCGCGGCTGTAGCCCCTGCGCGTGGGCGGCCAAGAGGGAGGGTGGCCGGCACCACCTTTTGCTCGCATGCGCTGTGGTTTGCTGTCTCGGACGGGCCTGGCACAGTGGAGCGCCGGCTCTGGCTGTGCCTCAGCACCAAAAGGAGCCTGCTTCACGCTTCTGTGCGCCAGTGCGTGTTCGACCCTGGGTGACCCAGGTGAGGGGCCTGCTGCCGACGTGGGCTGGAGTGCAGGGGCCTGCCGCCATGATCACCTGTGTCTCTTGGCAGGGGCTGCATCTGGGTGGGCGTGCGCTGCCCCCTCACGGGGGCCCAAACACAAAATGCCACGGCGCTTGGGCACCATCAGATAATGGACCCGCAGGGGCCATGGAAGGCCTGCCTATGGCAATGTGGAGGCTCAGCGACACTACATCGCACTGCCAACGTGGCCACGACAACATGTGTATGTGTGAGTCCAGCCAAGCATTAAATGCAGGAGCCAGACCCTTCTGCCATTATCCCTGTGTTCGTTGCTGGGCAGGAGACAGCACTTGGGCAGGAGACAGCACTTGGGCAGGGGACAGCACTTAGGCAGGCGACAGCACTAAGGCAGAGGGGACAGCACTTGGGAAGGAGGCAGCACTAAGGCTGAGGAGACAGCACTTGGGAAGAAGACAGCACTAAGGCAGAGGGGCCAGCACTTGGGAAGGAGACAGCACTAAGGCAGAGGGGACAGCACTTAGGCAGGAGACAGCACTTAGGCAGGAGACAGCACTTAGGCAGGCGACAGCACTTGGGCAGGGGACAGCACTTAGGCAGAGGGGACAGCACTTGGGAAGGAGACAGCACTAAGGCAGAGGGGACAGCACTTGGGCAGGGGACAGCACTTGGGAAGGAGACAGCACTAAGGCAGAGGGGACAGCACTAAGGCAGGGGACAGCACTTGGGCAGGAGACAGCTCTAAGGCAGAGGGAACAGCACTTGGGCGTGCTTGGGAGCAAGCCAAGTCCATGTCCTCCTGTAACACCTATAGGGCAGATTGCAGGCTGCACCCCTCAATGCTTGTTGGATGATGGCTAGCTGCACTCAAGCTGTGCACAGGTAGGTAGGATGCTGGGGAGATCAAACTCACCCTCGCACCAGGAGGCGCAAAAAAAAATTCTGAAGGACGCCACGTGTAAATTCTGGGACGGGGCCCTCTGACCCC
>LKMJ01003943.1_pt1 | contig 13895 bp, 18 predicted proteins | sample 643391 | NCBI WGS metagenome assembly LKMJ01 (sample SAMN04112250, study PRJNA286221) | soda lake metagenome | biome: soda lake; feature: Kulunda Steppe; material: water; isolation source: sample PL-Br10 brine of Picturesque Lake | place: Russia: Kulunda steppe | collected 2010-07
ACACGAGCACACGGGCACACAGGCACACGAGCACACGGGCACACAGGCAGACAGGCACGCAAGCACACAAGCACACAAGCACACGGGCACACAGGCAGACAGGCACACAAGCACACAAGCACACTGGCACACGAGCACACGGGCACACAGGCAGACAGGCACACAGGCACACTGGCACACTGGCACACTGGCACACAGGCACACTGGCACACAAGCACACGGGCACACGGGCACACTGGAGCACGCCAGTGCCTGTGACTGGGCAGGGTAGGGCAGCAATGAGCAAGCACTGTGAGGGAGAGTGGTGTACGCACTGTATTGCAGCAATGGGAGCACTGCACGCACGCCGCTGGTTATGCAGGGCTGGGCATTGCGAGCGTGCACAGAGGTGGCGGGTCTTGCTCCTGGCGCGGGCAGCCTGCGGTTTGCCAAGCAACAGTTGGATGCGCAGTACTTGATCCGGCTGGCCAGTTTCTTGAACCTCAGCTTCACCGCTAGTGCGGGTGAGTGTTGCGTGCTTCGGATGAGCTGCTGGCCATCTGTGCGTGGGCCCGTGCCTGGGCATGCACTGTGCAGGTGTGTGGGCATGAAGGCTGCAGGCGCGTGTCCGCATGTGTTCTTGCATCAATTCACTTGTTTGTAAGTGTTGTTGTGCTTGAGGGAGCACGCTCATGGGCACATGCCCACATCCGGACATCCGTGCACACGCGTGCATCCGTTTGGTGAGCAACCACACGGACGGCAATGTCATAGATTTGGTCTAGGATGTGGACTGCGCCATATGAGGCGTTGTGACCACCGACAGGGTGCGCATAAGGGGCAAGACAGGCGCACTCTGTTGCAGTCCACGGGAGCAGCTCGGGGTGCATGCGCCCCAGACGCACTGCATTGTGGGGCACACGAAGCACTGCACAAAGCAAGCATGCACCGCACCCGTGCATGAGCTGCGTTCACATGCCTCAATACCTTGCCTGATTGCCCTGGCCCTGGCACTGAGCGTGCCTGTGGTGGGCCGCAAGAGCAGTGCTCCCCGCAGACGCAGCACCATGCGCCACCCTGGCCCCTGGGAGGGGCGCCCCCTTGGCACGCATGCGAGCAAGAAAGCATAAGGTGCTTGCGTTCCGCTTTTTCTGGCGCTCTGCGAGGGCATGCGGCAGAAGCATTCATGTAATGTGTTGCCCGCCCACCCACCCACATGATCTGCTGCCTGCAGGCGTGATGCTACCCTGGGACCTGGAGCGCCGGCCCCGGCTGAGCTTTGGCCAGCCCACATGCATCGCCGACCGCTTCTTCCTGGGCGGGCCGTCCAGCCTGCGCGGCTTCCGGACAAAGGGCGTGGGCCCCACAGACGTGCGGCGGCCCCAAGGTGTGCATGCAGGCACATGCTGCTCGCGCCCTTGGTCAGAGGGGAGCACGAGCCGAGGCGCGTGGGTGCAGCTCGACAACACCTTACCGCACCCTGGCGCAGGCTGCCTGCGCAAGGCTTGGCTGGGCTGCACTCCTCTGGTGTGGCCCTGAGGGGGCGCGGCATCGTCCCATTACGCCCACGGGATATCTTTGCAATTTTTGCGCGCGCCTCAGACACGCTCGCAGCATATGAGGCATGGCATGCCCACGGCTTTCTCTGCCGCATTATTGCTGGACCCATGGCTGCTGTAGACAGTCGTTGCGCAGCAGGCCGTGCTCGGGGAGGGTGACATGAGGATTGCTAGAGGAACCAAATTCCCTTGCGTCCAAGTCTGTGCACCGCAGCACTTCCAGCACTGTGCTGCGGTGCTGCAGACAGCTCCATGTAGTGTCATCCCGCCAGCTGCGATGCCACAGCAGGCTAGCTTGGCGTGCTTGTTCGAGAGCATCCTCACGCTGCACGTCAGGATGGACCATGGCTGTGACCGCCGGGGGTACGGCAGAGCCAAAAGAAAGGGCCTTACAGACTGTGTGGGTCGGTGGACATGTGCCTGGCGGTCATGTTGCTTGGGTGATGCTGCAGCGCACCCCACCTTTGCCGAGGTGCCAGAACAACTGTGGAAGTGAACTGAGGGTGAAAGGTCTTCGCCCGCCCCTTGCTCTGCTGCTGTTCTGGCCTGTGCAGCTGGCGAGCCAGCAGACAGCGGGCCTGCAAAGCGAGATGCCTTGGGAGGCGACCTGTACGCCTCTGTGATGGCCGCGGTGCGTGTCCTTGCCCACCTCCCACCGCCCATCCACGCAGACCTGCATCCACACCGCTTGCATGCTAAGTGTGCATGCTACAGGAGCTGCACCTCGAGCTTGCTTGAATGTTGGAGTTCTTCCTGTGACAGGGTGGTGATCAGAGGGCAACGCACAGGGGAGGGGCACGGCTAAGAGTGCCTTATGGGGGCGCCTCCTAACTTTGTGGGAAGGGGCAGCTGACAATGACCCTTGTGCACAACCCTGCAGCTTGACAGCTGCCTTGTCTGCGACAGCTGCCTCGTCCGTGACGACTGCCTTGTCTGTGACAGCTGCCTCGTCCATGACAGCTGCCTTGCCCATGACAGTGCATCCTTGAGTGACAGGCTGTCACTGATGGTGCTCTCTGCAATTGGCACCCATCTGTCTACAGGCCAATTTCCCATTGCCGCATCCTGCTTTTAAAGCGATGAATGCTCATGGTCACATCTTTGCAAACGGGGGCAGTCTCGTGCAGCTGTCAGGTGAGTTTGCAATGCACAAATGGGGCATTTTGCTTTCTCTGCTTCGAGGTTAGGGCCCAAGGCAACAGGAAGCTGTCCAAGCATGCGCTAGTAGCTCCCAGTTCATTCGCAAGGTGCATTCTTAGTGTCCCATGCCCAATCCTTGACCTCCCTCATATAAAAAAGCAACCTAAGGTTTTTGGATGATGGCAATATCAAGCCAGTTGGCTGTACATAGAACCACCCTTGCCATTGGTCAAGGAATTAATTTGAATTTGAAAAAGCTGCATGCACCTCGTGGAGAAAAGCATGGATCTGTGCTTGCCCAATTACGTCATCTTCCTGATATCTTTGGCTTTTCCACCACATCGCAGCATGACTTGGTGACATGCAGGCCACACATAAGAGGCCTCCTCTCAAGCCAAAATGCAACAATACTGTTATTTCTCTTCATTGTGAATTAACTAAGAGGTGGCCAAGAGCGGTAGAGCAATACCATGCAGCTTGCATGTTCCCCTAAAAATATTTTGATGAAAACATTCCACATCCTTGAAATTTTATGAGCATTATTCAGGTCGTCCCCACCACTGGACCCCCCCAAACATGGCCAAATAGCATTTCCGCCCACTTGCTGGCTCCATTTCCAGACCCAACCATGCACAACATGTACATACGTCATAAAAAGTCAGGCTGTGTGAGAAAATGCGAGGCGGGGGCTCGGCGTGTGCGCCTTTGGCCGTTCTGGCACCATATGGCACCCTTTTGGCAGGCAAATGGTGCATCCCCAAACTTGCTCCGATCCTGCCGCTTTCCAGGACTTAAGCTGCTCTTGCATGATGATTTGATGCTGCGAAGTTGGATTAGGGGTAGGCGGTCGGGAAGGTGTATTCCGTGGGTGACTCTGTCGCGACCGGATAAGGGTTCAATCACAGGAAATGCGATAATTCCGCAACACATGCATGCTTTCAAGCCAGACCAAGTCTGAGGGTTGCGGGCAATCAGATCAAATCTAGGAAACTTAAAATGGAGGAAATCAAGGGTGTGGGTGGGAAGCGGCGGGCCAAAACGTTGCGTAACATTTGCCTCTTTTGAGTGCATAGCTCAACGGGAGAGCTTCCCACACCCAAATCCACACAAGATGCGCGGGCCAATTTTACACATCTGTAGTCATCTCAAGCTTTGAGTTTAGGGCTGGGAGTGGGAAACAGCGTGCACTCTTCCAACGTAACATACCATTTTTCCAAAATTGCCTTCCACTTACCGCACCAATTTCGACTCCAAGACCAGCATGAGAATTGGAAAAATATAAGCTATCCAATGGTGTGCTCAGGTCAGGAAACGGTGCGGTGGATGCAAAGTTATGCCTTGAGAGGCCTATTTGGTAACGTTTGCCTTAGAAAGGGGTGACCCAGTGGTGGGGACGACCTTCAGGGATATGCCTCCGCGCCGTCTTTGAGAATTTTGACCGTCTAAACGGTACGGCAGATGGTATGGTGCGGTTAAAATCGTGAAAACACGGCCAGGAGAGAGAGAGACGGTGGCAAATCGACCAGTTCAGTGGCACCGTCTGCCAGCTTGGCCCAGCCAGCGTGCTTGCGCAGGCTTGCGGCTTCAATTCCGGGGGCGCCTGCCCATCGAACTGCTTGAAATATGAATTATACAAAGAACGTGCTGATGTTAAGTAATGGAATATGAGCACGGCATGCTTTGGCGGGGTCTAGCTTGCCCCCCCAACTAGCCTGACAGGCCCTCCCCCAAGCCTGAGGGCTCCCCCCACATCAGACCTGGGCATAGGCCTTCCCAGAAGAAAGAGTAAGGTCAGCGAGATTAGGCACAGCAGCAGCAGCAGCAGCAGCAGCAGCAGGGTGCTGTGCAGCCCAGTGGCTGAGAGCAGCAGCAGCAGCAGCAGCAGTAGGGGGGTTGTCCATGGAGCAGCTGTAACAGTTGGGATGGGCAGTGACCAAGGAGGGGTGGAGAGGGTTGTTTGCGGGGGGGAAGGAATGGGTGCTTCCTTTACATTAATGTCTTAAAAACACCCTTTATTGCGTCTTCAGCTATGTTTCAATGCAGCTAAGATATTTTCCCAAGCCAGCATTCTCTTGACCGAACCGTACACCGAACCGTTTTTCACCGCCTAGACGGTCCAAAATTTGAGAAATACTAGTAAAAATCGAAGGACGGTACCGTCTCGTCCTAATTGTACTAACTGACAGAACCGTCTACCGTCCTGGCACAACCCTGGAATTATTGTCCACAGAATAATTATGTACAACCGATTTGACTGCAATGTCTCCAAATTTACCACAGGTGTTCATTCATCTGTGTCGCAACGCATCCGTGAATTTGGCAACACATGGAGATGGTCTGTGGGGGCAGGGGTAGTTTTTCCCACATGGGTCGGACGCTTCGAAGCCAACTATGTGGCGGTGCTTTCAGCGCAGGTAAGTGCCTGCAATCGCTAAGGGCTCGCAAGGCATGAGTGCGAATGCGTATACAATGGCATGCAGCTCCTCCAGGCCTCCGTTGCTGTTGGTTCTTTTTATGCTTTCACTATAATGCGTTGGTGCTGCGATTATTTGGACTTGGCTTGGTCACTTCAGTCCTAGCATTGGAGACCCCTTTGTACTCAATCAAAATTCACCATGAGAGCTTGTCAATTGCTGTGCAATTGTTTCTCAAATTGCACACTCATTGTGCTGTGTCATTTAATGTCAAAGCCTTTCTCCTATTCCTGTCACATTCAGGAGCATGATCGCATCAAGAGAGGACTGCAGCTGGGCTTTGCAAGCAGTATATTTCTGTGAGGTTTTACTCGCCAAGTATGGGGGGTTCTCTGAAAGGCCCTCATCGTCCAACTCTACATGCTGCCTCATAAAAAACTGGCATCATCCACCAGCGTGGCTCAGCGCACGTTTGTGTCAGAAATTACGTGCTTCAAGCCGTGTTGCCATTTGATCTTCGCCCTCCTCCATGACTTCTGTTTGGATCAATTTGTACTGACTCAAGGGTCTCTTAGCTGTACCTGCAAGCTTGAGTAGTGTTACCTCTTCTGTCACCAGTACAGCATAGGCTGCACTAGGATAGTGTACCCTACTAGGGGTAGTACATGGCTGTTCCTGCCGAACAAGGGCAGCTTAGCTGAAGCCTATCAGGCTTGCAGCCAAAAAAAACTTCAAAAACAAGGGCACAAGACGTAAGGTGGTGTCTGAAATCCTAGGCTGACAGGCTGTGATATTGCTGCATGCAGAACAGCCTATAAACATAACAAATTGTTGACCCTCTAAGGGTAAATAAGGGCATGCAAATTTGGGCTTTCGGTAAAGAAGTGAGACTGCTAGCCTGCTTGTAAAAAGAAAAAGTTCAGGAAGGAAAAAACAGAGCTTGTTTGTTTTGGCTCAAAGGTACATCATGGGAACCCGTGGGAGGAAACAGACATGCATGAGTCCTGCGGAAGGATACCACATGGGGGCGGGTTCAATAGAAAAGGAATGCTGCTCATCTTGGATATCATTAGCATTGCACAGGTAGTGAAGTTGTTATGGTTCCAGGCCATTGTTTCAACTCATATCATGTGTACATGAAGTCTCAAGCATGCCATGCAGTGAATAATGTCGCACGCAAGGTCAAAAGACTTGTATGCTGGCGGAAAGCTTGAAGGTAAGGTTACGTAGCTTCACCTGCTAAACGAGGGTAGCTTAGCTGGCCCGCAACTTAAAACTGTTTTTCAGAATGCCTGAAAACAGCCTGACAAGAAAGAAAAGAAAAACTGCGCAGGCAGTGAAACCACTCCCCACATCAAAAAAGGAAAACGAGACATGTTGGCCCAGAGAGCCGTGAGTCTCCTTCACCAGGGAAAAGGAAGAGAAAGTGTGGATCAGGAGGGTAACAAGCAGCCCCCTGCTCCAGACGAAGACCTTGAGAGCAACTGGATTTTTTAAGAGCGCGTCAGTTTGTGTGCATAGGGCATGGAATGAGCGCGTAGTTTGAGGGCAGATTTATGGGCTTTGTGTGTATCAAGGCCGAGCTCTTTAAGATGATTTTAAGAGTGTGAGTTATAGATACAACCTCCTTCACCAAGAAGAAAAATGTGAAGGATAAATTTCTTGGCTTTCAAGCACTTACTAAGAGCTTCATGTTGTTTTCTAGAGGCCTTGGTGTCCAGGCCGTGTATCTTCGCAGTATTTAATGTCAACGAGGTATATCTTCCTCTTGTTGACATCGAGCTCCTGAACTCCGTATACATGTCTGCCGTGTTGTCTCAAGCGAGGCACCTGGTGAAAATGAGGAGTGAGACAATTTGTGTGTTTTTAGTAGGTACTACCTGGCACAGGGCTACAAGAGGTGAGTTTATCTCTAGCAGATGAACGAGCATCAAAAAGCCAGCTGGGTAGTGTCCTGTTATTAACATACTTGGGGATTTGAAGGTTTTGTAGGGCCAAACGGGTGGTACTGCCGGCATCCAAATGGACCAAACAGCCTGCCAGAGAGCCTTTGCTGATGGCTTTCATAATGAGCCTGCAGGCATCATTATGGCGTTCAGTGATCATACTCGAGATGATTGTATGTTGACACCCTGAGAGAATATGGAGAGCACTATCTGCTTGCTGACAGAGTGAACACTGAAGGCTGGTAGACATTTTAAAGCGGGCAGCGTGTTTTTTATCAAGAAGGGTGCCTGTGTGGTAGTGGAAGATATTGCGCTTCATTTGGAGAGAGAGAGTTTGGACATGTTCCAAAAAGCGTTGCTTTTTGATGGCTACAACAACAAGGCTAGCTCTACATAGAAGGTTAGCCCACAAGCTCTCCTTAAGCAAAACAGGATCAAAATCATCTCCCCTCTGGCCACCCTGGCCATGTCCCCTGCGGCCCTTCCTCCGGCTTGAAATTTGGACAACCTCAGATCCTCTAGAGCACAGCAACCTACCCCCGTCAGGATGCACGAGCTGATAGGCTTGGGAGCCATCACGGTGCTCCGGGACCTGCTCACTTGCTGCTGCTGCTGCTGCTGTTGCTGATGCAGTTGCTGACTCTACCGTGTCAATATGGGGGGAGTGGTAGCTTTGCACTTGCAGAGGGTTTCTGTCGCCCCACTTTGGCAGCTATTGCCCGCAGGAAGGCCTCCACAGGACTTGGAAGGTGCCTTATTGGGAGGATTGGATTTAAAAAGGATAAGGGACAGGCTTACCTATCCCAGGTTTTGTGTGGATGACTAAGCACTTGGCTAGCACCACCAGCTCCTCCCCAAACCCACTGCTGGCCGCTGTCTGCCGACAGACAGACACACATGGTCAGGCTGAAAACCTACGAAACAGATTCATTGCTGCTTGTGTTTAGGGTGTGCTCCCGCACTTCGGAGCACAGTCGCAAGGCTTTCACATGCCTGCCAGAGGACTTCGCGTATACGGTTCTCCAGGGAAGCTATGAGTTAGTCTGCTGTGGGCAGAGACAGGTTTGACCTCATCCTGCCATGCCTCAAATTCATGGATACGTCTAGGAAAGTGGGCAATGTGTCTTTTAACTCCTCTGGTTCCTAAGTGAGTTCCCAAGTGAGCCGTGTAAGCTCTTTGACAATGCATTTGGATTGTTACTTTCATTTGGAAAGTGAGCACAGCCAGGTCAGGCCAAACTTTCACACCCGTCAACTTCCTCTCCCTGCCGTTCCATGTAATTCAGAGTGTGTTTTAAAGGCACACCCAATGGTAAGTCTGGTTGCAGATATTAATCATTTACATGTTTGTAAAGGGGGGCACATTTGTTTCAGGTTGAAGGCCAAATCTATAGAAGCAAACCTCGCAGCATGCGTACTCATAAGCAAAGCGTGTCTCTCTCAGGTATGAAATCGAAGATGAGAAGTGCCCTATTTTTATGATCATGGGCGCAAAGCAGGTGTAGTATTGCTTCTGTTGGTGGGGTTCTTGACCAAAATGGTCATTTGATTTGCAAATCAATAGGCTGGGACAATTCTCCAATTGTCTATGGAAATTACTTCCGTCGTAGAAGTCTGTGGTGTTTACAGCATCTGAGGCACTGTGTGAGTGAGCTCTGTTTCTCTTTTAGTGCCTAGCACACGAGCCAGGGATGCCATGTCTAGAGGGCAAGGGCCTGGGCATTCCAGGTTCGTCTTGAGCTGGAAGAGTCTACTCCTCTTTTGCTTAGGGGTGCTTTTGAGCAACAGCTCAGAGTTGGGAGGACAACCAGTGCAGGAAGATCAAGTTGTGTGGAGGGGGTGTCAGGGATTTGTTGGGGGGCCATATGACTCGGGCAAGTGTAGCATCTGGAAGTATAGTGAGAGCGAGTCTCTTGCTGGGGGGGCTGTTATGTTGTTATGTGTTTTAAAACGTGCTTTGGGTGTCAATATGGTTGGTTGAGCAGTTGAAGGGGTCCTTTGGGAAGCTGCTGTGTCGGGTGTGTCAAGCGTAAAAGGTGTGCCAAGATGGCTGGGTAGAGGGTCTTAAAGGACATTTTGAACGTGTCCTTTTACTGGGGGTCCATCATGTTGGTGTTCAATTTATGGTGCGGTTTGCGTTTCCTTCCATTGGTATGGGAGACAAATCTGCTGTGTCAATCGGTTCTGGGTGGACTTTGTGTGTGTCAGTAAGGCTTACAGTTTGGCTTAGGTAATGTTGTCGTGGGCAATTTGTGTGCATTGATCCTGCGTCGCCTTGTCTAGCAGCAGATGTGGATGGAGTGGTGGAAGTGCGAGAAATAGGTGTCCAGTAACTCCATGTCTGAAATGAGTTGCCAAGCGAGGTTGATGTGTTGGAACTGCCAGTGTGGTCGGTATATTTTCGATCTGAGGCTGTGTAGTCGTTGTGGATGGGAGGAGTGTTGCATTCAATGCACTTCAAGTTGCAGCAGGTGTTCGGTAATCCGCTAGTGTGTGCATTGCTGATTTTGCGAGAGGCAGCAAGGGCACTGGTTTTGTATTTTTATGCCCCAAAAGCTTGTCGATTTTGCTGGAGGCGAGGTCTTCTGACTGAGGTTGTTTAACAAGGACTGCCAGTCTGTGATGTGCTTTTTTCTTCATGCATTAACTTCAGAGAATTTTGTTTCAGTCGGGCCTCTGTGATAATGTGAGTCCTGTGCGAGAAATAAAATTGAAGTGCCCTTTTAGTTCAGGTCTCATGAGAGGTTGGATGATAAAGGTGATGAGAGTAGAGAGGATATAGGAGTGAATTTGCGGAGGGAAAGAGCTTCATTGATTTTCATGGGACTGGTCATTGGGGCATTTTTTCATGCTTCGAGGGCTTTGCTAAAACGAATGCTAAGAAGCGGGTGGGTCTGCATGAAGTAGTTGAACTGACGTCTAATGTGCCTCTGATGATGAAAAAGGTATGAGGGATCAGTAAGATTGGCAATTTGCTCAGTGATCAGGTTGAGGCTTGTATTGCAGTCTAATTTATGGATTGTCTAGGCTGCATGTTAGGGCTGCATTTAAGCGTCTGTGGTATTCAACACAGATAGAAGGTGCCCCAAGTCCCAAAAAATAGAAATATCATTGCTTTTGCAGAGCTTTTCCAGAGTTAAAATTTGTGCTTGATAGCTCCGCCTAATATGTTGTCCCAAATTATCAAGTTTACTGGGGTGTGAGGGGTTACAGCAAAAGCATAGGCAAGGCTGGGAATGATGGCGGTGCAAATGTTTTTCAGAGTTTCGCATGAAGAGGCACCAAGGGCTTCCAGCTTATTTTTAAAGTTACGAGTCATGTGAATTTGGTGTTGCCAGTCGAGGTCCATGGTGAGTTCAATTCCAAGGCATCAAAATGGTCCGTGAGGCGCTATAAATTGAGCTTTTTGCTGCTTAACTTTTTTGTTTAAGTTGATGGCAGAGGGCCTGAGAGGAAGATGAGCCATTTTTGTCTGTAGGAGGTTGACTGTGTTGGATGCTAGTAGCTCAAGTCTTGCCGCCAGAGGTTATCAAGGCAGCCCAATCAGAGATGATGGTGAGCTTCCGAGCTTGAACCTTAAGGTCTTGAGTAGTGCTTGTGGAGCAGAGCAGGTCGTCAGTAAAAGCAGCACTGCTCAAGATGTTGGTAAGGTGTGTGACTTCTAGCTGTTGAGCTCCCCGACCTAACCCCTGCCTCGGAGGTGCTCAAGCCAGCAGGCCCGAGTATCATTATGTAGTTCCAGAGCAGGACCTACAGGAGTATCCTCAATTGTGTAGGCCTAGAAGGGATCGTTTGACAATAGGGCTTCCAGTAGGCCATCATGAGTAGCCATCACCTCTCATGTCCACCAGGTGCAGCTCCCAGTCCTCTGCTGCTTAATTGCTGTAAAGCATGCGCAGGCTCCTACCCTTGCCCAAGCCTCTTTGCTACCAGCCTTGCCTTGACTCGCACCCAAGATCAGCGCCTGGCAAGATCCATTGAACCTGCCATAGCCCAATGAATTTGGAAATCCTGGGTTGAAGTCTGCATTGCTCTGCATTTTTAAGTGGCCTGGGTGCATAGGTGATGCTGTGTGGCATTACATCCTGCCTGCAGAACTTGTGATGTGAGACAGAACTTGAGAGGTAAAATCACAAAGTTCGATGGATGCGTTTTGCTCCATCGATGTATTATTATATGGATGAAGTAATGCGTGCAGCTTCTCCCTTCCCGAAGTGCCAGGTCTTCAAGATGTAACCCCTCCCTTTGATTCGAATTAGATACAAGGTGTGTGCGTTGGAATGATACGCATAAGGAGAAGCGCGTGCTGTAATTCGTCCTCATTCACCACCTCATTGGGTTTGGCACGGTGGTTACTCCCATCAGCAGGCGGGAATGCACATCTTGTACAGCGTTGCTAACCCTCCTTGATGACAAAGCATTGAACTTAAATGAGGCCTTTTCTGTTAAAAGAATATTGCTCTGTGGTATGGGGCTGGTGTGGACTGTGAAAGTCTGCTAGCCCTTATACCGACCCGCTCTCTAACTCAGAGTTCTCAAATCTTCCTGGCTCAAGCTTCACATTGCACATTATATTAGAAATTTGCATTCCCTCTGTTGCGCTAAGTCGTTTCAGTCAGGGCACCCAGTGACAGTGGATGTCTTGTCATGTCATCAATTTTTGAGACTTCCCTGTGGCTACCTATGTTACGTCTTGCAGGATGGCATCACAAGACCCTATACCGGCAGGATATGTCCCGTTCACCTACGTGCCTGCCCAAAGCGATCATCTCACAAACGAGCGGCACTGGCCACCGTACCAGCCCCTAACACAAATGACTCAGAGCGAGATGGATCTGCGCGCAAGCAAAGGGGTCTATGAGCACTTTCATGTGCCTTGGAACACAAGCAACCGCTACCTGAGTACCTTCAAGTAAGAGCATGCGGCTTGCTGCGTGATGAATGCGACTCCGCTTAGCAGACATGAGATGGCAAACACAACCCAAGCCACGCATGGTGTCGCTATCCACACCTTGCAGTAAGGCAGATTTGGCGGCATGCAGAGATATTCCTCGCCGCACCCCTCCACCGTTTGATAAAGCAGGTGGGTTGCTTGGACTGTTGCGTGATCGCTGTGCTCGGGCGCACCTGTGTGGTGCATGATTGCTGTGCTGCGGCGCACCTGTGTGGTGCATGAGACTTTGGAGATTCAGAGACGGAGCATGTCCTGCTCTGCTGAAGCAGGCGAAGTGCAGACGGCAAAGGCACCTGCTCAAGTGGAACCCCCCGTCTGGGGTTGTAGGTGGCCCCAGTGATGTGCAGCCCATCCACGGCCTACCTGGGTGGGGGCCGTCCTGGGCCTTACTACAAATACCCTCTTGTCCTTTGTGCCGGCATGGGTGTGCTGTTTCAGCAGCGTGAATGCCAACCTGGCCAAGTACCAGTGGTGCTGCCACATGTGCTGATGTGCGCAGCGACGGGCCAGGCTGATTGCGGCGCTGCCAAGGGCGCACCACGTCAGCATTGGTCCCTCAGCTATCACGGGCGCGCAGAACACGCCCTCTGGCGCCCTTTTTTTTCAACTTTATCTTGAGGAATTGCGCTGTGTCACAAGCCACTAGGACAAAGCAAAAATTTCCTGCCCCCTTTGCAGGCTTGGTTCCAGCCTCTAGCATACGCCCCGCCACAAGTGATGGTGTGCAAGGCTCACGCGAGGAGATGGCAGGCGCACAGCTGGCACGACCTCAGACAGCCAGTCCTTCTAAGAAGCAGCTCGTGCGCGAGAGGATGCGGCAGATGGAGTACGCTGAGGCGGCGAGGCGGCTCATGGTCACGCAGACAGGTCAGGCTGGATGGATACGCAGCCCCTGCCGGCGTGCATCGGCTTGATGCTTTGTGGGACAGTGTAGAAAGTTTCAAGAGAGAGTGAGGTGTTTCTCCCTCTAACCCTCCCCCTCCTATTAGTCAACAGGGAAAAAAGGGTGGAGCGCTGGCAGAGATGAGTGCGCACTGTGAGTTGCGCACACTGCGCATGCTGTGTGCGCGTGAAGGACCATGCAGCCCAACTGCAGCGCTGGCAACCCACAAGCAGTCTGCCCTCATTGGACAGCTAGGGTCCCAAACACCAGAGCGGCATCAAGCAGAGCTGATGTTGTTGGCAGCGTGCTCACTGGACAAGGCACAATAGAGGCACTGCATTGGGCACACAGCCCTGACGATTGGATTGAATAAGGTTTTATTGACCTTTCTTTATTTGATGTGCATTGCTCTTTGAGAGCAATTCGGTGAGCATGCACACTGTGTTAATTTGTGCTTACACATCAGGGCTTTTGCCATGCAAGCCTTGCCCGGGTAGGCCTTGACTTTGGCGCTGCACACTCCCATTTGCACGCGCGTTTGCTGCAATTATATGTCAAGCTAGCGTGCGCTTGCTTGGATGCATGCTTGTGTACACAGTGCAGACACATGATCGCAGCGGCCTGCGCAACATCCATCCGCCCCCTCGCTTGCGCACATTTGCATGTATGTGCACCTGCAGCTGCTGCTTCACTGCAAACCCCAGCCACAGCCACTCATCCGCGGCGCGTTTGGACTTGTGCCTTGCCTGCGTGATCTCCTAAGAGGTGTCATTGTGAAATTCTTGTTTGACTCGCCCATTGGTGCACCCTTGCGATGTGGGTGCAGCTTGTGATGGTCAAAGGTTGTGCTGATATGATGCAGGCGTACCCTGCTACACTACCTCTGCCCTCATTGGCGCGGACCTTGAGCAGTGTGTGCCGCTGGACGGCCCTCTGCCCGAGGGAGACGCTTGGAGGGAATCAAGGTGAGGATGCTGACAGGCTGTTGCAGGCGGGAGAGGTGGGGAAGGACTGGGATTA
>LKMJ01003944.1_pt1 | contig 13894 bp, 10 predicted proteins | sample 643391 | NCBI WGS metagenome assembly LKMJ01 (sample SAMN04112250, study PRJNA286221) | soda lake metagenome | biome: soda lake; feature: Kulunda Steppe; material: water; isolation source: sample PL-Br10 brine of Picturesque Lake | place: Russia: Kulunda steppe | collected 2010-07
AAACAGGTGAACGGTTCGGAAGAACATCCCGACAAAATATTGTTAACGGGTTGTGGGAAAATATCGAAGAGGAAGGTGATGAAGAAGTCAGAGAAAAAGTTGTCTCCGTTCTCTGGCCAACCTGTATTGAAAATCGAGAAGCAACCCTTAACGAGTGGCTAAATGAAGAAACTGCAGTGCAGAAAGATGACGATGCAGTCGAATTATTCGCCGCCAAATTAGCAGAGTCATTCAAAACTGAAGGGGCTCCAGAAGAGTTCCCTCTGAATGACATTGAAAAGTTGGTAGAGAATACTGCAGCCAAGGTTGAAGAAGAAACCGGAGAACGCTTCGGTGATACTTCTCAGTCAAACATCGTAAAACGTCTCTGGAGCGAAATGGAGACAACAGACCACGCTGTGCCTTCGTTGGCAAACATTAAAGAAAATCGATATGCGTGTCAGATGCTCCTTGAGGGGATGAGAGAAACAAAAATTGTGTCACCCCCCACAGACTGTCTCTCTCCAATTGGAGAAGAGCAACTCCAAGTTGGGTTGAAAACAGTATTTGACCAAGCAGAATTCTACACAACAAAAACAAGAGATGCAGAAGTTCACGGTGGGGATCCATTCATTGTGGAGACCGCAATTGCCTACGGGAGCAATATATTCCCTGAAGAAGATGATGATGACGATAACCGCGCAAAATTACTTCGGTTCGCTAATCGTGTCCCATTGGTCTACCAGCGTGGAGCGTGTTCCACAACTGATGTAGTGAAACGAATTGATTGGCGAAATTACTTCAAAGGAGGTCAAAGGCTCAACCAGAGTGGTGGGAGGGGAATTCCGCACGGCCCTGTTGTGATTCTTGTACACGTTGCATCCACAAGCGTCCCGTTCACCAGCGAATCGAAAGATGCTATAGCAAACGTAGAAGTAATTGAGGATGAAGTAGAACGGGCACTTAGAGAATGTGGACGTAAACTCAGAAGTCACTTGAAAGAAAAACGGTCACGGAGAGAAACACGTAAGAAAAGAAACGTCCTCGGCAAGATTCTCCCTGATATGGGTAGAAAATTAGCCGATATGACAGGACGCCCAGAACCAGAGATTAATGAGTCCGTATCACGGATTATGAACAACATCTTTGTCGAACGTGTCGCAGATAGTGGAGAAGTATCAATTAACGTCTCTAATCACAATAACAGCGGTTCAGAGCAATTTACAGTCGTAGACAGAGTAGAAACCAAGCCAAAAAATATAGACGGTGCAGAAGTGACTGAAACAACCGAAGGAGAATACCTCGTTGAATGGACTGTTGAAGTCTCAGCTGGAGAAAAAACCTCACTTTCATACGATACCGAAAATGAAAGTGGAGAAATTGATGTGGAAGGAATCGTATCAGAAGAAGTAACAATTGCATCAGAAATTAAAGATTAATCAACAATGACAGAAAATTCACAAGACGCCCAAAACACGTTCAACCAGATGGCAGAAGAGTTCTACGACCAATTTGTCGCAGGAGAAATCCCAGAAATATCTATCCCAACCCGTTCAAAAGGAAACATCGAATACGATGAAGAAAACGGCATCTGGGTACTGGGAGATAAGACAACAAAAAGGACAGCAAATAACCGACGCGGATCGCGAAAGTTACTGAAACTTATCTATACGATGCAGTTCCTCGAACAACAACTCGACGAAGAACGTTCCAGTACACTGCGTGAGTTGTATTACCTCTCTGAGTCGTGGGAAAACAATGAAGCGCAGTTCAACGATCAAGACGAGTCAAACAGGACTGTAGAGGACTTAGAAGTATACACAGGCTTTACACGTGAAGATTTCCATATGCGTCCTGAAGAATCTGGAGCAACACTAATCGGCCCGTTAACCATTCGGGAAGAAACAAGACGGGGAGAACGAGAGATCCACTGCCAGAACGATGTGGGAGAAGGGGGGTACCAAATCCCATCAAATCCTGAAACAGTCGAATTTATCGACCACGATGTTGATTTCGTATTAGCAGTTGAGACCGGGGGTATGCGAGACAGACTCGTCGAAAACGGGTTTGATGATGACTATAACTGTCTCGTTGTCCACCTGAAAGGACAGCCTGCACGGGCAACACGGCGTATTACGAAACGGCTTCAAGAAGAACTCAACCTCCCTGTGACCGTGTTTACTGACGCTGACCCGTGGAGTTACCGTATTTTTGCAAGTGTCGCTTACGGCTCAATTAATTCCGCTCACGTCGCCAAATACCTCACAACACCTGAGGCAAAATTCATCGGAATTCAACCCACAGATATTGTAGAATACGACTTGCCGACCGACCCATTGACTGATTCTGACATCAACGCATTAGAAAGTGAACTTGAAGACCCCCGATTCCAAAGTGAGTATTGGGAAGAGCAAATCAATACCCAACTCAAAATAAATCAAAAGTCAGAACAGCAGTCACTCGCTTCTCGCGGCCTCGACTTCGTTACGGATACCTATCTCCCCGAGCGTCTTGAAGAAATGGACGTACTATAACTTGGTCGTCCAACCATAGGCAACAGTCACTTTATTTGTTGCCCCCTTACACTATCTCAGAGAAGTGACAAACAAAGGTTCCAGAAGTGAAAGAGAATTAGTGAATCTAATCGATGAAACAGAGTTTGCTGTTATGCGTGCTCCTGCAAGCGGTGCAGGAACAAAGAGAGAACTACCAGACGTACTCGCGGGGGACGGCGAAGAATTCTTTGCTATAGAAGCAAAATCAACAGAAAATAACGTAGTGTATGTCAATGCTGAAGAAGTCGATGATTTATTCTATTTTTCTGAAAATTTTGGTGCGAAAGCCGTCCTTGGGTTCAGATTCAATATCGAACACGGAGACCCTGCCCACGGAAACGATGCCAATCCTGGATGGTACTTCTTCCATCCTGATGACCTGTACAAAACGCCAGGCGGAAATTATCGGTGTAAAAAAGAAACTGCTATTCAAGAAGGAATAGACTTCCAAGAGCTATTCAGTGGAACAAAACAGACACGTTTAGATGTGTAATCCGTATTTCACACGGATACTAGCGTGAAGAAGAGAATTTAAACAAAATTACGGGTATGTCAGTTATGAAACAATCAACCCATTCAGGTGATGTGTTTAAATTCCCTAACCATCTACAACTTACTGTCTCCCCCATTAAGACTGGAGACGCAAACTAACTATGTTCGACTACAAAGAAGCAGCTCAAGAACTCTACGAGCAGATTGATGACGATGCAGACGTTGATCTTGAACAGCTCGAAGAGGATTTTGAGGATTACGCTAATATGAAAGTTGACCGCCCGGAAGCTATGCAGTCAATCCGGAGCAAACACGAAAACGTCGTCGATATGGAAGACGCCGGAAAGCAGAGTGCGGTTGAAGTAACACTGGACGAAATCGATGAAGATGAACAGTCCGTTACCGTCGAAGTGCAAGTCGTCAACGTTTTCGACGACACTCACGAAGCCATTCGGCAGAAGGGTCGAATTGGAGACCCAACTGATGTCATCGGATTCGTTGAATTTAACGGCGGTGACGCACCCATCCTTGAGGAGGGAGAATCTTACCGCCTCAAAAACGTCCTTACTGACGAATACAACGGTAATTTCTCCGTCAAAATGCTCCAGAGTGCAGAAGTTGAAAAACTCGATCACGACGTAGAAGTGACAGATAACACTGCCACTATCACGGCCCCAATCGTCAACATCCAGAGAGGGAGTGGACTCATCGAACGGTGTCCTGTTGATGATTGTACTTTCGTCGTCACAGATAGACCGTGCCCAGAACACGGTGAAGTCGATGGAGAAGACGACCTTCGTATTAAAGCCCACGTTGATAACGGGCACGAAGTTCGTACTGTTATTATGGATGCTGAAATCGTGGAAGAACTAACCGGTTTAACCGTCGAAGAAGGAAGAGAAATTGCACGCGATCATATGGATCGTTCAGTTGTCGTGGATGAAATACGAGAAGAAATTGTTGGCCGATACTTCCAATTTACCGGGCTTGACTTCGACGACCTAATCGTTCAGGAATTCCGCCCTGTCGATGCAGATCCTGCCACCCGGGTCGAATCGCTACTCGAACGAGCAGAAGAAATTGAACTCTAAACATAGGTGATTACAATGAGCAGCGAAAACATAACCCGAAACACAGCAAAGAGGGTGTTCGCACGTGAACTGAACGATGCCGAACATCAATTCAAAGAATCAGACGACGAACGAGCACCTAACTGGTCACTTCTCCCAACAGGAGAAAAGGCTAACAGGATCTTCATTGCCGGAACTCTCACTGAAACCACCAACGTTGGAAATGACAGTGAGTACTGGCGTGGCCGTATCGTAGATGGGAGTGGTGAAAAATTCTACATCTATGCTGGCCAGTATCAGCCAGATGCAATGGCTTTCCTCCGACAAACAGACCCACCAGCCTACGTAACCGTCGTCGGCAAGCCAAGCACATACACCAACAACGATGAAGACGACGATAACGTCTACGTCAGTGTCCGTCCAGAAGAAATTCAAATCGTGGAGGAAGAAACTCGAAACAACTGGATTATCGAAACTGCTAATCACACGCTCGCTCGCGTTCAGCGATTTGCAGAAGCACGAGAAGATGGTGGTCTAACACCACTTATGGAAGATGCAATCGCAGAATACGGTGGTGAGCTTGAAGTCTATCGTGATGCTGCCGTGGAAGCACTCGAATCAACAGGAACAGTTGTAGAATAACTACGGAAAGAAACATTTCTTCTTTATTTAACGGCATTGGACGACACATTTAGACGACAGTATATCAAACAACCCAAAGCATTTCAATTAGTGTTGTTTAATTGATAATTATATAGGAGAATGTCTGAGCTGTTCTCAACTGATACAAAAGGTCTCACTCCAGTTATCGGAATTATTCTTATTACGTCAATCACAGTTGTAATGGCCGCAATAATAGGTGGTTTTGTTGTTGGATTGGGAGCAGAAACCGAAGATCAATCACCAATCCCAACAACAGATTTTGAACCTGAGATAGACGGTGAAAAATTGGTAGTAACCCATCAAGGTGGCCAAGGAATCGAACAAGGAGAAACATTAACACTCCAAGTTGAAACTGAAGAAGGTGATGTTGATACAAAGACAACTATTGATGGAATGACTGCTGGTGACACAATAGAAACTGTGATAGGAGATGATCTCAACTTAGATGTCAAAGATGGTGATACTATCACGGTAAATATGGTTTGGGAAGCAGATAGAGCAGATGTGACTGGAAAAGTACTCGAAGAACACGAATTTACTCTCAACATTGAAGATGAGTGATGTCCTCTCACGACTTCAGTCGTTGGTTTTGCACCTGCTCCTCGTATAATTGCTCTCCGAAATCAAGACCCACTAATTGAAATTAACTGCTTCCGATTACCAATGCGAAATTACGCAACAACAACTCAAACAATGCCTACCAGTCGAAACGGAGAGACATACCAATTTCGTTGGCAAGGGCATTGAGGTTGCTCTCTTTGTTTCCTTTATCGAGTTTTGTGTTGATGTGGAACCCGTTCTGCATCTCGTGCCACGTCGATTTCTGGTCTGGAGCATCCTGCTCAGGGTCACGGACGAGGAATTTGTTTTTCGTAGCGCTAGGTGCCTTGTACGGAAGGTCAACCGTGTCAAGCAGGTCGTAATCTTCGATAAGAATCTCAATGACGGATTCCATCACATCATTCTGCCGGATACCGTCAGAAGGCAACACAACGAGGTGTTCATTTCCACTGACCTGTTTAAGAGTGACCTCTTCAACATCCATCTCTGAGGCGGTATCGTCATCGCTGTCGTCACTTGAGGCAACGTCTTTTGACGGGTTGGTATCAGTTTTGTTAAAGTTGTTAGCGGTCTGTGGGTCGGTTTCAATAGCATCTTCGAACTCGACGAGTTCCTCGTGGCGGGAACGGATGGTAACGATACAGACATCAGCAGCGTTGGCAGCATCTTCCTGAGTCAATTTGGTCTGCTCGTTGAGGAGTTTGTTTGCGCTGTAAAGCGAAGCTGCGGCCACTCCGACAGGGTGCTTGCCTGCGTGAGCCCCGTACTCAGTATACGCTTTGACGAGGTTTTCGGCTTCAGCACGAATGATGTCTGGGACATCAGCGTTGGAAGCAATCTTTGGAATGAACTCACGGGGGTCACTCGGAGGCAGTTCGAGACCGAGTTCGTTCGAGAGATGCCGGTATGCCGAGGAAACACGCGAATGTTCAACACGGCTGACGTTGGAGATGTCGTTCAAAGTTCGTGGGACTCGGCTCTGTCGGCACGCACAGTACATCGAAGCGGTGGCAACTCCCTCAATGCTTCGACCGACGAGCAGATCCTCATCAACGGCACGGCGGTAGATAACGGCAGCAGTCTCGTTGACAGTATCCGGAAGGTCGAGAGCCGAAGTCATACGGTTTATCTCGCTCAACGCTTTTCGGAGATTCCGCTCTTTGGAGTCTTTCGTACGGCCCTGTTCGTCCCACCGACGAAGGCGGCGCATCTTTCGACGCTGGCGATTCGAGAGGGCGTTCCCTTTAGCGTCTTTATCTCTCCATCCAATCTGGGTGGAAAGGCCTTTGTCGTGAAGGGTCACCGTCTCAGGACTACCAGTTCGGCGCTTGCTCTGCTGCTCTTCGTGAGTAAACGCACGCCATTCTGGGCCGTGGTCGATGTTGTCTTCTTCAACAACCAGTCCACAGTCAGGACAGTACTTCTCCCCACGTGCATTGTTGTGGAGGCGAGTATCACACTCGTTACAGTGAGTCTGATCGTGGGTGTTCTCCGTGTTTTCGGTGCTTTGCGTCTGTGTCGTGCGAGTGCTGATAGTTTGTCGCATGGTTGGTCGAGGTTGGTTATGGACACGAACCGAGTTTCACGCGTATATCCGTGTGAAACCCAAAGTGGTGCTGGTTTGGGTTGCTGGCTGCTGCTTCCCTCGGTCTTAGTCCTTATTATTCAGGAGAGGGCTAAAGTATATAAATGTTTTGCTTTCTACCATCAATGAAAATAACAGCAGCGAAAAAAGGAGGAATTACTGGGTATCAATACGTGGAGCGAGCATATAGGTAACCTCGGCAGCACCATCCAATGCCTCAAAGTGCATCTGCACTGGAACCTCAGTACCAAGTTCAAGCACAATTTCGGTGTCAGATGGCATTGCTTTATTCATATCGTCGAGATAATCAAGCGCAAAGAGGGATTCAGCATCTTCTTCAGCACTGAAATCAACCAAATCATCCTCCCCAAGGTTTAGTTCTACGTCGTCAGTATCGCCTTCAGCCGTAATAGTAAACAGTTCTTCATCTGCATCAGCACCAAATTCGACGTGGTCACTCACCATATCTGCAGCTGTAATCCCCCGACTTAGATCTCCTGCTGTAAGCGTGATTTGAGCAGGATAATCGAGATTTGGAATATCAGGCTCTTCACGGATGCTTTCCGGATCAAGCAATCCAAGTGTATACTCAAGTTGATCATCAATAGTAATTGTCAACGTACTATTATCGTCATCAAGAACAAGATTGACTTCAGAGTCTTTGTCTGCCATTCCAGCAATGTCATCAAGTCTTTCAAGATTAACTCCGATAAGCCCGTCAGTATCGGCGTCGTATGACTCAAACCCGACAGCATCGAGGTTAAAACGAATCATAGCGACGTTAGCTGGGTCAACAGCAGCAGTCGTAAATTCTTCTTCGTCTATTTGAAAGCGACTCTCAGTGACAATCGCTTGAACTGGATCAAGGATTGACTGAAGATGACTACCCGTAACAGTAGCTTCGAACATTCTCATCCTATCTTATTTTGTGAAAGGCTATAAAGGTGCCCATTCCCGGTGTGTGGTACTATTACGCACAACAAACCATATAATTTCTTATATTATCGGAAAACATATACAAATTGAGAGAGTAAATTTACACAATGAATAAAAGAAAACTCTCTACTGGAATCACTCCTTTAGACAGAGAACTAAGCGGTGGGCTACATGCGGGGAGTATAATTTCACTCACTGCCCCTCCAAAGAGTTCGAGTGAAATTATCCTCCGCGATCTTGCAACGAAACGGACAACACTATATCTGACAACCACCCGTACAGAATTATCAGTAAGGGAGTCTTTCAGAGCAGTAGGGATTAACCCACAAACAGAGAATATCTTTATCGGTGAAGTTGATGCTTCAGACGTTGAGTCAGATGCATTAATGCAAGGATGTCTTGACCGTATTGAAGAAATGTTCACACGTATGATGAGTGACCAGTACAAACTCCCCGAGGAAGACTTTAACATTATCATTGACAAAGCTGATATTTTAGAATTTGAAAAACACGGGTGGTTGACCAAATTCTTCAAAAACCTCCGTAAATTGATGGCACAAGTAGACTGTGACGGATTGGTAGTCCTTCACTGTTCAGAATCGCCTAATCGACCACCTCGTCGAGACCTCACATTGTCGATGGTGGATGTCGTTCTCAACCTCCAAATGATTATAGAAGGGAATGACATTAGCTACAGACTCTTCATTCCCAAGAACCGTACAGGACGTTCGTTGATGGAGGGATTCAAGCTAGAACTAGAGACTGAAGTTGATGTTGATAAGAGTCGAGACATCTAGAAAACCCTATACATAGATTACTATTTTCACAGTTCCGTTTTCACAAAAAGGATTGGAATTCTTCTGGAATTAATGCCGAAAGTAGTGAACTTTAATTGAGAAATGCAAAGGTCTTATCACTTCATTTAACGTATCAGATACTAAATGGTTGATCCTGAGGACTCCAACCCGGAGTCTGGCCCGCAAGATGAGGAACCGGACGAAGAAGAGGTTCTCGATATGTTTGGGGAAGGTACAGACGAAAGTAGTGATTCCTCTGACTCACAAGACAATGACAATGATGAAAGTGAGTCCCGGGAAAAAACCCCTATAAAACACGACGAAGAGGACAAAGACGAGGATAGCACAGATGACGAACAGAATAAAACAACACGTAATAACTCGGATACGGATGAGTTAGTCAATGAAGAAGAAAAATATGAGGTAGACCCAATTGAAGAACAAGAAACAGATCAAACACCAGAAGAAGAAACTAATGAAGAAAAAAAGGGTCTCCCAGATACAATTTCAAATGACGAACCCACAGAATCAGACATTGAAGTCTTTGAAAAGGATACTGATAGTGAAGATACTGGCTTAGACGTTGTTAACGATGAAGAAACTTCTACAGCCATCGAAAAGACAGACACAACGGATGTATCAGAAATAGAAGTTTCAGAAGACCTATTTTCATTCGCAGCAGATGAAAGCGACGAAGATGCCATTGCAGAAATGGACGATGAAGAATTCGAACGTGCCATTACAGACGAAGAACAGTCTGCTGAAGAAATACTGGCAACGCTCGAAGAATCAGGAGCCTTAGACCCTGAACAAGAAACTGATATAGATCTGAGTTCAGAAGATCTGTCTACAGATGATTACACAAGCGATTACCTTTCGTCACTATTTCCTCTCCTTTCTCGATCTGCAGAATGGGTAACTCAACAATATAACGCCAAAGAGTTCTGGCATCCAGATACCTGCCCAGTTGTCAAAGACCTCTACACGTGGGAACACTTCAAAATCGAATACTACTATACAGATTACGACTGGAACACCTTTACAGGTCAACAACCCACTGCTGGAGAAGGTAGATTCGCTGACGAACAAGCAGAAGAAGAAACAGGCGTAATTGAATTCGATGGAAGCGAACACCTTGGATTCGACCCTGAAGGCATTGAAGATGTCCTCGAAGCAGCATCAGATAACGCAGAAGATGTCGACAAAGAATATGAAAGGAATACGGTCAGTGTTTCCACAGAGCTTGATGAAGATGATTTCTTCAAAACCCAACGAGGAAATACAACCGTAGTTAACCGATATGACCTCGAAAAAGCAGTCCCTCAAACTAAGAAATCTCACTTTGAAGAAATTGACCGGTATTGGGTAAACAAACCCTTCGCCTGTGTCATTCTTTTCCGTTCCTCAAAAGAAAATGAAGTGAAATACTACGTCGTACAACCTCACCTCACACCAATCGAAGAAAACGTTCTTGAATTCCTTACACAGAAACTTCGAAACACAATCAAATACTCGGGGGAAGAAACAGTGAAAGCCTCGGAAAACGACATCGGACGGGCAGAAGTCATTGAAGCTGAAACGTACAAGCTCCTTGATAGATACAACATTTACGAGAAACCACAACGGTTGAAAAAAGGCAATAAAGGAAAAAGTATCATCTCACGCGTGCGTAACGCGCTAAGTCGAAAAGACGCTACAAACGCCGTCAATGAAGCAGGGAGCAGTGGAGGAGTCCTCAATCAAATAAAGAATCTATTCTCCGACAGTGGCCCACCAGTCGATATATCTGCCGGGGAAGAAGTTAAAAGAGAACACGTCTACATACCGCCACAAGACCAACCAAGTCTCGAAGGAATTAAAGTACGACCTGAACCAGTACTCATCGAAGAAGATAACAAGAAGCTAAATGAGTACCAAGTTCAGAAAGTACTCTACTACCTCAAACGAGATTTCGTGGGGTACGCAAAAATTGACCCTATCAAACGAGACATCAACGTGGAGGATATCTCTTGTAATGGATACAACAAACCGGTGTTCGTTTACCATACTGACTATGAACAGATTATCTCAAATATCTACCACGGTGATGATTCACTCGACGAGTTCGTTGTCAAACTCGCGCAACGATCTGGGAAAGGAATATCAAAACGTCAACCGCAGGTGGATTGTACTCTCCCAGACGGGTCACGTGCACAACTGACACTCGGAAAGGAAGTCTCCGATCACGGGACAAACTACACTATTCGTCAATTCAAAGACGTTCCGTTCACCCCAATCGACCTTATCTGCTGGAATACATTCTCACTTGATGAGATGGCTTTCCTGTGGCTCTGTATCGAGAACCATAAATCACTCATCTTCGCCGGCGGTACGGCTTCTGGGAAGACAACAAGTCTGAACGCAGTCTCCCTGTTTATACCATCCAACACGAAAATCGTCTCAATTGAGGATACACGGGAAGTTGAATTGCCACAGCGTAACTGGATCGCTTCCGTGACACGCCCATCCTTCTCTGACGATGAGAAAGGAGACATTGACGAGTTCGACCTGCTTGAGGCTGCCCTCCGTCAACGACCAGACTATATTGTAATGGGAGAGATACGTGGTGAAGAAGGTCGAACACTGTTCCAAGTGATGTCGACTGGTCACACCACGTATACAACATTCCACGCAGACACTGTTGAAGAAGTGATGAAACGGTTTACCACCGACCCAATTAACGTCTCAAAGACGCTGTTTACTGCTCTCGACCTCGTAAGCATTCAGTCAGCAACCCGTGTCGATGGAAGCAAAGTACGTCGAAATATGGCATTGACAGAGGTAAACGGATACGACCCAGAGACTGACGAAATCAATGTCCAAGACGTGTATGAATGGCAAGCAGAGACAGATTCTTTCATTAAACAAACCGGTGCCACCATCCTCGAAGAGATTAAATTCGACCGGGGTTGGAATCAGCAAAAACTCGATGAAGAACTGTTCAAACGAAAAACAGTCCTCTCATACCTGATTAAGAATAATCTCAATACGTACGTGCAGGTCGGTGCATCAATTCAAGCGTTTATGACTGATCCAGACACAATTCTTGCACTCATTGCCAACAAAACACTCAAAGAAAACCTCGAAGACCTTCGTGAAATGGAATCCGTCAGCATCGATGTGGATCCAGAAAAAGAAGCACTCGTCCCAAGACCAACCGGTGACGACGACCTTCTTTCAGAAGTAGACGGTGTACTCGACGAAGCAGAAGAACGTCTGTTCAGCAGCAACAAGTACGACACCGAACAAATTGACCTCGGTGACTTCGATGATTCTGGCAGTTCTGCCACTACTGAAGGCTCAGATGCAGACACAGAAGAAGCTCTCGACCTCATCCAACAAGAAGCAGAGAAAGTCAATGAACAAACTGAAGATGACGTTGACGGCGGTGAACTACCAGGAGATGAAGAAACTCCGAACTTCTTCGGAGATGATAACGATGACAAAGATATGACCGATATGTTCGGAGAAGTGAAAGAAAACAATGACACCTCTGGTAGCAATAGCATCTTCGATACCACTAACTCCAACCCGTTCGAAGACACTGACGAACTAGACGACTTGTTCGATACAGGTGATGAAAATATCGACGAACTGACTGAAGAATTGAATGAAATGGACGATGAAGACTTCTTCGGCTCTGAAGAAGACGATGAAGATGAAAACAACATAGACGACATATTCTAAACAATGGCTTCGGAACGACGCACCACGATTCTGTCCGAAAGTGCCCCAGAACCCGGGAGACGGTCTGGAAAAGACCGCCTTGCAGACAAATTCCTTGGGGTCTACGAATGGGCCTTCGATGAGAACAGTGAATTTACCGAAACAGTAAACAAAAAACTAGGCGAAGCAAGCCGAGATGAACCAGTAGAGACATTCATTTCGATGTCTATCGGTTACGGCGTCTTACTTGGATTGTTTCTCTGGTTCCTTGGAGTCAGTTTTAGTGCATTACTCATTTACGCTTTTGGATTCAATCTTGAAGGCCTTATCAATACCCCACTCGAGTTTACTGGAACAGAAACGTGGGAACTCATTCGTGAACCACTTGGGGTTATCATACTAGGAATATTCCTTGGGAGCATTGGATTTGTTCTCGGGTTTTCTGCCCCTTTAATAAACATCTGGCTCACCGCTGGTGAACGAAAACGGGAAATTAACACCCTTCTCCCACACTCGGTTGCATTTATGTATGCACTCAGTGTTGGTGGGATGAACCAACTCGATATTCTGGAGTCTGTCGCCAAAGCAGATGACGTATACGGAGAAATTTCAAAAGAATTCGATATTATTTTGAAGGAAACACGTTACTTCGGTGTTGACTACCGGACAGCAATCCGAAACAGGGCTTTGGAAACACCAAGTGATGAACTTGGACAGTTCCTCACCGATATGCTTTCTATCCTTTCCAGTGGTGGTGATATGACCCTGTTCCTTGATGAACAAAAAGACAAATTCATTCGCACATCGACACAGCAACAAGAACAGGAATTAGAAACACTCGAACTATTCGGTGAGATGTATATGACCCTCTCACTGTTCCCCCTCCTGCTTATCATTTTGCTCGTTATTATGACAATGATTGGTGGGAGTCAAGAATTCCTAATGTTGATGACTGTCTACGGACTCATCCCCGTTATAGGAGTTGCGTTTATTCTCCTCGTTGCGACAGTCAAACAAGATGACCCCGGAAATGGATACCTCTTTCCAGATAAAGAAGATCCATACGTTACAAGCGACACTAGTGCCCTTGGAATGGGTGTCATTGAACAATTCACCGCACCATACAGCATCCTCGACCAAATCAGGAGTCGAGAAGGTGCCTTCAAAGCCAAAAAGATCCTCAAACGACCAGACCATCTCTTTATGGAACGGCCAGAATTTACGTTTGCCATCACCGTCCCAGTAGCACTTATCATCATTCTTTACTCCGTTATGGGCGGTCTCGTCGAAACTAGCCTTGAAGGAATGGCTGAACAAGAAGTCTGGAACACAATCATCTATATATACATCCCAATGTACTTAATAGCCATTCCATACGTTATCTTCTACGAGTACCGGGAATACTCATGGAAGTCCATTACTACGAACCTCTCTGATAACCTCAGAAAACTTGCGTCGGCAAACGACACCGGACAGACCCTCTTGCAATCATTCAAAACTGTTGCAGACACCAGCGGTGGAATGCTCGCCAAAGAATTCGAAACTATCTAC
>LKMJ01003945.1_pt1 | contig 13893 bp, 16 predicted proteins | sample 643391 | NCBI WGS metagenome assembly LKMJ01 (sample SAMN04112250, study PRJNA286221) | soda lake metagenome | biome: soda lake; feature: Kulunda Steppe; material: water; isolation source: sample PL-Br10 brine of Picturesque Lake | place: Russia: Kulunda steppe | collected 2010-07
CCAAGGGCGCGCATTCCGGGTACACGCGCACTACCCTCCCCTCCTGGATTTGACGGAACTTGCAAGGCCGCAGATGGGGACGGTCCACTACCACTTCCTGCGGTCCTCCCTGCGCAACCAGAAGTTTGACCTGGTCCTCTTGCCAACGGCAACCTTCCCCTTCTTCCCTTTGTATTTGTCATTTTTACATTAACTTGTTTTGATGGCCTAGTGGCAACCAACGAAACAATTCATGATGGAACTCCCAACTGATTCCGGCCTTTATGTCCAGCTCACTGGCACATTTTGCTAAAGCAGAATGCACAAGAAATATAAATGTACAGTGTGTAATTTTTCATTTGACCAGCCTGGTTTCATAAGAGTAAGTATCCTGGGCGCGATGCAGTTTTAGGCTCCGCTCTACCTTGCCAAGGTTAGATGTTGCACGTTGCATGATCCTGCATGATGGGATCAGTACAAGCTCATTTCCAATTGATTTGTATCAAAATCACATGCGAGTCTTCCCTTCCTCATAACAAGGAGTGAGCTGAGCATGCTTCAGGTAAATGTACCTCCCATGCCAAGGAACATGAGTGGCTTCGTTTGCCTGTTGTCATGGTTTATTTCAAATAAAGGATTATTCATCTTATAATGATCTGTTAGAGCCCTCTTGCTCACGGACCTCATTGTTCCCGTTCTGCTTGCGTGCGCCTGCAGGCCTGAGCTGGTTCAGCTGCTTCAGGTGGTCCATGCCTCAAGTTCCTTGTACTTTAAGGCGTAATTTAAAATTGTATCAGTCAATGATGGCAACACATCTGCGCAAGGGACCTTTGTGCAGCTGCAGCTGCTATTCTACTGTCCAGCATGCTAGCCAAGTGGTGAGCCAGTTTCTCTGCAGCTTGCCCCAATGCGGTGGTTCAAGCGCTTCAGCCAAGCGAGTGTGCTCAGCAGTTATGGCTGCAAGCGTTTGCAGTGGGAGAAGCATGGAGGGTACTAACAAATAATTCTGATGGCGTGCATTGTTTGGAGGGAGTACGTAGTGCCTGACTTACGGAGATCCGACACACTCTTCTATGTCATCCCCTTCATGGTAGACAGGACTATTCCAGACAGGCGCAAGTATGCTCTCACAGAGGAAAAGCAAACATTTTTGAAAGAGGAAGAGCTTGGGTTATTTGTAGAATTGAGTGTGGGCAGTTGCGATGAGGGTGGTGACAGTTAAGAAGAGGACGTTTAAAATGGATTGTTGGCCAAGCATGCATCCAGCTGAGTATCTGACTTATTGTTTTTGAGTTTATGGGTGTCTCCAACAGTCTGACACCTTCTTATGCTGAGAGGTATTTTCATCAAGATGGCAGAGGTATTTGCATGAGCTGATTTTGCTTGTGGCAAACTGGGCTTGAAGCCAGAAACCAAACGAGCAAATGTACCGAGATATCAACTTATCCTTGCAAAAGAATGGAAAGAAGAAAGCAGGCCAATAGCATGTACGAATTATCAGCATTTGAATGGCAGAAACAGAGGAAGAAACAAAGGCAGCGCAGGGGGAGTAATGGCAGAAGAATGTGCAAGGTACTGCCAGCCGGGTAGGCTGCAGGATCTAAGCATACTTGGAATTTTTTCACAACCGTCGTGGTGTGACACTCTTCAAGTGAGGAAGGCATATGGCCTCTCAGCACCAAATATATTTACACATCTTATAAAAAGTCTAGAAGCACATCACACGGCCTTTTGCTGAGCTGGCCAGCACTATAAGCCAAACCATTTGAAGTACATGTGAATTACAATTGATTCAAGGTCCATTCAACTATCAATCCTCTTGAATCAATTATGCCATTTGAATGCCATCTGATTCAGGGGGCATTCAATACCAGCTTGACCTGATTCAACTGCCCGCTTGAATCCCATCTGATTCAACTAGTATTCAATTGAATTCAAGCTTGATTCAAACGAAGCACAACTTTCCGACAATCACAATATTTTGCTTGAATGAGGTGTACATCCCAGCGCGAAGGGTGTACAGCCTGTATGTCTCTTGGATAGCCATTTTTCGTTCCAACTGGTAGTATGCAAGTAGCATCTGACCTTGAGCAGGATCGAAGTTCGTCTGCTGAAAGGTTTGGTAGAAGCCATTGAGGTAGGATTCTGTTGGCCACATGTGCCGGCAAGACCAGACTTTGTTGAGCCATCCATGTTTTGAATTGAAGCATTCTGACAGCCCGAAAGCATATGGATTTGGCTGTCTGGCTGATGACACAACAGACAAGATGAATTAGTGGCTCTGCCGTAGACTCTCAGAGGTGGGCCATTTTCTGAGTGTAAATAGTACCCGTTCTAAACTTCAAGGCATTCCTTTTCTGCGATACGTTGATTCTTGTAGTGCTCCAAAAGGAATTGCTAGTTGTAAGATTCACGGAGGTGAGCAGGTCTCTTCCAATTGTTATAGTAACCTGAGTTGGTATTAGCATCTCCAAGTCTGTGATGCTTGCTCATGTGGGCTTTAGTTTGTCCTTAATGTTTTGCAGTGGTCCAAGGTTGATTTTAGTGGTAGTGTGAGTAATCTCATTTTTCTCTTCTGCAAGCCAGTATAAATGGGCGAAAGGATTACCGTCAGGCTATATTGTTAGTTAGGCTCATTGGTTTCAAGGTCTCCATAGCTGTGCCTACCGAGCGTAAGCAGCTGAGCTGGAGCCTGAGCCAAAGTAGGTCTGCAACAAAAAGGAAAAGAAAAACTACGCAGGCAGCCTTCTTAATTGATGAAGGGAGTGGTTTTACTGCAATTTTCTTAATGTAGGTTTTCAGGTTTTCAAGGCTTTCTTTATGTAGACAGCCCTACATCAATGAAGGGAAAGGAGACACATTGGCCTGGAGAGCCGTGCGTCTCCTCCGTGTTTGTGCCTGGTGCAAGTTACAAGTTAGGGTTAACCGCCAGCCTGGTCGGTAGGTTAGATTAGGTTACATAGCCGTACCTGCCGAATGAGGGCAGCTTAGCTGGTCGGTAGGCTGATTGGTTTGTTGCTGGTCTTCGCCAGCCCCAAAAAAGTCCATGACGTTCGAGAAAGAATGGCATAGTTTGTTGTGCCATTGAGAAAGGCAATAAAAGACTGTGTGACTAGGCAAGGCATGCAGAATATATGGGGCCTCGACAGAAAGGGACTGGCAAAAAGGGAAATCAGGAACGAATACTTCTTTCTGAGAGTGCACACAAACAAGTCTTGAAACTTAAAAGGAACATGCACCACTGGCACATTTTGCACAGCAACACAAGAGCACTTATCAAAGTGGGCTGTCATGCTGAGAGGCTGCTGCACACCAAATAGACTCGTAGCATCATGATGATCATAACTTACCACCGCCATTTCCAAAATGTGGAGTCCACTGCACCAGATGGAAGATTCCACAGCGAGAGTATGTGCACGCCGACAAAACCTGCTCACTTTATTCATAACATGCACAGGGAGGTCCAGGTATAGATAGTGAGGTGGTATTAGGGGGCACCCCCTGTTCCGCACACGATGGCCTGGTGCAAGCACCAGCTGCTAAACCCCTTACACGCCAAAAAGATTTATCCCTGGTGGTGTCACGCTCTCTTTTTTGTGTTTTCCCCCTCTATCTAAGAACACCAACACTTGGTCGTAATTGCAGTTTTACTAAGAAGACAGCCACAGAGTAGATTGTGTTCGCCCCAGAGAATTTTTTTCTTGTGTTTGACATTCCATGGCCACGAGACATGCCAACTTGACAAAGTAAGAGTCGCAAGAGATCATCTTATATCCTTCAGCTTTTATAATCCTTATATTGAAGGCCAAATCTCACCATCGTGTGTACTCTCCTAAGGAGGCGCTGTAAAGTCCAGATTTTCACCCTATCAAACATTTACATAGACATAGCAGCTATGACATGCCTGTTCAGGCAGTTGCTGGAGTGTGAGTGTCAGGGACATGGACGTTCCTGAGCAGGCGGAAGGCTGGACCATACTCCAAACCAGAGGCTCTTAGTTGCTCATACAGCTGCACAGTGTCCCTGGGCACTGTGGCGCTTGCACGTTGTGCGTCAATGGTGCGCTCAGCCATCCGTTGCTCCCGGCGCTCTTGCTTTGCTTTCTCAGCCTGCAATGGAGTATTTGAACGGCTTGTAATCACGCTCTCATTCACATTAATTAATAATGGATGCCATTCTTTATTTTGTTGCATGCATATTTGCACAAAACACATGTGCAACAATGTGTATGTATGTGCACCTATGCACAGGATAAGTATGCCAGGACCATGCCACTCTAAACGTGTAGAGTTCAATTCATGCATTTTTCCTTGCAATTTTTGAATACAGGAAATTTGGTTACAGAAAAAATTTCCAATGAAAAATTTCAGTAAACTTTCTTAAAAAGTTAGAAGAATTGCGGAGCAGTTGCCACTGTCAATGTTAGCTTGTCACCTCAGACATTATGATGACAAACTACTTACTCTATGAAGAAGTTTCTGAGCACACCTGGTAGATGGACCGCAGCAGGCCCTGGAAGTATTGCAGGTCTTCACCCATAACAACGTCGTGCACCTGCTCAGATGTGAATCATCACGTCATGATATATGAATTTTAGGCAATGCATGACTGGCTAATTTGACCGATAGTTAGACTGAAATCTGCCTTTGTATGTTCCCTCTGACGACAACTGCACGGCGGTGTCACCAAAGAACCCCTTACAGTGGCTGAAGCTTTGATCCACTTTCTAAGGCTGCATCAAGATGACTCCTGTGATGATCATATTATCTATGATGAAGCATGGATGCAATATGATGGAAAGAAAGGGGTGTCCAAGGACGAAAAGCATCCCTGCACCTCTTTGTCTTGTCGCAGAGCTGCCATCTTTGTCTCGTCAGCCTGCAGGGCCTCCCTGAAAGCTCTGTGCGGTAAAATCAAGGGTGCGCGCATTTTCATGCCAGTCAGTGTGCAGGAGATCTGCTTAAACATGCAGCTCCGAGATTTGATCTCAGACCAGTATAACTACTTCTACAGCTCAAGAGAATTTGGGCGCTATAGCAAGTGATGCTAAGCATGCACCAGACCATTCACTGTGCACACTGGATGTGGATTCTAACCTGGGATCCACCGCACTACCATCCTCCCGCAGCTCAAAAGGAGAAGAGGCCTTGCAATGATCCGACATTCTGTGTCAGAAGAATTGATTGAATGTCTAAAGTTTTATCCAGTGTAGGCACCATTTTCTTGGAGTACCCCAGCGTGTCTGGACTCTAGTCATTCTTCTAATTTTTATAATAATTATAATTACGTTCGATTCTTAATTCCAAACTATGCCCGCGGGAGTGTTTGTGAGCGGGGGCTCTGGCGTGCCTGGTGGAGTTGTAGAGGCCTTCCTGCATGCAGCATCCCTAAGTCTTTCAAGTGTGGAGTTCAACTGTGCTTCTGAGGCCTCCACCTCTGCACCCCCTGGTCAGCGGTACGAGGTGGCTTTGCTCAGCTCGCCCCAGCAGAACCCCGGCCATGGTGCAGCCCTGGCTGCAGTTTCACGGCGCCTTCTACCTGGCGCTACGCTTTTCCTGCATGGCCAGGTAGGGTTGGGGACATGAAGGGTTGGAGCCTAGAACCTGCCCACAGGATTGGGCCAACCTGACACATTACCACTTCTGCAAAGACACGCAGCCTGGTCATTTTGCACACCGTGTGATCCATGAGAATGTATGCTCTCATCTCTTTCACATCATGCTCTTATTCTTCTTAGGACACGACTGAGGGGATGCAGTCCATGCAGAGGGACCTCGTCCTTAACGGTTTTGTGGACGGCCAAGCTGTGGATGCCTTGCCTGCCCAAATGGGCCTCCTGGTGAGAAATAGAGGCGCAGATTTACCTTTCATGACTGTTCAAAGGCCATTCAGTGGTGGGCTGACACAAATTTGACCTGGCCTTGAGCCAACTTCCGCTGCTGCATGCTGTTCCATCTTCACTCACTCTCATGCACCTTAATCAGAGAATAACGGCCTACCTGGCCCGCATGCAGGTCCGAGCACGCCGCCCAAATTACGAGATTGGGACAAAGGCTCCCTTGAGCCTTAAGCGTCCAGGAGCTGCTCCGGCTGCCCCACCAGCCCCTGCCGCCAACACCTGGCAGCTCAGCAACCAGGACGATGAGATGCTGGATGATGAGGATCTGCTCACCGAGGAGGATAAGACCAGGCCTGAAGTCCCTGCTGCAGGTGTGTGGAGTGGGCAACTGACATGGACGGGACTTAAAAAGTGCAACAATAGCGTGTTTTGTATTGATGCCTTGGTGGGATGGATACAAGAACCAAATGTGTGCGCAAGGGGGTGTTTGTCACGCCAAGCCTGTGTGCAACCTGCACTCTGCCAGGCACTGCCCACATCTCCTCTACGCCTCATGTCCCTGTTCATGGTTCCCTTTGCTCTGCAGGCGACTGCAGCACCTCTCGCAAGGCATGCAAGAACTGCTCGTGCGGGCGCGCGGAGAAGGAGGCAGCAGGAGAGCGGGTCCAGCTCACCCAAGAGATGCTTGACAACCCCCAGTCCTCATGTGGCAATGTAAGTGGTGTTGCATTGAGCTGGGATGATCAGTACACTGAGTATTGCGCACCCTTGCACACCGCCTGTTGAGCTTCATGTTGAGCTAACGATAGCTTACTGGATAAAATAACATTTCTAGTTCACGTGTGCTTTCTGCACCTCGCATCAAATCTCTCCTCTTGCTTGAATGTACGAGCAGATGTTTCGACTCGACGAAACATTAAGCTGCGTATTATGCCTCCATGTGGCTGCGTTCCTTGGTGCACTTTCAAGTACACGCAAGCTGGTGGCAATTGTAGTCATTGTCTACTTCTTCATTTATGCTTGAAGAGAGCGTGCTGATTTGGCTGTGATAAATTTAACTTGACCGCCAACTCCTTGGTGGCAGTGTGCACGCTGCACCCCCTACCCCTTGCCTCCCTGTGCTCTCATGCAGTGCACCTTGGGTGATGCCTTTCGATGTGCCGGCTGCCCGTATCGAGGCCTGCCGCCATTTGAGCAAGGAAAGAAGATCCAGCTTGCCAGCGACTTCCTCACTGCGGATGCCTGAGCACTTTTTTGTGAGGTTTGTTGACCGCAAACGAGACGCCTTAGCATCGTGTGGGAAGGAGACCGCAAGTTTCTATCTATGTATTGTTTCAGGCTGTAGCACGCTCTTTCAATTTGCCTTGAAATAGGCAAATTAAAGGCCAGGCTTGTGTCAGTCCGGCAATGAAAAATAGCCTTGTTAAAATGCTTCTGGCATTATCCTGTGCGTCCAATACATTACGTCAGATAGCGGGGTTGTTTATGTATTTGTCTTACACATGTACTGTGGCATACAGGATGGAAGCCATCAGGTCCAAACTCGAATTTCTGCTCATACTATGTAAAGGATCACTGATGGCATGCGGTACCAGATGAGTGCTGCACATTCTTGTGCGGTCAATTGTGTCAGTGGCCCAGGTAGTTATTGCTCCTGTGTAAAGAAGTGCCTTCAAAGAATTACAACACTCACTAAAGAGGGAAAAAACCAGGAGGCAAGGGGACATGATTTGGGTTCCGCCTTTTCGTCCAAGTCGTGTAAAGGACTGAAAAGCCTAGAACAAAAGGAAGACGGATGAACCGATATTTCTTTCCAGCCGGTTTGCAAATACCGGTCTCATATTACGACGCCGCAAGGGTAGAATGTCAACTTTGCCCTTTTTCTCTGCCAAGTAAAAACGTTTTATTTGTAAGTGAGTCAAGTAGTAGTGAAATAAAGACATAAGTAAGTAAAGACATGCTATCAAGACGTGATGAGAGCCGTTGATCAGGGTTCCTAAAGCAGCGAAATCAAGGTTATAGCATAGCCAGATGGCTGTATTACTTGAGACCAGCAAGGGAGACATGGTGGTTGACCTATTCGTGGACGACTGCCCTGTCACAGCCAAAAACTTCCTGAAGCTATGCGCGTGGGTGGCTTCCTGCCCCATCTGTGTGTATGTATCCTCATGCCATGAAGAGTCACCCACCAGCATTGTGCGGAACACCGCTCCTGCAGGGTCAAGTACTATAACAACTGCTTGTTCCACAACGTCCAGCGCAACTTTATCGCCCAGACTGGTGATCCAACTGGCACTGGCAAGGGTGGCACCTCCGTGTATGGGTAGGCTCAAGCATACATACATGGAATGTGCATTGCCTACGCAATTCTTCATTTATTTTTTCTTTCTTTCATGCAAGTACACGATTCTAGCCATAATCAAAAGGTTGTATACATGTGCATTGTTTTTATGCCCCTGTGGACCTCGAGAGCGCTCAGTCTGAGAGATCAGATAGGCCATGGGCTGAGCATGCGGTCAACATTGTGCACTACGCCCAGTCCCAAGCCCTGTCATGGATCTCCTTTGATCACATTGGTCCGCTTGGAACGCTCGTTGGGGAAACGCCCACCATGCAGGCTCATGTATGGAGACCAGGCGCGCTTCTTTGATGACGAGAAGCGACCGCATTTGAAGCACCGCGTCCGCGGCGTAGTTGGCATGGCGTCCCCGGTGCCCAACGCCAACGCATCCCAGTTCTACATCACAACAGGTGCGGAGCGCGTAATAGGGCCTGCTTCCAGTGGCTTTGGGTCTGAGAGCACTGTCTGAGATGTCCTCAACCGGAACCCGCCTCAAACAGCCTGGACCCATGCTTGGTCCCGCCCATTACAGAGGGCGGCTACCCCTCCAATGAGGCATGCGCACCCCTGCCACGGCCTCAAGCACACCTTTAGAGTGAGCATGCGCAGCAGGAAGGTGCAAGCCTGCCGGCCAAACCCTGTACTGGCAACGCAGCGCCCGCTGAACCTGTAACTGGCACCACGGCGCCCGCCAGGCCCTTCTGCTTGCTGCTTCATGGTGCTAGCAGCAGCCTACTGTGCAGGGTGCTCCCTCCCAGCTGCTATTCGCCCCACTGCATAAAACGACTGCGTGCTGCTCTGATGAACATGCCTCTTGGCTGTCACTGTTTTCTGTGCTGTGCGACGTGCACCCTGCAATCCTGCAAGCCCTGTGGAGGCACTTGACCATCCTTCAAAACCTGTTTTGTGCAAACCCCTCCGGTATTACCCAGGAGAGTCCCTGGACAGCCTGGACAACAAGCACACCATATTTGGCCAGGTAAATGTTGCAGCACATGGTCTCAGTGAGGAAGGACCCCTCACAAAGGGAATGAGCGAGGATCGGAACCTGACAAGCATGTGCTTGCTTGCAAGCGGGTCTTCCACCCAAGATGGCCACGCTGCAACTCACTGCATGCTATGGAATTCTGGTCATGCGAAACTTGCCCACAAGTGTGCAGCATGCTCCAGGAGGTGCAAGAATCTGTGTTTGCAATTGCATAACCACAGATCACTGAGGGCTTGGATGTCTTGGAAGCCATTAATGAGGCCTACGTGGATGAGGCTGGGCGGCCTTACCAGAACATCAGGTTTGTGGGCATAACTTGGCTGCTGCACCAAGGTTTGCATGGCATAAACCTTTCATGCACATGCCATGGCATTTTGCCTGTCCTTACGTACGCACAAACATTGCATTCCCGCGACCGCCTCTGTTCCCATTGCTGTTTCCATCGGGTAGCAGCTGCTTTGCTGTACACCATGCTTGGGCTGCAGTGCCCTGCCTTGTGGCCTACACCTGTTTTGCGCGCGCAGAATACGGCATACCATCATTTTGGATGACCCATTTGATGATCCCCCAGAGCTAGAAGCCCTTGTCCCACCCGCATCCCCGGAGCCGCAGTTTGGCGAGGTATGGATGGATCCACCAGTTTCATGTCAGGTCTGGGCACTCTGCAGCATCTTGCTTTGGATGCTCCACCTGTTTTGTCAGGCCCATCCATCACATTGTCACTCGCTGCGCCTGCGCCTGCGATGTGGAGAACACTGGCAGGACCTTGTGGAGGTTTTTTGGTCTGCAAGAGACGCACCGTGTACAGGTGTGGGTGACTGGGGCATTGTCGGCAAGAGATGCGCCGTGTACAAGTGTGGGTGACTGGGGCAGTGTCTGCAAGAGACGCACCGTGTACAGGTGTGGGTGACTGGGGCAGTGTCTGTTAGAGACGCAGCGTTGAGAGGTGCGGGTGACTTGGGCATGCCACAGGGGGACCGCCTGGAGGATGACTGGGTGCCTGTCGAGGACACAAGGCCAGCTGAGGAGATCGAAGAGGAGACCAGGAAAGCAGATGCGCGAAACAGGGTGAGACAGCCTCCAAGGCATGCAGCACACCAGAGCAGATTAAAAGCGGCAAATTTGGCTGCTGGCATGACTCCTTCCCTTCCAGTGCTAGCTACTCCTCCATTTGCAGCTGCCCCTAAGTGGAGGATTGTACACGATTATCTGTCTTCCAATGACTCATCTGCTTTTTGCCTGCCTTGCCCCCCCAGGCAGTTGTGCTGGAGATGATTGGTGATTTGCCAGAAGCTGATGCAAAGCCCCCTTCCAACGTTTTGTTTGTATGCAAGCTGAACCCTGTGACATCAGAGGTAGGCAGGGCTTTGCCTGCTCAGTCCGCGCATGTGCAGCTTCTTGCAAACACAGTGCTTTGGGTAACCATCAATGACGGGTGGTGACAAACTTGCGCATGGATTGTGTTCACCACTTTGAGTGTGTGTGTGTGTGTGTGTGTGTGTGTGTGCATGCCCGTGTCATGCATGTGGATAAATGCATGTTGCAAGTGCAACAGTGGTATGTGTCTGGTGTGCGCTGACTTATGCGCCAAGAACTGTTTTAGCATGCCCTCTTCTAGCAGCACACTGTCCTTCAATTATACTAGTGCCCAGAGCAATGTCATGGCCTAGAAGAGTCAGCTAGAGGCTACCTTCTATGCACAGGGCTGCTCAGGATGCACACACACTTTCAACGCAATTTTATAGATGTGTGTGTGTTCACCTGCCTTTGTTATGCTGCTGACACATACAATCATGAACATGACGTTTGTGCCAACAAACAAGCATTCATTGCAAGGCTTCCTATACCTCATCTGCCCAGCCAAGGGCTCATGCGGTTTCTTTGGCAGTGTGGTGAACTTAAAAATGGCTACAATTAAAGGGGACAGCCCTTCCTGAGAGTCGTGTGGTGTGATCTCTGAAGTGTGAGAATGGGCATAAAAGGACAAAAATCAGTGCTGCAAGACAGTAGAACCTTGACAACGAACCTCCTTTCAGACTCAAACCTACCCACTTTGGTTAATCCTATATCCTTTTTAATCCCCAAAACAGGAGGATCTGGAGATCATATTCAGCCGATTTGGGCGCGTTGTCGATTGCGCAATCATCAGAGATTTCAAGACGGGAGACAGTCTTTGCTATGGTGCGTTTATGACATGTCGTCGTCTCTTCTTTTCTGCATTTTGGATTGAGGAGTCCATGCAATTCTGTCAACCAGCTACGTAGCTGGACATTGTTCCAGGGGTTACTTTGGCACTTGTCAGCCAAAACCACAGATGACATGTCTCGAACTGCTGCCCATGCCTTGCAGCCTTTATCGGTTTTGACAATGACAAGTCGTGCGAGGAGGCTTACTTCAAGATGAACAATGTTCTCATCGATGATCGTCGCATCAAAGTGGACTTCTCCCAGTCTGTAGCACACCTCTGGAAGCAGTTCAAACGGTAAAGGCCTGCGCTCACTGCTGCTGGGAACCTCTTAGCACAGAATCCCATATTTTGCTGATCATTCACTGAGCAGCTCTGGCCTGCAAACCTCTTTTGCCTCAATAACCCCTGCCACAGGGCTCTGCTAGATAACCAAAGGATGATGGCCCTAGGTGGTCGAGGTTGACGTCTTGACACCACAAGCCATGCTGCGACACCACCCAAAGGCGTAAGCCTGCCTGATCGCCAGCTCATCGAAGGTGCCTTGTTTCCTCTTGCACCGGCTGCCAGGGGTGGGAAGAAGGGCAACGCAGACATGCAGGCCGCAGCTGATGACCACGAGCGCAACCCCAACGCCATGAAGGAGAGGGGCGGCAGTGGAGGGCGTCTTCAGATGAAGGGGGCAGCAAATGCACGCAGCTACGGGCTGGGTCCGCCGCCTAGCAGCGCTGGCAGCAGCGGGGGAGGACCCTTCGGGAAGAAGCGCGAGCACACTCTCATGCTGGATGATGACTTGGTGGCTGATCCACGACCAGGGCAAGGGACAGGGGACTTCCATAGGGGTGCACCTGGGCATCGAGGAGGCGGGCCTTCGGCCAGTGAAGGGAGGAGGAGGGAGGAGAGGGACAGAGACAGGTTCAGGGACAGAGACAGAGACAGAGAGAGGGATGTAAGCAAGCGTGTTGAAGATGGGGAAAGGCGGGGTGGATCAGGGAAGGAGAGGGAAGAGCAAAAGCGAGAGAAGCAGCGGGCTCGTTGTCAGAGCAGGAGCCGGAGTAGAAGCCGCGATCGCTCAAGGTCAGTGCAGCTTGTCTGACCAAGGCTGGTTTCCTGAGTCAGGTCACATGCAAGGCCTGCAGTGCACAAGGGACTCCAGTGTGCCGCATGGTGTGGCGGCCCAGGGCCACCAGCCACTGCCTGCTGAGCCACTTTGAGGCTTGTGGATGTACCGTTGGACAGCGCTCTGGTTGTTTAGCCCAGTCTTGTTAGCTTAGTGTTGCAAAATTATTGGGTAGGAGCATCTGGTTAATCTATGCAGTGCCGCAACTGCTGGTATGAGCCAGTGTAGTTGCTCTTATGCATGTCATGCCAATCGCAAGGCAGCATCTGCACCCTGGCGCTGGTGGCTGGCAAAGATTGCGAGACAGACATGTCTCTCAAAACAATTGCACGCAAACAAGCCACTCAAAAGACAATGATGACCCTGTTGATAAGGGATTTTATGGGGGCTGTTTGCGATAGGTGTTCAAAGATGGTCCGCAGGGCAGGTTTTAAGCGGAATTGTTTGCTTAAAACCCATTTTACTCCATAATTGCCACACTTAAGTCGTACCTTAACACATGCAGGCCCTACTCAAGCATAGATGATAGAAGAAAAGATGATAAAGATGGCCGGAGCAAGGACAAGCTCAAGTCCTCCAAGGAGGGGAAGGAGCGAAGGAGGGATAGGTCCCCAGACTACCGCGCACGGCGCTAAAAAGCTTATATCTCTCTCTTGCTTTTCAGGCGTTTTGTACCTCCATTGTGGCTTATGAGTTGTCCAGCACAGACCTGGCTGGTACAGGCCTGGAATCAAGCCACTGCAGAGGAAATGACTTTTGGTCATCCACGGACATGCAGCTGAACACTTGCCCGCCACCCCTTTAGTGTGGAAGATCAGTTTGTGTCTATTTGTCAGCCAAAAACAAATCCATGATGCCTGAAATAAAATGATCACTTTTTCTGTTTCGCATATGCATGGGCTCACATAGCTGCCAGCTGGCGAGTACAGTGTACTTGCCATCCTGTCTGGTGCTTGCATTGGACACACCTCAGCCGGGGTGATTCACTGCAAACATTCACGATTGATCACCTTGGCAAGGTGGGTCCATGGGGGCCGTCTTCTCTGCATGCAGATGCGCATCTGCTGCAGCAGCTCAGCAAAGCAACATTACGCCTGTAAGAATGTCCTTACGGGTGGAGGTACAATGGGGTTAGACCTTCAGCCTGATGCGTTGACTGCTGGGCTTGCTGAGCACTGCCAGACAGACCAAAAGTTTACAAGTTTACAAGTTTAAGTTTGACCTTCAGCCAGGTAGTTTGACTGATCAGGTTGCTGGTGAACACCAGCCATCATATAAACATCCATAAGCTTTGAAATAAAACGATAGGAATCGTTAGTTTGTTTCTGGAAAAAATTGAAGACATCTTCAGAACAAGCTTGAGAGAAATAAAAAGCTCCAGTCTGATTGACAGTAATTTTGTGAGCCATAGGGAGATCGTGAAACAAGTCTGCATATTGAA
>LKMJ01003946.1_pt1 | contig 13891 bp, 19 predicted proteins | sample 643391 | NCBI WGS metagenome assembly LKMJ01 (sample SAMN04112250, study PRJNA286221) | soda lake metagenome | biome: soda lake; feature: Kulunda Steppe; material: water; isolation source: sample PL-Br10 brine of Picturesque Lake | place: Russia: Kulunda steppe | collected 2010-07
GCGGAGGAGGGGGGAGGTGCAGGCACATGCTGAGGGGAGGTGGAGCTTTGGAAACGGGCCGAGCACGCAGCCCCACTCATGGGGGAGGGGGAGCCGATGCTAGCCGCCCGGGGGCGGGAATGGCTAGGGGTGGCCGTGGAAGGGGGGGGGGAGGCGGAGGAGGTGGCGGCTGCACCCGCAGGTGGCGGGCCTAGCAGCCTGGCCAGGGTGGTGCTGCGGTAAGGAGTTTACAAAAAAAGGCCTTCAGTCAAAAAGTGCGACTGCTAGCCTGCTCATAAAAAGCTATAAGTGCATGAATGAAGAAGTAGACTCTATTATAGAGTTTACTTAGTGCTGTTCTGGCTCAGACAAGAGAAGCAGACACATTCTTGAAACCTGCGGGGTGAAATAGAGACACATAAGTCATGCGGAAAGAGACCACGTGTGGATGGGTGCGGTAATAAGTTACAAGTTATGGTGCGGTGATAAAGGGCGTGCTACTCATCTTGTACCTCATTAGCGTTGCACAAGTCACAAGTAGGGGAGGTATTGTGAATCCAGGTCACTGTTTTAATTCGTAGGGTGTGGGCGCAAAGTCTGAAGCGTGCCACACTGTCAGTAACGTCACAAGGAAGGTCAAGAAACCTGTACCTGGGAATGATTTTTGGCGACCTCAATTTATTTCTGAGACCACTGCAGCCCGCACCCCACCCCCTTTCAATCTCAGCACCCTTATCGCTTGCATAACTGATTGATGGCATCAACCCCTAAGAACTCTTAGTATGGCCGGCTTCCATGATCTCATAGCCACAAATGAGCAGTTCCTACTGTCCAGCAATCAGCTAGAACAAAAATACCCTAAGGTCTACAAAAAGCACATCATAGCAAAGAACAGGCTTGCAGAAATTGTCAAACTGCCTTCCACTGAGGATCTGAGTGCAGAAACAATCAGCTCAACAGAAAAGAACCTCTTTACCACTCACCTTGCACACGTAAAATCAACAAAGCCACATTCTTAGAGGAAAAGGACTCTAATTTCATTGAGACACCACCACAGTTATCTCAGCCAACCAAAACACTCAACCTCATCCACCAGCCGCCTCAGGCTTTCATCCTGTGCCCGCACCACAGCCACGATCCACCAACCACGCAACTCACCCAATCACAGGAAGGACGGTAACCCATGTTAACCTGCCAGCCTGATTCGCGAAAACCTCACACAAGACCAACCCAGGCCCACCACATGCACAACACAGTCCATGGCTGCCCCTCAGAGCACACCACCAACTCCGGTTTACAACCAATTGATCCACCTCCAAACAACACAACGGCAACTATTGCCCTGCCCATTACCCAAATGATCAACAACCCCATATTCTCTAATCAAGAACATCAAACACCTGCCTCTCAAGAAACACAGCAATTTCCTGCCAATTCACTCCCCACGCCTACCCACTAACAACTTGCAGAGGATATAGCTACACAAAGCCCACCTCCTAGGCGCAGGCGCAGGCTTCAATCCCAGGCCACAAGGAATGTGAGCACCAATTACCTAGTACACACCCAAGCCAATCCACTGGATTCCCAAGTCAATACAGACGTCACCCCTCTGAATATGGGTCAACCACAAAATGGCAGACCAGCCAAATGTGCTGCACGTGACAGGATCAGCGCCTCCTCCCAGCCCAAACGCAAATGCAGAAAGCATGGCACCCCTACCACCCAAACTCCAGATTTACAACACCTCATCATCCACCAACATCACCAAGACGTCACAACGACTACCTTACACGTCAACCCTCTTTTCAGAGATGACTTAGAGGACCTCAATACCCCTCCTTATCAACCTCTACCCCCAAGCAAGCGCCCACGTACAAGACACCTGAGCCAAGACACTAACCTCCCCACGGCGATTCCAGTTCCTCTACCTGAGTCTTCCAGTGGGCAAGAGAGAGCAAGTTTAGTATGGAACTACATAAGGAACAAGGCCCAAGCCACGCAGCCCATCACAGCCATAACCTCCATCTACAAGCACGAACTCAATTATGAACTCATTGACCGCCACAAACTCTTCAAACCACACAGGAGAGTGGGCACAAACAGCTTCCCACAAACTTACCAGAAGCAGTGCCACACCCACTGGGCCCCTATGACCATAGATAAGTGGGTCATCCCCATTTTCACCGTAGCTGGCTTTAAGAAAAATCTGTGACTGCCACAAAACACTCTGATATTCATTGCGCTTGCTGCAAGACCTGCTCTGATTGGAAAGGAAAGGAGTCCCTAGCAGAGCCCTTTGAAGATTAGTACGTCTGTGATATCCGCAACAGCACTTATCACCGGTCCTGCCTCCTAAGACTTGGCTGCTACAAAGACGAGGACCGGGAATCCTTTAAAAAGATGAAACCTGGGCCTAACCGGCTTGTGCTTGCCTCACTGATTCAGAGGAAGAGTCCTGGTATCACTTTGCTGAAAATGAGGAATTAAAAGTGGTGACATGGGACCCCACTGGGAACCAGAGGAAATGATCATCCATGCAGATTTTGAACAAAAAGTTCAAAAGTACCTGATGAACAAAGACTCTGGCCCAAATCACTTTACTCCCACAGCAGACACCAGCCTAGACAATCTGACACGCCAAGGTTTCTCAAAGGATGACACATCTGATTACCCATGGCACCAAAAAAGCGATTACATCATGAGAAACAAAGTGACCTTTAATTTCCATCAAACCAACCCACTGCTGGACATCCAGCCCACGGGTCATTGTGAGTATTGGGTTCATGAAGTTTGTCTCATAGACCATACAGACCAGAATGCACAACCTCATGAGCAGGAATCTCAGCCCATAAGCTACTCTACTATCCTTGCTGCATGCGTATACGGAGCAAATGGGAAGCGCAAAGGCATGCTCACACACAAACGCTCGCAAATTCTTTATCAAAAATACAACAAAGCCAAGAGTACAGGCCTTCAGCACAAATCGGTGGTCCACGATGTCAGCCTTCCACTACAGAGCTTTGCTTCTGAGTTGGTAGGACTGTTTGTACGTGAAGCCAGGGCCACCAAGCACTTGAGTGGTCAATCACCTGGCACAGAGCATCCTTGAGGCTAATTGGAACACAACCAGAGTGAGCAGCGACGCTCATATCCGTATGCTCCCACTTGGTGCACCACCTCCAGGCTTTAACAAACTCAAGAGAATAAGCTTGATCACCTCCTAGTTGCTAAGCGCCACAACCACGACACATCACTGCATCCTTGACAAACGACAACTACAAAAATACAAGACAAATCAAACCCTCATCTGGCCCTCAAAGCAGCGGACTGGAAGAAGATTGCCTACACAGATGGGAGCTGCATCCGTCATGACCACCAGCAGATCATTGGAGCAGGCGTCTACATACCTGACACCAACAGAATTCATCATGTGAATCATAATGGCTCCAACATTGCTAATACTGTCCATAGGGCTGAGCTTGCAGGCATTGCTGCAGCTGTTACTCATGACTACTTTCTGATAGCTACTGACGGTGAAAACTCAATGAGACAAATTAGAAAACAGATCAGATACCCAGAATTGCACACCTACCACATCCACCACGACCTCTTAGAGACTATCATCAAAGCAATCCGCAACACTGCCACACTCCATCAAATTCCTGAAAGTAAAAGCCCACACCGGCATTATTGGTAACGGGCGTGCAGATCAGATGGCAAAGCATGTGGCCAAACATCCTGAAGTTGCTGACACTGGTATTAAAATGGCAGGGCATGAAGGTAACCCCTTTTATCATTTGGCTTGCAACCTCCACGAATGACCCAAACACACAATGTCCTATTATTGACAACGGTAATCAATCCCAACCTTACCAACCCCATATGCGCTACCTCCCCAACAAACGCGACGCGCTACAAGCACACGTGCATTAGGTCCGCCAACTAGACATCGCACAAACTGATACCAGCTACTACACCTACTACCAGTATTCAATCAAGGGTAAATGTGCCCTCAGCAAAATCAGTAATGCTTTCTGGTCTATACCTGGCATCTCTCACAAGGAAAAAGAGACAGTGATTAAATACCGGTCTGGCACGATTTATAACCAAAAACACGCCGTTCGTTTCAAGCAGTCCAACAGCCTTATTTGCCCCATCTGCTCCTGCCAAGACAGTGCACTTCACATCCTCTCAGGGTGCCAGCATCCCATCATAACAAACATGGTGACCAAACGCCACAATATCGCAGGCAGACTTAAAACAAAAGCCATATCTTATGGCGTAAGTAAAGGTTCTCTAGGCTCCTGTCTTGTATCCACAGATGTGGGCAGTGCTGACAAGCATCGTATGCAAAATCTTCAAATATCTGTGACAGCAGAATCCAGAGTTCATCCAGCTTGGATTTTTGCTAAAAACCACAATTGAAGAGACAGACTCACTTATTGCCCTGACGCCATTTTAGTGACTCCAAAGAAAACATGCAATATCAATTCCCAAAATCAATAGAACCATCTCAATGATCAAGGCCTAACTTGAAGGAGTGGAAGGAGGGTGGTTGGGGGCAGGGTTCTTAAGCGGCAGCCACCGCAACTGGAGGCAGACCCCCATCACCAGCCACAGCTTACCAGCCTGGACAGACTCGCCCCGAGAACCTCCCTTAGCAGCGTCGTACCACCCATCTCATTTAGATCAAGTACTGTGAAGACACTCGCCCTGAGCAGCAGCTCCAGGCTGCCCATGCTCAGCATGGCTGCCTTAGACACAGCATTGCAGGAATCCATGTTCTTCATGTCATTCTCTTAGGTGTATGGGGTGTTATTTACATTCCTCACACTTTGGTTCCTCTGAAGAGTCTCGGCCTTGGTTCGCAAAGAGTCAAGAAACTTGCTCTCAAGCTCCATGCTCATTCTGTGCACTATGCTCGTAAGCTTGCTAAGACCAGACGCTCTCTTGAGCATTCTCCTCACCTTCAAACTAATCAGGAGAGGTCTGCTGACTTGTCTGCCCACAACCCTCCTGATCCTCACTGAATGCTTTCTTCTTTTCTGGTGAGCTTTTCTTCCCAAGTGGCCCCTTTTCCCGTAATTGATCTGATGAATTTTTTGCTGTTTGTGTAGGTTTTCTTTTTTTCATTTCTTTTTTTGTTTGGCAAACGTGTGACCAGGGCCCTCTTTATAGGAGGGTGCACCATTGATCATCATGATGATAAGTGAAGCGTTTGCTGTTGCACTCTCGTGGATTCAGTCAGACTAAGGTCCCCAATACTCCAAGTGCCTATCCCTGAGGTCCAAAACAAAACGGCCGAGATCAATGGGCTCACACTTCAGCAGCCTTTCTTTGAACATGTAGGACTGTTACACACTTCAGCAGATAGGATGTGGGATGACTAGCAATCATCGCACCGTGAGCTCAGTTGCATGTCAGCTTGTAAGATCGTTCTTGCAGTGGAGCTATTGCTTCGAATTAAAGCATTGTACAGCCGCACTGGCGCCCGGAACCAGTTGAACTGTAGAGGCTCTAGACCACACTCAAGCATGACGCACCATGAAGGGGACCATTTTCTCTTGAACACCATCAGCAGCCATTTTTATGTAGGGTTGTCCATTTCATTGCCCTGTTGTATGCAGTAGACTTGGTACTGAGCCCGCGGGTCAGTAAACTAAGCTGCCCTCTTTCAGCGAATACAGCTATGTAACCTACAAACATGCTTTTCTTCCTTTTCTGACCTTGTGGGGGTAGGCTTATGGTACTTCAGACCAATGTGTCTCCTTTACCTCAATCGATGCAGGGGGTGTTTCATCACCTACGTAGCTCTTTTTTCTTTTCAAAGTTCTGGGCAGTAAGTAAAATGATGAACTGCGATTTGTAAGAGGGTTGGGTTAGGCTACGTAGCTGTATCCGCTGAAAGAGGGCCCTGCAACCTGAAAAAAACCTAGAAAGGCGCTCATAGCAGAAGAAAGGCTGTGTCTGAAAGATAGATTGTTTTGGTGAAAAGCAGACAAACCCGAAGACGCTCGAAGGGAGTTCATGAGCATTTGAAGAACCAACCAGCCGCCAGGGTGCACGCACGTTTGCTAGTTTACCTTTTTGGATTGAGGGTTTCCATGCAGCATTACGTGCCAAACAATGGCAATCTAGGTTAGATTGGATGAAAAAGCTATGACTGCCAAACTTGGGCAGCTTAGCTTGTGACTACCGAAAAAGGGCAGCTGCCTCGTGCCTAATGCAGGCTGCAGCCAAAGCAAGGGTACAAGAACTAAGATGGTGTTCTGACCTTAGGCACAGCGTTTCAGGCACTCAAGTACAACTTGCCTAATGGAAATACTTGTACTTTCAAAGTATGCAGACATCATGTCCCTCAGACGCTGAATTGTTCATGACGGTGATTTGGCATGACATGGTATTTGGTTGGTCAATGAACTCTATCAGCCTGCTTGAGGCACAAAAGAGGGTACAGAAGAGATGTTGGTGCTTGGTGCTGTGCGCAATTCTGCCAGATCTGGACTTGGGCAGTCCAGGAGGACAAGGGCAGTTTATTCAAAGCCTTGTCAGGCCTGCAACCTGAACGTCACCTGGAAAAAAGGAAAAAGACTAACGGGAACACCCTGGAGGCACGGCTTTGGGGGAAGGTACGCATCTGGTGCTAGCACCAGACAAACGCCACAATCTAAGAGAGGGTAAAGTAGGTCAATGTGTGCAAGGCAAGTTCTCGGACGGACCTGCACTAGCCTAGTGAGCCCCGGGCCTATAGCTATGCTCCTAGCTTATTGATCATTCAATTGTTCAAGAATTGTTGCTTGTGGCCCCTCTGTCATCATTCAGGCATTGCCTATTCACATCATATCAGGTTGTCAACACCAGAAAATCTCTGGTATGATTACTGAATACCATTGCTTGTAGACTTATCATGAAAGCTATTGAAGCAGGCTCCCCAGGGGCTGTAATGCCAAATGATTATTGGCAGTGAAGACCGCTTGGCATTCAAAACTTACAGATCCCAGAAGGATCTACCAATAATACCATCCCTGAATGGCTTCTCCCTAGCCGCTTCAGACACACTCCCAGTCACCCAGACATGGTAAAGAAGACATGTACCAGATGTCAATCCTAGGCGTGCATTAAGATGAAGTGCAGGGTGTATAGGGGATGTGGGATTCTCAGCAACAGCACCAGCCTAGCAGCCTTCTTCCAGGGTCTGGAACTCTAGTCAGCTCACACTCAATCAGCAGCACATCCATCTTGTGGAGATTAAATGCAAAGAAACCAGGCCTAGGAGCCAGCTCAAGGCTGCCAACCAACAGCACGGCGTGCTTTGTCAACATCTCCTCCAAGCTGTTGCCAACATTAGCCTCTGAGGAGTCCACATTATCTTTTTGGGAGTGAGCGGCACTCCCATTTACAGGCCTTACAGCATGTAGCCTCTTAAGAATTTCAGCTACCAGAGGTCGGGTGTGATAGCTATGCACGTCCAGCCAAAATACATACCTTTGCCTTTGAATGCTGTGTGGCCCTGGGATGCTCTCGCCATGTATGGAAGCAAGTGACGATGCCCCCGTGTCAGACATGTCCTGAAGCAACCCTCTCATATGCCACTCGCGCAGACAAAGCTGCCATACCGGACTGCTGCCAAGCTTGCTGACACAATCCGTGTCCACAAGGGAAGGGTGCCGCAGCTGGAGTGTGCGCTGAAAGAGGCGCGCAAGCAATTGGCAGCATCACCCCCAAGCAAACAAGCGTGCTGGCCTTGCACATGCAGGTAAGGAGCCTTTTGATTCAGGGAGCCTCAGAGTTCCATGCAGGAAAGCGGTTTGCTCGGCTTTCCCCATGCTTGGATCTTGCCACCAGATCGCGCACAAGCAAGGGTCATTAAACAGATTTACTGAGAAACAGCCAGGGCAAAGGAGCATACAATGAGGAGCCGTTGGAGGGCAGGCTTTGAACCTTGTTGAAGAAAGAATGTTGAGATTGCTTTACATGGCTGTTTGTCATGCACAAAACATGCGACATTGCAATAATTAGCACCAGGCATGCATGTATTCGCTGAGACTCTTGCCCTTAAATATGGTTCCAACTTGTAAGGGGCACACCCTTTTTAAACTTCAAACCACTGATGTCCCCTTGCTTACGGATGAAACTCCTGCCAAAGCATGCTCAGGCGCTGAGCAAGTTGATCACAGCCTTTGAGCAGGAGCTGTTGACACAGGTAGAAATTGAGGCAGTGGGAGCCATCGCCGCCAACAGCACCGCAAGCCACAGCTGCCGCTACCGCTATGGCAGTGTCTTAACGCAATTGTTTGCAGCAGCAAGCATAGCCCCTTCTGCTGGCAGTGCCTTGCGGACGCTGCGGGGCTGGCATGGCAGCATGCAAAGCACGCGCGGCACTAGCAGCAGCACCAACAGCAGCAGTGTGCACCCCACCTCCGCTTTGTACCAGCACGCAATGCGCTGAGGAACTGTGTCGCAGCCACAGCCAAGAGCCTGCATGTGCAGAAGGAGGCTGGCCTGTGTTCTTCAGCCATACGCAGGTCTTTAGAGCTGCTGCAGGAGACCACCACCCCCCTGGTTGACCCGCTGCTCACACCACAGGGCCGCACACAGCTCATCGCTGCCTTGTGTCGCCAAGCACGGGCTGAGATACAGCCGTCTCAAGGTATGGAGAATCTGGATGCCTTTTGGTTTCTTGGATCAAGGGGGGAATAGGCAATGGCAACAAATAGCGCGAAATGTTATTTTGCGTGAGACGGCTACTTTTCTTCGTTTGTATAAGTGCAGCCCTCTCCTTGCCTTTGCTTGTCTTTTGTATGAGCCCTTTCAGACAAAGTCTGGTCATTATCAGATAGAAGCAAGTGGCATACTTAAGTTGGCGTCGGTCACGGACTTGTATGCATTGTAGTTTGAATCTACCTTGTCTTCAATTGCCGTGGGACCATGATCTTGAGCTTTGTGCTTCATCCAATGTCCAGTCCCAGCTGGAGCTCATCTTATCTCTGTTCACTTGCAGGCCCCCCCAGCCCAGACTAAATATGCACAGAGAGGAGCTGAACAGGCTGGCAGGCAGCTCGTCCAACCTGCAGCCCCTACCGCCAGACCTACCGCAGCTGCAGCAAGCAGGCGCGCAGCAGCCCCCGCAGCAGCACCCCCCGCCAGACCTGCCGCAGCTGCAGCAAGCGGGCAGGGAGTTGCCCAGGTAGCAGCAAGACGTCTTGCTGGTCGACCCTCTACCTCCCTCTGCCGCCCGCTGCAAGCCATTGATGCAGCCCCCTCCAAAGAGGCCGCACACCCCATCCTGAGCAGCTACCTGCATGGCTGCCTATGCCTGGCTTTGGATGAAACAGACATTAAGCCATGTCTGAAGCTGTGACGCCTGAGCTTCACGGGGGACTGTGAGGCAAACGCAGCATTCCCTAAGCTGAGATTCACACGCGCAGCAGCCAACAGCAAGGAGCTCCAGCAGCAGTACGCCGCTGTGGCACAGACTCTCATTCGCGCAACACGCTGTGAGTGCGTGTCAGCGCCCTCAGCGCTCCAGGCCTTGCAAGGGGCCATCAGCTTTGCCAAGCAGCATCTGTTTTGTCCTATGACAATGCCTGTTCAGGCCATGTGCCAGCACCAATTTCTGGGCCCCTATGACCATAGAAAAGTGGGCCATCCAATTTCTGCGTGTAATTTGCCCGTTTTGGAGGTAGGCGATTTTATGTGCGCACGCGTCGTTGAATCATCAGGTATTGATGGCTCGGCAACGCGGTTTGCGGGGACTCCGCCGGTTGTCGCGGCTTGGCGAACGGTGCACCCTTGTGCCACCTGCGCACGACCCGCGAGTGCCGCGCTGCGCCTGTTTCCGCGCCCAGGGCCTGCGATTAGGTCACGGTGTGTGTGTTAACGTTCCGGTAGCAATGAAGGGTGCAGGGGGAGCAGGGGAAGGGTGATCCGCACGGACCCCGACGACGGACGCGCGTGCTTGCATCAGGTTGGTCGCGACCCCGCCCCCCTGGCAACTTTCCGCACGGTGCCAGCAGCGCACCCCCTTCCCCCACATTGCATGCAACAGGCATCACTTTCGACAGTGGCGTGCGCGGGAGGGGGCCGGGCAGCGGCGCAGGCAAAGGGGGGCGTGCACGTGGTCAATTGACCTTGCAAGGTCATCCACTTGTTGCAAGCACACGGCGAGTACGCCCTCCTTTGCCAGGCTTGAACATGACGATGAGGCTGCTTTGTTAATACAACAATTTGGCTTTATCGGATCCATCAAGGAGGCACTGTGCCCAGCGGCCTGGCCTTGCTTGCTATGGCAACTGGCCAGTGCAATGCAAATGCGCACTTGCTGTGGCATGCCTTGTGACTGGTGTGTGCCTGTACTCCAAAATCCACCGCCTTGCTTGCCATTTGGGCTGATTTTTCTTGCAGGCCTGCTTGGCTTCATATAAGCTGCCCTGGTTCAGCAAGCTTGCTACTTGCTGGTACGGTGGCGTCACCTAACACCCGACCTGCCCTGGTTCAACAAGCTTGCTACTTGCTGGTACAGTGGCGTCACCTAACACCTAACCTGCCTAGCATCTGCCACAGCTGCACAAGAAGGCATCACATACAGCCAAGAAGTGCGGGTTGGCCAGCACCGCTACTGCCACCACTGCTGCTCCTGGTGCTGCCACACTCAACAAAAAGCAGCCTTCAATGAGCAGCAGCAGCAAGAGCAGCAGCAGCAGCAGCAGCAGCAGCAGCAGCAGCAGCAGCAGCAGCAGCAGCAAGAGCAGCAGCGGTTGCAGCAGCAGCGAGAGCAGCCAGCGCGAGGCAGCGCTGAGGCCCAAAAATCAAGTGCGCAGACCTGTCAGCTACTTGGAGGGCAGCAGCAGCAGCAGCAGTTGCTGTGGGGCTGAAGCAAGGGGCAAGCGAGGCAGAGGGGGTCGCGAGGGCAGGGGAGGCAAAGGCGCGCCAAGGAGAGGGAGCAGCAGCACTGAAGCACCTTGCAAGCGGGGAAAGGGGGGTGGCAAGAGGGGGGTGCTGGTAAGGGGCAGGGGAAGAGAGCAAGGGAGAGGGATGCAAGCTCCCAGGCTGCATGGCAAAGCCACGCTGCGCCTCCAGCAGGTGCATGAAGCAATGGCCAAGCTGCATGCTGCTGTGGTGGGGTGCGAAAGCCTGGTGACCAAAGAGGAGGAGGTGGCCGCCAGGCTGGCAGAGCGGCAGCACCAGTAGCAGCAGCAGCGGCAGCAGCAGCAGCAGCAGCAGCAGCAGCGGCAGCAGGAACAGCAGCAGCAACAGCAGCAAGCTTGGCTTACCGGGGCGTGCACGCATGCGCTGCTCATACTGGAGGCTGCACAGCCCTGACATGCATGCACTTTTGCTGCACGTGCAGCAGCACTTCATTGCAGCGGGCCACACCTTTGCAGCAGACCTGGGCATCCCCTCCCTCCCTTGCTCCCCTCCCACCCTTGCCATCCTGACCTGTGATGGAGGAGGCAGCCAAGCACACAAGCATGGGCCTCAGGGGCACCCCACCACGCTGGAGCAGGTAGCGCATCAGGCTACAGCTGAGGTAGCTGTGCGCTTTTAAGCGTGCCGAACACGAGCAGGCATGCCACAGGCAGCAGCAGCAGCAGCAGCAGCAATTGAAGCTTAAGCTCACGCATGAGATTCTTGCGCAGCAGCCACAGCACCTGCCTGCGGCATTCACACCCATGCATGACCGCTCCATCCCGCGCCGCCGGGTGTCCCTTTCCCCGCAGCAGCACCCACGGCAGCCATAGCTGACAGCAACCGGCTGACTTGCCCGCTCTCTCATCTGCGCTCCGCACCGTACCACCTTGCCCTATGCATCCGCTATGGAAGCAACCACTCCCCGCTGATCCCACAAGCCAGCCTGCTCCTCCAAGCGCTTCCATGCTGGAGTGCCACCAACTTCACCTCCCCCGTCATCCTCTGCCGACTCATTGATGTAGGTAGTGACTCATTTTGGGTTTAAGAACGTGATGGATGTGAGCCAATATCATGTCCTTGGCAACTAGCAGAGCTCAGGTCTTTTTGTGTGTGCAACAAGTAGCAAAACGTATGCCATGCATGCAAGGATGCTCTCGGTTACAGAATGCAGATCCGCTGTGAAACTGCACCTTGATGGTGCCTGTACTGCCTTAGGAAATAAAAACGAGGCTGTAGTAGCAGCCTGAAATGCACCATGCAAGTATCAAGCTGCTTTGAGGTGCCTTTTCAACGCACAACCTGCCTTGCAGCCTTCCTTAATTGAGAGTGGATCTCTCAATGCTTACTCTACTGTGGTTGCTTGCAGGTGGCCAAGGCAGTCAGCGATGCAGAGTGCCCACCCACAGAGCTTGCAGAGGTGCTGGCCCAAGTCTGCTATGAGCGGCAGCTGTGTGACCTGCAGCAAAGGGGCATCAGCTTCAGCAGGAGCAGCATCATCCCGGCCCCTGGACAGCGTGGTAGCAGCCCAGCCATTGCCATCCATCATGCTGACAACCAGCACAAGGGCAAGCGCTTGCTGTGCTACGTGCGCAAGCAGCAGCAGCAGCAGCAGCCCAAGCAGCCCAAGCAGCTCATCAGCAGGGAGGTAGTGCTAGCAGCCGGTGTGCCACTGGTGAACTGCATCTTGCAGCCCAACACTGATCCCCAGTGCTTGGTCTTCAAGGATGTCTTTTTCAGCATGCCAGAGCTGCAAAAGACATCCTTGCTGTGTGCGCGCGGCCACCATGAAACAGCATTTGTGATGGAGATCATGGGGCATGCTGACATGGCGTGGGACATATCTGGGATGACGCACCAGGAGCGGCTGGGACGCTTGCTGCACCTGAAGCAGCTGCTGCTCACTGTGCTGGCACCCACCTTTGCCAGCGTGGCTCAGATGCACAAGTCCCACGTGCTCGGCGCACCGCGCGACCTGCTTTGGGCCATGCTGCACAACGTGGATAGCTACCTGCTCTTTGCCCAGCGCTTCCCCTTGCTGGCAGAGCACGCTGTGGCCCGTTTCTGGTGCAAGAAGATGTGGAGGGCGTGTTTGCATCCCTCTGCTTCCTCTGCGGCTCCATGCCCGGGTGGGAGACGGCACGTGTACGCCTTGTGAGCTCTGAGGTGCTGGCAGCCATGCGGCGCAACCCTGGTCTGCTCTTCCACCTCCCCATCTCTGCCAAGCGCAGCTACCAATATCATGCAGCCAGCCTGGCAGCTGCGGCAGCCAACTTCAGCTGCGGCTGCTATCTCTCACAATCATTATCATATTGCCACAGACAGCCTTACCTCACTCCATCAAATAGGGAAACGATTGTTGTACCCAGAGAAGCATCGTCACCATACCCAAGGAGACCTCAAAATTCTAATACTATCTGTAACTCTCAATCCCACACCTTCCTTTATTAAGGAAAATCTCATGCCGGAATTACCAGAAATGAATGTGCAGATGCCCTTGCAGAAAATCAAGCCTGCCATGGGAACAGCCTCCCAGCTGAAACAACCATCTGCACTGCGGGCCCTGGCACTCCATTCTTTGATATTAGCTGATAAGCTGTTGAAGAAGTTAATCAGCAACAATCTGGCACTGAAGCTCCCCAAAACGGCCCTAGATTGACTTGCCTTCCAAATCCCAAGCCGCACTAAAATCCCACATGCACTCAAACCATAAACTGGGCTATGCCAACTCAAAAACAGGGTACTACTCTTATTACCAGAGTCTGCTTCCACACGTCCACAAAGGCATGAGCAATGCTTCTTGGAGCATCCAAACTTTCGCTCCAAATGAAGCGCAATATCTTTCACTACCACACAGGTACCCTTCTTTATCAGAAACACGCTGTCCGCTTTAAAATGTCCGCCAGCCTTCTGTGTCCACTCTGTAAGCAAGCAGATAGTGCTCTCCATATTCTCTCAGGGTGTCAACATAAAATCATCTCGGGTATGATCACTGAACGCCATA
>LKMJ01003947.1_pt1 | contig 13888 bp, 16 predicted proteins | sample 643391 | NCBI WGS metagenome assembly LKMJ01 (sample SAMN04112250, study PRJNA286221) | soda lake metagenome | biome: soda lake; feature: Kulunda Steppe; material: water; isolation source: sample PL-Br10 brine of Picturesque Lake | place: Russia: Kulunda steppe | collected 2010-07
CCTCTTCCCCTTTCCTCACCTTGATCCTTCCAGCTGCACCATCCCACACGCCGGTGTGGTGTCTCCTGAAATCCATGAACAGCATCTCCCCCGCAGGATACACTGCACGCAATGCATCGTACTCAGTGGCATCAGACCCATCGCTGCGCACGCGCTAGGTGTGGGAGCACTGCGTGGGATCAAACTGTGGCACTCAGCACTGCACAGCACTTGCATCTCTCTAGCAGGACAGACTGGACGGCTCACGGCAAAGCAAAGCTCTGTAGCCGGCGCACCCACAGCTGCATGCCAGCGCACCTAACAGCCACGGCCCCTGCTCCCACGTTATAGCTCAGTGCAGCACCATACAACCCGTACTCCGGCCCACATGCCCAGCTGCCTGGCTGGCAACAGGACTTCACTGCACACCACCGCCACTAGAAACCGCAGGCCCACCACTTGCACTGCTTGAGGTGTAGGCCCGCGTACCATACATATATTCAGTGTGTGGTGGTGGGCCAGAGACTCAGGATTCCCCCCATTTTCCGACCTACCTGACTCAGAGACAGATGCAGGCACGCACGCACGCACGCACGCACGCACACGGAGGCCCGCGCATGAACACATACACAAGCAGGCTCCGCACCTTGGTCATAGTTCTCAACCTCTGCCTCGATGCCGTATGCCGTTTGCGCTGCCACAACGGGTGCGTGCTCCTCGTACCGCAGGAACTTGCCAGCAGCGGCGCCAGCCGCCAGCGTGACCAGCCTGCATAGCAAGTAGCCCATGAACAGGAATGCTGGGATGCAAAGATCACAATGGATGGGAAGTGCTGAGGGAAACAAGGGTCTTGGCATTCGTGCCTTTTCCAAGTCTTCTTTGCCTTTCTCGTACACATCCCGAGGATGTCAGATGGAAAGGGGAAGCACAGGCACGCATGGCAAAAGCCCAGGTGGGGATGCTCGCCACCCCTGGCACACACCCGCACATCCGCCAGTGTGTGCCCATTGATAGCACTGCCGCAGGCGCGCAACAACGCGCGCGCTCACGCGCTCACGCACACACACACACAGAATTGCGCGCGCGAGCTCATATTGATACACGCTCGTGTGTGCACAGCATGCTGAGGCCATTGCCCGCACCTGGCCTGCATCCTGGGCCCATCTTTGACGTCTAGGTGCGTCTGCTTTCCGTCCGCTGCCACCTCCAAGTTGGCAACCTCCCCACACAGGAACTCCACGCCTGGAGCATGCACAGCAGCGGGCAAGCACAGGAAGGAAGGCTGACTTCACGCACACGCGGGAGGGCATGGGAGGTCCATGCACATTGCATCCACGACTGCCTGAGAGCAGCCCAGCTGAGGGAGGCTGCACGCCCTGACTCCTCCTCTCCCGTCGCCCATCCCCACACTTGCTGACCACACTCGTAGCAAAACCCAGCCCCAGCAAAGCACAGCTTCTCCACGTGTAAGTGTGCTGCACCCTCCCCTGTCCCCACACTTGCCGCGACGTGCAATGGCACAGGGAGCTGTCCGATGCAGCAGCAAAGGTATGCAAAGCCCCAGGCGGCACGCACGATGCAGCGGCAGACGGAGGCAGCGGCAAAGGGGCCGCGCGCACCTACAGGAGGGCCTGCCTGGATGCAGCGCCCTCAAGTACATCGACACAGGGACTATGCGCAAACAGAAGGGCCTCTTGTGGGGCGCAGCCCCGTGCATGCAGCAAGCATTCCTTACAGCTCCGTCTCTACGCTGGTACTGACTTGTGGCAACGAGGAAGTGTGGGCAGGGAGGCAAGACTGTCAGAGGCGCTCGTTCCAGTTCATGAGCATATGCCCATAGCTTTGCCAGAGTGAGGGGAGGGCCGCGGGCGCCTCGCCTACCTGCTCCCATCAGGTACCCAAGCCTGCCTCAGGTGCATACCCTGTTTGAGCACACTATGAGAGGTCGCTGCTTGAGCGCTCGCCTACCCAGCAGAGTGCGTGATGGCTTTGCCTCCACTTGCAAATGCGCGCTGCCTTGCAGTGACCTGCTGGTAGCATGCGCACCTGCATTGGCGCACATCTTGAGCAGGTGCTCCCTCAGCTTCCGGCGGCTCACCCTACCGTACCCTCGACCTAACAAGACCTGCGCACCATCATAAGGCGCACGTACCGTGTGTGTGTGTGTGTGTGTGTGCGCATGTGTGTGCTGCAGGGCGCAGGGACACTGGGTACGTGCCAAGGGGCGACGCAACGCAACGTGCTAGGAACCCAGCAGCCATCCCGGGCTGCCGTGCGTATTTGCCTGAAAAGCCGCAGGCCCTCGCCCCATCGCACTGCCTGCAGTGTGCCTAGGAAAGATGCGGCTACTGCGGCTGCTGCTGCTGCTGCTGCACAACAAACCGGTGCAAGGCAGCATCAGCATGTCGAATGTCCCCTCCTGCCCCAGCACCTTGCGCCCCTCCTCAAAGTAGCACGCAGCGTCATCCCAGGCTTGGTCCAAGGTGTGCTCTAAGCCAAGGCTGCGGGCCTCGTCGATCCACACACCATAGTTGTTCACGATCGGGCTGTCACGGCCTGCGAGCCGCCAAGAACGCGCGCTTGTGTGGGCGCGTGCGCACTGGCCAGCAAGCTGGCACAAGGAGCAGGTTCCTGCTTTATGGCAGTGCACCGAGCGTTTCCACAGCTTGCCCTGTGGGCGGGGCAGGAGAGCAAGCGCCACCGATGCGCGCAACTGTCTGTTCGTCTACCCACAGCCCGCGGCATGTGAGGATGGGCAATGGGATCCTCCCTGGCTCACTAGATGGGCAAGCATGGCCTTGCCAGTAAAGCCAGCACAGCGCATGCAGAGCAAAGCGCGCACCGATCACGACGGTGTGCAGGCCCCGGTTGGACAGCTCTGCAGCCAGGTACATGCCGGCCGGCCCCGCGCCCACCACGGCCACATCGTACAAGCTGGAGGGGGTGGCTGGTGTGAGGGCAGAGGCTATGCTCTGTTGCACGCTGTCACTTTTGCTTGCCTGGCCAAATCAGGGGGTAATCAGGGAGCAGCAGGAAGGTGAGGGCAGGTGGGGCACAGAGGACCCAGCTTGAGCAGCAAGTGCTTGAAACCAAGAGTTGGTCTTCCCAAATCTCCAATTTCATCAGGCCATGAGCTTTTGGCCGCAAGGCTGCGCCTTTTGACACCCATGGGTTAGCACCCCAACAATGTGTGTAACGTGTGACGTAAATCTGCTTGCACAGCTGCGCCAGCCGAATGACAACAGTTCAGAGGCTTAAGCCACTGACACAAATCCTTAAACAACCTTACAAACTCAAAGGTTTGATCCTGCTCGCGTGTGCATACATCATTGCCTCTCACGAATCTGCCTGCAAGTCCAAGTTCCCAACTCACCTGTGCTTGCACGGATGGCCTTTCATAGTGGCCCTCCCTGATCTCTTGGTTCAAATCTCTGATGGTTGGACGCTCAGGTGCTGCTGGTGCAGGTGCTGCAAGTGGAGCCTCAACCGGTGCAGCAACAAACACTTTCGCTGATCCGGTCCTCCTGATGGGATGGGAGAAACCTCGCTGACTTGGGGTCAACAGATTCTGCACGTTTGGGTGATGCGAGACGCTGCCTTGGAGGTTCATCGTGCTCCTGGAATACCAACCGGGTGCTTTACCACATGAATACAGTTATGCCTACAGAAAAATTTGATATCTACTTTAAAATGTTATGTTGTTCTTAACATGAACGAGCTCATTGACAAGGTCATAGGGGTAAAGCGCATAGCTTACCATGAGCTATGGGCAGACAGGGAGATCAGGTTCGATTGTGCTAAAAAGGAGTTGGAGATGAGGCCTGGGGAGCAGATACTGGAACTCATTGTGAGAGGGCAAGCAAGGCGGTCAGCGCTTGACTGACTTGTACATGCAAGCAGGATGGTTGTCGCTCTTTGAGCCTGCAAGGCTTGCATACATACCGCTAGCTCCTGTGTATTTTTACTTTCCAGGATGATGTCGAGGATACCAAGGGAAACAACGGGGTGAATGGAGAGCTTAGAAGTGCGCACACAACCTTGCTTTTATAACCTGCGAACACACCTCTCTAGCAATTGAAAGATGAATATTCTGTTTATTCCTTGCAGTCACAAATTTGCGGATCATTTGGTGGTCAAAGAAGGCGGTGTCATGCAACATTTCCATTGGCTTTGGCTGCTTCACCTCCATTGACACTAAGACAACCAGCTCCAGATTAAAAGGTACCGAGGATGCGGGCACTTTAAAAGCACTTCCTCTTGTGTTAACTGTGCTAAAATTGGCTCGTGGCCAGTGCATGTGGGTCGGAATTATGAGAGGAGGACATTTAAGCTGGTGAAGGATGCTCCAGCCTGGCAACGCAAGGCATGCTTTGGATTTAAAGAAGTTAAGCTTTTATCATATTTGCGGTCATCATGAAATTGGCCCTGGCATGATTCCTAGCCACCTTTACCTGTTCATGTGCTGCGTCACCCTCATTCCACAGGAGAGACCGACTCGCTCACCATCCTCACGAGGCACCGCGAGAACCGCTTCGAATTTGTGTTCACCTGCCTCATGAAAGCTGCCCACCAGATCTATAGTAGAGTTTCTCATGTCTTTGCTGCATATGATAAAACGCGCCTCTATAGAGACGTGAAGCTCCGAGGTATGTGCTTGACCCGGCTGTGCCTCTGTCTACTATGCTTCAACTCATGTGGGAAGATCCTTACCTTTGCTTGATTGGATGAGAGTCTGCTTGACAGAAGTACCTTGAGAATTTTGCCACCATTGCAAGATACAGCCTAGGTGTGCTGTTTTGACATTGCGAGATGCCACGACCCAATGGCACCAGGGCTGGTTGTAAGGCGGTGTGCAGGCAGACTGTTGCAGATGCACTGCGGTTGCGTGCGTCAGAAAAAGTGACTTCCTTGCAAGCCTCTTAGACTGCGCTTATCCTTTAAGTTACATGTGGATAGTGAGCAGCTGATCAGGCGCTGTTCAGGTCTTGCTGTGTATTCAGGAGGGCACCGGGGGCCACATTAATCAGTACATGCAGAAGATTTTGTGCCCTCCATAAAGATTCTCTCATCATAGAATGCTCTAAAAGGCTTCAGTGGAGGGCAGGGGTATTGCAGCCCATTAGAGCTATGAATCATGATGTATGATGAACTGCCCAGTGTTCAGACGCACCTCTCACATTGTTGTGTCTTTCCAGGCGCATTGCTCACAGACGAGGAGTTGAATATCCTACCCTTTGAGCAGACCTACAGCAAAGTCAACGGGGCATGGAATCTGTCCAGTGATGAGGTGGGACGCCGGATGACCGCTTCCTGCCCGGAACTTCTGGTGCACTCAAGCTTCTGTTCCACTCAAAGCAAATGTCTGTAGTCAAGCATCACCGGCAGCCTGGAGCAGAATGGTCCTTAGTTCAACTTAGTCAGCTGGCGTCCCTGGTCTATGTCAGTCAATGCAGGTGCTATAAGGCCGCGCCCTGTTGCACGCTCAAACTACACTGTGTCTACAGTTCAGTGGGCATATGCTTGGGCTCAAGATTGAGGTGCAAGCACGCCCAAACTTGATGCGCTGCAACTCTGTTGACTATTTCAGGGCAACCTTGGTGCATTCTTCATATCAAATGTCCGAGTTGTTTGGTACTCAAACCTGTCACCAAACTTCAATGTCTCAATGCCCTACATCCAGGTGAGTAGTTTGGAGAAGAAACTTTCCTCTGAGAGAGCTAGGAGTGCATGAGTCTACTAGATGTGCCTCAGTCTCCAATACACATTACTGGCAGTCAGTAAGGTGTGCCACGGAACTGAAAGAAAGAAATTTGCGCATTGCCGTGCGTCCGCCCAGGGCATGCCAGAGCTCTACGGAACCTGACCTAATTTCTCACACGTGCTTTGTGCAAGTGCGGCGTCGCTGGCATCGCCTTCCTGCATCTAGCTGCCCTGGATGCTTGGCACAAGAAAGATGTGGACTTGTCCTGGTCAGACACTTCTCGGGTGCTTTACATGCACAGATATGTATGCTCCAGATACCCACGATCATTCCTCTGGCTTGCAGATTCAACAAATAAGAATACGGAACTCCAAGTTTGGACCTGCTTTAGTGCTGGAAACCAGCGAGAGCAGCGGCGCCTACGTTTTGGGATTTAAGCTTGACCCTAAGGTGCGAGCAGTGGCAAAGGATCCAACATGCAGCAGGAAGGTCCTCGAGTGATGGAGGCCTGTTCAGCAGGTGCTTGTCATGCCAGTCACATTGAAGTGCATGGGGAATTGCCGGTTTTTTAAAAGCTCAATGCTGCAGTTTTTTCATGACTCCCAATTTTCAACACACTGGAGTGTATGGCAAGTTCCAGTACAATGGCTACTCAGCAGGAAGCAAGGGTGGTCCTACATTTTTTGCATGGTTGCCGTATGCCATGTGTTGCATAAGGTTGTCTTAGGTGCAGCTTGGAGCGGGAACGTGGATTATTACTGGCGCAAGCCAATTACATGCTAGATGCTGGCATGCGCAGGCCAATTTCACCCATCTTCAACAACAGTAACCCCTTAAGCACATATAGGAGGCAGAACACGGTCCCTGGGCTCCAGGGGGAAATTGCCAGGTTGAATCTGTATTACCTTGCAAGACACCCTACACCCCCTACCCCACCTCAACAGCCACAGACAAGGAAGCAGCAGATGGCAGCACAACAAGGATTCAGAGTGGCTGTTCAGACTGAGTTGTTGAGGGCTGGAGCTCAGCACCCCTTTGTCACTGAAATAGGCCAGACCGCATGAGGTTATGAATTAAAAGGCGCATTAGGAAAGTTGGTCAACTCCACAAGGGAGTGAGTCGTTTGCTAAAAACAGTGGCTCCAGGCATTGGCTTCAGAAGCTCACGCAACAAGCGCGTGTGTGAGCAGAGGGATCCTGCTTGGGCGATCTGTACAAACCCTCTGAGGATGGAGAGTGTGTCTGCGGGCTGCATGCATCCTGTACATGAATAGGGAAGGTACACATGTCTTGAAGCATGAGGCGCGTTTATTACAAGTAATACAATAATAACTTGCTTGCAGGGATATGCATTGGTGCAAAAAGCATTGATTGGCTAACTTTGCTGGGGGCGCAGATTAGTTGCGTGCTTGCACATTCAGGCAGAGTGCATGCCATTCAGGTAGAGTGCATGCACATTCAGGCAGAGCGCATGCACGTTCAGGCAGAGTGCATATGCCATTTCCAACTATGTCATGCGCTGCAAGCAAGAATGTGCAATGATAGCTGGCAACCCACTTGCGAAATTGGGTGATCTTCAACGTCCCCTCAGTCGCACTGGAGACAGTACATTCTTGCAGTAGCTAAGGCATGGGATCCATGCACTCTGGCAAAGGTACATCTCCTTCTTGGTCTTGTGTGTCTTGATGCCTGAGTACTGTCAGCATGCAATTCTATTGCAGGTCGGATTGTTCATGCGCGCAGAAGGACAGAAAGAGGCTTCCTGTGCTTATGCTAGCAGGAAACAATGGACTATGTATACAAAGAGGTCACGAGCCTGTGGAAGGCCTTCAATAAGCGCCCCTTCTTCGGCTTGGACTGCGAAGCCTTGACCAAGGCCGGCACGGACATGCTGGCATCGCAGCGCGTCTTTTCGCAGTGAGTGATGCATGAGGAGCATGAGATTAGGTTCCGGAGGGAAGGCCGAGTCTTTGAGCAAATTGCGACCCTCATGGTTCGCACTGTGTAAACACATTTAAATGGAACATGGAAACAAATGCAATGCAATACAGTGTATTGCAACTTAGAAAACATTATGCTGCGCAGCATGAAGGGTCACATTGCCCCAAAGTAAGACCTGCAACAGGCGAGAGGGGAGGAAGCGCCCAGCCCAATGGCTTACCTTTTTCTAAGGTCTTTCCATGAGCTCTCTTGCACTCCTAGTCAAATCTGTTGTCAAATTAAAAGCGTTAACAAAATTTTGGAACAAGACTCACAGTCGTCAGGCTATTTGGGCGCGCCTCCAGAACCGAAAAATTAAAATTTTCATCAATTGTTTCTGCATTGCACTTTGGCATGGCATGAAGTCTAGATGAGCAAGATGGATCATCTAAGGGCAGGTCTCAGAATCTTCAGCTAAAAGGAGAGGTTTATCTCAACAACTTTCTGTCATCATTTAATAGCCTGCTTGCCCTTAAGTATAGTAAATGCAGCAGTGCAAGGAAGGAAAGGACCGTCAAAGATGTGGTACGCACATGGGGTCCCTTGCCTACTTCCCCACCGCATGGAGGCTCTGTGGTCCAGTGTGTGGGTGATGCGTTCACATGCAACAGCGCTGCGCATGAAGCAAGATTTGATTACCCAGGCAACACCCTCAGTCCAGCCCCAGAGGCCGGATAGGGCAGCTTCAAACCAGGGATTGGTCATTTGCGCACTCCAAATCATTCGCAGATTGAATCATTCGCTGTACTGTGAAACACCGATTCGCAAGTTTTACAGACCCTCCCCAAAATGGGCCCTGCGATGCACCTATTTTGCTCCGTTTTGCAACTTAAATTGACCCCACGTTAACAACCTAGTCTTAAGCATTGTCTTTAAATGTATGTATGTGAATTAGGGGAGGGGGGGGAAGGGAGGAGGATCAGTAGGCGTCATTTGGTGCCTCCGCCTCCCCTCGAAGCTCACAGGCTAACGTTAGATCGGCGTATTTCTAATTTTACCAAATCATTGCGTGCATTGCACATCCAAAACAAGCGAGTGTCACAACCCTGCTCCAAACAGCTCAACTCGATCGCAGAAAAGGCCTTCAAATGCTTGCTACAAGGATGTGTCGCAATCAGAAGCCCTGGATGCGTGTTTGACACAACCTTAAAGGCTGGGAACTAACGGATACCTGCCTTCATTATTTTGTCTGACCTTGATCTTGCCATAGTGCAGTTCAGTTTCTTTAATGAACTTGACCTTACTATTAAGAACTATTGACATCAAATAGCCAATAGTTTAACCATTGACACGCCTTTATATGAGGCAACCATAGCCAGTTTTATGCAAGGGATAAGTGGACTGAACTACCTAATCGGCAAGCAAGACGCTGCATTGCGCAGAAGTGGCCACTTGGTCCAAGCTCGTACATTACCAAGGCGTATTTGATGATTGTTGGTTTATTCTGTTGCCATGCAGGGAAGAGGATGTGGAGGTCGTGGAAACAGACGACCGGGCAGACGTGCTTGCAGCCTACGTCGCAGATGCAAACAAGGTGTGTCAGGTGGAGGATGCTTTTGACCATGAGCGCTCTAGCTGGTCAGCCATGGCTGACTGGTCCAAGTTGTTGCCACTTGCATCGCTTGTGCTTGCAGGGCATGGATCGGGAGCCAGTATACTGTGGCCATCTAGGATTGGCGGTTGAACAACTGAAGGAGGGCAACACTGTTGAGCAGCTGTGGAGCGTGTTGTGATTGTTATCCAGTAGCACTAAGCACAGACAAATAATGAACAATATTTTCTTTGAATGACAAGTTTAGTTCATTGTGTTGCCGGTAAGCATGCTCACACGGACATGTGGAGCCCTCGGGCACCATTACTGGTCAGGGAAATCAGCATTTCTACCCCGGCAGTATAAGCTTAAGGTAGAGCGCAGTGTCGTTATCTGTCGGGCGGAGCGCGAGCTGGAGTGGGCGTACGAGGGACATTGCCTGGTGTCTTTCTCAGTGACTAAGCCAGTCTATTTCAAGGAGGTCCTGGGGATATCAGGTGGGCATCTAGTCCCATGCACTCTGAGTTGCAGGAGGTGCTCAGCTCATTGACTAGACAGAGATCCTCAGTCTTTGCTCGGAAGGGATCATCTGCCGTTCCAGACGCGTACTCATTTCAAGGGGACGCCTGTGTGTGCTCAACAGCATTGCTACATGCCCAACTTTGCCAATGTGTAAACGACAGCCTCTGTTGTACTCAGCACGTCTGATGCCTCTGGGGCCTTGGTCCAATTCGCGAGCAGGGAGCTGTGAAGGCCTTGGAAAGTGGAGTCAAAGCGCCGTACTTCGCATGACTTGGTCAGAGGTAAGTGCCTGTCTTCGAAGTTACCGACCTGAGTGTACCTGATGCATTCCTTGTCAATACTTGACGACTTCTGGCATCAGTCAAAGGGATCAAATCCTGATGCGCTATACTTCTTCAAACAGCCCAATCAACACCAGTAGTATATCTCAACAGAAATTTACCTCACTTCCTTGCGCAGGGCGATGTCTGGAAGGCAGATGCTTGGCTTCCCTACGGGTGAGTTCCAGCAATGCACCTCATGATACTGTCTTGGCGGTACCATGCTAGTAGTCTTTGATTGTTTTGGGCACGGTGATGAGCCTTTGTCTGTTGAGTTGCCGGCTCGATGCATGACCGGTGGATTATGGCCTTGGCTCGCCCCTCATGCTTTTGGCACCCTGCCGCCCTTGCATGACCCTGTGATTGCCCTACCCCCAGCCCTTGAGAAGTGCAGATGATTGTCCCGAGTGCAATGGCATCTGTGAGCACTTCTGTGCCACAGTTGCACACAGAGGGCTGTGAGGCAGGTATGTGTTTTGTGCACTGCCTCAGGCAATTGGGGCTGAAGGGCAATTAGGGCATGTGCTTCCCTGTTGGAGGACACGTGCAGTGCACTAGTGCAAGCCATCTGTGCGCCGGCCTCTGCGGTCGGCTACCCTGCGGCCTGCGCGCTTCCTCAGGTGCCCAGCAAGGGCGTGCTCTCTTCCTCAGGTGCCCAGCAAAGGCGTGCGCGCTTCCTCAGGTGCCCAGCAAGGGCCTGCGCTCTCGTGCAACCCACTGCTCACTGCATGCCAGGCTCACTGCATGCTCACTGCATGCTCACTGCATGCCAGGCCTGCCCACCGTTCTCCGGGCGCTCGGCCCACCCAATGCTCTAGGCCAATGCTCCAGGCCAACCCAGCACGTGGCATGCAGGGCATACTCACAGCTTCGGCTGACACACTGCTCATGGCATGCTCATCTCACCTTCCGTTGCTCCTGCCTTCCAGCGAGATTGAGTACAAGTACCTGAGAATGTCAGAGGAGGGGGAATTCAAAGAGTGGCAGCCTACGCCAGTGAACAATACCATCGCGCCCTCCGCTGAGGTGGGTGAGGAGGATGCGTGTACTTGACATATTTGTCCCTTTGTGAACCTCTGCGTGTGTACCTGAGTTTGTGTAGACGCATGCGCGCGTGAGAGTGAGTGCCTGTATGGGTGGAGAGCCGTGCGCCTTCCTGGGTGGCGCAGATGCTGTGGTCCTGCTCGCGATGCGTGCAAGCCTTACTGTGGTGTGGTCCTGCTCGCGATGCGTGCAAGCCTTACTGTGCTGTGGTCCTGCCCGCAATGCGTGCAACCCTTACTGGTGTGGTCCTGTGCTATGTGGTGAAAATGTGCAGAGGAATGATGTTGTAGGCAGCTGCTCGGCGCAACAGGGCTCCGCCACGCGCCCTATTCACCCTCTTGCTCTGCTGCCGTGCCTTGACGGCTCCTCCTGACACGCACTACCCTTGTTGCGCCCCACTCCCCTGCTGTCTAACTCCCATGCTTTTGGCGCATCCTCCTCATGTGCTCCACTCATGCCACTCACTTGCTTCCATATGGCGCGCCCTCCCTGGCGGGCTGCTGCTGTGGTGTGCTGCACAGGCACCCAACTGCGAGGTGCGCTGATGCCGCGCAGGCAGCGCTCAGATGCTGTCCAGGTGCTCGTGTGTGAGCTGCTTTGGTATCACGCAGGCGCTCGCACATGAGGTAGCTCTGATGCCACACAGGCAGAGCTCAGATGCTGTCCAGGTGCTCAAGTATGAGCTGCTTTGGTATAACACAGGCGCTCACGCATGAAGTTACGCTGATGCCACACAGGCACTGCTCTAATGCCATACAATTGCTTGTGTGTGAGCTGCGCTGATGACGTGCAGGTGCATGTGCGAGGGGTGTGCTGATGTCACACAGGCGCTGCACTGACGCCGCACGCGCACCCCACTCCAATGCTGCGCAGGTGCTCACGTATGAGGTGCACGACAGGTGGGATACATCTGGCCACCTGAGTGTGTTCACCACGGCAGCGCCGCCGCGCAGATCCTCTTCCCCCGCGCCTGTCCCCGCACCCACACCTCCACCCAGATCCCCCTCCCCCTCCCCAGCGCCCGCCCGCGCTCCCACGCCCGCTTCCCTTAGCACAGCAGCAGTGGATAAGGAGCAAAATGATGATGCTGGGGCGGATGGCCATACACCGGGCAGCCGGAGCGGCAGCGCAGCCGGGCCACAGGCTGCCAGTGGGGACAGCGATGGGCGCAGCAGCCGGAGCAGCAGTGTGAGCTGGAACGGCGACCGAGTAAGGAGCAGCGACGGTGCTGATGGCAGCAGCAGCGGCAGCAGTAGTGAGATTGCGCCAGCTATGCGGCAGGGCTCCCGCGCAGGCATGAACGGCATGGCACCCGCTGCTTGGGTGCAAGGCCCCATCCAACTCAATGCCCCTAGGGATACGCAGCAGCAGCAGCACCTGCTTCCCTCCAGCAGCAGCAGTAGCAGAAACACCAACGGCAACGGCACAGGCTCAGATGGGAGCCAACAGCTGTTGCCCAGAGAACGCGATGATCCTGCCCGCCAAGCAGGCAGGAGCGGCAGCAGCAGCAGCAGCATAGGCAGTGAGTGGCATGACAGCAGGAGCCCTCGGGGCCATGACAATGGCGTGAATGATGACAGCATGGTGGGGAGCAGCAGCCTTTTTGGCAGCAGCAGCAGCAGCAGCAGCAGCAGCAGCAGCAGCAGCAGCAGCAGCAGCCAAAACAGCAGTAATGGTGGGAGAGACGTGACAGCCGCCTCCTCGCCCTACCACAGCAAGTACAAAGTGCTGATGCAGGATGCAAGGAGCGGGTCTGTCACCAGCAGATGGGAGGTGGGTGTGTGCAGGCAGAGTGCAAAGGCAGGACAAGGTGCAGGCAGAGTGCAAAGGTAAGAAAAGGTGTGTGCAGGCAGAGTGTAAAGGCAGGAAAAGATGGGTGCAGGCAGAGTGCAAAGGCAGAGGTGCAGGCAGAGTGCAAAGGCTGGAAGCAACAGCACAGACGCGGTATGTGGGCTGGTATTTGCTGGCACCTGTGGCCTTCAAGCCAGGATTGTGCAGGTGCACACATGGGGAGCAAGTGGCACAATTCCTATATCATGATGAATGCACAGTGTTGACCATACCCATACCCTAGTAAGGTCTTGCATTTATGGATAGTATGCACTGTTGTTTATCACAGTGGCATAACTACCATCATGCGTGTCATGGTATGTGCTGTAGGGAAGCGGAGGTGTCAGTCAGGCATGATGTTTGTGCAATACAATGTGCAATGTGGGGCAACTTGAATCAAAATCATGTTATAGGGAAGAAAAAAAGCCAGCCATGAGTGCTGGGCTCACCCTAAGCCCGCATGCTGCCAGCTGCTCATGTAGCGCGCCTGTCTCACATCCACACTCGCCTACAGCTGTAGGTCTGTGCGTGTGCTTGTGCACTAGCACGCGCACAAGGGCATGCTTGAGCTGGAAGAGCCTCTCTCAGAGCTTGCTCGTGTGGCAGGGCAGACGTAGGAAGGCTTGGGTTGTTCAGACACTGTGTGGATATTGTCATGCATGTGCCCTTGCAGCGATTGACCATCGCGGAACTGCAGCAAGAGCTCAAGCGCCGGTGTCTGCCATGCTACGGCAACCGCAACACATTACTCAAGCGGCTGAGCAGCACTGTGGGATTAGATGCCGAGGAGCCTTTGTAGTCTGGTGCATTACAGATGTGGCTTTTGTTCAGAGGTGTGGTGGGTTGCTTAGAGCAAGAGCTAGAAGAAACAAAAGCTTGTGCATCTCTGGTGCTCACGCCTCCATTGTACGTCAGGGATCTTAGAGAGAGTTTGGGGTGGGGGACAGAGAGAGAGAGAGAGAGAGAGAGAGAGAGAGAGAGA
>LKMJ01003948.1_pt1 | contig 13888 bp, 13 predicted proteins | sample 643391 | NCBI WGS metagenome assembly LKMJ01 (sample SAMN04112250, study PRJNA286221) | soda lake metagenome | biome: soda lake; feature: Kulunda Steppe; material: water; isolation source: sample PL-Br10 brine of Picturesque Lake | place: Russia: Kulunda steppe | collected 2010-07
GGCCGACGGCGTTCGCGGGAACCCCGCGAACGCGCGAACCGACCCGCAAGGGAAGGGAGTTAACCCGTCGAGGGCCGGGCGACAGGAGTCGCCTTCGCGAGCGGCAAGCGCCGCGAGCCGACGGATGGGAACGGATGGAACGGCGAACCCTCACCGGTGCAAGCCCGTCGCATCTGGTAGCCCGGAGACGCGGCGGGCGCTCAGCCGAATGCCGGGACGAACAGAAGGGGGCTTACTCTCCTCAGCCGTCTCACACTGGAGAGCCGCCGGTTCGGACGGCGTTTCTTAGCGTAGTGTTTCGCGAACATCTCCGGATGTCGCGATCTCGCCGCCGGCCGCCTGGATCCGCGCTTTCGCCCGTTCGACCCACTCGACGTTCGTCAGTTCGGTCCCCAGCGGTGCGTCCTCGAGTCCGACCCGGACGTGGCCGCCCCGCTCGACCGTCTCGTCGATGAGCGGCGTGACGTCGACGCCCAACCCGGAGATCATCCAGGGGACCTCGCCCGCCTCCGCTTCGAGGAGCCGACAGAGGCTTTCCAGGGCGTACTTTTCGGGCGGATAGTTGAACGTGTAATCCTCGGTGAACATGAACCGATAGATCGGCGTCCCGATACCGGGGTACTGTTCGGCGAGTGCGGCCCCGAGGCGGATGAATCCGGGTTCGTAGATCGCGTACGACGGGGACGATCCGTACCGTTCGGCCACCTCGATCCCTCGTCGGATGTGGTCCTCCGGGTTGCGATAGATATCACCAGGGTCGCCGGCCTCGACCGCTTCGTAGGACGTGAAGTTGATGCTCCCGGGGTCGACGACCGACCACTCGAGGAGCCCCTGTTCCCCGAGCTTTTCGTGGTGGGCGTACCGTTCCTCGGCGGACATCACCGTCTCGTCCACGAGTCCCAGCGGGGGCACCGTCGGATAGACCACCGCGTCTGTTCGCTCGCTGATCCCCTCGATGATTCGGGCGTAAACGTCGGGATCGTCGTTCTGTTCGTCCGTTTCGGGATCGAAGGCGTGGACGTGAACGATCGCAGCGCCGGCCTCGGCACAGGCGACACCCTGTTCGATGCATTCCTCGACCGTCGTCGGCGAGCCGGGCTGTCGCTCGCTCCCCCAGGGCCCGTTTATCGCCGCCTCGATCCACGTTGACATGGGTCGTACAACCGGGCCGTCACGGATCAAGTTTACGAGGACTCCGCCTCGAAGCCGTCCTCGAACCGAAACGTCCCGTCGCGCTGGATCGTCTCGCCGTCGACCTCGATCCGCGAGTGTTCGGACATGTCCGTGATCAGATCGACGTGGACCGCCGATTCGTTGCCGCCTTCGCCCTCGGGCAGGTTGGCGTCGTAGGCCCGACCGAGCGCCAGATGGACCGTTTCGCCCATCTTTTCGTCGAAGAGGATGTTGTCGGTGAACCGATCGATACCGCGGTTCATCCCGATCCCGAGTTCGCCCAGCCGGCTCGCCCCCTCGTCGGTGTCGAGAACGCCTTCGAGGACGTCCTCGCCCTGCTCGGCCGAGAAGTCGACGACTTCGCCGTCCTCGAACGTCAGCTGGACGTTCCGAACGCGGCGGGCGTTGATCGTCATCGGGACGTCGAAAAAGACCTCGCCGTCGGTTCCGTGGGGCGCGGTGAACACCTCCCCGGACGGGAGGTTATGGGAGTCGTAGGCGACCGAGGCCGCGGAGTTCACCGCGGTTCGGTTCTCGATCGACATCCGAACGTCCGTGGCCGGCTGGTCGGGTCGGTCCCTGACGATTCGCACTTCGCGTCCCTCGTCCAGGATCGTCTTGAGTTCGGCCATCGTCTCCGCGAGCGACTCCCAGTCCCTGAGGATCGCCCCGTAGACGAACTCCCGGTACGCTTCGTAGGACATCCCGGCCTGCTGGGCGAGACTCCGGGTCGGATGGACGGTCGAGACCCAGTCGGTGTCCATCCGGGCCTCGCGGATCTCGCTTCGGGCGCTCGAGTACGCCTGTCGGGTCTCGCTCTCGACGTCGGCCGTCGCCGCCGTGTTTCGGCCGCCGCCGAGACGGAGATACACGTCTGCGTTCTCGAAAAGCGCCAGTTCGTGGGCGCCGGCTTCGAACTCGCCGTCGTGAGCCCGCAGATAGGCCCGGAGAAGTTCCTCGGAGCCGTACGTGGAGACGACGTTCGCGCCGATCTCGCCGAGCGCTTCGGTGACGGCGACGCCGAGATCGTGTGCGTCCTCCGCGACGTCGACGACGACGTCGTCGCCGGCCTCGACTCTCGCGCTCCACCCGACCAGTACGTCCGCATGCTCGCGGATCCGTTCGTCCATACCCCGCGTTCGGTCCGGATTCGTTTAAATACCGATCCCGTTCCGGCCCGAGGAGGACCACGAAAAGATATTTGTGATCAGTATCTGATGGTGTTGTATGGCAATACTTGCTGCAGTCGGCGAAAAGCGGGACCCGACGGAGATCATCGAGACGGCGCACGAGTTGGCGGTCGCGTTCGACGACGAACTGCAGGTGCTGCACGTGCTCCCCGAGGACGAGGCGGAGGAACATTTCGAGTCGATCAAATCGGTCGAGGAGTTCGCCGATTACTCGTTCAGCATCGAGGTCGACCGCGCGGAGGACATCGCCCAGAAGTTCATCGACGGGGCGCTGGGCGACGATCCCTCGGGGCGCGTCTCGGCGCATGGCCGCGTCGGCGACCCGACCGACGAGATCCTGACGATGATCGAACGTACCGAGCCCCGATACGTGGTGATCGGCGGCAAGAACCGCTCGCCGACCGGGAAGGCGCTCTTCGGGAGCGTCACCCAGTCGGTGATCCTCAACTCCGAGCGGCCGGTCGTCTCGGTTGTCGAGCAGTAACGTCTCGGAGAGCGAGAAATCACTCTTTTGGGTCGGTGTCGTCGAAAAGAAAGACCGAAAGCCGGGCGTTTAGTCGCCTTCGACGCTGATCCGTGGGTCGATGATCCCGTAGATGATATCGACCAGGAAGTTCGCGATGATGATAAACGCCGCTATCAGGAAGAAGACGAACTGGACGACCGGATAGTCGCGTGCCAACACCCCATCGACGAGTGCGGCACCGATACCGGGCCAGTTGAACACGATCTCGATGAGCACCAGACCGCCGATCGCCCGGGTCATCGAAACCGGGTAGAGCGTGATGACGGGCAGGCTGGCGTGTTTCGCGATGTGTCGGAAGCGTTTGACCTTCGGGAGCCCCGTGATGCGGTTGTAGAACGTAAAGCCCTGACCGCTCACCTCGAAGACGCTGGTCCGCATGATCAGCGAGGGCAAGAACAGATACCGACAGATAACCGCGGCGAACGGCAACGCGGCGTGGTGGAAGAAGTCAGCCGTCAGATACCGCCGCCACCACGGCGCATCGGCTAACAGTCGCCTCGTATCCGCCGTTATTAACCCGCCGGTCGGGAACCAGCCGAGCCAGCTGGCGAAGATGACGATCAGGAAGATCGCCGTCACGAAGGAGGGGAACGCGCCGAGGAAGATGATCGGGACGATACCGTACTTCTCGACGATCGATCCGCGGTTCATTCCGGCGATGAGCCCGTACAGCGAGCCGAGCAGGTACGCGAACGTGATCCCCGGCCCGATGAGGATGAAGGAGTTGAACAGCCGCATCCGGATGTACTCGGTGACGGGAACGCGGTACTCCAGCGACTCTCCGGCGTTACCCACCGCCAGGTTCGTGATATACCGCCAGTACTGGACGTGCAGCGGATCGTTCAGCCCCCAGTCCTCCCGGAACTGTTCGACGACTTCGGGGTCGGCGCCGGCGAAAAGCATCTGATCCGTGAAATCACCCGGCATCGCCCGGAAGAGCAAGAACAGAAGCGTCGCTGCGAGCCACAGCATCACGAACGTCTGTATCGTCCGGAAGGCGTAGTACCGAACTCGTCCCATCAGTGATCACCTCCCTGAACGGTTCCCTGTTCGGGCGCTCCCTCGCCGTCTGCGGCGAGCCGGCGAGTGTCTACGTCCACCGCCGCGTCGTCCGAGTCGTGGTCGTAATACAGGTGGCACGACGCGATGCTCTCGCCGTCGACCTCGACGAACCGCGGTTTCTTTTCACAGATCTCCATCCGATCGGGACACCGATCACGGAACCGACACCCCTCACCCAGATCGACCGGGTCGAGCGCCGCGCCCTCGATCTTCGTCCGATCGCGGTCGTAATGGGGGTCCGGAACCGGGATCGCGTCGATCAACGCCTTCGAGTAGGGGTGTTTCGGATCGTGTAGCACCTTCTTCGTCGGCGACCGTTCGACGATCCGGCCGAGATACATCACGTTGATCTCGTCGCAGATGTACGACACCGTCGAGAGATCGTGTGAGATGTAGAACATCGACAGCCCGCGCTCCTCCATCAGATCCGAAAGCAGCGTCAGGATGGACGCCTGCGTCGAGACGTCGAGCATCGACACCGGCTCGTCGGCCAGGATTACGTCCGGTTCGAGGATCAGCGCCCGCGCGATCGAGACGCGCTGTTTCTCGCCGCCAGAGAGCTGTTTCGGGAGCCTGTCGATATACTGTCCCGGCGGGTTCAGCTGGACCTCCTCCAGCACTTCGTGCATCCGCTCTTCGTGGTTGTCCAGTCCGTGTACCTGCAACGGCTCTTTCAGCGTGTCACGGACCGTAAACTTCGGATCGAGCGAGTTGAACGGGTCCTGGAAGATGATCTGGACGTTCCGTCGGTAGTTCTGCCACTCGGACTTCGAGAACTCCGACGTCGGGTCGCCCTCGTAGTACATCTCTCCGCCCGTCGGGGTGTACAGTCCCATCAGCGTCCGGAGGAGCGTCGTCTTCCCGCAGCCGGATTCGCCGATCACGCCGATCGACTGGTTTTTCTCCAGATCGATCGTCACCTCGTCGACCGCCTTCACCGGCTGGCTCTCGCGGCCCAGTATCCGGTCTTTCAGGCTCTGCTCTTCGAAGTATTTCTGGAGTTTCTCGAGGCGCAGTACGGGCTCAGTCATCTCCGTGCACCTCCGTGCTTTCGCCGTCGGTATCTGACTCGGCTTCGCTATCTGACATGCTTTTCTGTCGTTGGTGTTCCTCGTAGGCGTCGTCGCTCCGGAAGCACGAGACCAGATGATCGGTGTCGGCCCCCTCCCACTGTTTGAGTTCGGGCGCCGCTTCTCGGCACTCCTCAACCGCGTACGGGCATCGCTCGACGAACGTACAGTAGTTCACTTCGCCCATGTTTTCCGGCGGGTACCCCTCGATGATCTCCAGTTCTCGGTCCGGGTGGCGGTGATCCGGGAACGCGCCCTGGAGCATGAACGAGTACGGATGCCGGGGATCGTCGTAGATCGTCTCGATGTTGCCGGTTTCCGCGACCTGCCCGCTGTGCATGATCGCGATATCGTCACAGGATTCGAACACCAGGCTGATGTCGTGGGTAATCAGCACCATGCTGGCGTTGCCCTCCTCGCGGATGTCATCGAGGTATTTGAACACCTGGTCCTGCATGATGACGTCCAGCGCCGTCGTCGGCTCGTCGGCGATGATCAACGACGGTCGCAGGAACAGCGCGAGCGCGATGATCGCCCGCTGCTCCATTCCCCCGGAGAACTGGTGGGGGTAGTCGTGGATCCGGCTCTGCTGAATGCCGACGACCTCGAAGAGCTCCTTGAACCGTTCGAGGGCTTCGGCTTTCGTCATATCGGTGTGGACCTGCGCGATCTCGATCGCCTGATCGCTGATCTTCTCGATCGGATCGAGGTTGTTCATCGAGCCCTGCGGGATCATCGAGATCTCCTTCCACCGGAGCTCCTTGTTGAACTGGTTTTCGGTGTGATCCTGTATCGGCTCGCCCTTGTACAGGATGTCGCCGGAGGCGATTTCGCCGTTGTCATCGAGGGCGCCGATGAGCGTTTTCGCGATGGTGGATTTTCCACAGCCGGATTCACCGACCAGTCCGAAATACTCGCCTTGGCCGATGGAGAACGATGCGTCTGAGACGGCCGTTAGCATGCCGCCGCTGGTCCGGTACTGGATCGTGACGTCGTCCAGTTCGAGGATTGGTTCTGATTCGCTCATATATATTACCCCGCCTGTGCCATTGCGCCCTCGTCGTCACCACTGGAGAGACGCTCGTAACTCCGACCGAACATGAACGTCGAAACCACGGTAAGTGCGATCATCAGTCCGGGTGGGATCGACCACCACCAGTAGCTGCCGACCTGTCCGGATGCGTAGGCGTTCCGCATCATTACACCCCACGAGGGGACGAACGGGTCCACGACGCCGAGGAACGAGAGTCCGGCCTGGATGATGATGGTGTACCCGACCCCGATCGCGAAGAACATCACGGCCATCGTCGCCACGTTGGGGAAGATGTGCTTCATGATGATCCGGGGCGTGCTGGTCCCGGTCGCTTTCGAAGCCAGGATGAACTCCCGCTCTTTGATCTGTAACACCTGGGATCGTAACACGCGGGCGCTCCCCCGCCATAACACCAGGGCGATGACCAGTATCGACTGGAAGAACCCGACCCCGAAGAAGGCGATCAGGACGATCGCCGTCGGGATCAGGGGAACCCCATAGACCAGATCTGTCATCCGCATCAGTACGTTCTCCGTCCGACCGCCGACGTAACCGGCGGTAATCCCGACCAGAGAGCCGATCGATATGATTATTGTTCCACCTAAGAGCCCGGCGATCGCCGTCGGACGGGCGCCGATCAGCAGCCGGGAGAAGACGTCGTACCCGACCTCAGTCGTGCCGAGCGGATAGTCGGCCGACGGCGGCTCGCCCCGGAGCAATTCGCCGTCGTCGCCACGCATTCGGTCCGTCGCGTCGTGGGGAGCGATCCACGGCCCGACGAGCCCGAGAAAGAGGACGAAGACGAGGAACAGCGCGTACACCATCGCGGCCTTCGAGTCGAGCATCTTCGAGAGGCCCGACTTGAAGTTCCGGATGGCGTAGTGGTTACTGGCGCCGGAAACCCCATCTAAAGCCCGGGACAGTATCGGTATCTGATTTAACATGTGTATGAGTGAGTAGTATGGGTGGTTGAAAGGCTTTTTTCAAACCTGTGCGTAAAACCGGGACCTACGCAGCGGTTAGAACGTCAGTCCGTCCTCGTCGATGCAGTCCCAGTCGTCGGGGTGCTCAAGCGGCTGGCTGCCTTCGGGCCAGAGTTCGTCCGTGTCGGCGTCCTCGGGGTACCGAAGGTTGCCGTCGTCGTCCCAGCCCCAGCCGGCGTCCTGCAGGATGTCGCGTGCCTCCTGGACCTCCGGTCCGGTGCTGTCTTTGAAGTGGGTGAACTCGTCGTCCCACGAATCCAGACGGAACGGGTGGGTCTGGCGGAACGAGGTTCCGACCGTGTCGGGGTTCCCGTCGCCACGCCAGGCGACCTCGTTGATGAGGTCGATATCGAGGGTCCGGCCGACCGCGTGTCGGAACTCACGGAACTTGCCGGGCGCGATGTTACACTGCGGGTAGATCTGGTGTCCCATGAACCCGGGGATCGAGAGCGTCTCGGCCCAGTCGCCGGCGTTGTCCTCGATGTTGCTGAGCGCGCCGGGCGAGGCCTGCTGGTAGAGATCGATCTCCTCGGCGAGGAACGCCTCGGTCGCGGCCGTTGTGTCGCGGTAGACCTCGAAGTCGATCCCGTGGTCGACCTGGTATTTCGGATGCGTGTGCGGATGCGGGTCCAGCTGTGCGAACTCGCCGGTGGTGATGTCGTCGAGCTCGAACGGACCGGAGCCGGTCCCTTCGACGGGTGCTTCGCCGCCGCCGGGGTTGTCCGGCATTCCGTCGGCTTCCCACGCGTCACGGTTGAAGATGCCCCACCGCGGCCACTCGCGTGTGATGAGCGGCAGGTACGGCTCGTCGAACGTAAACTCGACCGTCTTCGCGTCGACGACGTCGATCGAGTCGTACGGCGGCGCGCCGCCGTGTGGGAACGATCCCGAGTTGCCCCACATGTGCTCGAAGGTGAACTGGACGTCCTCGGCTTCGATCTCGTTCCCGTCGTGGAACTGCATATCCTCCTCGAGGTGGGCTCTGATGAGCCGACCGTCCTCCTCGGTCTCCCAGTCTTCGGCCAGCACGCCGACGAGATCGAGGTTCTCGTCGTACTCGGCGAGCGGCGAGTGGATGAGGTGACTCCAGATCGAGACGGCACCGGAGTTCTGGTTCGTCGGGAAGTTGGTGGTCTCCCACTCGGTCGGCATCCCGTTGGCCGTGAACCGGTCGCCCTCGATCGGCTCCGAGAGCATGAACACGTTCGCGTTGGTGTTGATGATGCCGGCGTTCTCGGCACCGCCAATACTGAGGGTCTCAGTGTTGTACGCGCCGTTGAGCATCGTCTGGAGGAACGGCAGAGCGACGAACTCGTCAGCCATGATCCGGTGGGCCTCCGTGACCATATCCTGGCGCGCGTCCTCGTCGGGGGCGCTCTCCTGTCCGATGGCGTACTCCGAGAACTCACAGTTCGCCCAGTTGTTCGGACTGGCGTTCCCCTGACCGCCCGCCCAGTCGATCGCGAACCGTCGGGTCATCTCCTGCGGGTCCAGTCGGTCCGGCGTGTTGGTGTGATACCAGCCGGCGATGTGGTGGGTTCGCTGGTCGTTCGTGATGTTTCCGACCTGCGTCGAGAACTCGGTCGGGACGACGTCGAACTCGTGCTCGAAGGCCTCCTCGAGGTTCTCGATCATGATCGGCATGGACTCCTCCCACTGGGTCGTCTCGGCGCCCATGTTCGACCAGTACTCGAAGATCAGCGGCTCCTCGACACGCTCGCCGAGGTCGTCGGCACCGTTTCCGTTTCCGTTTCCGTTTCCGTTTCCGTTGCCGTTACCGTTGCCCGCACAGCCGGCCAGTCCGACCGCCCCGGCGGCCCCGAGAGACTTGAGAATACTCCGTCGATCGAGGTCGATTCTACCACTGCTGCCTGTGCCTTTGTCTGGTGTCGGCATACCGTGGTATACGAATGACTAAACTTAACGTTTTCCCATGAGGGTCCACGAATCGTGGTGTCGGTTTAAAAGTCAGCAGATACTGAGATTTACATTTCTATTTTTGATCCGATAGAAGAATACATTGTAAAGAAAAATAGATCAGTAACGGTTATTCATCGGAGATATGGCAAAAACGAGGCCATACACGGAATGCAGGTTAACAGATCGTATCCGGAAGAGGCGGGGTCCGGAGTTCGAATCGCCGAACTCGGCGGAGTCTATCCCCGTTTTTTATCCGATATGGACTCCGAGCCGTTTAAAATCGCGGTCCGAACCGTTCAGGCGCGTTAATCTCGAGCGCACGCGCACAATCAGGTTTCAGTGTCCGAGACGTCCTCCGATTCCCTGTCGGCTTCCTCGTCACCGGCGGCCGCGTACGGCGACGAGATGGTGGGGAACTTCTCGAGTTCCCGTTCGAGAACGTTTCTGTGCTGGGCCCCCTCGAGACGGAGGTCGACCCGCCCCTCCAACAGAAAGAGGACCGTCGGCGCCCCCCTCAGCTCGAACGTCTCGTGCAACAGTCTGGCGCAGTCCTCCCCGCAGACGGAGACCATCGGGATGCCCTCGATCGGATCGTCCAGAAGTTCGTCGAAGTCCCCCTGAACGGTGTCGCACGGCGGGCATTCGTATCCCCACGCGTAGACGATCAGTCGTTCGTACACTTTGGCGAGTGTTCGCAATCGGGGGCCGGTGACCTGGACGAAAAGCTCCGGCGCCCCCTCCATCGGCGGCGGGTTCTCGCCGAACAGATCGAGTGTCGGGAACACCTGCAGCGTCGTTTCGATGTCGGCCAGGTGGTCGGCCAACGCGAGGAGTTCGGCGAGATACGGCGCGTCGTCGGCGTCGAACGTCGAGGCGGCGTTCGGTACCTCCAGCTCCGGAGCCTGCTCGTGGACGTATTCGGCGATCGCCTCGCCGTCCTGCAGGGCGAGTTCGGGTTCGTAGTCGTCGACACGATCGCGGAAGGACGCCGAAAAGACGGGGAGCTCCCCGGAATCGTCGATCACGTCGGTTTCGACCAGCCGATCGAGTAACCGCTTACCCTGCATGTGTACATCGGGTGATCTCATCCTCATGAAGATTTCGGACGAGCGGTGGGATAGCGGCCGTTCGATACGGAATCGGTACGGTCATACCGAAAGCGCGGCGAGTGTCCACACCTGTCGGGTAATGTTCGAAATGCGCTGGCGATACCGGGAGACCGTCCTGACCCTCTGTACGCTCGCCTTCTTCGCGACGATGGTCGGGCGGCTGGCGATCAGCCCGGTCGTCCCGTTCATCACCGACGATTTCGCCGTCTCGAACTCGGTGATCGGGCTCGCGCTGACGGGAATGTGGATGGCCTACTCGGCTAGCCAGTTTCCGAGCGGCGTACTCGCCGACCGCATCGGCGAGCGGTCCGTGATCCTCGTGGCTGTCGGCGGCACCGCGGTCGCGAGCCTCCTCGTCGCGATCGCGCCGGTGCTCGTCCTCTTTCTGTTCGGGGCGGTCGCGCTCGGTGCGCTCGCCGGACTCCACTACTCCGTGGCGACGGCGCTTCTGACCAGAACCTACGACAACCTCGGCACGGCGATCGGGATCCACAACGTCGGTGCCCCGGTGGCCGGCCTCCTCACGCCGCCGGTCGCGGCCTGGATCGGCGTCCGGTACGGCTGGCGGCCGGCCGTCGCGCTCGGCGCCGCCGTCGCCGTCCCGATCTTCGTGCTTTTCGCGTGGGGTATCCGCCCGACCGAGCCGAAACGCCCCGACGAACCAATGCGTGACCGGTTCGAGATCGAACCCCTCTTCGGGCTGCTCTCGCGGCCGACGATCGCCTTTCCGGTCGTCCTCGCGATCCTCTGTACGTTCGTCTGGCAGGCCGTCGCCTCGTTCCTCCCGACGTTTCTCATCGCCCACCGCGGCCAGTCGGCCGAACTGGCCGGGATCGTCTTCGCCGGGTATTTCGTCGTGCAGTCGCCGGCACAGGTCGGGATCGGCTGGATATCCGATCGGTTCGGCCGCGATTCCGCTACGGCCGGCTGTATGGCCCTCGCCGCGGTCGGGATCGGGCTGTTGATCGCCGTTCCGGGTCCGATCGGGCTCGTCGCGGCTATCCTGCTCGTCGGCACCGGACTGAGCTATCAGGCGGCGCTGTTGCCGCGGTTCATGGACGTCCTCTCCGAGCAGGAGCGGGCGACCGGGTTCGGACTCGTACGGAGCGTCTACGGGATCGTCGCCGGAATCGGTCCGGTCACCACCGGTGTGCTGGCCGATAGCTTCGGATGGGGCGTCTCCTTCGCGGTCCTCGCCGGGTTGCTCGTCGTCGTCCTCTGTGCGCTCGTCGGTAACTGGGTGCTGTCGCTCGGGTACTGAGCGGCTGCCGTACGGAACCGAGGAACGGGGGTTATATACGTTCGGAACGAACTGGACAACCGGATGCTCGAATCGCTCGTCGATACTTCGTTCGCGGTTCTTTTATATATCGGACTTCCCGCGCTGTTCGTCTTCTTCGTTCTGAAGGGGGCCTTCGTCGGCAAGCCGCTTCCGACGTCGGTGTTTCTCCCCGGCTACGTGCTGGCGATCTCGGCCGAGCGATTCGAGATCGCCGTGATCCTCTGTGTCTCCTCGAGCGGGTACGTCACCGGACAGCTGATCATCTACTACCTGGCGCGACGGAAGGGGGCGTCCTACATCCGATCGTCGCCCCGGATCTCGATCCCGGAGGCGCGTATCGAGCAGGCCGAGCGGTGGTTCGATCGGTACGGTGGCGCCGGCGTGTTCCTCACGAACTTCATCCCCTACCTCCGGGGGCTGATCTTCGTTCCGGCCGGGATCGCCCGCTATCCGGTCGCACCGCTCGTGTTCTTCGCGTTCACGTCGACACTGATCTACCACGCGTTCATCGTCGCGGTGGCGGTCGGCGTCGTCAGGGCGGTTTTCTGATCGCGAAAGCCGTCCGATTTTACTCGACGATGATCTCGCCGTCCATCCCGAGGTGTTCGGAGGGGATGGAATAATACTCGTAGACCCCGGGGGTTTCGAAGGTGTGCTGGAACGCCTGGTCGGTCCTGATGGGGCCGCGGATCGGATAGAGGATCGAGGCGACCGACTCGCGGCCGGAGCCGCCGCTGGCGAAGTAGTCGGCGTCATCGGGGATCCTGCGCTCGTAGGCGGTAACAGACTGCGTGCGGGGCGTTTCGTTGATCCATGCGACCGTCGACCCGAGATCGACCTCGAGCACTCTGGGGTCGAACCGTGGCTCTTCGGTCATCTCCACGACCGCGTCGACGTTTTCGCGAACCGCGTCGAGATCGTCGGCCTCCGTCCCGGTGTCCGAGGCACAGCCGGCGGTGAAAGCGATACCGACAGTCGCGATCACGGCACGCCGTCTCATACTGTTTCGTTGGGGGCATCCGTTGATATCCTTTCCTCTCTTCGGCGGCCGAATCGGCCGACGGTCAGTCCCGATAGCCGCGAGCGAAGTCGGTCGTGGTGGTGGTATCGACCCGTCTGGAAACCCAGCCGGTCGCCCCGTCTGGCTGTGGCTCGCTGAACGCCTCCGTCTGCAGTTCCCCGTCCCCGTCGATCGCCCGGACGACGACCGACGCGGCGTCGCCTTCGGGGCGCCACTCGTAGCGCCACTGTCGCCACGTCGCCCCGTGTGGAAGCGGATCGCTCAGCGTGGCGTCGCGCCACGTCTCCCCGCCGTCGGTTGACACCTCGACGGCCTCGATCCCACGGTCGCCGGCGTAAGCGTGGCCCGACACCTCCATTCCCCCGTCGGTCGGCCGGGCGTGCCAGAGTTTCGCCACCGTGTTGACCGAACTGGTCCCGTTCCACTGGCTCCAGAATCCGTCCTCGTGTTCGGTGAGTATCTCGATCCCGGTCACCCATTTGACGTTCACCTTCCCCCAGCTTCCCGGGACGATCACCCGGGCCGGAAAGCCGTGCTCGCGGGGGAGCGCCCGGCCGTTCATCGCGTAGACCAAGATCGCGTCCTCGAGCATCTCGATCGGGAGGACCTCCGAGTATCGGTCGGCGCCCGTGAGTTTGGCGTACTCACCGTTCGGATTGGCCCGGTCCAGGAGTGCCGCCACCGGGACGCCGCTCCAGACGGCGGTACCGATCAGCGTCCCGTTCAGGTCCTCGCCGATACACCGGAGCGTGAGCAGTTCGGTGACGGGATCGAAAAGCTCCAGCCGGTCACGGGTGAGCGTCACTTCGGTGTCGACGGCCCCGTCGATGGTGACGGACCACGTCTCGGCGTCGACGGCCGGCGGATCGATGTTGATATCGACGACGTAGAACTCCCCGATCGGCGTGAGCAGTCCCGGCAAGCCGGGGATATCGAGATCGTTTTCGGCGGCGATCCCGTGGAGTTCGTCGATCTCGCGCCGCGTCCGGGAGGGGAGCGAAAGCTCCGGCTGTGGCGTGCCCGATCCGACACTCGCCGCCAGCGCCCCGGCGCCGAACAGCGCCCCGCCGCCGAGCGCCGTTACCACCTCGCGACGGGACCAACTGTCCGGTGAGGCGGCGACAGGGCCGACGTGACTACCGATCCAGCCGATCGCGGCGCCGACGAGCCCGAGACCGGCCGCATGGACGGCGCTGGCAGTCAACACGAGCGTCACGGTCGCGACAGCGACGGTGACCGCCACCGCCGGGGGGACCGACACCACGGTATCGAAGCGGTCGGCGAGCCACATCGCGAGAAGCGACACCGCACAGAACAACGCGACGGTGAGCGCGGCGGCCGAAAGCGAAAACAGCGTCCCGGCGTACTCGCCCAGCGTGGCGATCGTCCACATGAGTAGCTGTGTCGGCAGCGTGTGGACGAGCACGCCGGCGACGGGTCCGGCGACGTACTCACCGCCGGGGGAGACGAGACGCGAAACGGCCACGACGGCCACGCCGACAGCTACGGCGACCGCGAA
>LKMJ01003950.1_pt1 | contig 13884 bp, 13 predicted proteins | sample 643391 | NCBI WGS metagenome assembly LKMJ01 (sample SAMN04112250, study PRJNA286221) | soda lake metagenome | biome: soda lake; feature: Kulunda Steppe; material: water; isolation source: sample PL-Br10 brine of Picturesque Lake | place: Russia: Kulunda steppe | collected 2010-07
AATCAAAGAGGATCCCCGCGACGAGCCCGGCGAGCGCCACGTAGATCCACTCGATCATGAGCGCCTCGTTGGTCGTCAGGAAGTTCGTTCCGAGCTGGTTGTCCATGTTCCACCGGACCATCGTCCATGCCGCCTCGACCGCCATCGTCGTCATAACGACGAGCGCGACGGCGAACCAGTGGGTCAAGCGGAGCTCGGTAAACATGTGAAGCTCGACGGTAACCAGCAGGGCGAGTCCCGCAACCGCGAGATACGTGGCGAAGGTTCCGACCTCGCCGCCCAGCAGGCCGCGAACGAGGACGGGGAACAACGCGAATACGAGCAGTTCCCACGGCAGCATCACGCGCCAGTCGCGGTGTGCGATCGGCGGAACGAGCACGATCACCGCGGTTGCGGTGACGAACACGATCCATTGTCGGTCGAAATCGATCAGGCTTTCGACGAGCACCAACGCGAGGACGCCGACGAGCACCCACGAGATCAGTGCGTTCGTTCGCCCGCTCCGAAAGAGTCGACTCAGGAGGTCGTCCGGGCTCCGACCGCCGTCCGTTCGCTGCCCGTCGCTGTCTGTCATACACCATTCTCAATCGGGAGAGAGTGATATAACCCGTGGACCGAGGACGCGGCACGGTCGATCGGGTCCACCGAGTCGATCAAATCAACCGGGTCGTCCGATCGGCACGGTCGTCGGGTCGACCGAGTCGTCGGGCTTATTGCGCTCTCACTCACACGAAGGCGTATGATGCTCCCAACCCACGCGATCGTGGGGTTGGCGCTGGCGGCGCCGCTGACGGTCGTCGCACCCGATCTCTCCATGGCGGCGTTAACGGGGGCCCTCGTCGGGAGCGTCCTCCCCGATCTGGACCTCTACGCGGGCCACCGTCGGACGCTGCACTACCCGACGGTGTATCCGCTGCTCGCGCTGCCGGCCGTCATCCTTGCGGCGGTACTCCCGACGTCGGCGACCGTGTCGCTCGCGTTCCTCCTGGTCGGTGCCTCGGTTCACTGTCAGATGGACCGATTCGGCGGCGGCCTGGAGCTTCGGCCGTGGGAGGGAACCTCCGACCGCGCCGTGTACGACCACGTGAAGGGCCGATGGCGACGACCCAAACGAGTGATCCGGTACGACGGCGCCCCGGAGGATTTCGCGCTCGCGGCGCTCCTCGGGGTTCCGCTGATCGTGGTGCTCCCGTCGCCGTTCCGATGGATCGTGTTCGGGCTGCTCGCAGTTGGCGGGGCCTACGCCCTGCTTCGTCGTCGACTCGCCGCGATCGCGCCGATCGTCTTCGGATACGTCCCCGACCGATTACAGCGATACGTCCCGGATCGGTATCGTTCATGAGTGCCGGACATGGCTTCGTCGAAAGGGACACTGAAGCGGATGCGGGACGTCCGGGGTGAGGACGCGCCGCCACGGGCCCGGCAGTTCATGCAGTACAACCCGACGTACGAACGGATCCTGAAGGAACCGGAAACGCTGGGTGGCGACGCCGCGATGACTGAACTCCGGGAACGCACGAACGAGGAAGTTCATCGAACGTGACGTTCGCCGACGTTCGATCGAACTACTCCCCGTCGGTTCCGTCGTGGTTGAGGGGACCGTCGACGTCCCCGGCCGGCGCCGGCCGACCCGACTCGACCGCGATCCGGTTGCCCGACTCGAAGAAGGTGACCTCACGCTGCGGGAACGGGATCTTGATCTCCTCCTCGTCGAATCGGCGGTCGATCCCCCGGATGAGCACGTCCCGTGCCTGCCCACGCTGTGCGGGATGGGCGATGTGACACTGTAGCTGGGCGACGATGGCGGAGTCCGCGAACTCCCGAAATCGAACCTTTGGCCGCGGGGAATCGAGGATCACGTTCTCGTCGGCGGCCGCCTCGAGGATGACGCGTTCGACGGTCTCGAGGTCCGAGCCGTACGCGACGCCGACGTCCAGCCGGATGCGCCGTCGGCGAACGGGCGCAGACTCGTTGATCACCTGCGTGGAGTTCATTCTGGCGTTCGGAACGGTGATCGCGATGTTGTCACGCGTGAGTACGGTCGTGCTTCGAATGCTCATGTCGATGACAGTTCCACGCTCCCCCGATTCGAGCTGCACCATGTCCCCGAGCTGGTACGTCTTGTCGAAATGCAACGAGAGGCCGCCGAAGAAGTTCCCGAGCGAGTCCTGTGCGGCGATGCCGATGATGATGCCGAGGATGCCCGCCGAGGCGAGCAGCGGCGTCACGTCGACGTCCCAGATCGAGAGAAGAAAAAAGAACGTTCCGACGACGACGAAAAACGTGAGAATGTTCTTGAAGATGGGTGCGATCTCACGCTCCGTCGGCGAATCGTTGGTTAAGCCGATCACGCGGTTTCCGAGACGGGTTACGGCACGTGCCCACACGACGAGGATGACCGAGATCGCGGCGGTGGCGACGTAGAACCCGAGGGTCAGATCCGGCACGATTCGTGTACTGACGTAGACTCCCGCGAGGAGGACGGTAACGTAGAGGGGAAGCTGGAGCTCCTCAACGATGAGCCGATCGTACCGTCCCTTGGCGAGACGTTTGGACCGGTGGAGAACGTAGTAGCCGCCGACCTCGATCAGTTTCGCGCCGAGGAGCGCGGAGAGCAGGATCAGTGGAATCTGAATCCAGAAGGGGAGCGTCTGGAACGATTCGGACGATCCTCCGATCATGCGAAGATAGAGACGGACGGCGAGTATGAAGGTTTGGAGACGGCGCTCAGCCGTCGAGCGATTCGTCGTATCGAACGACCAGCACGGGGCCGACCGAGGCCGAGGCGATTCGGTCAGGATCGTCGCCGAAGACCAGCGAGCGGATCGAGGGTGCCTTCTCGCCCATGATCACGGCGTCGTGGCCCGGCACGGCCTCCATCAGGCCCTCGAACGGAGACGTGCCCGCGGCGAGTTCGGTTTGCACGTCGATCCCGGCGTCCCGAAGCCGAGCAGCGGCGTCCTCAAGCCGTCGTTCGTCCGGTTCCTTCCCGGCGAGAAACAGCGTCACGCCGATCTCCCGGCCGCCGACGAGCTCCTCTAAGAACCCGAGTATCCGTTCGGTCGCCACGTCGCCGGACAGCGAGACGAGCAGCCGGTTGACGTCTCCGGTCATGCCGGAGATCGCGAAGGCGCGGGCGTCGATCTCGTTGGCGACCCGGGTGATCGTTTGTTCCCGATCATGAGTAAAGACGAGCCGGTGGTCGGCCGGGCCGCCGGCCGTCTCGAACTCCTCGCTGAGATCCTCCAACGCGTCGGTCGCCCGCTCCTCGAACTGGAGGCGAGCCTGGTCGGGCGGCGTCTGTTCGGGCAGCACGTGGTAGCCGAGCACGGTCACGTCGACCGTTCCCAGCAGGTTCATCAGCCCCGGCGAGACGCTTGCCCCCTTGAGCACTTCGACGGGAACGAGTACGCGTGTCATGTCATAGGGCCCCCTTGAGGGTGATGTCGCGAGCGTAATAGAAGTACCACCCGGACGTCGCGACGATGATGGCGATACCGACCGCGATGGACGTCGGCTGCATGAACGCGATCAGGCCGAAACTCGCGAGCGCCCCGAGTATCGGTATGATCGGCCCGCCGGGCACGACGAAATCGGGGTCGTACCACTCGGGGCGGTCGCGTCGGATCGCGAGCAGCGCGACGCACATCAACCCGTACATGATCAGGTGCAGGAACGACGCCACCTCGGCGAGCAACTGGACCTGTCTGGTGGCGGCGAGCACGACGACCGGCCCGCCGGCCATCCCGAGCGCGACGTGTGGCGTCCCGTATTTGAGGTTGATCCGGCTGGCCCACTTGGGCAACAGTGCGTCCTTCGAGACGCCGTAGATGGCGCGGGACGTGCTCAGGATCGAGGCGTTCGCGGAGGACATCGTCGCGAGCAGCCCGCCGAGAATGATTATCAACGCGCCCGCCGGTCCGAGCAGCTGCCGGCCGACCTCGACCATCGCGGTTTCACCGGCGTCCAACAGCTGCGCCTGCGTGAAGATGTCGGTGGCGACGAAGATCGTCAACACGTACAACACCGTGACGATGAGCACCGAGCCGATCATCGCCAACGGGAGGTTTCGACCGGGATTCTTCATCTCGCCCGCGACGGTCGCCACCTGCGCGAACCCTAGATACGAGGTGAAGACGAGCGCGGCGACGGACATGATGGGGACGACCTCCCAGACGTTCGCGGCCTCGCCCGGCGGCGTGCCGGCGTCGACGAACCCGAACGCCTCGAGCAGTCCGAAGCCGAGGAACGCGACGAGCATCGACAACAGCAGCGCGACGATCCCGTTCTGAAGCTTCGCCGCGTTCTCCGTCCCCGTCACGTTCAGGACGGTGAACCCGATCCCCGCGAGGACGGCGATGACGGAGACGATGACGCCCGGACTCGCGCCGATCGTGATGCCCACCTCGGCGAGCGCGTCCAGCGCGTAAAAGCCCAAGCCGACGAGATAAAACGCCGTCGCGAACACGAGGCCGAACCATAACGAGAGACCGATGATGGTGCCGGCCAGCGTCCCGAGTCCGCGCGAGATGAAGTAGTAGCCGCCGCCGCTTTTCGGCATCGCCGTCGCCAGCTCCGAGGTCGGTAACGCGACCAACAGTGCGACGACGCCGCCGATCGCGAACGAAACCGTCGCGGCGGTCCCGACCTGTCCGCCGGCGAGCCCGGGGAAGACGAAGATCCCCGCGCCGATCATCGTCCCGATCCCGATCGCGAGACCGCCGGTGAGCCCCAGGGTCCGTTCGAGTTCGGCGTCCTCCGTGATCGTCGCCTCGTCGGTCTCGACGACGGGCTCGACGTCGGGTGAGTCACCCTGTACGTTCGTCCCGCTTGGCTCGTCGCTCATACGAACGGTCGTTTTTGCATGTGACGTGTTATAAACGATCGGCGGCGTTTTTTCGAGCAGCATGGCGCCTTCGGAGCAGCATGGCGGACGGGAAACGGGAGCGCGGGACTACATCTCCCGCATGAAGTAGGTGGGATGTCACAGCTCGAAGAACCGGCGGTCGTCGCCGATCCGTTCGGCTCGAACGTAGAGTATCGCGAAGTTGCCCGGCACCTCCGTGGCGATCCGTTTGGGAAGCGTCCGGAGTTCGGCGTCCCACCCGAGCCACCCGCGTCGGGTGCTCAGCGCGACGACGAAGGCGTTCGGTTCGACTTCGCCCAACAGATCGTAGACGTGCCCCCAATCGGCCGTCTCGTGGACCACGACGGGCGTCTCGGGATCGACGCCCGCCACCGACGTTCGATACCGTGTCGGGTCCCCCTCGACGGGGTAGACGTGGAGTTCCGCGCCGAGTTCGTCGGCGACGGTCTTGATCGACCGGATCGCCTCTCGGAACCCGTCGTTGTGGTCGATGTCCGGCGGACAGACCAACACCAACCGGTTCGTGACGTTGAGCGGGCTTCGGACGCGTGCCACGACGATCTGCTGGCCGGTTTGGCGGATGACCCGATCGATGGTGTTGCCGAAGACGCTCTGCGTCCGGGAATCGGCGCCGTCCCAGCCGATGAGCACGGTCGAGGCACGGTTCTCCGTCGCGGCGCTGGCGATGCCGCTGGCAACGTTGTGCGTGACGCGAGTCCCTAACTCGATCGGTACCTCGGCGCCGGCGGCGTACGAGGCGGATTCCTCGAGACGCCGCTCGGCGTCCGCGACGGCCGCATCAGTGTTCGAGGGATCGTCGGGGCGGACGATCGTCACGACGTAGATCGGCTCCGACGACTCCGGCCTCCGCAGGATGATCGCCATGCCGAGGAGCTCCTCGCGATATCTGGAATCGTTCGAAAACGGGAGCAGGATTCGCTGCGGCACGTCGTTTGGCTCGGGCGACCGCTCCCGAGCGAGCGCAACGTCACGACCGTACCGGTCGGTGACGAGCGGCGCGAGGATGCTGATGACGAGGATCATGAGGATGACCGCGTTGACGACGGCATCGTCGAAGAGGCCGAGCTCGAATCCGACGAGGGTCACGGCGAGCGCGGCGGCCGCCTGCCCGACCGACAGGCCGAACATGCTGCCGACCTCGGCGGGCGTGTAGCCGTAGCGCCAGCCGGCGACCGCCGCCGCGCCGAGCTTCGTCGCGACGGTCATCGCCACCAACGCCCCGGTGAGAACGAGCGTCGCCGGCGAGCCGAACACCAGCGTGAAATCGACGAGCATGCCGACCGACAGCAGGAAGAAGGGAATGAAAAGGGCGTTGCCGACGAACTCGATGCGGTTCATGAGGACGCCGTGGCTGGGCACGAGCGGGTTGATCGCGAGGCCGGCGACGAACGCGCCGATGATCGCGTCGATGCCGGCGAGCTCCCCCGCGTAGGCGGCGACGAACGCGATCGCGATGACGAACAGGTACTCGAAGTAGCTCTCCTCGTGAACGGTCCGGAAGAACCACCGACCGATGCGGGGAACGAGGACCCACGTACCCACGAAAAAGGCCACGAGCCCGGCGGCCAGCCGGACCCAGAAGCCGACGGTCAGGTCGCCCTGCGTGGCCGCGGCGACCACGGCCAACACGAGCAGCGCCAGCGTATCGGTGAGGATCGTGCCGCCGATGGCCGCCGTGACGGCACGGTTGTCGCCGATCCCCAGCCGGTTGATCACGGGGTACGCGAGCAGGGTATGGGAGGCGAACACGGAGGCGAAAAGCAACGCCGTCAAAAGCGAGAATCCGAGCAGCTGGACGCCGACGGCGGTGCCGACGGCCTGCGGAATGGCGAACGAGAGGACGCCGAAGCCGATGCTCTGGTTCCGGTTGTCGCGGAACTCCGCGAGGTTGATCTCGAGTCCGACCAGAAACATCAGGTAGACGACCCCGACCTTGCCGAGCAGCACGATCGTCTCGCCGCGGTCCAGGAGCCCGACGGCGTTGGGTCCGACCAGCGCGCCGGCGAGAATGATGCCGACGATGCCGGGAAGTCGGTACCGCTCCATCACGATCGGCGCAACGAGAAAGCAGATCACCGCGAGTGCGAACACCAGAATCGGATCGTCGAAGGGCAACGACGTCGGCAGCGCGACCATGGCTTCCTCCCACCAACACGGACGATCACCAAAAGGCTGCGGGAGGTTCATCCGAGAAGGTCGGGAGCTGACGGGCGGGACGTTCACGATCGGAGGATCCGATCGACCTTACTCCTCCGACCAGACGTCACCGTGGGCGCGATAGCCGTCGAACTCCCCCTGTTTGATCTCCCGTTCGATCTCGGCCAGCGTCTCCCGATCGACCCGGAGAATGTGACACAGCGGGTGACCGGGGGCCGCGACGGGGTTCTCCAGGGCGCCGACGATGAGCCCGTCGAACGGCGCGGTGACGACGTGCTCTTCGGTTTTGAAGTGATTGGTTATCGTACAGATCGGATCGTCCTCGTGGACGAGGGGGTACGGCCCCCACTCCATCTCGACGAGCCCGCCCTTGTCGGCCCGGAGCCACCGTTTCGTGCTGTCGGCGGCCGTCGTCTTGTACCAACCCGGCCAATGAACCGGCTCCCCCGGAAGGAACCCGTATTCGGCGAGGACGCTCTCGACGCCCTCCAGTGCCTTCTCGATGAGCACCGGTTGGAATCGATGCGCACGCCCCATCTCGACGGTGATCGTCGGGATTCCGTCGGCGGTCGCCACCGATCGGAGAGCTCCGCCGTCGCCCTCGCCGTACAGGACGACGTTCGTGGCGAACGCCCGTGCCAGCCGTTCGACGTCCGGGTCCGTCAGGTCCGCTCGGGCGTGATAGATCGTCGTCCGGTTTCGGGTGGACGTGTGGAAGTCGAGGCCGAGATCACACGGCACGATGAACCGTCGGTAGATCTGGTGGGCCATGCGCTCGGTCGTGTTCGAGCGTGCCTTTCCGGGGAACGCCCGGTTCATGTCCTGGTCGTAGATCGGCGTGTATCGCTGTTGTGCCTCGTAGGCCGGAACGTTACACACGTGCAGACAGACGAGCGTTCCATGGAGGTTCTCCGGGGAGTACCGATCGGCGATCTCCTGGACGACCTTGACGCCGTTGAGCTCGTCGCCGTGAATGCCGCCGGTGAAGAAGGCGGTCGGCCCGTCGTGTTCCCCGTTGATGATCGTGATCGGAATCTCGATCGGGTCCCCGAGATACGACTCGCCGACCTCGTAGCGGAGCCGACGCTTCTCACCCGGTTCGACTTCCGCGTCGTACTGGAACGGTTCCGGTTCCGAGATTGACTCGGTCATATGTTCCCCTCGAAAGGTGGGTGCAAAAACGCACCGTCGTCCCGCGGCGGATGCCGTTCCGATGCCGAACACGTCGAGCGGGGCCATCGGACGGACCAACGGGATGGCGTGGCCTCACAGGCCGCCGTGGGCGAGTCGATCGCGGACGCCCCGCTTGAGGGTCGCCGAGACGGTCGGCGGGAGGCCGCTCACGAGGAGGAATCCGGCGAAAATGACGGCGAACCCGGCGATCGAGAGCACCGAGAGCGTCTCGCCCAACAGCACCCACCCGCCGACCGCCGACACCACCGGAACGAAGTAGAACAGCAGGTTCGCCTGCGTCGCCCCCGCATCGTCGATGAGCGCGAAGTATGTGAGGTACGCGACCGCGCCGGAGCCCACGCCGACGTACAACAGCGCGGCGAGCGCGACCGGCGGCAGCGACAGCCCGACGACGGACTCGCCTGCGGCGTAACTTAATCCATGTGAGAGGACCGCCGCAAGCGGGACGCCCCAGACGGTCCGGGCCGTACTCGACAGCGTCGCGTCGGCGCGGCGGATCACCACGGCGCCGAGCGCGCTCGCCACCGCGGCGGCAAACAGCAGCGGGACGCCGAAACCGCCGCCGAGAAGCGCCGAGGAGCCGGGGTCCGCGACGAGGACGACGCCAAGCAGCCCGAGTCCCATTCCGACGAACCCACGAACCGGCAAGCGTTCCTCCGAGAGCAGCAGGGCGGCAAAGACCGGGGTCAAGATCGGGTTGAGGCTGAAGACGACGGCGGCCACGCCGCTCGTCACGTGCTGTTGGCCGACGAACAACAGCGCGTTCGTCAGGCCGATGACGATCACGCCGGTCGCGAGGACGCCGACGACGTCGCCCACGGTTCGGGGACGCAGCTCCGCCCGCGAGAGCGTGAGCGCCGCGAACGCGACGAGGACGATCGCGCCGATGTCGAAACGGAGGGCGACGAAGAGGAGCGGCGGGAGGTACGCCAGCCCGGCCTTCGCCGCGACGAAGGTGCCGCCGAACAGGACGGCGGTGACGAGGAACAACGCGCCGGTTCGTCGCGTGAACACGCTACCGCGACACCCCAGCACACGTTTCGGACGAACGATCGGTCGATCGGCGTCGTTCCATCACGACGTTTGCTACATCCCGGAAACGTATAACGAAATCCGTAAAACGTTGCGAGATGGGAAACGATCGGCACATCACGAGGATCGTTCACGGCATGAAAACCCGTCACGGGACGAGGCCGACTCGTCCGGGAGGGAGCCGGTCGGCCTGGGCGTGTTCGGTACGGACGCGTTCGGACCCGGCGTATCCGAAGCGGGGGAGTTGCACCCGGCGTATCCGAAGCGGGGGAGTTGCACCCGGCGTATCCGAAGCCGGTTTATCCCGGCGGGCGCTGGGTCGGGTATGGAGGGACCGCTCGGGGAGATCGAGTTTCTCGCCCGCTCGACGAACCGCGTCGAGGTGTTGCGGCTGGTGGCGACCGAACCGCACACGCGAGGGGACCTCGCGACGGCGACCGGCGCGTCGCAGGCGACGCTGGGGCGGATCCTCGAGGACTTCACGGACCGATCGTGGGTGCGTCGCGAGGAGGCCGGCTACGTCGCGACGGCCACCGGAAGGCTGGTCGCCGACGGGATCGGCGACCTCGTGGCGGTCCTCGAGACGGAGGCCAAACTGCGCGACGTGGTCGCGTACCTGCCGACGGCGGAGCTGACGTTCGACCTGCGTCACCTCGCGGACGCGACGGTCACCGTGCCGACCCGGACGCGTCCGAGCGCCCCGCTCCAGTGCGTGCTCGACGCGATGGAGGACGCCGACGCGCTTCGCGCCTTCTCGCACACCCTCAACGAGCAGAGTCTGGCGACGGCACACGAGCGCGTGACTGCGGGCGAGGGGACGTTCGAGGCCGTCCTCTCGGCGAGCGCGATCGAGGCGCTCGCGGCCGACGACCGGCTGTGGACGCGGCTTCGATCGCTCGCCCGGAGCGACGACGCGGCGATACGGGTTCGCAGCGAGGAGCTCCCGCTCGCCGTCACGATCGCCGACGACAGGGTCTACCTGCTCGTGCGGGACGACGGCGGGATCCTGCGGGCGTCGCTACACACCGACGACCCGACGGTTCGCGAGTGGGCCGCGGAGACGTTCACGCGATACTGGGAGACCGCGGAGCCGTTCGATCCGGTCGCGTTCGACCCGGCGGCGGTCGACGACTGAGCGCTCTCGCGAGCCAACGCGACGCCGGGACGCCGACCGTGGACGATGCGTCGCCGGCCGCGGACGGTCTCATCCCACGCCGACCGGCACTCGCGGCGGTCGTCCCGTGCGGCGGTCGACGGTCGCCCCGCAGTGCGGGCAGACGAGCGACCGTTCGTCGGCGGTTCGATGCTCGATCCAGTCGTCGGGGAGCACGCCGTGGTAGTCACACGCCGCACAGAAGAGCGTCGCCTTGCGGCGGGCGTTCGATTCGCGATTGCTGACGGGTGAAGTCATCACGTCCCGTTACGTCGCGACGGGTAAATCCCTTGTTCGGAACAAACGTTCATTACACAGACCTGCGAGAGCGGGGGTCGGTCGACGACCTCGGGATGGAGGAGTAGCCCTACACCGGCGCAACGACCTGGCGCGTGACCGCCCGCTGACGGCCGCGCTGCGCGGGACGAACCCGATGACGCGACCGGCTATACGAGGGTCTCCTCGACCGCCACTTCGAGCGCCCGCAGATGGTCCCCCTGGGCACGGAGACGTTGGATCTCCTCGTATTGGCGTGCCGAGAGCAGTCGTCCCATGTCGTATGCGTCGAGCACGGCCGCCGCGTCTCGATGGTTCCAGCCCGGGTACTCCAGCGTCATGTCGGTCGAATCCCGTACGTGGTGAGATAACTCTTGACGTCCCGTTCTCACGATTGATTTTCGGGGTCGCGGTGCCGGTGGGAGGGCAGTCGATCCTCGGACGGGTGCTTCCCGTCGCTCGTGCGTCGTCTGTTCGGGCGCGAACGAACACGGATTCACCTACTCGTTCGATGACAACTTCGGCGCGTTCGACGAAGTGATCCGGCTCACGACCGCGACGGACTCGTTCTCACCGGGATGACGGCGACCGCCCGCTCGGAGGGAGTCGTCTCGACGGCTTCGACCCCGATCCGTCGAACTCGCCGTCCCGAAGGGGCGTCCCGAGGACGGGCTGTGGCGGCGACGATCGCCCACCGCTCAAAACAGCGACTCCAACTCGCCGTCGCTATCCATGAGGTCCGTGAAGCGCTCCTCGCTCTCCTCGGTGATCTCGCCGATGTTCTCCTGTGCCTCGATCGCCACCTGCTGGAGCTCCTTCACCCGCGGGACGTTCGTCACGCCGCCGAGCAGCACGAGCACCGCGACCGTCCCCTCCCCGCGCCGCGGGTAGTCCCCGCCGCGCACCTCCATCGACCCCGTTTGCTCCTCGAGCCACTTGCGGCCGTGTTCGATCCCCTTCCGATTGAGGTACTCCGGCGGACCGGCGACGACGAGCAACGCCCGCTCCGTGCCGTTCACCTCACACGGGAGGGTGAGCCGCCCGAGGGTTGCCTTCCGCACCAGACTCGTGATCCGGTTGGTCGTCTCCGTGCTGTCGAGTTCGGAGCCGCCGCTGAAACGCGAGAGCAACCCCGAACGCTCGGGCTCGTCCACCTCGACCTCGGCGTAGCCCAGCGTGGAGATCCCTCCGCCGGCGAGCGTGTTGATTATTTCAGAGGAGTCGACGACGCTCTCGCCGACGTCGCTCCCCTCGTGTACCTCGCCCGCGCTGAAGAGGACGCCGAACCGTTTCACGATCTCCCGGTTGAGCGCGTCGTATCCCTCCTGGACCGACTCGCCGGTCTTCCGCCACGCGTCGTTGTCGAAGACGAGCAGGTTGTTCACCTCGTCGACGAACGTCTTCAACGATCGGGCCGCGTTGAGCGTGTAGATCCCGCCCTCGTCGGTGCCGGGGAGAATTCCGAGCCCGTAGACCGGTTCGGTGTAGATCCGCTTGAGGTGACGGGCGATCACGGGTGCGGCACCGGAGCCGGTTCCGCCGCCGAGCCCCGCGACGACGAGGAACGCGTCGATCTCGTGGACCGGCACCCCGTCGAGGGCGCCCTGAATCTCGTCGACGTCCTCCTCGGCGATCTCCGCACCCAGCTCGTTGTCCGCGCCCACGCCGTGACCCTTCACGCGCGCCTGTCCGATCAGGATCCGGTGGTCCGGCGGGAGGTGGTCGATCCCCTCGAGGTCCGCCTTCGCGGTGTTGACCGCGATAGCGCCCCGAACCACGTCCGCCCCGGCCTGTGCATCGTACGCGAGGAACTCGTCGACGACCTTCCCCCCCGCCTGCCCGACCCCGATCAGTGCAAGTTTCATGTGAACACACCACGACCGCCTACGCGGGCCCGATGGATAAAGGTTGGAAACGAAACCAGTCGTGATCGGACCGAACGGGGTCGGGAGCGACGCGGCGGGAGAAGCGGATACGTTCGAAAGCGACGCGGCGTGAGGAGTGGATGCGGTTGGAAGCATCGCGGCGTCGTGGCGCTCGATCGCCGGCCGATTCCGTCACTCCTCCGTGTAGGTTATCTCGGCGATCTCGCGTCGAGGACCGTCGGCGTCGTCGTTCTCGTATTTATATAATACGTCGTCGTTCTCGTCGACGGTCCCGTTGTGTGAGCCGTCACAGAGCGGCTTCGTGTCCGAGAGCCCACAACGGCAGACGTAAATTGCGCCGTCATCACCCATGTCGGATTCGTCGAGTCGCTGTGGGCCCTTCGCCTCGTGAGTCACTTCGCGTGGCATATTCACGCGTGGGGCCGCCACCTTCTAAAATTCGGGGTCGGATCGAACGCGATGGCGGAGTTCGTGTGAGCGTCGCAGGGTTGGCGGGTAACTTATGAATCGTTCGTCAGCGAGGTGTACTCACCGACGAGCGAGTCGGTGAGGGCGACGCCGTCGAGCGCGGCGTGGACGTCGACGACGGACTCGGTCAGATCGGCGTCCGCAACCGTCGCGTTCGGGAACACGACCGCACGCTCCAGCGACGAGTCGGCCACCTCCGCGCCGTCCATCACGTGAACGACGTCGCCGACGTCCGAGCCGGTGACGGTCGCGCCGTCGTCGACGAGCGAGCCGCCGTCGAGGGCGTACTCGACGGCATCGAGGTAGCTCCCGATGGTGCCGATGTCGAACCACGCGCCGTCGAATGTGAACGCGTGGACCGGCTGTCGGCTCTGGAGCCACTGGATGAACCAGCCCGGCTCGTCCGGGTTCTTCCCGTCCTCGAGATACGTCGAGAGGTCCGGAAGGGTCTCCGCGGGAAACGCATAACACGCGATGGAGACGAGCGTGCTCTTGGGGTCGTCCGGCTTCTCCTGGAAATCGACGACCTGATCGCCGTCGAGGTCGACGAGTCCGTACGACTTCGCCCGCTCCAGCGACCCGACGTCGTAGGCGGCCAGCGTCGGCGTTCCCTTCTCCTCGAAGAAGTCGGCGAACTCGCCGAGATCGAAGCTGATCAGGTTGTCGCCGGCGACGACGATCAGGTCGTCCTCGACGCTCTCACGCTCGACGAGCTGTTCGAGCGCGCCGACCACGCCGAACTTCTCGTCCTCCTCGACCGTCTCCTCGATGGAGAGCGTCGGCTTCTCGAAGTCGCTCTCGGCGAGATACGTCGCGAACGTCTCCTCGAA
>LKMJ01003951.1_pt1 | contig 13881 bp, 13 predicted proteins | sample 643391 | NCBI WGS metagenome assembly LKMJ01 (sample SAMN04112250, study PRJNA286221) | soda lake metagenome | biome: soda lake; feature: Kulunda Steppe; material: water; isolation source: sample PL-Br10 brine of Picturesque Lake | place: Russia: Kulunda steppe | collected 2010-07
CGCTCCGAGACAAACGTCTTGATTGGGAACATCGTTTGTCGGGTGACACGAATGTGTCACCCTTGCCTGCTGTGACTTCCAGCGACTGGTGAGAACTGACCAACAATCCTCTACCCAAGAGCGTATTCGGATTGACGAACTTCACGATGCAGGTGTCGTAGTCGGCCTCGGACACGACTCGGTTATGGATGCGATTTACGAGTACGGCAAAGCAGATCCACTTGACGCGGCGTATGTACTAGCACACTACGCACACATGAACACACACGCAGACGTTGAGACGCTCTGGGAGATGCTGATCGACGCGAATGCACAGATCCTTGGCAAACAGCCAGACGAATGCAGAGTAGTCGAAGGAAACGAGGGGTCGGTCATCGTCCACGGTGCCCCAACTCCTCACGATGTTTTGCGAACGAGAGCTCCCCGTCGTCTCGTCGTCACTAACGGGACTGTCGTTTCGAACGCAGCGCAGACAGAAACACAGTTTCCCTCCCCGATAACGAGCGTACAGTTGACTTTATGCGTAACTCCAGCTAGGATGGCCAATCGGTTGACGTTGGTACGCTTTCAGAGTCATGTATTTGAATCACAAAGGATTTATATACTATATCTCCGTTGTTTTGGGTATACCATCCAATGACTGACATCGAACTCGTTGATTTGAGCCAGCCCTGGGGAGCGAATCTGTCACCATGGCCTGGTGGTGATGCGCCGAAAGTCTGGCGTAAGAACACGCTCGGAACAGACGGCTACAACCAGCAACGTATCGAGACTGAAAATCACGTCGGGACTCACCTGGACGGGCCGAAACACTTCATCTCTGGTGGTCGAGATATCGCAAGCCTCCCACTGAATGGAAAGCTCTTCGGAGAGGGTGTTGTTGCCGACATTAGTGACGAAGTGGGCGAGTACGACATCTACAAACCTAAACACATCACCAAGAAGGTTGATGTAAAAGAGGGAGATATCCTGATTATCAATACAGGATTCCACAAAAACTATCCCGAGTACGGATCCGATCCTGACGAGATTAGGTACTTTGCTAAACATCCGGGGCCACACCAGGAATTCCACGATTGGGCACTGGAGATGGATCTGAACTGGATTGGCGTCGATGTCGGGTCGGCTGACCATCCGATGAACACGCATATCTCCGACGTCCATCCACTCTGTGCTGCCGAGTTCGAGGAGAAACACGGGAAGCCAGTCGACGACGTGTTCACACCGGAGATGGACCACCTCATGCACGTTGAACCGTTCGAGCAAGAACTCATTCATGCGGAGAACCTCGGCGGTGACATTGACCGAGTTTCGAACGAACGGCTGATGATCGGTGCATTCCCCTGGAAGTTCGTCGACGGCGAATCGTGCATCTCCCGTGTCGTTGCGTTCAGAGGCCTCCTTTGACTGGCGAACTGTCGGTTCTTGGTCGGCCAGACATCCGTTTGCACCCTCACACACCTGACGGAACATAGGAACGTGCTTCCTGTGACCGTCGTGCTGTAGGTGGCAAGTCTGTAAGATCTCCAGTGGATTGTTCTCAACGAATTACCCGATAGATCACGAATACGGCAACAAATACACTATTACGTCAACATTTTATGGCACAGTATTAAACTTTTAGTACTATTCGAACATATGGGCTAATGAATGAGAAAAATAAATTATGAGTATGCCTTCAAGCGGATCCTCTATTCGCTGCCAACACTGTTTATCGTGACTGTGTTCGTGTTTTTGCTCGTCCACATGATGCCAGGAAGTCCAGCTCGGTCTATCCTCGGTATCCAGGCAACACCCGAACGGGTTGCCGAGGTCGAACGGCAGCTAGGGTTGAACCAACCACTGTATCTGCAGTATTTCGATTGGCTCGGGAACGCACTCCAGGGTGATCTGGGTATTTCTTACCAGCGCGACGAACCTGTGACGACCGTACTCGCAGAACGGCTCGGAATCACGCTGCAACTGATTCTCTGGACGTTTGTGATGACTGTGTTGGTGGCTGTTCCAATCGGCATACTGAGTGCGATAAAGAAGGGATCCGTCTTCGACTCCAGTATGGTCGTCTCGAGCACGTTCGGGGTGAGCATCCCGGAGCTGGTTTCCGGGGTGTTTCTGGTACTGATCTTTGCTGTCCAATTAAATTGGTTTCCAACGAGCCAGTACGTCTCACCCACGGAGAGTCTCGTCGGATACGCTCGACATATGGCGTTACCAGTGTTGACGCTGGCGATACCGTCGGTGTCAATCGTCTTGCGAATGACACGGAATTCGTTCTGGGATACGTTTCAGGCCGACTTCGTTCGATTTTACAGGGCGAACGGACTCGCGCAGACAAAAATCTACAGACACGTCTTCAAAAAGAGCCTGATCCCAGTGATTACGATGGCTGGCATCCAGTTTGGATACATGATGGCTGGTGCAGTCGTGGTCGAAGAACTGTTTGCCATCCCGGGGATTGGTGAAGCACTCATCTCCTCGACCCAGTCGCGAGATATTCAACTGGTCCAGGGGACTGTCCTCGTGATTGCACTTTGGTTCATACTCGTCAACCTCGTCACTGATCTGCTCATCGAACACGTCGACCCACGGATCGATCAACAATGACCGGAAAGAAAGAGATTGCTGAACCGGCGGAAGCCACGGACCGATCAGGTATCGCCCGTCGAATTAAACGACAAATCGGGACGGTCACGCCAGAACTCGAACGACCAAAGGATGTGGACACGTGGTTTGTGTACATTGGCGGCGGAATCGTTGGTCTCACCGTTGTTCTCGCCGTCTTCGGGCCATTGCTGGCACCGTACGGACCGAACGAATCACACGCCGCGAACGTCCTTGCAGGGCCCTCTCTGGAACATACGTTCGGCACCGATGCCAACGGTCGCGATATATTCACGCGTGTAATGCACGGCTTCCGTCGCCTCTTTTTGATCGCTGGACTCGGTCTGGTCGGGTCGTTTGCAATCGGGTCGGCAACGGGTATCGTCGCTGGCTACTACGGCGGTGCTGTTGACGAACTGTTGATGCGAACGGCCGATGGGTTGATGGCATTCCCCGCGCTAATTCTTGGTCTTGCCATCGTCGCGGCGTTTGGACCGTCACAGGCAGTGCTCGTGTTCGTTCTCATGGTTGGCTTTGCTCCGAACTTTGCCCGGATGGGACGAAATGTCACCCTCTCGTTACGAGAAGAGCTCTGGGTGAAGGCGTTGCAGGTCAAAGGCGTCGGAGACGGGCGCATTCTTCGCAAGCATGTTTTCCCCAACTCCCTGTCGTCACTTCTTGAGCAGGCGATGTTGCAGTTTGGTATCATGGTGATTATTATCGCCTCACTTTCGTTTCTCGGTGTCGGCATTCAGCCACCGAACGCATCACTGGGAGTGATGGTCAGTGAAGGGGCACACAGACTCGAAATAGCGTGGTGGTTTAGTACCTTCCCCGCAATCGCCATCGGCATCATCGTTCTCGGGCCGACACTGCTTGCACAGGGGATAAAAGACAGAAATATCAGAGTAGCAGAACACAATGAGTGAGCTAGTAATCGACGATCTTTCCGTGCAGTATCGGACAGAAGACGAACTAATCAAGGCAGTCACCGACGTCTCCCTGAGTATCGCTCCTGGTGAAATTGTGGGCGTTATCGGCGAAAGTGGATCTGGAAAGAGTACAGTCGGAAAAAGCATCGTCAAGGTCCTCGATGCCAACGGTGCCATCGCTGGCGGGTCAATCTCCTACGACGGTACGGATCTCACGGAACTGAGTGATACCGAACTGTCGGAGCTGATCCGGGGCAAGAAGATCGGTTCGGTGTTTCAGGACCCTCATGCAAGTTTGAATCCGGTCAGGACAATCGGGTCGCAGATTACGGAACTGGTGGGCCAACATCACGATGTGGACAGTCGGGAAGCGAAGGAACGAACAATCACACTGCTCGGGGAGATGGGGATTTCGAGCGCAGCGGAGCGGTACGACGCGTATCCATCGTCGTTCTCCGGGGGAATGTTACAACGAGTGGTGCTGGCAATGGCAATCGCGGGCGATCCCGACCTGCTTATTGCCGATGAACCTACGACAGGATTGGATATGACTGTGCAGGCCCAGGTATTACACAAATTCAAGCGCCTGAATAAAGCGAAAAATATGGGAATCATGTATATCACCCACGACCTCGACCTATTACCGAGTATCTGTGACCGCGTCGTCGTCATGTACCAGGGCCAGGTTGTCGAAACCGGAACCTGTGATGCTGTCTTCGACGATCCCAAGCATCCGTATACGGCGAAACTTCTGGAGTCTCGTATCCAAGGGGAGATCACGTCTGGTCGGGCGGGTGATCCATCCCCTGATCCTGGCTCCAGTGGCTGTCCCTATCACACGATCTGTCCCGAAGCAATCGATGGAGAGTGTGATACGGGATCTGTTCCGCCCGTCTACGAAACCGAGGACCGACAGGTCCGTTGTTACCTGTACGATGAATCACAGATGGAGGGAATAATCGATGACGCTTCTTGAACTGGAGAATGTAACAAAGGAGTTCGGCGGGACAAACACCTACTTCGAGCGCCTGTTCGGTGGGTCAGAGACGGTAACGGCTGTCGACGATATCAGCCTGGAGATCCAGCAGGGAGAAACGTATGGGCTCGTCGGCGAGAGTGGAGCCGGAAAGTCGACGGTTGCGAATCTGGTAACGAAACTGCACGAACCGACCAGTGGGACAATTACATTCGAAGACAAGGATATAACGACACTTTCTCGATCACAGAAACAGCGGTTCCACCAGTCAGTTCAGATGGTCTTTCAGACACCATCCGCGAGTATCGATCCAAAATACAGTGTTGGCGACTGGATCGAGGAGTCACTGATCGTGAATACACAGCTGGACAGAATGGAGCGCAAAGAGCGGGTCACGGAGGCCCTCGAGACGGTCAATCTCTCGCAAGCGTACAGGGATCACTATCCGGACGAACTCTCTGGTGGGGAGTTACAGCGGGTGTCGATCGCCACAGCGTTCGTCGTGGAGCCGGATCTCGTGATTCTCGACGAGCCAGTCTCTGCCCTCGACAAGACGATCCAGAGGGATATTCTGGAGTTGCTGGTTCGGCTTCAGGACGAGCGCAACGTCTCTTACCTCCTGATTTCTCACGACCTGAGCGTTATTCAAGCCATCAGTGATACGATTGGAGTCATGTACCTCGGTGAACTGGTTGAGGAAGGACCAGCAACGACGGTGTTCGACACACCCCGCCATCCGTATACGGAGATCCTGATCGACGCAATCCCATCGAAGGGGGGCATAGAACTTCCCGAGTCGTTCAGCGAAGAGCCCCCCTCGGCGACGGAGCCACCAGCGGGCTGTTCGTTTCATCCCCGGTGTCCCTACGCAACCTCGATCTGTGAGTCAGAAGCCCCACAGCAGGAACTGGTCGATGGGACACACAAAACGTCCTGTCATCACTGGGACGAACTGCAGTAGGAAGCTCCGGGTCGACTATGACCCTCGTAACCGGTAGCCGAGACGTCCGGGCTGGGAGCTACTCACTCACGCTCGATGAGAAAGGATCTGAGGGCGACAATTCGGTTGTAGCCAACAAACGATTGACTGAACCGGCTGACAGTAACGCTGGTCGGGAGACGTTACCGGTCGAGGTACATATATTCGAAGTTCGGCATCAACTGGAGCGGTGCTTCCACGCCATAGAGATCCGCGTCGACGCCGAAGACGTTGTGTCGGTGGAACGGGAAGTACTTACCGGCCTCGTCGAGCACGATTTCGTTTATTTCGGCGAGGACCTCAGCACGCGCGTCTGGATCTGCTGTTCGGGATTGCTGGATGAACAGTTCGTCGACCTCCTCGTTTTCGTACCCCCCCCAGTTGAAGAACTCGCCCGAGAAGACCATCTCGAGGTAGAAGCTCGGGTCCCAGCCACCGGACCAGTCTTTTATCCCGATACCGAACTCCAAGTCTTGGTGTCGGGTGCGCCAGGTCTCGTCGTCGACTAGTTGGATATCGAACTGGAAATCCAGACGGTCGTCGAGCTGGCCCTGCATGGTTTCCAGCAGGGCGACCTGGTCGTCGGCAGCTGTCGTGGCATAGCTCGTGACTTCGAACTCCTCTCGATCGTATGGGGACTGTTCGAGGTGGTCTTCTGCGGTCTCTACATCGACACCGTCGTAAGGATCTTCGAGCCCCAGATCGACAAGATGGGGCGGTGAAGCCTGATTGCCCGCTTTTTCCGCCGTGCCGAGATAGACGATATCAACAATTTCCTGCCAGTCCAGCGCGTGTAACACTGCTTTCCGTGCGTGTTCGTCATCGTATGGCGGTTCAGTCACATTGAAGTGCAAGATACCCCGCTGGTTGCCTATCAGATTCCTATGGAGCTTGGTCTCATCGTTGTTTTCGAGCAGTTCGAGGTCACTCGGATTGACCTGTGTAATCCACTCAAGTTCGCCCTGGCTGAGGGCTGTCCCCGCTTCGCTGTGACTGCTGTACTGGTAGAACTCGAGCCGGTCGAGATACGGGAGATCTCTTCCCTCGCTATCGGTTTTCCAGTAATCGTCGTTTGCCGTCAGCATTGCATCCTCACCGACACGTTCGTCGAGTTCGAACGGTCCAGAGCCCATCGGATCGAACCGTATATCCCGACTTTCCTCTGTTTCTTTGTGGACAATTCCGATAGTGGTAGCCAGTGCCTCCTCGAGGAACGCGTGGTGTCCGTCACCCGTATCGATGAGGAGTGTCTTGTCGTCGACGGCGGTAAACGAGAGATCGGACGCGATAACGCCGAAATCTCCACCCGCTGCGAGTGTAATATCGTCGATTGCTGTTCTGTACGTGTGGGCCGCATCTTCCGCGGTGACGGGCTCACCGTTCCAGAAATCAGCGTCTTCACGGATGTTGGCGACAAACTCTGTCTCAGAATCCCACTCCCAGCTCTCTGCTAGCCCACCTTCGAGTTCGAATCCGCCTTCTTCTAGCTCCCGGAAATTGAGCAGTCTATCATACAGTGCAGTGTGAACCTGCATCGTTGTCAGCCCATCACGCGACCGGGGATCCATCGAAAACAGCGTCGGTTCGACACCCATTCGGACCGTCCCACCATGACTCGGTTCGGGAATCTCTTCGTCTCCCGTTTCCATATCCTCCGTCCCGTCGTCGGTCCCGTCACCGCTGCCGGTACACCCGGCCAGTGCGACTGCACTTGCACTTCCAAGTATTTGCAATACGTCTCTTTTCGTGTATTGACGTTTGCTTGAGTACATCAGTTTTGTATATAGAATCACTGTAAATATAACGTTATGTTTGCCACAATTGTTGCGAGTTTAGCTCTTATTGCAAAAATACGCAAGTAGTGTCGAAATCGACACGAACAGTCCCGGAGTCGGTAATGAGATCTTAGTTTCCGAGTTCGTCCAGCAACTCCTCCGTAACTACGCCTGTCGGGCAGCCGGTGGCAACACTACCGACATAGGAGGACATACGGGCGTCGTCCTCGGAAACTCGAAGCTCTCCTCGACGATCAGATCGACCTCCTCGAAAGCCTGGTCAACGTCGCCGGCGACAACGTTCCCTTTGTCGGCTGCGTTGCCATCGACTGGGCTGTTCGGATCGGTGTCGAGATCTGGATGTACTACTGGTATGTTGTCCTCCAGTACTGACTCGGATTCGACCACTGGATCCATCGGTTCACCTGTGACAGTAACTTCCTGTGCAGCTTTTTTGCCAGTTTATTCCTTTCGGCCAGAATCACGGCGACAGGCAGTCCCCGGAAAATAACCCGATCGCGGGCTATAACGACTTTATCGTCGAACATGTACGTCCGGCTCGCTGGCTCTATCACTGATGTCTTCGGTCGTCCAAACTCGACTCACGCCGCTCATGGCGGTGTCTTCTTTTCGTTCTATGTTCACTGATTGGGATCATGGATTCGAGACATCTTCGCAAGGATACTCGATATGAGTTTGGATTGGCTGTCAGCATTGGACGTCACAGGTCCTGATTTACTGATCGTCGAATCCACAGAGAACTGACGCTGTCAGCCTCAGCTGAATCGATTCTGGCTAGAAATACATAGTTTTAATAACATCTGAAAAGCTATACAAATACCACATGGACTTGCGCCCACCAACACAACGAAAACTGAGAGATATCGCCGAAACGCACCATCTGAATCTCACAGACGAGGAACTCGCTGATTTCACCGAGATGATAGAGACGGCGATGGGCGTATACGAGCGACTCGCGGAACTCGACGTGCCAGTACAGAGCGAACGGTTCACAGATCGCCAGCCGAGGATTCCTGATGCGCACCCTGATCCGCACAATGCATTCGTTTCTCAGTGCCGCGTTGTGGGTGACACTGATGGGATTCTCTCGGGACTCGACGTCGCGATGAAAGACAACATCCAGGTAGGGGGCGTCGAGATGACCTGTGGGTCTTCGATGCTCGAGGGGTACATTCCCGGACGGGACGCATCTGTCGCCCGACTGGTCCTCGAAGCTGGTGGACGGATCGTTGGCAAGACGAACATGGACAGCTGGGCAGTCTCGGGAACGGGGGAGATAACCGATTTCGGCCCGGTTTTGAACCCGCACGACCCGGACTACCTCGCAGGCGGATCCTCAGGTGGTTCTGCTGTTGCGGTTGTCGAAGGAATGGCCGATATTGCATTCGGCACCGATCAGGCGGGATCTATCCGTGTGCCTTCAGCGTGGAGTGGCTGTGTCGGATTGAAGCCAACGTTCGGTCTCGTCCCGTACACTGGGTGCGTGGCCCACGGTATCATGTTCGACCACGTCGGTCCGATGGCGATGGATGTCGAGCGAGTGGCACGCGCGATGGATGCCGTTACCGTCGATACGGGAACAGACCCACGCCAATCGGTCGTCCCCGATATCGAGTATCGATCGAGTCTGAACACAGACACATCACTCAGTGTCGGCATTCTTGAGGAAGGCTTTATTTCCGAACAGGAAGCCGTCGATGACACTGTGCGGGAAGCACTTGATGCGTTCGAGGGCAAACGCATCTCGACACAGGAGGTGTCGATCGATCTCCACAGCGACGGAAACATCATTTGGCTCGGAATCGTCAACGAAACGATCGCGGCGATGGCTCGTTCGGAAGGGGGTGGACACTATCAGAAAGGGTTTTACGATACGCAGTGGCTCCACAGGTTTGCCGACCTGCGGCGGAGCCGTGCTGACGATTTCCCCCCGACAATGAAGCTCTATCTGCTCCTGGGACAGTATATTACAGACCGATATCATGGCCACTTCCACGCGAAAGCACAGAACCTGAATGTCCGACTGACCGATGCGTACGACTCGGCACTACAGGACGTGGACGTGCTAGCGATGCCGACAACCCCCACCACAGCGTTCGAGTATCAGGAGAATCTTCCGAGACGAGAGCGTGTCATCCATGCGACTCGAAAAGGTTCCCGTCTCTTCAATACGATGCCGTTCGACGTCACGGGTCACCCTGCAGTGTCTCTCCCCTGTGGAACAGTAAACGACCTCCCGGTGGGTCTCATGTTCGTTGGCCGTCGCGGGGAAGACGATACCGTCCTCAACGCAGCGTATGCGTTTCAGGAGCGCGTGCTCGACGAATAACTATCGCCCTCGCTCACAGGAGGAAATCTTGCAGCCAGTCGTCTCCTTCGAGTGTCACTTCGGTGTCAAGTAACCGGCCGCAGTGTGGGCAGATGAACTCGCGGAGACAGACGTCGTCCTGGGACTCCCGATATGCACCAGCGACTGTCGGGTCTCTGTCCCGGACGTGAACATCTTGCTTCCACCCGCCATCCATCGTCGAAAGCACTGTGTTACACGAGTCACAGACACAGTACAGCTGTGAGTCTGAACCTTCCCGAACGTCGATGGCCTCACCGAGTCTGTACTCCGTGGAGGTCGTATCCTCGTACGCGACGGGTGGGTCGGTATCAGGCGCATCCGCCAGACGCGACTGGTATATTTTCTCACGGCAGTCCTCGACAGCCTCAGTCGTCGTTTCACCCGGCACATCGGGAACGCCATAGACCTGCCGGGCTGTCTCTGGCTTGACTTTTCCATCGGCGACATCCTGCCGGACGGCGGCTGGTTCTCGTGTCAGTGGATCGCCGTATCCGCCGCTGCCGGTTCCGCCCTGGGTTGCGAACACGTCGCCCGGGTTCAGTTCGTGGACGCCCCACTGTGCGTCCACCGTTTCGGCCGCGCCAAGATCGTCTGCCAGGTCGGCCGGGATAGAGAGACCCCCGTCCAGCACGGTCGTGTCCCGCCGAAGCAGATACTGGGCGTTACAGCCTGGATAACCACCGAAGATCCCCATGCCAAGCGGGATCGTACCTCCTTTACCGAACGTTATTGCCTTCATTTCGTCGGTTTCGTCCGTCCGGTATGGGGTGACCGCAAATTCGTGTCCCAGACCGCCTCGATACATCCCTGCACCACCAGAATCGGGTTGTAGGCGGCGTGTCAGATACAGAAGCGGCAACTCCTGTTCGTGTCTCTCTACATTACTCCACCGGAGAACAGTGTTTGCGAGTTCCCCACCGACGTCAATTCCATCTGCGAAGGCTCTGGCACCGCCAGCGCCTGCAAACGCATCCGTCAGCTGCCTAACTGTGCTTTCGCCTTCCGTTTCGACTTCGACTTCGATAGTTACGTACGAACCATTCCAGACTGCAGTCGCCTCCTCTCTGTACTCCTCTGAACTTCCCAGCAGTTTCGAGATCCCTATCGTTGAGACCTTGTTACAGGTCTGGACGGATCCGACAGTGGCAATCGACACCGGAGCGGGCCGCTCGGGGTTCAGTACTGTTCCTTTGGGGACGTTCACCTCTATCGGTTTGATGACACCATCGTTCCAGACGATATCGTGTGCAAGCAGGGGGAGAATTGGTGCGACCACGCCGCCGAACGTCGCCCAGTACGGACTGTTCTGTGGGATATCACTCTGTTTGCTGGTACCCTCGAAATCGAAGACCAGGCTATCTCCTTCCTTTATTAGTGTCAGGTCTATAGTGAGCGTCCGGTCTTCGGCCACCGAGTCGATGTACTGCCGCGCTTCCCACTGTCCATCGGGAAGTTCACTGAGTCGATCTCTGAACTTCCGTTCGGATCGTTCTATGAGGTAGTCAGACACGTAGGCTACGTGCTCTGCACTGTACTCTCTCATGACCTCTTTGAGGCGGTCTTCGGTAACGTTTGCGGCAGCGATCTGCGACTTCATATCCAGGTTGACCAACTCCGGCGCCCGGCTCATGTTGAGCATCGTGTCGAGGATATCCTCGCGCATCTCGCCCTCCTCGACGAGTTTGAGACCCGGCGTCTGGAACCCTTCGTGGAAGACCGTCTCGGAGCGCGGCGAGAATCCACCGGCGTCGATCGCCCCAATATCGGCAACGTGAACGAAACTCGCCGAGAACGCCTGCAGCTCTCCGTCGAAGAAGATTGGCTTGATCACGTACATATCCGGCGCGTGTAATGCTGCCGTGTAGGGATCGTTGAGAATGAAGATATCTCCTTCGTTGATATCTCCCTCGAACTTGTCGATTATTTGCTTTGTTGCCTGCGATGCACCGGTGAGGTGGTGGAGAAATCCAACACCACCGGCGAGCAGATCACCTTCGTTAGTGTACAGCGACACCATCAGGTCGTGCGATTCGGTGACCATTGGTCGTCCGGACACCCGCTTGAGCGCGGTCATTCCTTCGTCGACCACCCGCGAGAGCCTGTGACGGATGATCTGCAACGTAACGGGGTCTATTTCTTCCATACTTACGCACCCCTCATGGCAACCGTGATATGATCTCGATTGAACCCTTCGGACGCGAGCTGTTCGCACATCTCACTTTCTATCCTTGCGAAGGCTTCCTTTAACCATTCAGCTGCAAGTAGCCCTGGTTTTGAACCGTCGTTCTCGAAGATACCTTCTATGAAGTCTGGGGTTTTCGTCGGTGACTTCCCTGTCGAGACGATTTTACCTCTATCTGCTAGGACGGGAACTGCACAGGTAGTGTCACTATTGGCTGAAATCTGGAATACCATACATCAAAACACACAAACAAGGTAGATAAACATATGGATTCGAAATAAAATCTTGACAATGTTGACCAGCTATTTCTTCGATTGCTATGGCAATGAGGGTTAGGGAAGCCACACTCGATGCCTCGGTCTCTACGGTGTAATGCTCTATTACAGGAACTCCAGCCAGAAGTATCGCTGGTTGACTACTCCGGGTTGCTGGAGTAGCGCGTAATGAAGTCACGACAACGTGGCTCACACGGTCTGGAGGCAAGTCACTCAACTAAAAACTGGGAATCGGCCGGCTAGTGGGTAGTAAACGACACAACCGTCTGCAGCGTAGTTTTGATATATACATGGAGATACGGCCATAAATTCAATAAGTTAAACCACTTGCCGAGTATGGTGACACATACAAAAGATTTAAATTCTGTGCCAAGGACTAACGAAACGCATGCCATCTGAAATCTCAGAGTGGATGGACCCGATTGTACTGGACGGTGACGAAATGCCCTGGGGCAACGTCAAAATCAAAGGCGACGAATTCCTGATCTGTTCGGGACTGACCGGACGACACCCCGATAAAAATCAGGAGTACCCCCAGTTGCTCGAAGATCCTGATTTCGAAACACCCGATCAGGAAGAACTCGATGCTTGTTATCACACCATCGAAGAGCAGACAAGAGCCATCATGGACAAGTACGAACGGATCTTCGACGAGGCCGGAACCTCCTTCGAGAACGTCTTTTATGTTGGCCACTATATTACCGAGCGCTACTACTGGCCCCGTGCCTGGCGAGCGGAAATGGAGTGGATGAAAGAAAACGGCTACGACGAGTTTACCGAGAAAATTCGTCCAGGTGTCCTCCAGGTCGTCGAGGGTCTCGACCACGCGGATATGAAAATTGAAATCCGTATGTGGGCCACCGTCCCCGAGTAATGCAGGCGCTCAGTTCGGATACCCACGGCCTCCGGTAATATAGTTTAGTAAACAAAATCGGTACGGACAGTGAGAAAACAGTGCCGTGCACTCACAGTCTTTTCTGATAACTGTTCAGAATAGTTGTGACACCAGGCGAGCGGTCAGGGTTGTTCACCCGTTCATCGGAGTGACGAAGGGTAGTTCGAGGAGACTATCAGTCGATCACATTGGGTTAGAGGAAGTGTCTGCTTGGAAAGGATATGCAACTTACCATTGCAGACAACGGGATAGAAGAGGAACATCTGCTTAATTTTGTCGTTAATAGCCTCAACGAAGAGCTTTCGATAGATCTCGTAGGAGACGTAGAGGTCTCGACAGAGGACCTCGGTTAACTGCATCTGCGAAACGACCGAAGAGTCTCCACACGCCAATACCGTCCGTGGACACCTCACCGATCAGTTCGACTTCGATACCGTCGAACAGGTTGGAGACACGCTGCTCCAACAGGATACCGTCGAGACGCTCCCTGATCAACCGATGGAGGTCGTCGCAGACCTCCACCTCGATCCCTACTGCGGTGATGAAGACGAGACAGAAGCTCTCTACTCTTCACTGGCCAAGTGTGGAACAACTACGTTTCACGCCTATGCAACTCTCTGTATACATCGATTGCGTCTACCAGCAAGGCAGATACGACGAACACGGGGTAGCGCGTCACGGCTACGCCGCTGACGCACCGTTTATCGAAACTCCACGCGATGCCCGAGAACACTACCGCAAGCGGTTCGGCATCGAATCGTCCTACCGGTTGGCTAGAAAGAGCCTCGCTCTTACGAGCTCTCGTGACGCCGGATTACGGCTGTTGCTGTTTGTCGTGAGCCTGCTGTTACAGAACGTCTGGCGCTATCTGCACTGGATGTACGTGGCGGCGCCC
>LKMJ01003952.1_pt1 | contig 13880 bp, 12 predicted proteins | sample 643391 | NCBI WGS metagenome assembly LKMJ01 (sample SAMN04112250, study PRJNA286221) | soda lake metagenome | biome: soda lake; feature: Kulunda Steppe; material: water; isolation source: sample PL-Br10 brine of Picturesque Lake | place: Russia: Kulunda steppe | collected 2010-07
ACAATAATATTGTTTCTGTCTCCCTGTCGTCTACTACATTCTACGTTTTGGTTTATGCCAAAGCTATTTACATCCAAACCTATCCATAGATAACTGTTGACGTATGAGTAGCCAAAACGGAAATAGTGAAACTAACACAAGCGATTCGTCTCATTCAGCTAGTGGAAATAAATTGATGTCGCAGTCTCGCCGTCAGATGCTCTCGACGGTTGCTGCGGGTGTTGGCACAACTGCCATTGCTGGTTGTCTCGGTGGCGGTGGTGACGAGCCGCTGACGATCTCGGTGTTCGGCGGAGCATTCAAAGAAATCCTTGATCGTGAGTTGTTCGAGCCGTTCTCCGAAGAAACCGGCATCGAGTTCCAATCCCAAGCACAGGGAGGGACGGCCGAAGTGCTTCCGACAATTGAGGCTGGCGTTGATGCTGGTGAGGCTCCAGTCGATGTAATGATTCTCACACTTCCAGGTGTGTTCCGAGGAGAGAACTCAGACCTGTGGCATCGGTGGGATCATGACGACTTCGACAATCTACAGTACATCCAAGAGGATCTCCAGAACACCAACGATGACGGTGAACTGTTTACGATGGCAGGACTGGGCTGGTTTATTAACCTCGTTCATAACACCGACGAAGTAGACGAAGGGCCGACTTCATGGGATATGCTGTGGGACTCCCAATGGGAAGACCAGTTAGGCATTATGACGCCTGCTGTAACCGGATACCTACCCGATGTTGCTGCAGCGACCCGGTTCGATGAGGGTCAGGATATCCTTGATACAGAAGAGGGTATCAGAGAGGTATTCGAGGAACTTAGCGAAATCAGATCTCAGGGAGCACTCTGGTATACGAACGAAGCGAACTTCCAATCACGGCTCGCACAGGGTGAAATCCCAGCCGGCATGTTGTACCACGATATCACACGTGTCCTTCAGCTCGAGCAGGACGCACCCATCGAAAGCACGTTCGCCGAGGAAGGATCGATCTTCGAGACTGGCGAGTGGGTTGTTCCGCGGACGACAGACAAAATCGACGAGGTCAGAGAGTTCATCGATTACTCGTTGGATCCTGAAGTACAGGATCACGTCGCCCGAGAGCTGTTTACGACGCCGATTACCAAAACAGAGTACACAGAGCTTGATGACGAAGAGTTCGAGGCGGCTGCCGGTCCTGGTATTGATGAAGCCATTCATCCGAACTTCGAACTATACGTCGAACAAGAAGAGCTCATAAACACACTGTGGGATGAAATGATCGGCGAAGAAGGCGAAGATGCCGAGGAGGAGGAGTTCTAGCTGTGCCCGGAGTCACGCTCGAGGGGGTCACCAAAGAGTACCCTGGTGGGGTCACTGCGGTTAATGACGTCTCGTTAGTCATCGACGAAGGTGAGTTCGTGACGCTTGTCGGCCCCAGTGGCTGTGGGAAAACCACAACGCTACGCACCATCGCTGGTTTCGAACAGGCGACAACCGGAACCGTCGGTATCGCGGGTATGGAAGTCAACAACACACCGCCTGACGGCCGAGACACCGGGATGGTCTTTCAGGATTTCGCGTTGTTCCCGCATATGACGGTCGCCGAAAACATCTCCTACGGGCTCAAAGTCCGAGGCGAAGACGACGAAACGATCGATGCCAGAGTCCAAGAAATGCTCGAGTTAGTCGAGCTACCCGAGACGGCCGACCGCAAGCCGACGCAGCTATCGGGCGGCCAACAACAACGGATTGCCGTCGCCCGTGCTGTGGCACCTAAACCGAGCGTGTTGTTGCTTGACGAACCGCTTGCGAGCCTAGATAAGAAACTCCGTGAGACAATGCAGGTCGAACTCTCGCGCATTCAAAAACAACTCGGGATTACGACACTGTTGGTCACTCACAACCAGAAAGAAGCACTCACCATGTCCGACCGGGTGGTCGTGATGAACAACGGTGAGTTCGAACAGGTTGATACGCCCGAGGCGGTGTATTCGAACCCTGCCTCACCGTTCGTTGCTGACTTTATTGGGAATGCGAACCTCTTCGATGGCACTGTCGTTGAGTCGACCGATTCTGGAAAGACCACGATCAACTGTGGTGGTATCACACTACAGGCCAACACATCGAAGCGCCAACAGCCCGGTGAGAACGTGACGGCGATGATCCGACCGGAAAACATCGATCTTGCCGACCAGTCGGTTGCGACCGACGGTGGAGAGGCCATCACCACGATTGATGGAACGGTTACGTTTACACAGTTCGGTGGTGGTCAAACCGAGTTCTTTGTCGAAACGGAGGCTGGCCAAGAGATCACATCGATCCAACAGTCCGAACACACCACACTCACAACAGGTGACCACGCTGAGTTACTGGTTCGTAGCTCCGATGTCCTGGTGTTTCCGAACGCATGAGCACTGACACAACGACAATTGAGCGGATCAACAATCTGGGGGCGGTATTTCAGCGAACAAAATACGTGCTGATATCGTATCCTGCACTCATTCTCGGCATTTTTGTCGTGATTCCGATGGGACTCCTGTTCGTTGTGAGCTTTTTCCAGAACATAGAGGGTGGCTTTTACGAACCAGTCTTAACACTCGAAAACTACACTCGGTTCTTCGGGAGTGATCTGTACCGCGGCCGTGTGTTCTATACGCTCCGGCTTGCAGCGACAGTCTCGGCGATCACGCTTGTTATTGGCTACCCGATTGCCTATTACATCTCTCAGCTCTCGAGTCGGCTCTGGAGACGCATCTACATTTCGACGATCATCTCCACGCTGTTTTTGACATTCATCATTCGAGCGTTTGCCTGGCAGGTGCTCTTAGAAAGCGACAGCGTGGTGCCAACGATCGGTGCTGCGATTGGAATTATGGACGAAGCGTCTTCGCTTGTCCCGAGTTACTTCGCGCTTGTCATCTCGATGGTGTACGTGTTTTTGCCATTTATGGTAATTACGTTGTACGTCACGCTCAAAAACATCGACGGAAGTCTTATTGAGGCCTCACGAGATCTCGGTGCCGGACCGATCACCACCTTCCTTAGGGTAACCCTACCACTGTCAAAAAATGGGATTATCAGTGGCGTGTTGTTGGTCTTTACCCTCTCGTTGGGGATTTTCGTCCTGCCTCGTATTCTGGCGAATCCCCCCCAGTGGACAATTGCGGTGTTGGTCGGCGAACAGGTCGGTGTCGAAGGAAACGTGCCGTTCGGAGCGGCGATCAGTGTTGTAATTCTGACGACGGTGTTGATCATGTTCGCAATCGGTGGCTACCTCATGGACAACGACTCGGAGGTGACTAACGCATGAGTACTATCAGCGAGATCGACCCTGGCTTCCGGGATTCGATTTTCTCAGGCAGCCTTCGACTGTTCGCGTGGCTCACCATGTTGTTTGTTGTTGTGCCGCTGTTCGTTATCAGTTTGCTGGCGTTCAACTCCGGGTCGTTTCTCGCATTCCCTCCCGAAGGGTTCTCTCTGCAGTGGTTCAGCGAAACGGCGAATGATCCTGGATGGATCGAAGCAATCCGAAACAGCTTCGTCGTCGGCATTCTCGCATCGATTTTTGCCACATCAATCGGCGGGACTGCGGCATACGCACTGTACCGATACGACTACGAGTTTGGCATCGCGATCGCTGGACTTGCCATCGTTCCAGTGCTCATCCCGCCAGTGATCCTGGCAGTAATGTTTATGACTTTCTTTGCCATGTTGGGTTCACACGGCTCGATTTGGAACGTCGTGATCGCACATGCGATCTTTCTGACGCCGTTCCCGTTCTTTATGATCTCACAGGGGCTCAAAGAGGTCGACCGGAGCTACGAGGAGGCAGCCCGCAACTTGGGTGCCTCTCAGCTAACCGCGGTTCGAACAATCACGATTCCGTTAGTTGGGCCAAACATCGTTGCTGGCTTCCTGTTTGCGTTCATTCTGTCACTCAATGAATATATTATCGCCTGGCTGCTGGCTGGGTTTAGCTCACCAACAGTACCGATCCAGATCTTTACCAGCCTTCGGTACAACTACTCGCCGACAATCGCCGTTGTGAGTCTGTTTTTCATCACAATCACGGTCGTCGGTCTCTCGATTGCCGAGTATATTACTGGAGGCCTCTGGGAGTAACTCGTTTTTGAGGATACACTGCTATGACATCAGACAATACACACTATACTGACCTACCCGAGTTATCGTTTGCCAACAGTGGAACGTTCCTGAAAGCACCACGCGTCGATCCACAGGGGCTGTCGGCCGACGTCGACGTTGCGGTCTTCGGTGCACCGTACGATGGGGCCGTCTCGCGCCGACCCGGCACACGGTACGGCCCGGCCGCACTCCGTGCTGAAAGTGGGTGGTATGACCATTTTGCAGGCGTTCCTGGCGGTGCGTACAACGCCGATCTCAACGCCCATGTTGCCCACGAGTCGCTGACAATCCGTGACTGTGGGGACGTTCCGACCGTCCCGAACAGCGTCGAACGAACCTACACACAGGTTCGTGGTTACACTCGAACGGTCGCCAAACAGGCGTTTCCGGTGCTGTTAGGCGGCGATCACTACCTGACGTATCCGGCTTTCTGTGGGTTCGCTGACACTGTCGAGGCGGATGTGGGACTCATCCACCTCGATGCCCACAGCGACACCATCGCTGATAGCGACCTGTACGGTGACCACTGGCATGGCTCGCCGATGGCCCGGATCGACGAATCGACGTACGGCAGCTATGATAACCACGCGATGGTCGGCATCCGGGGCTATGAGTCTGCAGGCTTTCCTGAGTTGGTTGAATCAACAGGCCTGCATGTCGAGTATGCTCGAGACGTACAGAACGATGGGATCGACAGCTGCCTCGAGCGGGCGATTGCACATGCAACCGCCAACACCGATGTGGTCTATCTCACCGTCGATATCGATGCTGCAGACCCCTCGTTTGCACCCGGAACGGGTACACCCGAACCCGGTGGATTGAGTAGCGCCCAACTGTTGGCAGCTATGGATCGACTCGGCGAGTGTTCACAGATCGGTGCGATGGATCTCATGGAGGTCTCACCGCCGCTTGACGACGACAGCGGCACGACAGCCATGCTTGGTGCAAAAGCGATTGTCCAGTTCCTCGAGAGTCGTTTTTTGACCACAGAGTAGGCTATTTTACCGGTGGGTTTTGTTCGAACGAGACCGAACAGTACAAACTGTTCCTGAGAAACCATCCAACCGGCCGAATGTAACGAGCGTGTTCTTTGGGCCGAAGCTTATGTTGATTTTGGTTACTCTCGAGAAGTCCGCATAAACACGGACTGCCCCAGAAATCCCGACGATACACGGCCAATGCAAACGTATTGCATATCGTTCATGCGAGAAACGACTGGTCTGAAATAAGGTGATAAATACCTCAGGCACGGTGGTACTCGGTTGCAAGTAAACGACCACGGGTCGGGTGACCCGTGGCTTTTGTAGTTCCCTCAGCCTACGTCGTAAGCACTCCACGCGAAGCGATTTCGCGGGATGAGGATGGGCGGTTTACAGAGCACCCCAACCCAGACAAGCTCACCTTCCGAACAAATGGTTGGGTTTTGCGAGTCCGGTAAATAACTGATTCAACGTCCACGTTAGACACTATATGCTATTTCGTTTCGTCGGTCAACCAACTAGGTCGCAGTCGCTCGTGTATGTACGCTTCGAGTACACCTGTTTTGTCGTTGTAATCGAGTACCCACTCCCACAAGACGAGTCCGGTAACTGTCATCACGCCCGCTGAAACAAAGAACAGTGCCTCTTCTATGGGCAGTCCCAAAAGAGGAACCTCCAGTCCAGTCGTGTACTGTTCGGAGATGACCCATGTGCCCATGCCGATAGCGATACGGTCGATCACCCACAGGTACAACGATGGGATGACCGCGGCCTCAATCCACGGTCGGTACTCCCGAACCAGATAGCCGGCCCCAACCGCCCACTGGATAACCACCACGGGGCCAACCCAGGCGATCAGCCCACCTATATACAAAAACGAATCCCCAAGCGTGATTAGATAAAGGCCGCCGGCAAGCATGGTGGCCCCGACGACGACACCAGCGATTGCGGGCCCAACGGCGAAGTCACCGCTTCGGTAGGTAGGATCAAACCCTCGCCAGTGAAGATAAAATCCCACCATCAGCGTCTGAATGATGAAAAATAGGTACTCACCGAGAGGGATGTACAGCGCGCGCCAGACGACTGCGCCCTCGCCGTACCACCAGACTCCTGTTTGGATCATATAACTTCCCCACGGCGTCGTGTACGCAAACGCGATGGCGACGAGGATAACGAGTCCTGCCGCAGCCCGCTTCCGCCGAACCGGTGGATATGACGGGGCAAGATACCAGAGAATCGCCAACACTGGTAGGGTAAATACTACATGAAACTGAAGATATGTGAGCATAATCCCGTCCCAAAATTCCATCGTGGCGTTGATGATCATACCGATGCCGAACGGTTCAGCAACCGGTGTAGCGAGTGTTCCTTGCATGGAATTGATTTTAAGTAGTACCTCTAGAGAGGTACGTTAGCGAACAACTAAATATCTTTTAATCCTGAGTCAATGACCCCGTCTAACCCGAAATCTCAAACACCCAGAATAGCTCTCAATTTCAGGTCGAAGAACGTCTGATTATCAACCGTCTTTTATCTCTATCGAGCCCGGTTGCTTGCAGGATACTCACAAAACGTTCTCGGCAGTACGCGCTCGTACAATCACACGAGATACATGCTTAGGACGTAAAACAGCACGACAAACAGGACTGCACGAACAGCGACAACAGCCGAAACGGTTCTGAAAATCATTGTGGTGAAATGGGATTCGGGTATGACCTGAGCGACGGGCGCGCTCAGTCGTCAGCAGGAGCTTCGACGTCTCCCTGTAGGCCGAGTGGTTCTTTCGGTTTAATCGGCGATCCTTCCTCGAGTCCTTTTTTCGCCAGTGCCATACTCCCCATCACTTCGATGATGAGACGGTTGGCGAATCCGCTGGTGACACCGCCGTTATAGGAGTTCGTATCGCTGGTGTCGTAGGCCGGAGAGACTTCGACAACATCGAAGCCGAAGTTATCCGGATCAAGTGCTTTGACGATTTCGCGCACCATGTAGATCGCCTCTCGAGGGATTAGTCCGCCCGGTTCGGGTTCGCCGGTGCCCGGCGCGTAGGCGGGATCCATCGCATCAACATCGAACGAAAGCCAGACGGCATCGGTGCCGTCGGTGGCGCGTTTGACCGCATCGGCGACGATCTCATCGAGATCCATGTTACCGACTTCCATGGAAGTATACCACTTCATACCGGCTTCGCGCATCTCCTCGTAGGTCTCAGGGCCGGGCCAAAAGCCACGTGGGCCGATCAGCGTGTAGTTCTCGCCAGCCATGATTCCCTCATCATAGACACGTTTGACCCATGCACCATGGTCGTATTCGAATCCAGTCAGTCCGTCATCACCGGTGTCGGCATGACAGTCGATGTGGATCAACCCAATATCTTCGTAGTCGTTGGCCTCTGCCCACCCCTTGATGTCGGGATGCGAAATCGAGTGGTCTCCGCCAATGATAATCGGTGTTGCCTGTTCGCTGATTTCGGCCACTGCATCTTCGATGTTTAGTTGGCTCTGTCGGGTATCGCCGGGCGATATTTGGGCGTCGCCGGTATCGACGACTTTGAACGTATCAAACGGATCGACGCCGGTTTCGATATTGAAATGCTGGTAGGGTGGCGACGGAACGGTTGAGGCTGCTCGAACCGCACGCGGCCCGTATCGGGTTCCCGGACGGATCGTCGTCGCCGTATCGAGCGGTGCTCCCAGAATCGCGATGTCTACAGCCTCCTCCGAGAGGTTCTCGCGGTCAACCTGTGGTAACTTAAGGAATGTCGGAATCCCGCTAAAGATTGGTTCGTTTGATTCAGTGTATGCTTTACCGTAGATGTCTTCGCCTGATTTCTCGTCTGTCATAGAGTTTCTATCTGTATTGTTAATCGCGCGTTTTACTTTCAGTGTGTATTCGTTTACGCAACGATAGTAGAAAATCGATTGGAATGTAAAAGCATTGCCTGAAATGTGTACAACAGTATCCCCCAGCACAAGTGTACAGAAGAACCGTTAATATTTGATTTAGGTCTTTAAATTCTATAGACAGCCGGAACCATACGGGTTGTCTCACAGAATGTATGTATGCCATTTGAGACACCGGATCTGGTACCGCCGTCGTTCGATCCACCAACACGGCTCGAGACCGATGAGTTCGTATTCCGGCCGCTGACAATCGATGATGCCGAACAGGATTATACAGCCGTTAGCAACGCCCGTGAGCGACTCGAGGGTGTCTTCGGGCCCTCGAGTGAGTGGCCGCCGGCCGGGCTCACGCTCACACAGAACCGTCTCGACGTTGCCTGGCATCACAAGGAGTTCCAGCGGCGCGATGCGTTTACTTATGCGGTCGTCGATCCGGCAGACACACTCGAGTTTGGTTGTTGTTACATCCAGCCGACACGCCATCCAGCGTACGATGCGGCAGTCTACGTCTGGATTGCTGAGGCAGGTGTTGAAAGCAACCTTGCCGAACCAATCAAAAGACGGCTTCGTGAGTGGATCAAAAACGACTGGCCGTTTGCTGCTGTTGGCTACCCTGGTCGTGATATTCCGTGGCCTGAGTGGGACTCACAACTCGAGTGAGCCCGTCGCCGAGACACGCCCACGGCAGCTACGGGCCTGGAAGTTCGGTTGTTGATTCGACCGTAAACTGCGTTAGTGTCGAGTCTTCTGCGAGGTGTGGTTCCATTTCGGCCTGAAACGCCTCGAGGTGTGGGCTCGATTCGTGGGCTTCGACGGCCTCGCTGTCTTCGTACTGTTCGATAATTCGGATCACGTTCGGCGTCTCGAGATCCACGGTCACCCGATACTCAATCACACCCGGTTCGGTGCGCGAGGTCGCGGCCATCTCTTTGCAGATTTCGATTGCAGTCTCGCGAGACGCTGGTTTAACCGGAACTTCTGAGTGGAGTACCATCATGTTCATGCTGATACCGTAACCGGCAGGTGTTCGAACCCGAGTTTCGATGCTTTCGATTTCGGTGTCATTGTTTCGGTATCGATAGTAATTGTATCGAACTGGTCGATAACCGTCTGTAAGATAATGGGTGCCTCGAGTCGGGCGAGCGGCGCGCCAATACAGGCATGCGGGCCGTTGCCAAACGCCAGATGATCCGGGTTCCTGTCCGGAATGAACTCGTGGGGACGGTCGAACTGGGCGGGATCACGGTTTGCCGCACCGATCCACAGAATTACTGTCTCTCCGCTCGGGATCTCTGTTTCGCCGAGCCTGACCGACTCGACAGTCTCTCGAGCTCGTGATTGCAGCGAACTCCGATACCGGAGTACCTCTTCGAGGACGACGCTCAGATCGTACTCGTCGAGTTCGCCGAGTAGGTTTTCGTTCCAAAAGATGTACAGCGCATTCGACAGTAGCTCAGACATCGTCCCCTGTCCAGCCAAAATAAAGTCAAAACAGTTCGAACCGATCTCCTCGTAGCTGAGTTCGGTCTCAGCGGCGAGTTGTGAAATCAGATCGTTTTTCGGCTCCTGGCTTCGATCTGCCACCAGCTGTCTCATATACGCCACTGCATCTTCCATGGCTGCTCCGTCGGCCGGCCCGACTGCGCTGTACTCGCTGTACATCACCTCTCGGAACGTCTCGAGCCACTCGAGGAGCTGGTGGTGGTCTTCCTGTGGTACGCCCACAACGTCCATGATAACACGTAGGGGCACTGGAACGGCAAACTCCTCGACGAACTCGAACGTCGGGCCGTTGTTGGTTGCTGTCTCGAGTTGTTGGTTGGCAATTGTCTCGATCGATTCGGTCAATCCTTCCAGCATCGAGGGCCTGAAATATTTGAACAGTTGGCTTTTAGCCGCCTTGTGGGCTGGCCCGTCCGACCAGACCATCGCCGTATCGATGTAAGAAAACGCCGTTGGTGTGTTCAGGTGGCTCTCCGAGAGGTTTTTTCGAATCAGTTGGTTGCTGTTTTGGAGTCCGTTTTTGACGAGGTCATACGAAAACACATCGTAGACATCCCGCTTTGGGTCATACTGTACTGGTGCGGTGGCGCGTTTGTTGTCGTACCACTCGAACGGATCATGTAGCCGACCCGGTGATTTCAGTGGCTCGGGAATCGAATTGTGAAGCTGTTGTGTTCGTTTGACGTTTGATTCTGGTTCCATATTTCTTCCAAACCAGCCAATAACATAAGGGTTTTCAGGATATTTTGCGTATTTGGTTGAATAGTTCTAATTCTACGCACCAACACGAACTGTGTCGGTAGATTCTAACTATCAACCTCTACTCGAACTAACTAAGGACGTATAAGGTCTGCAGACGGAGCCGACAGACTGAAGACCGCTACATGAGCCGAACGAGTATCCTCGGTCGGCCGCTTTCGGTGCTATGAGACGATATCCGACGGCGGTGCCAGATCTCGTCGACCACCAACAGTGATGAAAAATAGGATGACAACTCCAACGCCGTAGGCAGCCATCAGTGGGATCGTTACCAGAAACATCGTCATGATGTCTGCCGGAGTCAGCACGGCAGCAAACGTCAAAATCGCCATTGTGACCTCTCGCCACCGCTTACGCAGTGCGGCATACGGGACTCCGGATTTGTTGAGCAAGATCAGCAGAATCGGAATATCTGCCAGTAGGCCGATTCCTGCGGTCGTAAAAATGATAAGCCAAAAGAAATCATTCACTCTGAACGTAATCAGCATGTTTGCTGCGGTGGCATCAGCAACCAAAAACGAAATTACCGTGGGAGCGACATACAGGTATCCCAGTGCGAGCCCACCCAACAGTCCAGCGGTCAGCGACCCAGTCCACAGGAAGACGACATTTTGATGACCACGAACGAACCCGAGTTCTCGAAGTGCAGGCCATGCATAGTAGCCGACCATCGGCAACACTGCCAGCGCGCCGACCAGCACTGAGACTTTGACAATAAACAGCACTGCCTCGACGGGATGGAGTGTGATGATCGTCAGTGCTGTCTCGTCGACCAACTGCTCGGGCATTCGACTCAAGAAGTTCTCTCGAACCGCACCCAGCCCACCGAGATAGAACCACATGAACGTCCCGACCATCCCGACTAAAAACGTCAGCATGAGCCGAAAGGACTTCGAGCGGAGACTATCGAGAATGAACTTGATGTCGGTGTAGTAGCCACCGATGTCGTCGGTGTCTCTTTCGCCGTCAGTGAACTCCTCCAAGAAGGAATCGCCGGCTCGTTCCGCACGGTTGCCGAGGTCACCGCTTTCGTCTTCTTGGTCGGCTTCGTCGTCGGTCTCGCGTTTGGCCTGGGCCTCATCGAACCGATCGACGATCGCTCGAGCCTTCTGTGGGGCGTCTTCTTCGAGCGCCTGGCTGGCCATCGCCATCGCTTCGTCTTCGCTGAGTTCGACAAACGCTTCGCTTGGTGCCGCTTGGATACCAGCGGCATCCAGCGTCGAGAGATCCAAAGCGGTCGGATCACCGAACTGGCCGCTGGGTTCGTCGGCCTCGAGTTCGGCATACACGAAGTATGCAATCGCAAGGAGGACGAACACCATCCCCCACAACATGCCGTAGATGGCGATTGCTGCCTCCGGGGCGATGCCAAGTCCTTCGCCTGCAGCGAGAATTCGACGGTCGCTACCGACCGATGCCAACAGGTCATTAAACGCGCTGCGGCCACCGTACTCATAAAAGCCGTAGGTCAGCCCGAGAGCCCCAACATACAGACCGGCGATAACGTTCCAGTGTCCGCGTATGGCTCCTGCAATGTCGATCTGTTCGCTTTGTCTACGGGCGGTGACGACGATTTTTGCCAGGTACAGACTCAACCCATACAGTACGATCAACGGGACTGCCCACATAATCTGGGTGAACGGATCTGGTGGCGAAAACACTGCTCCGAAAACAAAGATGGCGACAACTGCGTGTCGCCACTTATCCCGGAATGTCTCGTATTTAATTATTTCTGCGTACGACAGTGCCGTAATAAAAAGCGGCATCTGGGCGGCCAATCCAAACGAGAGTGTCAACAGCACAATGAACTCCGTCCACATCACAATCGAGTAACTCGGGTTCAAGCCGGCTTCGAAGCCGAAGCCAGCAAGAAAGCCGAACATCACGGGGAAAAACACGAGGTAGGCATACACTGCCCCGGCGATGAACAGATCGATTGCAAAGACGGCGATCACCATGAGCTTCCAGCGTGGGATAGGTGCTTGTGGCCAATAGCCACGTTCTCTAAGGGCATCTCGAGAGAAGTACAAAAACACCGGCAGTGCGACGATAGCACCGACAATCAGTCCGATTTTAGCCTGCAGCAAGATCACATCGAACGGTGTCTGGGCGATCACCTCGAAACTCTCGCCGACTTCGGCTTCCATTCTGGATTCGGTTACTCCCTGGAGGAAATCCCAGATGTACCACCGAAGCGCATAGAACATCCCCAAAAAACCGATCAAAAACGCGATGGCGACCTTTTGGAGGTCTTTTTGAGCAGCCCGTAGCATCGCACGAGCGGTATCGGTCGTCTCACCAAGTGCTTGCCTGGTGTCCGCATCGAGCGCGCTAGACATAGCTACAGTAAGCCGACTCGGCGTTATCAACTTTTTCTCTCGGCGACCGTCGTTCGGGGCAGTTGGCCGGACGAATCAGAAAAGGCCTATAATGACCCAGCGGCCTACTACAGATGAATGGTCGACCAGCCGGCGTCAGCCGACGATGAGGAAATCGACACGGACGCCGAGAGCGACCGCCCTATCCAAGACCTCGAGAGCGATGACGCCGAGTCGGTCGAAGACTCCGCAGACAGTAACGCCGAGGCGAAACCAGACGGCGGGGCCACACAGAGTGGACTTCCCGAGGAGTCCGATGACACAACAGAGTCGGCGACAATTGATGACGGGGCCGTCGGAATGGGCCCTGAATCCGACCAGGAGATGCCGCTTGCAGACCACATCGAAGAGATGATGCGTCGGCTCGGAATCGTCTTTTTAGTTGCCGGAGTCGTTACCGTTGTTGCGTACCCGCTTGCCGACCAGACAATCAACTTCCTGTGGTCGTCGCATATCCCGGAAGCAGATTTCAATCGTCCACGGCTCTACGGGCCTTTGGAGTTCATTTTGACGAAGCTCAAAGTGGCCGGGCTGGCTGGCGTACTCATCGGGCTGCCCGTGTTCGTCTATCAGACCTATCGGTTTATGCGCCCTGGGCTTTACCCACAGGAACGACGCTACTATTTGGCCTCAGTACCGATGAGTCTGGTTCTCGGGGTTTTTGGTGTGCTGTTTTCGCACTTTTTAGTACTCCCGTTTATTTTTAGTTACTTTACAACGTACACCGAAGATGCTGCAGTTATTGCGTTCGGTCTCCAAGAGACGTTCAGCCTCATTTTGGTCATGATGGCCTGGATGGCACTCATCTTCCAGATTCCACTGTTTATCATGCTGGCAATTATGATGGGTCTGGTCACACGCCGTTGGCTCGAGGACAAACGCCTCATTTTCTGGGGGGTGTTTTTGGGGATCGCGTTCATCACCGGCTTTGATCCGACCGGGATGGCACCGATCATCATCACGATCACGATGGTCGCGCTGTTCGAAGGTACTCTGCTGTTGTTGCGGTGGACGGGACGGTAGCTATCTTCTTCCAAGGAGAGAATCCCGTCGTTTAGGACGTCACCAGAACGCGAGCGTTCTGGGTGCCCGCCAGACGCAGTCTGGCGAACGGGCGTGAATCCGACAACGCCGACACAAACCACGTTCAGCATATATACCGATATTTATCTCGAATCGGCTCGTGGTATGACGTACACCGAGGCGGCATGACCGCCGCCCTAATCGGACAATATCGGGACTC
>LKMJ01003953.1_pt1 | contig 13880 bp, 28 predicted proteins | sample 643391 | NCBI WGS metagenome assembly LKMJ01 (sample SAMN04112250, study PRJNA286221) | soda lake metagenome | biome: soda lake; feature: Kulunda Steppe; material: water; isolation source: sample PL-Br10 brine of Picturesque Lake | place: Russia: Kulunda steppe | collected 2010-07
GATCTACACTCTCTCTCTCTCTCTCTCTCTCTCTCTCCATCCACAATGAGCTCGATGCTGTTGCAATGCAGGATGTGCTGATGCTCCGAGCCATCACAGATCTGAACTTGCCCAAGTTCTTGGACGAGGATGTACCGTTGTTCAAAGGTATGTTGTGAGTGCTTGGCTGATTTTCACTGTACAGCTCCGAGGTATGTCATATGGACAAGCTGGTGCTGTTTACATGGCCAAGATATGACCTTGTGCACATGCTCAACCCCTGCTTTTTAGCAAACGCACCCTTGAGCAGCAATTCGTTGCACTTTGCTGCATGCCTGCTTGTGTACGCAGGACACACACACACTTTCCAGTCCCTGCATGCGCACATGGAAAATTGATTTGCATGAGATGGATCCTATGCACGCCTGCACACATACGCGCAAATGTGCATACATGCACAGTGTACAAGCATACACATCACACATGCGCATACACATATCACACGTGCATGCAGGCATCCTGTCGGACCTGTTCCCTGGCGTCGCCCTGCCTGAGCTTGACTACGACGTAATCCGCGCCGCTCTGACCCAGAATGCGATCAAGATGAACCTGCAGCCGCTGCCCACCTTCCTGGACAAGGCGATCCAACTGTACGAGATGATCATCATTCGGCATGGGCTCATGCTGGTGCGTGTGTCCCATGGCCAACCCCAGTAGTGTGTGTGTATGTACATCCCTAGTGGTGTGTGTTAATGACCATCCCCATCCTGACAGCATGAGGTCCTTGGAATTTGGCATGCAGGCCATCGGTCTGCAGAACCTGGTCTGCGAAACCCGGTCTGCAAAACCTGGTCTGCAAAACCTGGTCTGCATAAACCGGTCAGCAAGAACTGCATGCCACGCCAATCCCTGGCCTCTGTCCAGGTGGGCAGGTGGGAACAATGGTACCCGCTCAGGCCCATAACCCCCACCTCTTCTGAATGCTCCCTGTAGTGCGACATGCGCACAAACGCATCTGTCCCAGCAGCTTGCACGCTCCCTGTAGCGTGGTTTGTGCTCAAGCATCGGTCCCAGCGGTTTGCGGGCTTGCCCTCATGCCATCACCCGCACTGTAAGACGCAGTAGCCTTCATGCCATCACCCTCGTTGTATGACGCAGGTGGGCCAATCGTTTGGGATGAAGACCTCAGCCATCCGGGTGCTGGCTGCCGCGCTGGGGGACATGTGCGCCGCCGGCCAAGGGGAGCATAATGTAAGCAGGCAGAGGGGGGCATACCGTGAGAAGGCCAAGGGGAGCATGTTGTAAGCAGGCAGAGGGGGGCATACCGCGAGAAGGCCAAAGGGAGCATGTTGTAAGCAGGCCAAGGGGAGTACAATGTGAGCAGGCCAGGGGGAGCATACTGTGAGCAGGCCAAGAGGAATACAATGTAAGCAGGCGTGGGCTGACCTGCTTGTAGATTCATGTCCAGGCTGACGTGAAAGGGGCACCCTGGGTGAACACACTGTGAAGACTGAACAAGTGCGCCACATAGGGTGTCCCCTGCAAGTGCCAGATGGCTGGCTTCTGCTGAAACTTGAACCCACCGTCCAGAGTGAGACAACAAACTTTAAACAATGCCCTTCGTGCATGTGCGCGCCTGCATGCGCAGGTCAAGGTGTGGACCATCAACCCCAAGGCCGTCACGCTCGGCCAGCTGTACGGCCAGGACGACCCTGTGTCCAAGGAATGGACCGACGGCGTGCTGGCTGTGGCTTTCAGGTGGGTGGGGCCTCTGAGTGGCCCGTGGTGAAAGTGGTGCAAGGGGTGTTGGTTCTGAGGGGTGTTGGTCTAGGGGTGTTGGTCTAGGGGTGTTGGTTCTGAGTGGTCCTAAGTAGTGGGGAGACCTGATGTGGCCCTGGGTGAAAGTGGTGCTAGGGGGTGTTGATTCTAAGTGGTGCTTTGTAGTGGGGAGACCTGATGTGGCCCTGGTTGAAAGTGGTGCTAGAAGAGGAGGTGGCCCTGGGTAGTCCATGGTAGTGGGGAGGCCTGGTGTGGCCCCAGGTGCTGTGTGCGCCCTGGTGCTGTGTGCGCCCTGGTGCTGTGTGCGCCCTGGTGTGGCCCCAGGTGCTGTGTGCGCCCCGCTGCTCGCACCTCGCTCACCTCGAAAGGTCATGCACTGCTTGGGCCCCGCCCGAGCCTCCAGCCGAGCTGTCCCTCAAAGCTGCTTGAAGGAAGGAGGCCCCGCCGCCACAGCAGGGGCCCATCAGCCTCTGAGGTCACCTGTTCACTTTGGGCGCGGTTTCCTGTTCACATTGGGCGCGGTCTCCTGTTCACATCGGGCGCGGTCACCTGTTCACATTGGGCGCGGTCTCCTGTTCACATTGGGCGCGGTCTCCTGTTCACATCGGGCGCTGCACTGGGCGTGCACCGGGCTCCATGTCCCACCGGAGGCTCATCCTTGCCCACTCACACACACGCGCACTTCAGTCCGCACGCACGCGGCTCAACATGACTCGTTGCAAGCCTGCTCTGTGCAGGGCGCGTAATCAGCGAGCGCGTGTGATATGGCCTGCAGGAACGCGGTGCGTGACACCAGCCCCGACCGCAAGTGGCTGGTGCTAGACGGGCCGGTGGATGCGGTGTGGATTGAGAACATGAACACCGTGCTGGATGACAACAAGAAGCTGTGCCTGAACTCGGGTGCGTGCGTGGGGGTGTGGGGCGCATGCCAGGCTCCTCCGCGCGAGCGGCCCAGGGTAGCTGCCACATGCCAGATCCAGATAGCAAAGCAGCGCAGGTGTAGCCTGGACAAGGTGGCTGCGTGCAGCTGAGCTGCATGGACCTGCGTGTGTGTGCATGCAGCTTTGTATGCACGCGTGCACCGCTCCCCTGCCCTGTGACGGAGAGCTCGTCAGGCAATGGTGCGCCAAGTGCTCTCAGTATGTCACGTCTGCCTGTAGACACACCTTATGCCTTTGCTTTGCGCTGTGCTTTGGTGTGTTTCCGGGCCTGCACCCACGGGCCCTGCCCGACCCGTCCGCCTATGGCTGCCTTTCCAACGCCTGTGCCTTATCCGGCGCTGCAACCCTCATTTGGCCCGCCCCTCATTTGACACCGCTTGACCCGCAGGCGAGATCATCGCCATGCAGGGCCTGATGAACATGGTGTTTGAGGTGCAGGACCTTGCGGTCGCCTCCCCCGCCACGGTCAGCCGCTGCGGCATGGTGGGTGTGCAGCGCGCCGTGGAAAGCACAGTGCTGTGCAATTGAGCATCGTGGCACAATGTGCGCGCGCCCCATCCCGTGAGTGCTTCTTGGTACGTCCGCGGCGCGCTTGGCTGTACTCCACCACGCTCAGCGCCTGCAGGACGTTGAGCAGGGCACCTCCCTCCAACACCCTCAATGTTCACCAAAATGGATGTGAGCCACGGCCTGCTGTACGCCAAAGGCCTGCTTGTGACCTTGGTCTGTCCTGATGGCGCATGCTAAGTATGCCCTAGGCATGCCCAGCCCTTTGGCTGGCCTGCTCCGGCAGGCGCGCCATGCCCAGCCCTTCAGCTTGCTCAACTACCCACAACCTGCCTGTCGTTGCCTGACTTACCTATACACTCTGTCTGCCATTGCCTGTCGTTGCCTGACCTGCCTGCGCTCTACACCCACACACTGCCTGTCATTGCCTGACCCGCCCTCGCTGGCGCGCGCCCTCCCCCTGCATGCAGGTGTACGTCCAGCCCTCCCTGCTGGGCTGGCGCCCCATTGTGCAGAGCTGGATGCAGACGCTGCCCACGGACACCGTCACGCCCAAGTTTAGGTGCGCTGTACGCTCACGCTCGGCCTGCACCCAACCTGACGTGCCCGCAGCCTCTCTGCGGGCCATAAACCCTCCCTGCCTGTGGCTCTGCCTTCCCTGTTGCATGCTAGGCAGACTCAGGCGGCACCTGCTGCGTGCTTGGTTGGATCACTCCGCTTAAAGTGGCCTCAAGATGCCCAAGATCTGGTGCTTTTCACCAGCTTCCTCCAGCGCTGCCATGGCCAGTGCCTTTGGTGTCCCGATGCTAAAATAATACCGTGCAAAGCTACTGCTGTATGACCGTGTCCCGCGCAAACAGCCCGCTCAAAAAGCTTGCCCTGGCCACGATGCCCTGCACACGTGTTGCTGCGCGCTCCCCCGTCAGCTTGTTGGAGATGAACAAAAATTGTTGTTCTCAGCTGGCTGCACAGCCCCTCAGCAGCTGTGCTTGTTGCCTCCCAAAAACCCAGGGCAACAATCACCGACACGCTGGAGCCGTTGCTGCCGCCGCTGCTCCGCCTAGTGACCAAGGACTGCAAGCAGCCAGTGGCCATGCAGGTGAGAGCACGGCTTCTATGCAGCGTGCTGCGAGTGCCACGGGGTCGTCCTCGTCGTGTGTTGCAGGGACTGATGGCAGATGGCAGGCCGTGTGTATTGCTGGGGCAAAGGCATAATATTCCCTCCTTGAGGGCGAGGGAAGTGCGGGTGTAGGCTCGCGTGCAATGGTCCGGACCGTGCTGCTAAATCACTACAGCTACAGATGCAACCCCCGCATCGCCACCTCTCCACCGCGCGTGTGTCCCCACTGCTTAGCCTGCATTACCACCTATTGATCTGTGCGTGCTTTCGCAAGGGCGCTCGCTGAGCCACTGCCACCACCTTGTCATCCATGGCTGAGCCACTGCAACTGCCTGGTGGTCCAAATGGTGCCTGGTGGTCCAAATGGTGCCAGGGCATGGGGGGAGTGTGTGTGTGGGCTTCCGAGGTAAAAGGCCACGCGCTTGCCCTCGCACAGTGGTCATGCCATTACCGCGCATGCATGAGTGGGTGGCTGTGGACAGCGCGCGCGCGCAAGCTCATGCACGCCCCTGTGTGCCTTTGCAGGCGACTGGACTGTCCGGGTGCAGTCCATGGCATGGGCCGCAGCTCAGGTCCTTGATCTGGCACTGCCTGTGCTGCTGCCTGTGCGTGCTTGCAGGAGATCAACCTGGTGCAGTCCATGGTGCGGCTGTATGAGTCGCTGCTCAGGCCCTTGATCTATCCCCCAGAGCCCACGCCGCCAGGGGTGGTGCCTCCAGCAAAGAAGCCCATCCTGCCCTCTGACTCACAGGTGCGCTGCCACCGCGCTTTGAAGGCATGAGTTGCGATGCCGTGACGCAGATTGCGTAATCTGACGTGATGCGAGCGTGCCATCTTGATCTGACAAGTGCGAGGCTTAGGGGCTGGCATGCTCTGCTGGCTGCATGTGCTTCACTTTGATTTTGGGGGGTTTTGTGCTGTGGTATTCAATGTTCACGTGTGCCCCATCGCCCCCCCAAAATGCACGCATGCTGTGGCGTGATGCGCGTGGCTGCAGGCTGCTGTGGAGAACTGCTTGATCATGGCCCTGATCTGGGGCGTGGGAGGGACTGTGGATGAGGATGGCCGCGTGCTCTTCAGCCAGTGCCTGCGCAACTTCCTGAAAGGTGGGCCTGTGGTGGTGGCTAGCATGTCTGGCGCATGACTTGGGCCCTGCCGATTGCCTGGCGCAGTGCTTTTGCCCTGCCTCCCGCCTGCTTCCCATGCATTCCCCTGGAGCTGGTGGCACCTTGCTGGGGTTGCTCAAGTGTGAGCACTTGTGTCAGTGCCCACGAAAATCCATGTGCACACGCGCAAATGCAGAGGCACGTTTGAACACAGACACCCACAGTCGCATGCATGTGTTTGAACACAGACACCCACAGTCGCATGCATGTGCACATTGGCGCAACCGTGCATGCATGCAGACACGTGCGCGCACACACGCATACACACAAACATACACACACACACAAGCAAAGACACGCTGCTGTGCATGCCATGGCCATCCCACTGCAGGCGATTTTGGGATGTACCAGGAGTGGGTCCCTGAGGGCGTGGTCAAGCCACCGGTGCAGAAGAACCCGCTGCCCACCAGCGGCAACGTGTATGGCTTTGTGTATGACCTCCAGGTGTGTGACTCAAACGACAGCGTCCAGACTGTTGTAGACGCTGTGCGCTGCATCAGGTGCTGTGCGGGTGCATGGACTCGCTCAGAGCCGGGGCTACCAGGCGGCAAGCATGCCGTGCCGTGCCCTGCTGTGATGTGATGTTGGACTTTTTTGCTCTCTCTCTCTCTCTCTCTCTCTCTCTCTCTCTCTCTCTCTCTCTCTCTGTGTCTCTCCTGCCCTGCTTGCTTTTGGCACGCCCCTCTCATCCACATGCACCTCGCTTGTGTGTAAATGCTGGAGGCTTTTGGGCTGGGTGCATGCGCGCACAGGACAACTCCTGGCACAGCTGGCTGGACACCGTGACGCCCCAGAAGATTGACAAGGAGGCTGAGTACTCCGAGGTACACACCCCAGGCATCGTTTCTCAGAGCGCCTACGGAGCCTGCAAGTGCTTTAGTGCACGGGGGCGCTGGCTGGCAGCTGCTGTGCTATGCCATGGTATTCTGCGCTGGCTGCAGCACCCTGACTTGAGTAGCGCACTCGCTGCAGGCTTCCTGGCTTGCCGTCCTTGAGGCCAAGCGGACATGCATACGCGTGTGCGTATCAGCCAGGGAGGCTATGCAGGCATGCATGTGTGTGTGTGTGCATATCAGCCAGGGAGGCTGTGTAGGCCTGCATGTATGTGTGCATGTCAGCCAGGAAAGTCTTGTCCCCCTCCATCCATGGAACCCATGCTCACTGTTGCTGCACGATCCGTGACCGTATTGACCGCAGATCATAGTGACCACCACAGATGTTGTGCGCTACAGCTATTTTATTGACTCCTTGGTATCCAACCACAAGCCATTGCTGCTGGTGGGTGCACTGGCTGAGATCCATATGGTGCTGGTGATTGGGCTAGGGAGTCCATTGGAGTTGCTGGACGTTTGCTTGGGATTGGCAGTGAATGGCTTATTGAAGAAGATGTGTAAGGCCACCAAAAGGGCTTCAGCCGACTGCTGAACATACCGGGCCATGTTAGGCTGCAAAGGCTTGCTTTCTGCTCAATCTAAGCACGACAGGATGCATGTGCCCAAGTGGGAGCATGCATCTTCACAACAACATGCACATCATGCACGTCACCCAACACACGTGCTTGCATGTGTGCGCCGCAGGTTGGTCCCACTGGAACCGGCAAGAGCGTGTACATCAAGGCGCACCTGTCCAAGATGGACCGCGCATCCTGGGTCACCATGGTGTTCAATTTCTCAGCCCAAACCTCGGCCAACATGACCCAGGTGGGCGCAGCTCTGTGAGGCACGCTCTATGAACTCTTGGGCGGTGCTCCGTGAGCTGTTGTTGAGTGTGCTCTGTAACCTGCGGGGCACAGTTCTGTCAAGCGTGCTCCATGAATCACTGGGCGCAGCTCTGTGAAGCACGCACCATGAATCATGGGACATTGCTTTGTGACGCGTGCTCCGTGAGCTGATGAGTGCAGAGCCTGTGAGCCATGGGGGCTCCCACGAGCGCAATTTAGGCAGTAACATATATTTGCTGCAAAGTACATGCTGCTGCCTGTGTGCCGCATGGTGCGTGCTTGCAGAGAGCCCGTGCGCCTCCCTTGGCGCTGTGCTCTGTACATGGCCTGGCTGCATGTGCGCACACCATCATTCTTGTGCTTGCGGTACGAGCTGCACAGGACATCATTGATGGCAAGCTGGACAAGCGTCGCAAGGGCGTGTACGGCCCGCCAGTGGGCAAGAAGGGCGTCATCTTTGTGGACGACCTCAACATGCCACAGGCAAGCATCTGCTGGGCCCCTGGATGGTTTCATAGGGAGCTGCTCAGCTCAGCCAGAAGCGCCCTTTTTGGCTGGCACCCCAACAGAGCTCTTCGCGTGCTGAACCGCTTCAAAGCGGAACCCGCCCACGTTCCCGGGCCTGGGGGAAAACCGGCGCACGCAAGCTGTCTGCCTCCTTGCTCACCCGTGTCCATGCCTGTACCACACCTCCAAGACCTCCAAGTACATAGGAAGCTGGCCGGTCTTGCAGCCGTACACCGCACGCACCCCAAGCAAGGCATAGGCGCGCAACGCACGTGTGGGCGTGTGGTGAGCGCTGTGTGTGCACGTGGCACGTGTGGGCGTGTGGTGAGCGCTGTGTGTGTTTGGGACTGGCACGTGTGGGCGTGTGGTGAGCGCTGTGTGTGCACGTGGCACGTGTGGGCGTGTGGTGAGCGCTGTGTGTGTTTGGCTGCCCTGGCATGCGCAGGTGGAGAAGTACGGGGCGCAGCCGCCCATCGAGCTGCTGCGCCAGCCCCTGGACCACGACGGATGGTGCGCCGGCACCGTGTGCATCACCTCCACACATCGCTTGCGCCACCACGGCGCGCATCACTCTCACGAGCTGTGTGCATCGCGACCACAAACCGCATGCATCGCCACCACAAACCGCATGCATTGCCAACACAAACTGCACACATCCCGCACTCCGCAGTACTTAACCCTACAAACCGCATGCATCGCCACCACAAACCGCATGCACTGCCAACACAAACTGCACGCATCCCGCACTCCGCAGTACTTAACCCTACAGCCAGACACTGCATGCATCACCACGCATCATGTGTGCAGCACTACCATACATAAGAAGCCTCCTGCAGGAGTGCCTTATGCTATCACTCCCGTGCTGCCTCCCCAGCAACCACCCTTACTCTCATCTGCAACCCTTTACTCCAAACTGCCGCTGTGGCTGCTGCTGTTGGTGATGCTGAACTGCTGCTGCTGCATCAGGAGCTATCGCACACACATGCGCAAGCGCGCAACCGGCACGAACTGCAAGCGCCACGCCCGCAGCAGGGTTATGCAAATTGTGTGCCAGCTTGCTCAGATGCGCGCGCAGGCATGCCCGCATGGCCGCACATGCTTGCATCGGCACACATGCATGCGGCTTGCTCGCCCTCACGTGGATGTGTACACAGGTATGACCGCACAGATAACAGCTTCCGCAGGCTGGTGGACCTGCAGTTCATCAGTGCGATGGGGCCCCCTGGGGGGGGCCGTAACCCGGTGACCAACCGCTTCCTGCGCCACTTCAATGTGCTGCATGTCACAGAGTTCACAGACAACAGCAGGACACAGGTGTGGTGTGTGTGCGTGTGTGTGTGTGTGTACAGCGGGCGTGGGTGCAGGCGTGGACATCTTTTCTAAAAGTTGGTGTGGGCGACTGGACCGAGGGGGGTGTACGTGCAAGTGTGCATGCACTCACTTTTGTGTCCTGCCTGCCTGTGCATGTGCGCCAAGCCAATGTTTCCGACGTGTGCTGTGTCTGCTTTTGTGTGAGGGCGCGTGCCTGCGCACGCGCACGTGTGTGTATGTGTGTGTTTGCGTGCGTGCGTGGCGTTGGCAACCTTTCTGAGGCCATGCTGCACAGATCCTCCAGGGCCCCAGTAACAAACATCCGCCGTCCAGAGCAGCTCTTGGGCTTGCGGCACTTGGTCAACGTGCAGCAGGGCATGGGCGCACCCTGCTCTTGCGTGTGGGGCAGGTGCTGCAGCAGGCAGAGACCGCTGTGATAAGATGCCTGAGCCTACTGACTAACGGCCTGATGACATCCAGCTCAGGTTTGAGTGCTGTGGTGCTTGGCCCCCCACAGATCTTTCGCACGCTCGTGGACTGGTGGTTTGCGGCATCCAGGCTTGAGGAAGAGCTCACCTCCCTGAAGGAGCCCCTGGTCTCCGCGTCCCTCAGCGTGTGAGTGCCTGCTGTGTGCGCACGTATGTTGTGTGAGTGTGTGCGCGTGTGTGTGTATTACCAGTTTGTTTGTGTGCGTTGTAGTGTGGTGCGTGTGCATTCAAGCACCAATTTTTGCCTTCAAAATGGCATTCAGCACCTGCTTGCGCATTCAGACGAGCGTGGCGGCACAGTCCCTGGCGATGACCCCAGCCCAAGCCTGCGTGCACAACAGCTGTGCACATGGACAAGGACGCCGCCCCTCAAAGCATTCGACAGCATGCGCAGCCAGCAACGGGTCCCTCCCCTCCCTGCCTGCCTGCCCTGCAGGTACTCCACCGTTGCGGCCGAGCTGCTGCCCACGCCTGCCAAGATGCACTACCTATTCAATTTGAGAGACCTGTCCAAGGTCTTCCAGGGAATGAGCGCTGTGGGCATGGGCGTGGTCGAGGACAAGGGCAAGCTCGTGCGGCTGTGGGTGCATGAGGTGAGTGCGGCGAGCGCATGCATGAGGTGAGTGCGGCGAGCGCATGCATGAGGTGAGTGCGGCGAGCGCATGCATGAGGTGAGTGCGGCAAGCGCACGTGCACTGCGGACCGGTCCTAGCTGCAGCCTTAGGCGGACCCACCAGGTTCTGTGGACCTAGGGCCTCGTGCCTCGCTGCTGCAGCACGGGGCTATGTGCTGTAGCATGCAGGGATGCGCGTGCGCAAGTCATCCACCAGCGCATGCAGCTCCACGTGTGTGCACCTCCGCGCCATGGGTGCTCACACGCGCACGCACGTGCACACACACACGCAAACACACACACAAGCATGCACACAAACACACGTGCTGCTGCCTGTGCACTTCCCCCCCACCCCCCTGCCAGGTGCTGCGCGTGTTCCACGATCGCCTGGTGGACGAAGCCGACCGCACCTGGATCTGCGACGTCATCAAGGCACACCTGGAGTCCCACTTCCGCACGTCCACCGAGGAGGTCCTGGGCCGCCTGCGAGCCCCGCCCGAGCCGGGGGAGGAGGAGTCAAAGTGAGCGCGCCCTCTGTTGCTGAGCACGCATGCGCGGGCAGCACCGCATGTAAGCCAGGGCCAGGCTTGCAGCGCACGTACGCACGCACCCACACTGGGTGGGGTGAGGGGGTGGGCGGGGAGTACAGGAGGTGATGTATGGGCTTGCGTGTGTCTGTGTGCACCTTTCCTTTGACAAGGCTTGACACAAATAAGCCTCGGCGCTCATTGTGGCCGCGCATGGTGGGCATGCTCAGCAGGTGCGCGGCTGCGTGTGCAGGCCAGGCTTCGATTGGCCTTACGCGCTTCTGTGCACACACATGACGTGCCCGCTCAGCAGGATCCTGCTCCGCGGGATTGCGCTCTTGGGCCAGGCGCAGCTTGAGCAGCGAGGCCTGACGTGCTCCGAGCACTTTTGACCGCCCCTTTACCCCCTCACCCACCCCCCTCTTCTGCAGGCTGTGCGTGGTGGGGGCCAACGAGCTGCGCAGCCTGCTGTGGGGTGACTTCATGATCCCGGGCGCCGAGCCCCCCAAGTATGACGAGATTGAGGACATGAAGACAATGGAGGCCGTGGTCAACGATCACCTGGTCAGCTTCAATGCAGGTCAGGGCCTGCTTTGTGAGGGTGGCGGCTTCAGGGAGGGTGTGGGCAGCCAGCCTCTGCTGCAGCGCAGGCGAGGGCAGCAGCCGTGCTGCGTGGCAGCGCTTCTGCTCAGGTGTATATCTGCTTTGACCCACGCAATCCGTATCACCCCGCCCAGCAGCGTGCCGGGCACACGCCATGCTCGGGCACGCTATGCTCGGGCACGCCATGCCGGGCACGCCATGCCTGCCTCCTTTTCTCATGACACGCACATGCGCAGCATCTGTGTGTTTTTGTGTGCACGCTTGCGTAGACCGTGCGCTCCGTGCGCGCCACGCCCGCTCCCTTCCTGGCACGCACATGCTTCACACCTGTGTGTGCGTGTGTGTGAACTGCACGGCCCTTGACCCACGCAGCGAGCAAGAAGCCCTTGGAGCTGGTGCTGTTCAAGTTTGCGCTGGAGCACGTGGCCCGCATCGCTCGCATCCTGAAGCAGCCAGGAGGCCACGCCCTGCTTGTGGGCGTGGGGGGCAGCGGCCGGCAGTCGCTCACGCAGCTGGCGGCGCACATGGAGGTGCGTGCGTGTGTACTTGTGTATGTGTGTGTGTGGTGTGTGTGTGTGCGCGTGTGTGTGTGTGCGTGCGCGTGCGTGTGTGTATGCATGCGCGAACATGCATATGTGTGTGTGCGTGCGCGTACATGCGTATGTTTGTGTGTGTGCGTGCGTGTGCATGCGTGTGTGCGCACATGTATGTGCGTGCATACCTGAGAGGCTGAGTGGGAACTGGACGTGCCTGCTTGCAAGTTCTTGCTTTGGGGGGGTTGGGGGGGAAAGGGGAGCCCGCGCATGCGCACAACTCTATGTATGGGCGCATACGCACACGCAAACGTGCTCCGGTGACCTGGTTTGGCCAAGGATGCTGAGAGGCGGTTCTTGTATGGAGGGCCATGCCTCACCCACCGCCTCATTGCAAGCGGTTCTTGTATGAAGGGCCATGCCTCACCCACCGCCTCATTGCAAGCGGTTCTTGTATGGAGGGCCATGCCTCACCCGCCGCCTCATTGCAAGCGGTTCTTGTATGAAGGGCCATGCCTCACCCACCGCCTCTTTGCAAGCCCTGCCAATCATCAATCAGCCCTGCCCCCCTTTTACGCAAAGTGTGCGTTCACAACTACATGCACACATGCGCGCGCGGGTGAGGCCGCAGCTCACAGCCCGCCCCCCTCCTCCCATTCACACACAGGACTTCACGGTGTTCAGTGCGGAGCTGAGTGCCACGTACACCACCAGCGGGCCCAACAACAACTGGCACGACGACCTGAAGCGCATGCTGCGGCACGCGGGCGAGAAGCAGAAGAGCACCGTGTTCCTGTTCAGCGACACCCAGATCATCGACGAAACGATGGTGGGTGCGGCGTGTGGTGGGGGTGGCTGGGCTTCCGAGGGCGCCCTGTGTGCTTGGCTTGTGGCAGCCTGGCGCGCCTGACCAAGCAGCAACTAGCAGGTGCTCCCCTGTCCGCAGGGCCACTTTTGTTGCATGTTAGGGCTTTCTCGGGGCACACCTTCTTGCAGCATGCCTGGCAGCTTACAGAGACGCTGCCCTTGGGCCCCTCCGGGCGCTCGTGCACCAGAAGCAGCGCAGCGCGGCTTCTCAGCATAGTCTGTTTATGTTGCCCCACCTGCGCCTCCAGATTGAGGATATCTCAAACCTGCTGAACACCGGGGAGGTGCCCAACCTCTTTGACACAAGCGACACCATCGCTATCGGGGAGGCTGTGCGGACGCGCGCGCGGGCAGCGCGCATGGATGGTACCCGCGCCGACCTGTTTGCCTACTTTGTGCAGCAGGTATGTATTTGTGTGTGCGTGCGTTGGTCCATTTGTTTGCTGCTTTGGGGTATGCTTGTGCACGGCTTGTCCAAAATCATGGATTTGGGTGTGCCTACTCGCCTCATCAACCTGATCTATTGCATTGGCGCTCGTCTTTTGTGCTCACATTTGGTGTGTGTGTGTGTGTGTGTGTGTGTGTGTGTGCACCCTGCTCATGCAGCAGCCTCGTGCTTTGATCAGCCTCATGCGGGTCAGCCGCTGCCTGTATGTTGAACAGCTAGACTGCGCATGTCCGCCGCCACTTGCACCTTATCAACCTGCATGTTCATTAGCCCAGCTGTTTTTGCTGCGCAGGTCCGCCGTCACTTGCACGTGGTGCTGTGCTTCTCGCCTGTGGGCGAGGCCTTCCGTGAACGCCTGCGCAAGTTCCCCTCCCTCATCACCTGCACCACCATCAACTGGTGTGTGCGTGCAAGTGTGCTCTGTCATGTGTGCCCGCGCAGGTATTGTGTGCTGGGTGTGCTCTGAGATGGTACCAAGCACAAGCCCAGGGCAGCACATTGCTGTTTTGCTGTTGATCCGTACAGGCAGAAATATTGTTCTTGCTCATCGCATGCACACGCACGTAAGTGCACACGTGCACAGAAATGCACAGCACATACACGCTCACATACACACGCATTCACACATGCTCATGCACATGCACACGCACATGCACATACACGCGCGCACGCGCACGTGCACACACACACACACACACACACACACACACACACACACACACACACACACACACACACACACACACACACACACACACACACACACACACA
>LKMJ01003954.1_pt1 | contig 13877 bp, 15 predicted proteins | sample 643391 | NCBI WGS metagenome assembly LKMJ01 (sample SAMN04112250, study PRJNA286221) | soda lake metagenome | biome: soda lake; feature: Kulunda Steppe; material: water; isolation source: sample PL-Br10 brine of Picturesque Lake | place: Russia: Kulunda steppe | collected 2010-07
GGGCGGGATCGCCTTCTGTACTGGCACGAACGTCTTCGTGGTGGGTAACTTCCTCGAACGACTGGAGTGATCCGTTCGCCGGAGACCAAAACGGTATATCGGTTCGGCCAAGGGTAACGCACGAGTGACCCGAACCTACTCGCAGGAGCGTTATCTCGCGGCGAAACGGACGGTCGACGACCGGTCGCTGAACCGGGGCGTTCTCGACGAACTGGAGCTGATACTCGCCGACGCAACGGAAGTCGTCGAGGTCGGGGCTGGCATCGGCACGATGCTTCAGCGGTTGCTGGAGTGGGAACTGCTTCCCGACCGGGTGACGTACACGCTCGTTGACGTAGATGGTGACTCGATCGACGCCGCTCGCGAACGGCTCCCCTCGTGGGCGTCGTCGGAGGGCTACACCGTCACCAAGGACGGGGCGATCACCCTCCTCCGCGGTGAGCAGGAAGTTCGGATCGAGACGGCGGTAGTCGACGCAGTTGACTATCTTGCGACCGAGACACCGGATCTTGTTATCGGATCGGCGTTTCTCGACCTGCTGGACTCGTCGGAAGTCGACGAGCTATTCGACCGTCTCCCGGGGGGTTGCCACTGTTATTTCCCGATTACCTTCGACGGCGGTACGACCTTTCAGCCGACTGTCTTCCCGGCGTTCGACGAGCACGTCGTCGAGCGATACCACGAAGACATGATCCGCCGCGAGAATCCGGGAGACCCACACGCTGGACAGCACCTGCTTTCACGTGCGGCGAACGATCACACGCTGATCGCCGCAGGGGCATCCGACTGGGTCGTCGCTCCCGGCGATAGTGGATACCAGGCCGATGAGGCGTATTTCCTGCATCACATTGTCGATACGGTAGCGTCGGCTCTCGCGGACGACCCCGCCGTCGACGGCAACCAACTGGGGCTCTGGGCAAATCACCGACACGAGCAGATCATCCGCGGTGAACTCGTCTACGTCGCCCACCAGCTAGACGTCTTGCTTACCGTCTGATCGCTCCCCGAGGAATGCTCGTATCTCACCCATCGATTCATTCCATGTCGGATGTTCTCTGGCTGTCATGAGCGCGTTCTCGCCCAGTTGGGCCAGTCTCTCGCGCTGGTCGTCGAGTGCCTGCAAGTGTGCGGTAATCTCCGTCTCGTCACCCGGGTCGACGACGAACCCGGTGTGGCCCTGCTCGACGAACTCGCCTGCGCCGCCGACGCGCCCGGCAACCGGGACGACACCGTACTCCATCGCTTCCAGATAGACCATGCCGAACGCCTCGTAGCGCGAGGGGACACAGCAGACGTGGCTCCGTTCGAGGACGGCCTCCAGTTCGGGTGTTTCGATCTCTCCGGTGAACGTCACCCGGTCGTCGATCCCGTACTCGGTGGCCGCTGTGACGACCGACGCGGCGTAGTCGGAATCGGCATCATGGCTCCCGACGACGGTCAGTTCCCAGTCCCGCTCCGGTTGCCCCCGTGCAATCGCGGCCAGAAGCGTTTTCGGGTCCTTGCGGGGTACCACGTTCCCGACGTAGACGACGCGGAGCGGCCCGGTTTCCGCTCGCTCCCTGACGCGCTCCGGCGTGACTGCAGCACCTTCGGTTCGGCCGGCAGGGGGCGCAACGAGACCGGGCTTTTGATCCAGTCCGGCTGCCAGCTCGCGTGCACGAGTCCGGGTGAACTGGCTTGTACTGATCGCAGCATCGACTGATTCGAGGTAGCGACGCTCGAACGGCCGAAACGTTGGCCCGAACCGTTCGGTCGGATCGTCCGAACGAAGATGATGAATGAGTGCGACGATTGACCCCGGTTTCTCAAGTCGTCGGTTCTGTCGCCACAGCGACGGATGGCAGAGCCCATCCTGTACGAGCACGTCGACCGGCCGATCCAGTTTCGCCCGGATCGACGGGGAGACGCCGTCGACGAGTCCACGCGGATACGAGCGCCACGGCAGCGAGATCACGTCGACGGTGTCGCCCTGCTCGCGGAGATACGAGACGAGCTGTCGATCGTACCGGAAGCCGCCGGAGGTCGCTCCCAGATCGCCGTAGATCACCAGGCCGACGTGCATCGACGTGTCCGTGCTCACGCTCAGAGCGTCCGTTCGTGGGTGACGCTCGCAACGTCGTCCTCCTGTAGCTCTACTTCCACCCGTGTCACCGTCTCAGGCTGCAAGCGGGCGAGCAGGCTGTCGCCGAAGATCCGGGCGAAGTGCTCGGCGCTTGGATTTCGCCCCTCGAACGCCGGTAACTCGTTGAGTGTCTCGTCGCGGAACTCGGCGACCGTCGCTTCCAGTGCCTCGATTACTGCGTCGATATCGACGAGGTAGCCGTACTCGTTTAGCTCTCGCCCCTCGAATGTCACGTCGACGGTGAACTGATGCGAGTGCAGCGTCCCTTCCGGTCCCGGATCGGGAACCGTCAGCCAGTGCTGTGCGACGAACGAACGGGCGACGGAAACCGTGTACATATCTGCCCCTTTGACTGCGTGTGCTTAAACTCGTGCCTCGCTGTCGTCACTGCGCTCCGTCGAGTCGACCGGAGACAACCAGCCAGTCCCGCGTAAAGTTCATCAGAAACGGGACCAGGACGATCCACGCCAGCAGCCGTGACAGCGACGTACCGGGGACCGGTAACAGCGCGAGCCAGATGACGAACATCGCGGCCCCCCCGAGTGCACGGCGGAGGTCGCTCGGATCGAGATCGTACACGTCGCGGCCGCGGCGCCGCCGGTACTTGCTTCCGGCAACGAAGGCGTACCGAGCGACGCCGACGACGACGAAGATCGCCGGGGCGACGCCGTAACGGACCGCGAGCACGGCCCCCACGAGGACGGTGAGCGCATCGATCTCGACGTCGAGACGTTCCCCTCGTTTCGATTCGCAGTCCAGCCAGCGAGCGATGGCCCCGTCGGCGGCGTCTACCGCGGCGGCGAGCGCGAACAGGATGCTGGGAACCCACGTGACTAGACCCTCCGGTGACGGCACGAACAGAAATCCGGCCAGCAGGACCAGTGCACCCCCCCTGGCGATCGTCACCCAGGTGGCGACCGTGATCCGCTCCGGGCCGACCTCGGTTCGGGCGAGTCGAAACGCCCGCCACGTCGTCGTTACCACGACGGCGAACCCGACAAGGGCCCCCAGCAGGTACGGGTTCGGCGGGCCACTCTCCCACGCGAGTGCGAGTCCGCTGCCGCCGACGACTGCGAGGAGGGCCATGGCTCCCGCGGCAGCCATCCAGTGGTGGCGACGGGCCGTCACGTCAGCCGATTGCTCTGCGGTCATCCCACTCCCTCCTCGGCAAGGTCTCGCAGGTCCGGGTGGTGATGATACTTGTCGTCGACGGCAGTCTGTCCCTGTTCCCGTACCCGATCGCGAACGCGCTGCCACTCTCGGTGACGGCGCTGAACGAGGACGGGAACCGCCTCGATGCCGAGTAACTTCGCGATCGCGAGCCGGTGCTGTCCGTAGCTCCGCCAGTAGATCGTTCCGTTCCGGCCGATATCGACGTTGATCTCGTCGGCCCGGACGCCGATCGTCGCTCCGTGTTCTCTCAACTCGGCCTGCTCCCGGTAGCCATCCCGCATGATCGACTCGTAGAGCCGCTCGATCTCCCGACAGCGCCGCTCGAAATCGGTGATCGATGTGTACTCCCAGGCGTTGCCGAATCGCTCTAGCTGTTCGATGTAGGCGTCGTAGAGGGCGGTCTCCGCCCACGCTCTACCCTCTCCGAACCGCTGTGTGACTCCCTGTGGCACCCGGCGGTCGTCGAACGACTCCCACGCCCGATCCCAGTCGCCGCCGACGACCCGCCCCCACTGTGGCCGTGCGGGTGCGGTCTCCAGCAGGCTCCGTTCGATCCGGCCCGGATCCACCTGTAGCAGTGCGAACGGATCGGCGTCGGTGTATCGGCGGGGTCTGAGACGCCGTCGTAGACGGTACCAGTGCCGCAGGGTCGAGAGGGGAATGTGGTGGGCCACCGGTTTCGTTACGGCGCGTCGCACCGCGACCACGAGTCGCCCGCGCAGTCGCTTGCGGCGGGTGATCGGTTCCCGGTTCACGACTCGCGTCGGTAGAGAAGAACCAAAACGGCGATCAGGACGATCTGTGCGACTTTGTCGACGATATCTGCCGCGCCAAGTGCCGACAGGCTGTCGGGCTGGTTGACCATGTACCACCCCACGATCTGTGACAGGGTAAACGGGATCCCAACGAGGTAGACGAGCGTGCGCCGGTAATCGATCAGTACTAGCACGACGGCACCGACGAATCCGCCCGTCGCGAGCAAGAAGAGCACGCCCATGTAGTGCGGAAAGAAGCCGATGCCGAGAACGAGGTGGACGAGCGCGCTCACGAGTGCCACTGCGATTCCGAGCCAGTGCAACGGTGTCAGTGAGTCGAGGGCGAGGAGTCTATCCGCGGTACTCATTGACTATGGCTTTGGCTGATACGACAAATCCCTTTGCATAGAGGAACCGAATATATCCGAGCAAGCGATCTGCATGGGCGAGTTGCGATGCTATCAGACCCCATTCGCACCATCACTCGAACGAGACGTCATCGAGCAGTTTGCGAAGCCGCCGCTCCCCCTCGGCCGGATCGTAGCCCTCCTGTCTGAGGTGAGCGATCGGGGCGACGTTCGGGTTCAGCTCCCAGTGACACCACACGTCCGTTTTGCCGTCCGGCGTCCGAAACAGCCGGACGTGAAGTTGCCAGCGCCCGAACGTCCCGCCGGGTCGATACGAGCAGCTGGCGACCTCGTACAGTACCTTCCCGTCCCGTTCGTATGCGTGGAGATATGCCCGGATCATCTGGCGAAACCCACACTCTGCGAGCCGGTCTCGCGCCGTCGCAGGGGGTACGTCCCAGACGCCAACGTACTCGCTTTCGGGCGGGGGAAGCACCCGGAACGGCTTCGGGACGAGCCAGCCGGGAAACTGCCTGGAGAGCCGTGCACCGTGCAGTCGCACCTGCCAGAGGGAGACGTAGGTGTACATGACCCACACGAGGACACCACCGAACGCGGACAGTCCGGCCCGTGCCAACAGGTCTCGAAGCGATCGGCCGGAGTTCATTCAGTAGTTCAACACCACCTGTACCGCCGACTCCTCACACTCGTCCAGCAGTTCGTAGGCCCGTCCGGCCTCCCCGAAGGGGATCTGATGACTGATGAGGGGCCCCGCGTCTATCCGCTCGAGCCACTCCAGCGCCGTGTCCATGCGTCGGTCGGTGTCCCACCTGCCGCGGAGGTCGGGCGCGATAGTACTCACCTGGCTGGAGACGAGGTCGATCCGGTTGCGGTGGAATCGCCCGCCGAGGTCGATCGGCGCACGCTTGGTTCCGTACCAGGAGCCGACGACGATCCGACCGTCGTACCCGACGACTTCGATAGCATCGTCGAGAACTTCAGGCTGTCCTGACAGTTCGACCGCGACGTCGACCCCGGCGACGTGCTCGTCGAGGTGCTCCGGATGACAGCTGGTATCAGCTCCGAACTCCACGGCGAGTGCCCGGCGGTTCTCGATCGGATCGACGACGACCAGTCGATCGAGGGGGAACTCGGACAGGAGTCGCGCTGTACACAGTCCGATGACTCCGGCACCAAATACGACGACCTGCTCACCCAGACGTGGGTGAATATCGAGGGTCAGGTTCGTCGCGGTCTCGATGGTCGGCAACAGCGTCGCGTGCTCGGCCGAGATGGTTTCGGGGACCTCGATCACGTCGTTCGGGCGGACACTGAACCGTGTCTGGTGTGGATTGAACGCGAACACACGGGTCCCGATCCAGTCATCCTCGACGTCACGTCCGGTATCGACCACTTTTCCGACCGCGGCGTAGCCGTACTGCATCGGATACGAGAAGTCACCGCCGAGACTATCGATGGTCTCGTCGACCGCCGTTTCGGGCGGCGTCTCGTTCCGGTAGACAAGCAGCTCGGTCCCCGCGCTCACCGCCGAGAACTCGGTTGCTACCAGTAGCTCGTCCGGCGCGGGGCCATCGACCTCACTCGATCGGATTTCGACGGTCCGTTCGCCGGTAAAATACAGTGCGCTCGCGTTCATCGATCGATGGTTGCCTGGGGGCCGAACCGATCGATCCGCCGACCCGTTTCCCGGCACTCTTCGAGTGCCAGTTTCGCCCGATACCCTGCCTCGTGTGGGGTTTCGCCCTCGCCGACGCCAACCTGCAGGTCGATCCCGGTCGTTGCCTGCACGTGCTCTCTTGCCCCCTCGTATGCGTCCTCGTTGAGTGACGGACAGAGTGCGATGATGTTGTCACCGCCGACAAATCGCGCGATCCCCTCGTGCTCTTCGCGCAGGTACGACGCGAGCGACACGGTCGCCCGCTGGATCGCAAGCGAGGTCTCCCCCGCGGCTTTCTGATCCGTGAACTCGCCTGTGACGTCGACGACGTCGAAATGAGCGACGGTCAGCGACCCGCGTGTGTCCCCGACTGCTCCGGCCGTCGCCAGTTGCTCGGTTCTGTCCGCGTCCTGTGCACTTCCTTCCGCCTGGAGGGCCTGCGAGGCGGCTCCCAGCGCGTCGGTCGGCGTCTCGCCGACGCCGATACCGATGCTCACTGTCACCGGGAACTGGTTCCTGATCTGTTCCTGGAACCGCTCGTGGTCTGCCACGGTCATCCCATCGGTGACGGCGATCATGTTGTCGAACCGGTCGAAGAAGGCGTAGCCGTCGTGGTTGCCGACGAAATCGGCAAGGGTCGCGTACAGCCGTGCCTGTAGCGCCTGCAGATCCGTCTCGCGACGCGGCGACGGCGTCACCGTCCATGGTCCGTAGTTGTCCAGTTGGACGAGCGAGATCTGGATCGACTCCCGTGTGCTAGTCACAGGATCATTCAGGAGTCTTTTGTTATAATCGGTCGTGTTCCGGCAAAGGCTCTCCCGGAGTAAAGCGTCTGATTCCCTTTGATTCGATAGTTGACTCGGGTGGGCTGTTGTTCAACGACAAACGGATGTGCGTTCGGTCGAAGATCCTCGCAATGACGGACGACGGTGGCGAGTCACGGGTGCACTCGCTCGTCTCGATCGCTCGTGGGGCTTCTCTCTACACCGTCGGGAAAATCGTCTCCGACGCCGGTGAGTTCCTCGTCCACCTGCTCGTCTCACGCTGGCTCGGGGCTGGCCTGTACGGACTGTTCGCGTACGGGAAGACGCTCGCGTTCACCGCCTTGCTCCTGACGAACCTCGGCTCCGATACGTCCATTCTCAAGTACCTCCCACAGTACGAGGACCAGCCTCAGAAGCGCCGCTTCCTCCTCGGACTCGCGTGGCTTACCTCGTTTCTGGGCGCGCTTGCAGTCTCGACGGCACTGTTCGTCTTCGCCCCGACGGTCGCGGCACTTACCCTCGACGAAGCGGGCTTCGTCGCCGTCTTGCGGCTGTTCGCCGGAATCCTGTTTCTGGACACGCTTGCGAACTTGCTGTACGCGACGTTTCGTGCGGTCGAGTTGATCGAGTACGAGGTGTTCGCCGACCGCGTGCTGAAACCAGCGCTCCGCGTGGTCGCCGTCGGGAGCGCGCTTTTCGCGGGTGCATCAGTGTACGGCGTCGTCGCGGCGATGGTCGTCGCGAGCGTGGTGACGCTCGTCGTTGCGGGCTACCTCTTTCTCACCCGACTCGACGTTCGACCGACCCTGCGTGGCCCCCACGCGACGCGCGGGACTGTCAGGGAGTACTACAACTACTCGCTGCCGCTGACCGCCAAGGAGGCGGGGACGGTCATGCAAGGGCGGATCGATGTGCTGATCGTCGGTGTCTTTCTCTCGTCGACCGCGGTCGGTATCTACAACGTCTCTGTGCTCGTCTCCGGGCTGTTGTATGTCCCGCTGCTCGCATTCAATCAGCTGTTCCCGCCGGTCGCCGCACGGCTCTACGCCAACGACCAGCGGGCCGACCTGGCGGCGATTTACGGCGCGACGACACGTTGGATCTTCACGATCAGCCTCCTGGTTGGTATCCTCGCAATCGTCTTCCGGGTCGAGATCCTGACGCTGTTTGGCCCCGAATTTACTGCCGGAACGCTCGTGTTGACGCTGTTTGTTATCAGCCAACTGTTCAACTGTGCCACCGGACCGAGCGGCTATCTGCTGATGATGACCGATCACCAGTACGTCGTGATGGCCAACGAGTGGGTGTTCGGGATCGCCAACGTCGTCCTCAACGTCGTGCTCATCCAGCAGTTTGGCTTCGTTGGGGCGGCGATAGCCTCTGCCGGTGTGCTCGCAGTCCGCAACCTGACAAAAGTCGCCGAAGTGTGGCACTTCGAGCGCCTCCATCCCTACTCGCGATCCTTCCTCAAACCGCTGCTCGCGGGTGGGGTTTCGGCACTCGGAATGCTCGTCGTCGGCGCGCTGTTGTCGCCCGTCCCTGCTATCTTGCTCGGCGCCGTAGCCGGTATCGTGCTGTACGCTACTGTCTTGCTCTTGTTCGGCATCGAACCGGTTGATCGCAGAGCCTACGAGGAGGTAGTCGGAGCCCCGGAGTCCGCTACCTAGGTGGGCCGCTGGTACGGCGCGTGCGGTTTCGGCACCGGTAGCGGAACTGACAAAATAAGTAGTTACTCAGTGATGTCGGCTAGCCATCGGCGACCGGTGTCCGTGTCGGGCGCTACCTCATCGTCCGGATTCGGCTCTCGATACACGAGCCCTGCCTCCCGAAGTAGCCGCCTACAACTCCCCAGTGAGTACCCGGCGTCGTAGCTCGCCTCGACGTGACGCCTGACCAGTTCCGGTGTCCAGCTCTCGCGGTCGTATCCGACTTTCCCTGGCGGAGATTGCAACTGCTCTAGCAGTTCGGTTCGGTCACTCTCGGTTAGTTTCGACGGCCGACCGGATCTATCGGCGTCTCGAGCCGCCATTGCAAGATCTCCCGGATGCTCCTCGAACCGAAGCAGCCAATTGTAGATCGTCTTCCGCTCGACACCAAGCCAGTCTGCGAGTTCGGTTTGGGAAACACCGTTCCCGTATGCGAGTCCGACGAATAATCGTATCGCTGGTTCGGCGTCCTCGACCGACCAGAGTGCGTCCCGGAGTGCGTCGTCATCGGCATGTTGCATATTCATCCTTGAATGTGTATCTACTTTTGTATTCTGGGGCTGGTGGCCGTTCGATCAGAAATAGCCAGTGTCGCTATTCCAAAACTATCTGATGAAAACATGCGTGAATAATCAAACTACGGGATGTTTTTGATCTCTGACGAACGTTCCGGCATCATATGCTATTACAAGGTCTCTGGATTATCGCTCTCCCTATCCGCATTATCTCGTTACGTATGTACGAATGTAAGATTTCATTTTACTTGTTACTGTGTTCTTCTTATACCTGCTATTAACCGTCAGAAATGAACATATTTCGTACTATTCCGATCGCTCGATCTTCAGAATCCTGCAACAGTACACAACGATTTTATCGGTCCTCCACCAACTGGTTCGGTATGGACCAGGAAGTACGAAGGGAGACGGCCGCAGCGATCGAGGGCTGTCGCGAGTCGTTGCCCACCGAACTCGACGCCGAGTCCGTGGTGTTCGGCTTCGACGGCTTCGTCGACCGGGTTCGGCGAATGGTCGCCGAGCGACAGGACGAGGATACCTACGATGCTCTGACGACGCTCGAAGAACTCGGGGATCGGATCAGCACGTCCGCGGCAGCCGATAGCTCGCTGTCGATCGAGTGGCTCAACACGGCGACCCGCACCGGGGGCCATACCGCACACCTCTCGCGTGCGTACGGTCATCTCGGGTACGAACCGGTGATGATCGGCACCTACGGTAACCCCATCGAGGAACCCTTCGTCGAGGAGTTCGACGAGTTCGAGATGGTCTCGTTCGGCGATCCGGGATACACGGACGCCTGCGAGTTTGACGACGGGAAACTGATGTTGATGGAGATCAACAAGACCCGCGACCTCGACTGGGCGGAGATCGTCGAGACCACCGATCCGGAAGCGCTCGCGAACCGTATCGACGGCGCGGCGCTGTTCGGAATGGGCTATTTCGCGGATATGCCGAGTTTTCCCGATATCGTCGACGGCCTGCTCGAAGACGTCTGGCCGCTGCTCGAAGCGCCGCCCGAGAACGTGATCGTCGACCCAGGTGACGTCCGCAAGCTCAGCGAAACCGAACTCCGCGACGGAATGGAAGTCATCACCCGCCTAGACGACGTCGCGACGCTGACGATCACCGCCAACAGGTTCGAGTCGACCGTGCTTGCCGAAACGCTCGCTGGTGGGGAGTACGATACGCTCGACGAAGCGTCCGCGGCCGCGTACGAGGCGCTCGGCGTGACACGCTTCGTCGGCCACGGTGCACACGAGTCGGTTGTCGTCACTGCGGATGGATCGAGCCGTGTCGCCGTCCCCCGTGTCGAGGAACCCGAGATCACGACGAGTGCGGGCGATCACTTCAACGTCGGGCTCTCGCTCGGGCTTGTCAACGACGTCCCCGACCGCGGTGCGGTCGCCCTCGGGAACGCGGTTGCATCCTACTTCGTTCGGAGCGGCGACCAGCCGTCCTACGAGGAACTCCGCTCGTACTTCGACGAGTACGAGGCGTTCCTCGAAGAGTAATACTGGCTCCGAGCGAACGAGACACGATAATCCATCATGTTACCACGACAACGGCGGCGGACGATCGTCGAACTCATCTCCGAACGCGACGGCTGCTCGGTGACTGCGTTAGCCGACGAGCTCGATGTCTCCGAGGCGACAATCCGGCGCGACTTGCAGACGCTCGAAGACGAGCAGCTAATCGAACGCTCTCACGGCGGGGCGCTTCCAGCAACTAGCGTCGGTAACGAGGAAGCGTACGATCAAAAGGAGGTCCAGAACCTGGACGTCAAACGGACGATCGCCGATCACGCGATAAACGAACTGCAGGACGGACAGGTCGTCTTCTTCGATACCGGGACGACAACGATGGAGGTCGCGAAACGCGCGCCGACCGACGGATCGATCGTGTCCGTCACCAACTCGCCGTTGCTCGCGCTGGAACTCGGGGACGGGGACAACGACGTCAAACTCACGGGCGGTCGGCTCCGACAGAGCACGCAGGCGCTTGTCGGCCCCTCCGCCGAATCGTTTATTGAACGGCTCCACTTCGATCTCCTCTACCTCGGGACAAACGCGATCGATGCCGAGGCGGGGCTGACGACGCCCAACGAGGCCGAAGCTCAGGTAAAACGCAGTATGATCGAGAACTCAACGCGGGTCGTGCTGGTCGCCGATGCGACCAAGTTCGACGAACAGAGCTTCGTTCAGTTCGGCTCCTTCGACGATATCGATCTCGTCATCACCGACAGACGGCTATCCGACGCGTACCGCACCGCTTTCGACGACAGTAACACCAACTACATCGACGACATATGATCCTCACAGTTACGCTCAATCCAGCGATCGATCACACGCTATCGCTTTCGGAACCACTGGTCGACGGCGACGTCGCCCGTACCGGCGAGTACGAACTCAACTCCGGCGGAAAGGGAATCAACGTCTCCCAGTACCTGCGCCATCTCGGTGTCGAAACGACCACAACTGGATTGCTCGGCGGGACGACCGGCGAGTTCATCCGCAACGAACTCGACGAGGATGGGATCGCCCACGACTTTGTCGAGGTTGCCGAACGTACGCGTCTGAACACGACGATCTCTGCTCCCAACGCGGAGTACAAGATCAACCACCACGGCCCGACCGTCGACGAGTCCGTGATCGACGAGCTGATCGACGTGATATCCGGATACGACCCCGAGGTCGTCGTGATCGGCGGCTCGCTCCCGCCGGGACTCGATGTCGACGCCATCGACCGACTCGCGGAGGGAGGTCCCTGGGACACCGTCGTGGATGTCGGCGGCGAATCGCTTGCCGAACTCGACGCCCAGTACAGCCTCTGTAAACCGAACGAGGCCGAACTCGAAGCCGCTACCGGGATGTCCTGTGAGACGATCGCGGAGTGTCGCGAGGCCGCACAGGCGCTTCGCGAGCAGGGCTTCGACCGCGTCGTCGCCTCGCTCGGTGCGAAGGGGGCGCTGTACGTCGCCGAGGATACCGTTCTGTTCGCCGAATCGCTTGATGTCGATGTCGCTGATACGGTTGGCGCGGGCGACGCGCTGCTGTCAGGCGTCCTCGCTGCCTTGCACACGGGCGAGTCCCCCGAGCGCGTACTCAGCTATGGCGTCGCAGTCTCGGCGCGGCTCGTCGAAACCGTCGGGACGGCGGTTGACCACCTCGATGACGTTCCGGAGCTAGCCGATGGTGTACGGATCGTCGAGGAGCCGAACTGAGCGGTTCCGGCTGGCTCATCTGTGGTGTCTGGTTATCTGACTGACCAGCTTGCAGATCCACTTTCACTTTCACTCCGGCTGCCAAGCTTTGGTATCCCGCACCGTCCTGTTCTCAGGTGGTGATACCACTCATGCAGTCACCGCTCGAGATCACCGAGACCGAGCAGTACTGGCTACGTAGTAGAGATGTAAGTGACTCTCCGAAGATCGGAGGCGACGACTACTTTTCAGATCATGACGTTACGCGACCGGACAACGTGGGACACGACGAGTTGCCACCAGCACAAAACGAAGCTGTTCGGGAAATCGATCTCGACGCCCTTGAGGATCGGAAGACGATCGGGAAATGGCAGGTCACGGGCTCAGGGGAGCGGATCGACGAGCTATGGCCCGAACTCGTTGCCGACGCAGAAGCAGGAATTATCTGGGCAGTCAAGGCAATGACGACATTCGGCTACGAGAACCTGCCGATGTACGATAATTATCTCCTCACGGTCTATACGCCGAATTACTTCGACCGACAGGATGTTTTCCGAGTCAGGGAACACCTCCGCGACGCACACGACGTAACCCACGAACTGTACTACAAGCCGGATATGTATACTGCCAAGGGAATCGTTACAGAGACAGCCGACGAGTTTGGCCTTTCCGCCCCTGCTCGATACATCGAGTGACACTCACTGGCGACCCGTATTCATCCGATTCGCGCCTCCGCACTCCTCATGGACACTGACATCTGTCAGTAATTGTGATTCTCAACAGTGCCGCTGGATTGGCAACGCCCGCTGGTTCGCGACTCGATAAAAAACGAGATGCGTTGTCGTCAGTCGAACTTGCTGTTGCCTGCGCTTCCCGAGACCTCGGTTAGGTCGGCGTGGACGTCCGCGATGCGCTCGCGGATCTTCCGGCCGGTGACGCGGGGGTCGAAGTGGTCCTTGTTCGGCGACCAGTCGGTGTCGTTGAAGAACGTATCACGCGAGTCCGGCACGCCGTCCGGCGGGAAGATGGCGTCGCGGTTCTCGTCGTAGTAATCGAAGGCGGTCCGGGTGTACTCGTACTGGTAGCGGGTGTCCTTGTTGACCTTGCAGATGCCGTGCTGGAGCATCTCCTGCAGCTGGTCGGGCTGGACGCCCGAGGAGCCGTGGAGCACGAGTGGCGTGTCGAGACCGTGGTCGCGCAGCGCCTGTCGGATGTCGCCCGCGAGGTCGGGACGAAGCTCCAGGTCTTTCCCTTTCGCGACGCCGTGCTGGGTGCCCACCGAGATGGCCAGTAGGTCACAGCCCGTCCGGTCGACGAACTCGACGGCCTGCTCGGGATCGGTGTAGAAGGCGTCCTCGACGTCGATCTCGTCCTCGACGCCCTTGATCTGGCCCAGCTCGGCCTCGATGAGGATGTCGGCGTCGTACTCGTCGACCATCTCGACGACCTTCTTGCTCTCGGCGATGTTCTCCTCGAACGGCTCGTGGGAGGCATCGATCATCACCGACGAGGGGATGTCGGTCTCCATCTGGTACTCGATGAAGTCCATGTCGGTCTGGTGGTCCATGTTGAGGAACACGCCGATATCGAACCCCTCGGCGAGCGCCTCGATGTA
>LKMJ01003956.1_pt1 | contig 13873 bp, 14 predicted proteins | sample 643391 | NCBI WGS metagenome assembly LKMJ01 (sample SAMN04112250, study PRJNA286221) | soda lake metagenome | biome: soda lake; feature: Kulunda Steppe; material: water; isolation source: sample PL-Br10 brine of Picturesque Lake | place: Russia: Kulunda steppe | collected 2010-07
CGGCTCAGGCTCAGCTACCACTACGGCTAAGAGCTCGCACCAATGAAAGCAAAGAGAAGGGACCTCCTAAGGGCACCGAGACTAGGAACTAACTACAGAGGCACCAGCGCGCTAGAGCAGAACACACACGTTTTGAGGAATGTGAGCAGGTTTTGCTTGTGAGCACATACTCTCGCAGTGGAATCCTCCATCTGGTGCGGAGGAAATGGCCACTGTGACAAGTGTTCCTGTGCTGCTGCTCAAAATGAGGTGCATGTTCTTTATCACTGTCAAGACTTGTTTGTGTGCTCTCTTAGAATAAAGTACTCTTTCCTATTCAATAGGAAAGTTTTTCCCTTTCTGCCAATCCTTTTTTTATGGAGGTCCCTTATGTTCCACATGCCTTGCCTAGTCAGACTGTCTTTGGTTTTCTTTCTAAACGGCACAATAGACTCTGCCATTTCAATTTGGATATTATGGACTTCTTTTGACTGGCGAAGACCAGCAACAAACCAATCAGCCTAACGACCTGGCTGGCAGTTAATCCTTAACTGTAAGTTGTAACTTGTATGACATTTATGGATGGTCCCCATCACTTCGATCAGGATACATCCTTCCCATATACATGTTTTTTTACCTTCCGCATTACATTGTTCACAATGTGGCACACTTCAGACTTCGTGCCCACATCCTACGAGTAGGAAAAGTGACCTGGACTCGCAATACCTCCCTTACTTCAAGCAAAAGTTGTGACCTGTGCAATGCTAATCACGTACAAGATGAGCAGCACCTCCTCTTCCACTGCACCCATCCACCGTTGGTCTCTCTCCGCAGGACTACCAGCAGATTCTGATATTGTTGCGTGATATCACAATGAATTTACACAGTTGTTCCACAACGCTTAGGAGCTTGGATCTATGATAGGAACAGCCGATCGGGCAAGGAAGTGAATGCATTCTGTGGCTCCAATCCCTCCCCATGCTTCACCAACACAACCACGTCCGTAACATCCGAGAGGTTCTGCACTCAAGCAATCGGGCATCATTTGCAATGCTTGCATTTGTGCAGCAGCACACCAGTCTGTATCCAGGCTTGGCAGCACTACTGCTGCATTAGAAGAAGCTGCAGCCTGTGAATGGCTTTGGCTGTTTCGGAGGCACAGCAAAAAGACTGTCAACTCAGGCACACCACACTATCACTGCTGTCTTTGAGCCACTCCATAAAGTCCACCAGCTGGCCAAGAGAGAGCTGCAAGTGAAGCAACAAGAGGACAGGTATGGCATCATCTTTTGAACAATAGAGGTGCGGAAGATGGGCGTACACCAACAAGGTTGAGCGGAAGTAGTCGGGCACACGAGTGCATCACTTCCTGCACACAGGCAATGAAAAGGCTGACTGCCTTAGAACTGGGTACTTCCCAACCTGCATCTCCAAACCTCTGCTTAAATTGTAGCTTCCACTGCAGGAATCCGATTGCTTGAAGTGTGCTCTGGTACCCCCCTTATTTAAGGGACGGCCAGCTGAACTGTCTTCCATAGTCCATAAGAAAGCTTGTCCTCACTTTTGAAGCCCCCTGGCAAATTACTGAGCACTACAACCTGTCATAAATAGGCAGATATACTTGGTTCGTATATGCTGAGCATACTTGTCCCCACCTGATTCTCTCCTGGGTATGACTGCCCATGGTATGTCAGATCGACAGCATACTGGTCTCGGAGCACTTGCTTCAAATGCTCTATGTACGCGGTGATCTACACATTAACATTGACAGGAGGCGTTTAGTTGTGACATCTCAATGAGAATGAGAAGACGCATGCACTCATTTTTTGCCCATAGAACAGGCAGGCAGCAACATTGTGACGGCCATGTGTGCATTTATTCCCCACAGAGCAAAGCCCTGGTGCAACAGGGCTGTCTGTTTTCTTCGTGTTTTTGGTCCCACGAAGCAAGCGCTGCTGGAACAGCCTGATGCGTCCACCTCTGTCCTCCACACCCCAACCTGACACCCTCACTGCACATTTATGCCGCGTGTCTTTTTGCTTGCCGACCCATGTGAACTTTACATTCTAGAAGCAAATAAAGTGCCCCGTACCTTGGCGCATGCTAAGCGCACACAATGCCTCTCACTGGCTCTGGTGGTGAGGCTGTAGGCTACACGCATCATGCTGAATTGAATCTGCATTCCAAACTGTCCATGCTCACACCCCAGATGCAAATACAAAATCCCATACCTGCACCAAGCACACACACTGCCTCTCAATGGCGCTGATGGTAAGGTATCCAATGCTACCGTCCTCCACACCCGTCTGTACAAGGAGCAGCGTGTCCATAATGCCCTCCCGCTGCTGCACCGCCACAGCTGCTTGTTCCCATGCCTGCACGTGCACAGTGCAAGAGCCAGACCAACCACAGGTGAAGGTATTGTAACAATATGCTACTCCTGATGGTAGCAGACCATGATAGCAGACCATATGGGGCACCCCTCATGGTAGCAGATCATATGGGGCGCACCCCTCATGGTAGCTGACCATATGGGGCGCACCCCTCATGGTAGCAGACCATATGGGGAACTCCCGAAGAGCAGTACAGCTAGCAGATCCATAGGGACGACGGGAGTGTGTTGTCATTGCTTGCAACTGTTTTTCAAGCTGCGCGCGCCTTGAGCGTGTGCTCAACCTACAGGAGCCCGCTGTGGGATCCCAACACATCCTTGATGGAGGCTCCTAAGGAGATGAGCACAGCTTGAGAGGCTCAGCAACCATCAAGCCTGGCACGCATACCTTGAGCGCATGCTCAAACTGCAGGAGCCTGCTGTGCTTGGTATATTCCAGCACAGCATCCAGTCGGGAGGGGAGGGGCATGTGTAGCAGCCGCCAAACGCGCTCCAGGCGAGCCTGCGTGCATATTCAAGGGGGGCCGTATGCGAGTTGAGTGGACCACATGCATATTTTGTGCAAGAGAATTCTCGCTCCTTCCCTAGCCGCCTCCAGCCCTACCGCCTCCAGACCTATAGCCTTCTATCAGGGGACACCTTGCCCCACTTCCTGGTGCATTGGCCTCAGGGGAGCTGAGCAGAAAAAGGGAAGGAACACACACACGAGAACCAGCCCCCCAAATGCACTGGACGCGTTTAAGCTGAAGGAATCCGCCACAGATAGGAAGCAAGCGTGCGTGGCCTAGAAGCCTGCGTGGCGCTGGAGGCAGCAAGCCTGCGTGGCGCTGAAGCAGCAAGCGTGCATGGCCTGGAAGCGTGCGTGGCGCTGGAAGCAGCAAGCGTGCATGGCCTGGAAGCGTGCATGGCGCTGGAGGCAGCAAGCATGCGTGGCCTGGAGGCAGCAAGCGGGCGTGGCCTCGAAGCGTGCATGGTCTGGAGGCAGCAAGCGTGCGTGGCTTGGAAGCAGGCTGGCTTGTGCTTAAATACAAAGGGCGTACGTGGCCTGGAAGCAGGCTGCCCTGTGCTTAACTACAGGGGTAGCTCAAGTCCTTGGCATGCTGCTCAGGAACAGACCTGCTCTGGCTGGTGTCGTCAATGAGGTGCTTGCACACACACATACCTGGACATGCAGCGGCACAGAAGGCATGGCCGGGATGGTCGTCAATGAGGTGCATGCACACACACATACCTGGACATGCAGCGGCACAGAGGGCATGGCCGGGATGGTGTCGTCAATGAGGTGCATGCACACACACATACCTGGACATGCAGCGGCACAGAGGGCATAGCCGGGATGGTTGGCAGGGCAGGCATTCCGCGAGCCACCTCCTCCACGTCCACGGATGCGGCCTCTGCAGGATGCACATGTAGGATGCACAAGCGAAAAGGCCTAAACTGCAGGCCTCACCGTTTGCAAACAATGAGAATGCAAATAGCTGTCAGTGCATCATGGAAGCCTGGGATATTGGCATCTGTCTGCGGGAAACAAGTTTTTGGTTGGAACTCCATGCTCCATTCAGTCTCCTTTGCAGCAGAGGCAGGAATTGTAGGGCGCCACTAGCTTAGGGTGCCACTATAGCTAAGGGTGCCACTATAGCTTAGGGTGCCACTAGCAGAGGTGGTTGGCTTGATGGTGAGCCTTTCAGACGGTTCTGGCACTTGTGGCCGGACGCACGTGAGGTGCCTACCCTGCAGCCTGGCCCTAAGCACATCCAGCCTGGCGTCCTGAAACTCTGGCCCTAGTAGCCCGACGCACATGAGGTGCCTACCTTGCAGCCTGGCCCTGAACGCCTCAAGCCTGGTGGCTGAGAAGGTCTCATTCTCACGCATCTCCGGCTTGGGCTCCACAGCAGATGGCTGCTCGGCCTGCTGGAACTCCTCTTGAAGCCCCTCCTCCAAGGGCCCTTCATCTGATATACACACATGCACACGCCATGCTTGAGTCACCCATTTGTGTCCCATTAACACCCACACCCACATTCATCAGGTGTAAGCAGCCCAGGGGTAATATTCCTAGAACCCTTCAGGCCAGCCTGAAGATTGCTGGGGCGGGCCTGCAGGAACCTTTTGGTCTACAGTCCGTTGCTCTGCACCATGTATGCAAGCAAGGTGCAAGCAGGCAGGGCTGCGCCACAAGTCTGGCTGTAGAACTCATGGATTGTCAGACCGGCTTCCCATGCAGCCATGTTGAATTTTGCGCCGGTGAGCAGGCTCTCACAGCCGCGCTGGTGTACTTTCAGGTGCATGCCTGTGCACACGCACTCGCACGCGCGCATGCATGTGTGCGGGTTCTTTGCATGTGAGCTAAAGGCCCTTGCTGAGCTTTTGCAGTTTGCGACCGCCTTGTAGGGTTTATGAAAAGTGTGGTTCTGCTGGTTCTGCAGGCTTGTATGGTGGCGTGACCACCTTTGAGGGTTATCACAAAGCGTGACCATTTTTGAGGGTTAATGCAAAGCATGACCACCTTTCAGGGTTTATGCAAGGCGTGACTGCCAAAAGGAACATATTGGGAGATCTGCAGCACACAAGTCTGCGAACCTCAGTCGAAAGCATGCACTCGTTATCTTGCACTTGTTGCCCTTTCATGCAATGGATGCACTCTTCTCATCCTACCCCAGGTGATGCAATACTGGGCAGCTTGCTGGGCAGAGCGGGGACCATACCATACTCTTGCTTTCCAATGCATATCTGTTCTGGACTCAGCTTTCTATCGTGCAATCATAGTAGGGAATAGTTACAATCATGCATCACCACTAGGGTTGTTGAAGATGTCTTGCCGAAATGAATGGGAAAAAATAGATGGTCAGTGAACCTCATCTACACACCCTTTTGCCCTCTCTCAAAACCGCTTGCCCTTCTGCACACCATCCTGTCATCTTCTGCGCACCTGCTAACTTCTCTGCATACCTGCGGGCTCCTCTGCACACCATCCTGTCCTCCTTGCTGCCCCACGTTGCCACACACTCACCCATCTCCTCGCTGCAAGCCCGCATCACCCCGCACTCACCCTCCCCCTCGGTGCTGGTCCCAGCCTCGGAGTCCACCATGGACTGGGGGGTGGAGCGTAGAGACTTACTCAGCAGCTCAGTGCGCCGCCTCTGGCCGCGCTGCCTGAGCTTGCTGTAGCTTTGCAGCACCTGGGAGCTTTCCAATGAGGCAACAGCTGCGTACGGCAAGCACAGGCACAGCATCTTCTTTGAGGTAACAGCTGCACATGGCATGCACATGCACAGCATGTCCATTGAGGCAACAGCTGCGCATGGCATGCACAGGCACAGCATCTTCTTTGAGGTAACAGCTGCACATGGCAAGCGCAGGCACTGCAGACAGGAGCCATGCTCGGGAGCAGCTTGAGGAGGCCCCAGCCAGCAACATGTAGTGGGCAAGCACACATGACAAAGGGCGCACACGACAGGGCGGCCACGGCCAGAAATATGTAGTGATTACACATGCACAACCCACAGGGGAGTGTTTGCATGTGAGCTGCGTGGCCACGGGCAACTTGTGTCACAGGCGCGTGCACAATGCATAAAATAAAATTAATAATATAAAACTCAAGGGAGTCCTGCCTTTGACACGACATGCGGCAGGAAGAGCAAAGGGTCGACCTGCCACTCCTAGAGTCTTGTACACACACTTTGATACCGGTAGCACCATGCCGTGCATCAATCACTTTTTCCTGTATGCTCGGCGTGCTGAAGTGGGCGGATGCGCAGTTTGTGCTGCATCTGCGTATGGGTAAAATGTTTGCATGGCCTTTATTTGCGCAGGAGCTGTTTTGGGAGGCCACGGCTTCCCAGTGTGTTGCCCTCGTGTACAGCAGGCAGCGTGCGTGTGCACGTGCACAGGGCTTGGGTAAGAACGACAGTGAACAAAACTCAGAGCTCTTTCAATGCAGGCCTCAGGCACAAGCATAGGCACCAATGCACCTTGGCTGACAGGAAAGAGCAGCATGCAAGAATAGGAAAGTGGGTCTTGGCTGACAGGGAAGAGCAGCATGCAAGAACAGCAAAGTGTGTTTGCATAGGATGGTGCTGCACATATCTTGCAACTCCAAGCTCAGACAGAGTCAAGCAGCATTCATCGGATACAGTCCCTTCTGCAGAGCACAGAGGAGCCAAAACCCATGGCTTGGTGTCAAGCATGGGTGCTGGATTATCCTTTTGACTGGTGACTGATGAGGGCAGGCGCCCCAAGAGGGGCCATTTCGACTGGTGAGGTCCACAGGTCCACTTTGACTGGTGACAGCGGGGGACGCGTCCCAAGAGCCCACCTGCAACCGTCTCCCCGTCAGGGCCGATCATGAGCTTGCTCCCTTCGCCCTCCAGCGCATCCCAGTCCTCCCCAGACCTGCAGCGGCGCAGCACAAGCGCTGCTCAGGCAGAGCCTTGCTCTCAGGAGCCCTGACGCATGAGCGCATGGCATTCTAAAGGCATGCGCCTGCTGAGTCGTGGGGGGCAATCCATGATGCTGGAGTTCAGGCATGATGCTGGAGTCCAACCCTTACCCTAACCATCAACTCTGTGGCCTCCCTCTCCTGGACTACAGCCCCATAGCCATGAGTCATCCCAGTGGCGTGCAAGCCTGCCACCCACCCCAGGGCCTTGGCGCCCAGCTCTGTTTGGCTGTCAGAGGCCTGCAGTCCGAGGGCCGCCACGCCCTTGGCCCCGGTAGCCATGGGGATGGAGGGCTTCTTCCTGCGCCGCCCAGACCTGCATGCAAGCATGGGCTCGCAAGCACGGGCGCACGACGTTTTGCCTGGGGCTCGCTTTTGGCATATGGAGGGCCCCCTTCTGTGCCAGCCAGGCGTGCATGCAAGCCTGCAGGTGTACGGGCACCTGCAAGCACGGGCGCACGACGTTTTGCCTGGGGCTCGCTTGGCATATGGAGGGCCCCCTTCTGCGCCAGCCAGGCGTGCATGCAAGCCTGCAGGTGTACGGGCACCTGCAAGCACGGGCGCACAAGAGCTGCGGGCCTGGGCACACACGATCATGGGGCAATGCAAGCACACAGCCACAGGAGCATATGCCGCAGGCAGCCCACCCACTTGGGGGGTGGCTTGGGCATGGATGCCTTGAGGATGTCCAGCTCTTCCGTCATTTGGGCACAGTGGTCCAGCGCGCTCTGCACCAGGCTGGTGTCGGTGCTTGTGTCCAGGGCCTGCGGGGCGTGCGGAGAGGATGGGTGGGTGGGGCCCAAGAGGATGTGGGTGGGGCACAGTGCTTCAGCGCGCTCAGCGCCGGGCTGGTGCCGGAGCATGTGTTCGGGACCTGTGGAGGGTGGACCTGGCAGGGGCTGCTGACCTGCTTGTGCACAGTAAGCATTTGAGAGGGCTGGCCACACTTGCATGCTGCGCACTGGTATGTATGTGTGCCTGTGTGTGTGCACGCATGTGTGTGCATCTGTTTGTGTGTGTGCAAATTCATGTGTGAGTGCGTGTGCAAATGCGTGTGTGTGTGCGTGTGTGCATGTGTGTGAGGCTCACACAGTGAGCGCATCAGCAGCCAGGGCTCTCTGATCATGAGTGCTAGCAAGACAACTCCTGCCTAATTGCTGGGCATGAAAGGGAATCAGCAAGTGCAAGAGGTGGAATAAAATCAGTGTGTGCAAGAGGTGGGAGGGAATCAGTGTGTGCAAAAGATGTGCTTTGTATAGAACAAGAGCCCAGCCACTCTGTCACTTGGAATCGCACATCCCCTTTCACCCACCCCATGAGCACTCTTCTGCCTCAAGTTTCGCTCCTCCTCTTCCATCCTGTGAGCAAAGCAGACATCCTGTGAGCAGACACCCTCTTCTGTCCTGAAAGCAAAGCAGGCACGCCTTTATTTTGGAAGAACATATCCTGAGCAAAGTAAACAGACATGTGCTGTAGAAGAGCAGGTCTGCAAACTCTCATTCCCATCAGCTAAGCAAGCAGCCAAACAGTGTTCTAGAGATTCTACCTGCGCTCGTCTTTGGTCCTGTGTTACTTACATTGACAAAGCATACAACAACAGGGGAGCTGCCTGGCAGGGCACTGGCACTCAAAAATGTAGCAATCGAAGGACGACACTGTGCAGTTGGAGGGATCAGCGCAAAAAGCCAGGCATTGCCATCAGCCTTAACGCTGGCCATTTAATGATAGGCCATTTAATGATAGGCCATGCCAAACTTGTCCAGCAGTGAAAGGATAGGAGTGGGTGTCTCACAACAACGCTGATGAACAGAATCACCCATGTTTCTAGTGCTGCTCCTTCTTGATGCTTCTAGAGCGCGGCTGCCTTGACAGTTTGACTGCCAGAATTGAGGGTGTTGTTCTGCGCATGGCTCATTTCAAGCAGGCAGCTGACCGATGAGCAGCAAGCTGCCAGCCAAGCCCTCAGAGACCAAATTCTTTGAGTAGAGTTGCTGAACACAGTACATGGACGCAGTACATTTGCAGAACTCTGTGCCAAACCGTCGAAGTATACACAGAGTTGATGCGGTTTTCAGCAACCCTTGCTCTGAGCAACCCCATAGTCTCCTGAATTACAACAGATCATCAGAAGAGAAGGTCAAACAGGCACGAGCAACTGATGCCCTGATCACTACGTTGGCCTGCTTGTTTAAAATGTCACCGCTCGCCCACATGCACACACACATGTACACACACATGTACACACAGATGTGGACGGCTCTGATGAGCTCAATTCAACCACCCTCGGCTTTTGGCATGCCCAGCTAGCCCCCACCCCTCACCTTTCTTCCCTTAATTGGTCTGACAGGGCACGCTGCAGCTCGTCTGGAGTCATGTCCATGACATCCTGCTGCAGCCCGTTCCTTTCTATGAAGTCTGCTTGAGCCTCAGCCACTTGCTTGTAGTACCTGTCACGCAGGACGACAGGCTGTGCGACTTGACATGTCTTGCCACGAATCTTAGCACAACTTGAGTCTCTCGCCACTACTTAAAGCGAAAAGTGGTTCTTTGGACCATGGTTGGGTGGTGAGTCCAACGGTCATGATCTTCAGCTTGCATTGACTGCAGCACATGGTTGTGTAAACCACAGAGAGGCTGCATGGACTGCAGCACATGGCAGACTAGACGCACACCAACCATACCACAGCACACAATCCTTGGAGCAATTCCCTTAAGAGATAGGTCATTGGCCAAACAAGGCTGTTTTTCCTGACCTGGCTGTGTCATTGTCATCTCTCTCCCAGTTCAAGTTTGATGTTTTTGGTATCAGGCCGTATGCATCCGACACCCGCTCCCACCCCTCCTCCTCCTCCTCCACCTCCACCTCCACCTCCACCTCCACCTCCTCTTCCCATCCTTTGTCTTTACCATCACCATCATGTTCACTACAACCATCACTATCACCACTGCCACCGCCCCCAGTCACAACACCGCTTCTCTCATTTGGCATGAGCTACCAAGACAGTGCCGCAATGCGGGCCACAAATCCACATGCATGCGCACCTTTTTGACACCAACAAGCGCGTGCTGCCCACCTCGCGCACCCACATACGTACGCACAGGCACACGTCCATATGCACAGTCACACATATGTATGCGCAGTCACACGTACGTACGCAGTCACACATATGTACGCACATTCACACATACGTATGCACAATCACACATGTGTACGCACAGTCACACATATGTACGCACCGTCACACATGCGTGCGCACCGTCACACGGACGTACACACAGTCACACGTGCATGCATGCACACATCACATGCTCCGGGCAGTCAGCAGTCACCTGGCCATGTTCTCCTGCGTCATCGCTTCGATGTGTGCCATGTGGGCGCGTGCAAGCGCGCCAGGCACCGCAAGCCCCCCAAGATCCCAAACCCGACCCGCAGCATGCCTGGGATATAAGTTCCCAGAGCCAGCACCCAGGCCGCTTCCGGCCTACAGCCAGAGCACAGGCACACACATACGAGCATGTGCTGTCACTCTAGATGCGGCATCCAGCTTGAGCATGTGTGAACAACAACACTGATCAGCGTGGCCGGTGAGCATGCTTGGGCACGCGCGCTTGGATGTGAACAACAACACTGACAGGCAAGGACAGTGCGCACACTTGGGCGCGCATGCTTGCATGGAATTTCTTTGGTTATGCCACGTGTGATCACTGCGCACACAGACATAATGAATGCTAAATGTGATCACTGCGCACACTGACATAATGAATGTCCCACATGTGTTCACCACGCACACAGACATAATGAATGCTATATGTGATCACTGCGCACACTGACATAATGAATGTCACATGTGATCACTGCGCACACAGACATAATAATAAAGGCGTCGGTGGAGTCAAGCACACACATCCACACAACCTCTTATCACAGCCAAGGTCGTCAAGAGCAAGAATGGACAGCAGATGCATGGTTTTCAGATCTGGGGCTCAGACCTGTGCGCTGCTGCGTCTGCCGTAAATGGGTGGCTCAGGATCTTGATGAGGCCTGCCACTGTACATGGGCATGTCATGTTTGTGTATTGAGTACATGCTATGTTTATGCACGTACATGCATGTTGTGTGTACATGCATGCGTGTAAATGAGTGAAAGTGTCTGCATGCATTTATGAAAGGCACAGTTTCCTTGCAATGATGTGCCTGCACCAACAGTCATGCATTTATAAAATGCACAGTTTCCTTGCAATGATGTGCCTACACCAAAACAGTCACTTCAGGGCCTCATGTCTCTGAGGAAAGCCTGTGGCACTAAGGTTGGTGCCAGCCCGCGGCAGCACAACCATTGACACAAGCACTCTGCAATCTGCATTAAACGGCAGAGCATGAAGCACCCAAAAGTCGATTGACAAAGGGAATTGATCGCAGTGCTAAAAGGAGCCCACCATATGGCATCAGGAGTATAAAAAGGATAATAAAAGGATCAGGACAAAAGAAGCAGGCATCAGCAACATAAAACCATCAAGAAAGAAGAAGTCCATAATCATCCATCATGATGCTATGCACATTCCAAGATGATAATACATTCTTTGGTGGAAGGCCGCAAGGACTGTGCAGGTCCTGGGCCCCAATGTCTACTACCAATACTCATCCTCCCTTCACTTACACCTTTTCCTCTTGGCTTGCGCTGTGCAGGTCTTGCATGATGCAAACATGCACGCATCTGTCCCACACCTACTGCCGCATCCATCATATCCCAGAACACGAGATACACTGAAGCCCCAGCTCATGATGGGCTGAAAAGCTGCGGGAAGGGACCTGATTTTAAGGCAGCCTGAAAGCCTCCTGACAATAAGGCCTACTGGAAGGGCATGCTAGGATGGATCCTGCAGCAACCGACCTGAGTATAGAGCCAGGCCTCCTGGGCGCCATCCCGCTGCCTGCTCCTAGGCTTGCAGCAAATGGGCTGACTTTCTGTGTAGGACACAGCAGCAAAGCTCTGTAAGAATTGGGTTCAATGAGCTTTCAACTGCACGTGTTAAATGCTGTCCCTTGACGCTGGTCCTGCATAAGGTGGCAGGTTTGCGCAGTGCTGTGCACTCGGCCTTGCTGCGGCCCTCTGTGCAGCCCTCTGCTGAAAGGCGCCCTTGCAACCATCCATAACGCAACTGCCAAGCATAACGCAACTCCATCCGGGCATCGCCACTCAGCATGTGGATGTAACCTTCGTAAATCCAAATGAGGTTGTACCTGGTGATGTTGTATCTTGCGTGCAACGCATGTCTCAGTGAGACCCCCATGCGCACATGACAGCATCCATCACCCCCATGCATGGATTGCTGCATGCCTGTGCGTGGAATGCTTGCATGGCACCAAACTTCCTGCACGCAGCCCACCAAGCACCAAGAGTGCATCACACCAAGTGCATCACACCAAGTGCATCACACCAAGTACCAAGAGTGCATCACACCAAGTGCATCACACCAAGTACCAGGAGTGCATCACACCAAGTACCAAGAGTGCATCACACCAAGTACCAGGAGTGCATCACACCAAGTGCATCACACCAAGTACCAGGAGTGCATCACACCAAGTACCAGGAGTGCATCACACCAAGTACCAAGAGTGCATCACACCAAGTACCAAGAGTGCATCACACCAAGTGCATCACACCAAGTACCAGGAGTGCATCACACCAAGTACCAAGAGTGCATCACTCTTGAGCTTCCTGTACACACCACCTGGCCCAGCCGATGGGTGTGCATGGCATAACCAGACAGATCCATCCACGCTCAACCCCACATCCCCACCCGCATCTCCCCCTTCCCCCTTTCACACACATAGGACACACAAACATTCGCGCACACACATGCGCATGCGCACTGCGGTGGCCTTACCAGCGGACCGGCTTTCACTGGCTCCCTCAAGCGCCGCCTGCTGCGCGTGCCTGGAGGGCCTCTCTGCGCAAGTGGTTGCACTGTGCTGCGCCGTGCGCTGGTGCCCTGCTGGTGAGGGAGAGGGCTGGGGGCGTGGGCGGGCTGAGGGGAGGGCGAAGGCTGGGCTGCGCATGTCCTGCCTGCGGCGCGGGCAGAAGCGGGTTAGCCTGCTTTGGCGCATGAGCTGCTTTGGCGCATGTTCTGTGGGCAGGAGTGGCTAATAAATCAGTAAGTGGGATATTGAGGGGTTCACACCTGTGCACGCACTCCTGCATCCACATGTGTGTGAGATGTGTGGAGGGGGGCTGCAAATCTGTGGGCAAATGCACTGTGCGCCTGTGCATTTGGGTGCAAGACTTGCACAGAAGGCTTGCATCCTATAACGCAGGCTGGCAGCACAAGAGGCAGCAACACCCTGTTTTGGAGAGGCGCATTTCTCATCCTTCAGCACAGGCTGGCGGCACAAAAGGCAGCAACGCCCGTTTTGCTGAGGCGCATCTCTCATCCTTCAGCACAGGCTGGCGGCACAAAAGGCGGCAACGCCCGTTTTGCTGAGGCGCATCTCTCATCCTTCAGCACAGGCAGGCAGCACAATAGGCGGCAACGCCCCATTTTGCTGAGGCAGGTCTTTCATCTTATAGCACAGGCTGGCAGCACAAAAGGCGGCAACGCCCGTTTTGCTGAGGCGCATCTCTCATCCTTCAGCACAGGCTGGCGGCACAATAGGCGGCAACGCCCCATTTTGCTGAGGCGCATCTCTCATCCTTCAGCACAGGCAGGCAGCACTAATAGGCGGCAACGCCCCATTTTGCTGAGGCATGTCTTTCATCCTATAGCACAGGCTGGCGGCACAAAAGGCGGCAACACCCTGTTTTGGAGAAGCACATCTCTAACCCTCTGGCATAGGCAGGCAGCACAAATAGGCGGCAACGCCCTGTTTCGGTGAGGCACATCTCAGGTCTTGCTGCTCCAGGTACCCGTATGGGGCCCTGTTTTGGTGAGGCACATCTCAGGTCTTGCTGCTCCAGATACCCGTATGGGGCCCTGTTTCGGTGAGGCACATCTCAGGTCTTGCTGCTCCAGGTACCCGTATGGGGCCCTGTTTTGGTGAGGCACATCTCAGGTCTTGCTGCTCCA
>LKMJ01003957.1_pt1 | contig 13867 bp, 11 predicted proteins | sample 643391 | NCBI WGS metagenome assembly LKMJ01 (sample SAMN04112250, study PRJNA286221) | soda lake metagenome | biome: soda lake; feature: Kulunda Steppe; material: water; isolation source: sample PL-Br10 brine of Picturesque Lake | place: Russia: Kulunda steppe | collected 2010-07
CCTCTTCCAGTTGAACCTCCTCCTCAGCCATAGCCGGAAAAGCGAAGCAAAGGAACACCACCACTACCGTCGAGAAAATACGTTTCATTACTGTCATGCAGAGCCAGGCCTGTTTTTGTATTTCAAGGGTTCCAGTTCAGGGTACGGGTACCGAGAAGGAAAACCGCGTACCAGCACGTTCAATCTCAAGCTGCAGGCTGGCCGAATCGGCCCAGTCCTGCATCTGCTCCCTGTCACTGGCCACATCACCGAGTTCGTGGCCGTTGATCGAAATAATGACATCACCAGCCTGGAGGTTCATGTCCGACAGCTGTTCATTAGTGCCGTCATAGACATAACCGGGGCCGTCATCCCGGGCCTGAAACCCCACGGAAGACAGGGCCTGCTCCGGGTCATCCTCCAACTGTTCAGTGGCCATATCCAGAAATGCCTCCTGATCAGCCGGCGCTTCCGGGCTCTGGGCAACCATGCCCATCTCCATGCCCTCATCCTCAAACGACAGCGCCTCAACCTCTTCATTGTGACGCAACAGGATGCGCGAGGATTCAACCGCGACCAGTTCCGCATTGCCGGGCAGATCATCGCCTACCCGGTAAAGCTGGGCCTCATCGCCATCCTCAGAGAGGATAGCACTGGAGCGCTCGTCCGGAGTAGCCAGAAAAACGCCATGAAGACTCAACTGAAGACCGGTCTGGGGCGCCGTCTCACGGACCACCTCCGACAGCTCTCCCGCCTCACGCTCGGCATGCCCGAATAATTCCAGCTCCTGCAGCCTGATACGGGCCATGCTGTCTCGGCCAGACTGCCCAGCCTCCTCCAATGATGGCGCGGGCAGATCAGGCCAGACCAGGCGCCAGGTCCACTGACCACCCAGCCAGCCCAGCTGAATGGTCAGCCCCAGCAGCAGTAGGCTGGCAAGCCAGTTCGGCAACCGCTGCATCATCAAGCAAACCCTACTTTACTTTGCGAGCAGTTGTTATCAAAACAACTGCTGTCTCATATTGAACAGAACCGCATCCGGCTCCTCATCCGGAGCAAAGTCAAGACCCAGCAGATCCACCCAGTGCTTGCGCAGTGCGAGATCCGCATAGCCGCTTGGCTCCAGCGTTGCCGTAACGCCGATCTGCTCGCTTTCCTGATCGCTGATCTCCAGAATCAGATCCTGCTGATCCAGGCGCAGATTGCCTTCCAGTGCAGGCAGCGTAGCCCGTTCTGTTCGACCTCCCATGGGCCAGCTCACGGACCCGCCCGGCCACTGGCCGCGTCCCCGGGCATCCAGCCATCCCTCTTCCCGACTCCAGACCACGAAGAAGCTCTCAAGCTCCATCATGCCACCGACGCTGACGCCCTCCAGCGCCTCCATGGCTGTAATGCGATCCAGATCCACTTCCGCATGGCGCAATAATACCCGCAGGTGGCCTTCAATCGTTGCAGTGATGCTCCCTTCCGCTCGGGAGTTGGGCATCACAAGGTCGAACTCGAGCGGGACAAAGCCATGAATCAATGGGCGAACGTCCAACTGCCAGCTCAGCCGCACCGGAAATCCGGAATGACTCACCTGCATATCCCCTGCCCACAGAGACCCGGACACCGCATGGACTTCCACTTCCGGTGGCAGGGTCACAACATCCCGGGCCTGATGCCAGACCCAGCCAGCCGGGAGGTAGACCACCATGGCCACGGCCCAGGTCAGCGCCAGAAGCAACAGCAGCAGAAAAATGCGCAAAGGGCCCAGACGGAATCGACGGGGCGCCTCCTGTTCGGGCTGCTCGGTTCTCGGCTTGGCTGCAGGCATTATGAGTAATTCGGTCGCGTCGGGTCGATGGGCCAATGCGGCAGGATAACCACGCAGAGTCTGAGTTTACCAGAAAAAAGAAAACCCCCGGAGCCGTGGCTGCGGGGGTTTCATTAACAAAGCGACGTACGGCCGCTTCAGGAGGCGAGCATTACATCATGCCGCCCATGCCTCCCATGCCGCCCATGTCGGGCATGCCGCCACCAGCGCCGCCACCATCTTCATCTTCCGGATGGTCAGCGATCATGCACTCGGTGGTGATCATCAGACCAGCCACGGAGGCCGCTGCCTGCAGTGCCGAGCGGGTCACCTTGGCCGGGTCGATGATGCCGGCCTCGATCAGGTCGACGTATTCACCGCTTGCCGCGTTGTAGCCAAAGTTACCCTTGCCTTCGAGCACCTTGGCGACCACTACGGCCGGCTCGTCACCGGAGTTGTAGGCGATCTGCTTCAACGGTGCTTCCATGGCACGGCGCAGCAGGTTGATGCCCATCTGACGCTCATCATTCACGCCCTTGAGGCCTTCAATGGCCTGCAGCGCACGCACCAGCGTGGTACCACCACCAGCAACAATGCCTTCCTCAACCGCAGCGCGGGTGGAGTGCAGTGCGTCTTCAACGCGTGCCTTTTTCTCCTTCATCTCCACTTCAGAGCCAGCACCGACCTTGATGACGGCCACACCGCCGGCGAGCTTGGCAAGGCGCTCCTGGAGCTTTTCCTTGTCATAGTCGGAGGTGCTTTCCTCGATCTGCTTGCGGATCTGACCGGTGCGGGACTCAATGTCCTGCTGCTGGCCATTGCCATTGATGACGGTGGTGTCTTCCTTGGTCACGTTGATGCGCTTGGCGCTGCCCAGATCTTCCAGGGACACGTTCTCCAGGGTCAGGCCCACTTCTTCGGAAATGACCGTACCGCCAGTCAGTACGGCGATGTCCTGCATCATTTCCTTGCGACGGTCACCGAACCCAGGCGCCTTGACGGCCGCCACTTTCACGATGCCGCGCATGTTGTTCACCACCAGCGTGGCCAGCGCTTCGCTTTCCACATCCTCAGCGATGATCATCAGCGGCTTGCCGGCCTTGGAGACCGCTTCCAGCGTCGGCAGCAGGTCACGCACGTTGGAGACCTTCTTGTCGACGAGCAGGATGTAGGGGTCGTCCAGCTCGACGCTCATGCTCTCGTTGTTGTTGATGAAGTAGGGCGAGAGGTAGCCACGGTCGAACTGCATGCCTTCGACCACTTCCAGCTCGTCTTCCAGGCCACGGCCTTCCTCAACGGTGATGACGCCTTCCTGACCGACTTTATCCATCGCATCAGCAATCAGCTTGCCGACGGTCTCATCGCTGTTGGCGGAGATGGTGCCAACCTGGGCGATGGTTTTGGAGTCGTTGCAGGGGGTGGAGAGCTTGCGGATCTCTTCCACGGCCGCATTGCAGGCCTGATCAATGCCGCGCTTGAGGTCCATGGGGTTCATGCCGGCGGTTACCGCCTTGACGCCCTCACGAACGATGGCCTGAGCCAGAACGGTGGCGGTGGTGGTGCCATCACCGGCATTGTCGTTGGTCTGGGACGCCACTTCCTTGACCATCTGGGCGCCCATGTTTTCGAACTTGTCTTTCAGTTCAATTTCCTTGGCAACGGATACGCCGTCCTTGGTCACGGTCGGCGCACCGAAGGACTTTTCGAGTACCACGTTGCGGCCCTTCGGGCCCAGGGTTACCTTGACGGCATCGGCCAGGGCGTTGACGCCCGCGACCATCTGCGAGCGTGCAGAGTCTGAAAACTTGAGGTCTTTTGCAGCCATAATTCCCTAATCCTGTTCTGAAACTGTTGGAAGTGAATCCAGAGCGACCGGAGTTGTTACTTCTCGAGGACGCCGTAAATTTCGCTTTCGCTCATGATCAGCAGTTCCTCGCCGTCGATCTTGACGGTGTTGCCGGCGAACTGCCCAAACACGACCTGGTCACCGGCCTTGACTGCCGGCTTGCGGGTCTCGCCGTTGTCCAGAGCCTTGCCCTCACCCACGGCAATCACCTCGCCCTGGGACGGCTTTTCCTGAGCGTTTCCGGGCAGCACGATGCCTCCGGCGGTCTTCTCTTCTTCTTCCTTACGGCGCACGACAACGCGATCGTGTAACGGACGAATCTTCATTGCTGGTTGTCTCCAATATCAGGTTGTCGGTTAAGCAATGATTCAAGGGTTACCAAAGCACTCAAGCCGCTGATTTAACGGTTCTTAAGCGACTGAATTGGCCTTGTGACACCCTATTTGGGGATGGGCTGGCGGTTTTCAATGCCAAAGGATCAAAATTTTTCACTCACGATCCCGATCCAGGCGCCGGTCCGAGCCTGGTTCACCATCTTCGCCCGCATGGGGCTGGGAAGAGGCATCGTGCTCGTATTCACCCTCAATGATGATGTTGCCGAAGGGATCGCGGCGAGGGCCGGCGCCACCATGAGGGCCGGGGCCTGCCTGGCCACCGTACATGGAGCCGCCCATATGGACACTGCCACTGACCATCATGCGGTTCATCAGCCGTCCGGCCATCCACTTGCGGGTGAAGGGAATCAGGCAGGCAAAGCCGAAGGCGTCGGTCACAAAACCCGGCGTCATCAGCAGCGCACCGCCCACCGCCAGCAGGATGCCCTCGGCCATTTCCCGGGCCGGCAACTCACCGCTCTGCATGCGCTGATTGGCGCGCAACAGGGTGGAGGCGCCTTGCTGGCGCAGCATGGCGGCACCAATCACAGCGGTCAGCAGCACCAGACCCACCGTGGCCAATGCGCCAATGATGGCGCCCACTTCAATCAGAATGACCATTTCCACGATGGGAATGACGATAAAGGCAATGAGAAAAACCGGCATGGGCGGCTCCGATCGGGGGTGAGTGAATCAGGTGTCGGCAAACGAAACACAAACACCTATACTCGCGGTTTTGCGGATTGTATCAGTTCCAGGTCGGGGCGAGATGAACGAACTTCAAGGCGAACAACACGAAGGCTGGCGTGTCTACCTCAATCCCAAGGTCCAGGGCATGCTGTTTCTGGGCTTTTCAGCGGGGCTGCCCCTGCTGCTGGTGGGCGGTACGTTCACGGCCTGGCTGCGCGATCTTGGCGTAGAACTGGCCGCCATCGGCTTTCTGAGCTGGGTCGGCATGGCCCACTCCATCAAGGTGCTGTGGGCGCCTGTAGTCGATCGCCTGCCACTGCCGCTGTTTACCCGCTGGTTTGGCCGGCGCCGGGCCTGGATGCTGGCCGCCCAGGTGGCCATTGGCGGCTCGCTGCTGGGCATGGCCTTCACCGATCCCACGGAAAACCTCTGGCTGGTGGCGGTCTGGGCCATCGTCGCCGCTTTCGGCTCGGCCACCCAGGATGTGGCCATTGACGCCTACCGGGTGGAGGCGGTAGCCCGCCACCGTCAGGCCGCCATGGCAGCGGCCTATGTGACCGGCTATCGGGTGGCCATTCTGGCCGCCGGCGCCGGTGCTCTGCACATTGCCAGTGTCGGCAACTGGTCGCTGGCCTATGCCACAATGGGGCTTCTCATGGGGGTGGGCATTGCCACCACACTGCTTACCCGTGAGCCGGACGTGGCCATCAACCCCGGCACCGCCGAATTCGAGGAGCGGGTCACCCGCTATATCGCAGAAACCAATGACACCGGACTGCGTAAACGCGTCATTGCCTGGCTGATTGGTGCCGTGGTCTGCCCATTCGCGGATTTCTTCCAGCGCTATGGCAAGGCCTCCCTGGCCATTCTGCTGTTTGTAGCCACCTTCCGCATCAGTGACATCTTCATGGGTGTGATGGCCAATCCCTTCTATCTCGATCTGGGCTTCAGCAAAGAAGAAATCGCCAACATCGCCGCCGCGTTCGGGCTGGCCATGACGCTGTTCGGCGCCGCCGTGGGCGGGCTGCTGGTGGCCCGTTACGGCATTGCCGGCATGCTGATCTTCACCGCCTTCATGGCCCCGGCAACCAATCTGACGTTTGCCTGGCTGGCAACGATCGGGCCGGAGATCTATGGCCTGGTCTTTGCCATCATCGCCGATAACGTTACCGGGGGGCTGGCCATCTCGGTGTTCATTGCCTATCTCTCCAGCCTGACCAACACGGCCTATACGGCGACCCAGTACGCGCTGTTCAGCTCGCTGATGACCCTGCCCGGCCAGTTTGCCGGGGGCTTCACCGGTGTGCTGGCGGAAAACGTGGGCTGGGTCAGCTTCTTCCTGGTCACGGCCGGAACGGGCATTCCCGCCATCGTGCTGGCGATACTGTTACTTTACATCGCTCATCCGGATCGCACGCGCAGACCCGGCATCAGTGATGGTTGAGCCGGGCCCAACGTGCGATAGCGCACATAACGGTCGCTTTGCTGAAAACTGTTGCAAAGTGGCCTGCCCAAACGCGCCGTAGCGGCTATACTGCAAAGCAGCCGCGCTTGTCGGACAATTGTCGGTCCGATGCCAGCTGTCAGCCTTCAATAACGATAACAGAGTGCTATGACCCCAGATCTTGCAATTCTTGTAGTCGATGACACCCGTTTCAGCAGTACCGTCGTCAGCCGCACCCTGCGCAATGCCGGTTATACCGATGTGCGAGTGGTCAACAGTGCCCCTGAGGCGCTGCGTGAGCTGGAGAAACGTCCGGTCAGTGTGTTGATCGCCGACTGGCTGATGCCGGAAATGGATGGGCTGGAGCTTACCGATCAGGTGCGCCAACAGGATGAACTGAACAACCACTACACCTACACCGTCCTGCTGACGGCCAAGGAAAGCGTCGAGGCACTGTCCCGCGCTTTTGACCGGGGTGTGGACGATTTCATCTACAAATCCGACATGAGCAAGCAGTTGCTGCCCCGGATCTTCGCCGGTGACCGGCTTGCCAACCGGCACAACACCCTGCTTCACAGCAATCAGTTGTTACTGGAGAACAACCGCCATCTTGAAGCGGTGAATGTGGTGGACCCAGCCAGCGGTCTGGGCAACATCGAATACGCCCGTCGCCGCCTGCAGCAGGCACTGGATTACACCGAGGCACGTGGCGGCGCAACCGGCTATGTCATGATGGGCATACGCCACTGGGACCAGCTTGTGGAACGCCACCCGAAGTCGGTCATTGACGAGCTTCTGGAGGGCATCGCCCGACGCCTGACCAGCCTCATCCGCCCACTGGATGCAGTCTGCCGCGTGGAGGCGAATCGTTACGCCATAGTGGCGCATTTCATGGAAGAGGAAAGCTGCACACCCGCCGCCTTCCGCCGACTGCATGATGGCATCAATCACAAGGCATTCAAGACCAGCGCGGGTTTTGTCTCCATTGAGGCTGCCACCGCTCTGTGCATTGCCAACAACAGAGATCCGATTCCCACGGTGAGTGCCATGGAGACTGCGGTCCTTGAGGGGCTCAGTACCGCCTACGAGACGCGCACCCTGACCCGCACGTCCGCCGCCAAGACCAACACGGCGTGATCTGGATCACATTCTGTTACAGGGCTTCACGCAGCGCCAACAGACGCCTCAAAGTCCTCCGCTTATTATTGAATCGTGGATTTGAGCAGTTCCCCCAGGGCAGAAGAGCGACGGAGTACTTCTGCCGGAACTGGGCCCTCAAGTTCCGCGGAATTATGAATTTTCAGGCTTTTCATTGTTCCTTAAGACTTTGAGGCGGGCTTTTTGCCCGCCTTTTTTATGTCTATTCCGGATACCCGGTGATGCGCCGGATGCGTGAGTAAAGCGGCTCCAGGCGCCGGTACATCCTGCAGTAAACCTCTTTGTAGAGCCGCTCATAAAGCACCGCTGTCTCAGGATTGGGCTCAAACCGATCCCCTACCCGGGTCATCTTCGCCACAGCCGTGTCATAATCCGGGTGCATCCCCAGCCCAACCGCCGCATTGATGGCCGCACCGAGCCCGGAGGTTTCAAAGGTGTGGGGTCGCTCGGCCGGCAACCCGAACACATCCGCCGTCAACTGCATGGCCACATCGCTCTGGGACCCACCACCGGCGACCCGCAACACCCGCAGTTTCGTCCGGTTGCGCCGCTCCAGTTGTTCCCGGCCTTCTCGCAGCGCGTAGGCAAGCCCCTCCAGTATGGCTCGGTAGATATGGGCTCTGGTGTGTACGTCTCCAAAACCGATGATGGCTCCCTTGGCCTGGGGCGTGCTGATACCCGGGGACCAGTAGGGCTGGAGCATCAAGCCCATGGAACCCGGGGGAATCTCACGGACCAGCTCATCAAAAACCACCTCCGGTGCCACACCCCGCTGGGCGGCAATGTGCTTTTCCCGATGGCCGAACTCGCGTTTGAACCAGCTGACCATCCAGAAACCACGATAGATCATCACTTCACTGGAATAGTGCCCGGGAAGCGCCGAGGGATAGGGCGGCATAAACCGCGCAGGTTCCACATAGCGGGCGTTGGTGGTGTTGATGGTGGCCGTAGTGCCATAGCTCATGCAGCCAACATCCGGAGTCAGACCGCCCGAGCCCAGAATCTCACAGGCTTTGTCCGAGGCGGCAGCGATGACCTCAAGCCCCGCTGCCACACCCAGGTGCTCTGCCGCCCCGGCGGTCAGCTGTCCGACCGATTCACCGGGCTGCACCAGCTCCGGCAGCTGATGACGCCTGATCTTCATCAGCTGCCATTTGAAGTCGTGCTCGCTGCACCAGCGCTGCTTGCGGTAGTCAAACGGCAGGTAGCCGACCTGGCTGCCGATGGAATCCACCATGCGCCCGGTCAGACGCCAGTTGAGATAGCCCGACAGCAGCAGGAAGTGTTCAGTCTGCTGCCAGATCTCCGGCTGGTTGGCGGCCAGCCAGTTGGCCTGTATGCGCTCACCCAGACGCTGGATGGTGCCCTTGAGCCCGAGCAGCCGGAACGCCAATGACCACCACCAACGCAGTTTCCCCGGCCCGGGGCCGCGCCGCTGGTCGAGCCAGATTATGGCCGGGCGCAGCACCCGACCCTGCCCATCCAGGCAGACCGCGGTGCCACGCTGGGTAGTGACAGTCACACCGCGCACCGACCCGGGATCGGCCTCCGTGTCTTCCCAGAGACTGGCACAGGCGCGCCCCAGACTCTGCCAGTAGTACTCCGGGTCCTGCTCGGCCCAGCCCGGCTGGGGCGAGACATAGGGCTCGATCTCTTCCTTGCCCTTGCCCACCAGCTCACCCCGGGCGTTGAACAGCAGCGCCCGGACGCTCTGGGTGCCGTTATCAATGGCCAGAATCAGAGGTTCATCCGCCATGGCACTCAGCCTTCCTGCAACTCAGGTGGCAGGCTGTAATAGTCACGCCAGATTCCCAGATAACGCTCCACCTCAGCATCCCACTGCGCATCACTCCAGCCCAGTGCCGGTTGGCAATGCTGGCGGATCAGGCCCAGGTGATCCTGCCCGGCCCGGGGCAGCAGCAGCCCCAGGCGAGTGCGGCGCAGCAGCAGGTCATCCAGATGCACAATGGACTCGTTGCGTGCCGACCAGACCAACTCCGCCAGCAGCGTGTCGGTCTGACCCAGCGGGACCAGTGGACCGGCCTCAAGCACCTCTGCGAGCCGCACACCATAACGGCCCCGCAACCGGTACCACTGTCGGGCGGTGATGTCGGCCGGGCGTGACAGTCGTGGCGCCGGAGCGAACACCTGATCTTTATCCCCGCCCTTTGCGCCATTCTGCCACTGTTTCTCCGGCAGGTAGGGCTGAGCCTTTTTCAGCACTTCCCGGGCAATCAAACGGAATGTGGTGAGCTTGCCGCCGGCGACGCTGATCACGCCCTGATCGTCCCAGATGACGTGTTCGCGCTTCTCGCTGGAGGGGCTGCGATTTTTCGCGCCGCCCTCCGAGACCACCGGACGCACGCCGGACCAGGTACTGACCACATCCTTAGCGGCAATACGGGCATCCGGGAAGGAGTAGTTGGCCGCCTCAAGCAGATACTCCAGCTCCTGCTCATCCAGAACCGCCTCGCGCTGCAGATCCCCCGAGTGGTCCAGATCCGTGGTGCCAATGACCGTCACCCCTTCCCAGGGATAAACAAAAACCGGGCGACGGTCGCGGGGATGAATCAGAGACAGGCTGGAGGCGACGGGCAAACGCCAGAAGGGTACGATCAGGTGACTGCCACGCAGTGGGCGGATGACCTGTCCCGCGCCCAGCGAGTGTCGCAGTCGATCCGTCCAGGCCCCAGTGGCATGAACCACGGCCCGGGCTTGAACCTCCCAGCTCTGCCCAGTTGCGTGTCCGGCCTGATCACTGAGGCGCACCCGCACCAGCCCACCCTGCTGGGATTGCAGTCCATCGGCAGCCACATAATTGACAGCCTGCCCGCCCGCTGCAACGGCCTCCTGCAGAATCCGCAGCACCAGACGGGAATCGTCGGTTACCGCGTCGGAAAAACGGGTGCCCCCCAGCAGCCCCTGACGCCTGAGCCCAGGCACCCAACGCAGCACGGCATCACCGGGGAAAAAGCGCCTTGTACGCCGACCCGCCATCCAGTCATAGAGGCGCAAAAGCAGCCCGAACAGCTTCGGGCCCGGAAACTGTTTCCGGAAATGGGGCATGATGTAGTAGAGATTATCCACCAGCCCGGGGGCCTCCTGGAGCATGCGCTCGCGCTCGCGCACCGCGTCACGGGTCAGCCCGAATTCCCCGCTGGCCAGATACCGCAGTCCGCCATGCACCATTTTGGAGGAGCGGCTGGAGGTCCCCCAGGTGAAATCCCGCTGCTCTACCAGCAATGCCCGGTAGCCGAAGCGGGCCGCTTCCCTCAGCACCCCGGCGCCGGTAATGCCGCCACCTATAATGATCAGATCCCAGGGTGGGTCGGCCGTGTCGAGCGCCGAAAGATCGCGTTTCGGAGCAACGGCATCAGACTTGCTCATGCTCACCTCCGTTATCGGCCAGCAACACACCGGGTGCCAGACGCTGCTGCGGATCAAACCGCTGGCTCAGCGCGTTCAGTGCCGCCATGGTCATGGGCCCCTTCTCGATGGGCAGGTAAGGCGCATGGTCCCGCCCCACCCCATGCTGATGGCTGATGGTGCCGCGGTTGCGGACAATGGTGTCCGAGGTGGCGGCTTTGAGGCGCGACCAGCGCCGCTGGGTCTCCTCATAGGTGTCGGCACAGCGGAACACATAGGTGGTGTAGATGCTGCAGCCCTGGGGGTAGACGTGGGAGAGATGGGTGAAGACGTGCACCTTTTCACCCTCGGCTTCCAGCCCGTGACCCAGCGTGCCCTCAATGCGACCCATGAGCCCATCCACGTTGTCCCAGTCCGTGGCCGTTTCCAGCGTATCCACCACATAACCGTGCTGCCACAGCGCCTCGCGCAGATAGGGCATGGTGAAGCGCTTGGCTTCCCATTTCTTTCCAAGGTGAGTGCCTGTGTAGACCCCGCCATGCCTGCGGCTGATGCGCCGCAACTCGCGCAGGCCGGTGCGGCACTGATCGCGGGTGCCGGTCACTCCAATGGTCATCATGCACTTGCCTTCGCCTGCCCCACGCGCTGACAGATAGCGCTCCAGCATTCCAATCAGTGCCGGGTGGCCGGCCAGCGCCAGCTGTGTTTCCGTCTCAATGGCATTGCTCAGACGCAGCATGGACAGAAAGGTGCGGTTCTGCACCAGTTCCCGGGCACAGGTGCGCGCCGCCTCCCAGTCCGGGAAAAACAGCACATGAAAGGACTCCTGGTCCGGCACTGGAGTCACGCGCACCTTTACCTCGCTAATGATACCGAGCCGACCTTCTGAGCCCAGAATCATCTCCCGTACATCAGGCCCTGCTGCCGAGGCTGGGAAGGTGGGAATCTCCCAGGGCCCTTCCAGGGTCTCCACCCGACCGCCGGCAAAGAGCTGCTCAATACGCCCATAACGCAGCGACTGCTGGCCACTGGAGCGACTGGCGACCCACCCCCCAAGGGTGGAGAGCTCAAAGGACTGGGGGAAATGACCCAGGGTATAGCCCTGGGCCAGCAGCTGCGCCTCCACCAGGGGTCCCGGTGTACCGGCGCCGAAGGTGGCGATCTGGCTTTCAGTATCCAGATCCAGAAGCCGGTTCATGCGCTCAAGGGAGAGCGTCAGCACCGGTCGCTGGGACGCTCGGGGATTGATGTGCCCGGCCACGCTGGTGCCGCCGCCGTAGGGAATCACCTCGGCGTCCACCTCACAGGCCCACTGCAGCAGTTGCGCCACCTGCTCACGGGTCTCTGGAAGGGCCACTGCGTCTGGAAAATGACCGAACTCACCACTGCGCATGGCCAGCCAGTCAGCCAGACTCTGGCCCCGGGCGTGGCGAACCCGGGTCTCCGCATCACGCCAGATCAACTCATGCTCAGGCAGACGCGACTGCGGCACCCGATCACAGACACTCTCCAGCGTGGCCTCCTGCAGTGATTGCGCCCGCCCCAGCCGCTCACGCAGAAAGGCTTCACCGTTGTTCGGCAGCTCCAGGTGAAAGCTGTCGTCTCCCCATCCATTCCAGCGTCGCATCCATTCTTCTCCTGTTACAGCACGCACTCGGGCATTGTAGTTATACTGTTGGATAAAACAGTGTCCAATTACGCCATAATCTGGAACCAATGACGTCAGATGCCACAGAAAGCACATCGCCGGAGGCTCCAATGAGTCGCCAATTGGGCAATGTCTCCATGGCGGCCGTACGCCAGTATCTACGTCTGGCAGAGAGCGACGGACTCGATGTGGCAACACTGCTGCAGGCAGCCGGCATACCGCCGGAACTGACCAGCAATGACAGTGGCCGGATCAGCGGCTGGCAGTTCCAGACGCTGATCATCGAAATGGCAGGACTGACTGACGACCCTCTGTTGGGCCTGCGCAGTGCCGACTTCGTGCAGCCGGGTTCCTACACCATCCTGGGCTATATCACCATGAGTTGCGCCACCCTCGGGGAGGCCGTCGCTCGGATAGCCCCCTATGAGAAACTGGTTGGCGACATGGGTGTCACCAGCCTGGAGACGGATCTCCATGAAGCCAGGCTGACCTGGCACTGCGCCTACCCGGAACCCCGGGCCCGACCGCACATGATCGACAATGTCTTCGGCTCCTGGATCAGCTACGCGCGCTGGCTGGCCGACAACCCGGACGCGGCACCGACCCGGGTGTCTCTGGAGCACCCCTCTCCGGGCGACAGGCTGGAGAGCGCCTACGAGCAGCGCTGGGGCTGCCCGGTGCTGTTTGATCAGCCCACAAGCCAGATCACCCTGCCGAGGACACTCCTTGAGCAGCCTCTGCGCCAGCCCGACCCGATACTGCGGCGCACCCTCGAGGATCATGCCCAGGCCCAGCTGCAGATACTGGCCTCAGAGCAGAGTCCCTCAGAGTTGATTGCACAGGTCAGCGCCAGAATCCGCCAACATCTGGGTGAAGGCATCACGCGACAGGATCTGGTGGCGGAAAGTCTTGGCATGACAGCTCGCACCCTGCAACGCCGACTGAGCCAGCAGGGCGAGTCCTACCAGAACCTGCTGGATCAGGTGCGCCAGGAGCAGGCGCGAAGCCTGCTGAGCGCTACCAACCACTCCGTGGAGACCATTGCGCTTCGGCTGGGCTTCAGCGAAGTGCGCTCTTTCCACCGGCGCTTCCGGCAGTGGACCGGTCAGTCCCCCGGTGAGTTCCGTGGGGACAGGTAGCGCTCATTGTCCTCACCCGGCTGCTTCCCGATATAGGAGCTGTGACATGGCGTGACGCTGAACTTGATCGGGTGGCCCAGCTGCTTCTGGTAGCTGCCATCCGGCCGCGCCACCTCAACAACCATATTGCGCGCCTGTAGATGCGGGTGCTCACTGGCCTCTTTCAGCGTCAGCACCGGCTCCACACAGGCATCCTGTTGTGAAAAGATGGCCTGCCACTGCGCCAGGGTCTTGCCCGAAATGGCCTCTTTCAGGGCCTGCTTCAGTGCCTGCTGATCCTCGGGCCTGGGGCTCAGGCCCTTTCCGGCCAGCTCCGGGCAACCCATCACCTCACACAGCTGTTTGGCAAAGGCCGGCTCCAGACTGCCCACCGAAAGCCAGCGTCCGTCCGCGGTCGGGTAGTAGTCGTAGAAAGAGCCGCCATTGAG